>Ga0302155_10000178_pt1 | contig 53454 bp, 49 predicted proteins | sample I_Bog_N3_1_FD_193508 | JGI IMG/M metagenome (GOLD analysis project Ga0302155, IMG submission 193508) | Peat permafrost microbial communities from Stordalen Mire near Abisko, Sweden - I_Bog_N3_1 | ecosystem: Environmental > Terrestrial > Soil > Wetlands > Peat | place: Sweden: Abisko, Stordalen... | reverse complement strand
GGCAGACGCACCAGATCATCCATCGTGAAAATCGTCGGCCGCGCTACCAGGCCATGCACCGCCAGCCGATGCTGCTGCGGATCTATCTGTGGAATGCCGGCATGGTGGCGTTCAAACACCAGACCGGAGGGAGTGATGATGCCGTATAGATTCTGCAACGGCGTCATTGATGAATTGGCCCCCGGCATCGCCGCCGCACCGCGTGAGCGACGCACCACATCTTTTTCAAAAATGGAGGGTTGACCATAGGGATGCCACAAGGCCGGTTCGCCCGGGGTCTTGCTCCACGGCGCCACCTGCAACGGTTCGGCTCGCGCATTTGTGCCCAGGGCCGCCCCCAGCATTGCACTGCCGAGGCCGGCGCCCTTGCGCAGAAAGCCTCTACGCCCTGCTTCCGATTTTGTCTCGCGGCTCATGGCTGTCTCGACATTGCTAAATCGCAAATTGCCATTGAGGAAATTGAGCGGTTTCGCTCAGCTGCGGCCGTAAAGGCGGTTCAGCCAGACTAGCGCTACTACTGCCGGCAAATTCCTGCAACACCAGTTGCTTGATTTCGGCAAAAGCTGGTCCGGTGCGTTCCCGCGGATGCGCCAGAGCAACCGGCACAATGCGCCGGATACGCCCCGGACGCGGCTCCATCACCACCACCTTGTCGCCCAAATAAATCGCTTCTTCGACATCATGCGTGACCAGAATCATGGTGATGCCTTCGGCCTGCCAGATGCGCTGCAGCTCTTCTTGCAGATAGGCTCGGGTCAAGGCATCAAGTGCGCCGAAGGGCTCGTCAAGCAACAAAATCTCGGGCTTTCCAACCAAAGCCCGCGCAATCGCCACACGCTGCGCCATGCCGCCCGAGAGCTGATGTGGATAGGATTTTTCGAAGCCTTCCAATCCCACTAAGGCAATATGTTCGCGCACCACCAGTCGCTTCTGACCTGGGGTCAATTCCGCATTGAGTAGGCCCAGTTCGATATTTTCTGCCGCCGTCAGCCAGGGAAACAGCCGGTGTTCCTGAAACACGATGCCGCGCTGCAGGCTGGTTCCGACGATGCGTTCTCCATCGAGCAAGACCTGTCCCTGATAGTCTTCCTCCAGGCCGACAATCAGACGCAACAAGGTCGACTTGCCACAGCCGCTGGAACCGACAATGCTGACGAATTCGCCTGGCTTGATGGTCAGGGTCAGATCGGCCAAGACGGCCAGCTCCCCGTCCTTGAGAGGATAGGATTTACTCAAATGCTCGATCTCCAGCGTGCCGGCTTGCGCCATCTCAACTCCTTAATGTCACAGAATGACCGCGCCAAGCCAACAAGCGGCGCTCCACGCGCGCTGCCAGCCAGGTCAGAGAAAAACCAACCAGACCAACCACGATCACGCCGAATAACACCAGATCCATCAAAAATAATTCACGGCCGTCTATCATCGTGTTGCCGATACCCTTGCCCGATACCAGCAAATATTCGGCTCCCAAGGTGGCCAGCCAGGCATAGACCATGGCCAGATGCACACCTGTCAGAATGGAAGGCGATGCCGCCGGCAATACCAGTTTAAAAATCCATTGTCGCCGATTGAATTTGAGCACCCGAGCCGCCTCAATGAGCTCGCCGGGCACACTGCGTATACCCTCAAAGGTATTGAGAACCATTGGGAAAAATGCTGCCAGTGACAAAAATGCCACCTTGGCCGTATCGCCCAGACCGAACCAGACCGATAGCAAAGGAATCCAGGCGAACAAGGAAATTTGTTTAAAGGTATGAAAAGTTGGTCCGATCATGCGCTCGAACAAACGCGACAAGCCTAACGCAATCCCGAACGCCAGCCCGCCGCCAACACCGATGGCAAAGCCAATCAGATCGCGCCGTAGACTGGCTTCCAATGCGATGCGTAACTCGCCGCTGCGAGTCTGCGCGACGGAGGTGTCCCAGACTTTGCCCAGCGGCACCAGCAAAGGTGAAGTGGACCACTGAAATTTCACCGCCAGCCACCACAGCAACAGCAGCAGCGCCGGCAAAATCCAGCCGCGTAAAAAATGGGGCACCGGATGTTTATCGCGTCGAAACTTGCCATTAGCCATTGCGATCTTTCTTCAAAATCCACGGCGACGCGAGCCGAGCAACATTACCTCAATACGCGCCAGGATACGGTCCAGGCAGTAACCCACCGCCCCTACCACGGCGACTGCGGCCATCACCACATCCAGCTGAAACAATTGACGGCCGTAGACGATCATGTATCCCAGTCCCTCCGACGATGCCAACAACTCCACCACCACCAGCGCCAGCCAAGCATGCGTAAAGCCATAACGCACACCATTCCAGATCGGCGGCAAGGCGGCCGGGAAAATCACGCGCCACAGCAACTGCCAGCGTGAGAACTTCAATACCCGCGCCACCTCGACGTAACGCGTGGGCACATTTTCGATGCCCTTACAGGTATTGATGGCAATCGGCACCAGCGCCGCTTGCGAAATCAGGATAATTTTGAGTACCTCGTCAATGCCCACCAACATCATCAGCAACGGCAACCAACCCAACACCGGCACCTGACTGAAGGCTTTGAACAAGGGATAGACGTAATCCTTGAATACCGGCGACAGGCCCATCGACACGCCCAACAGCAAACCACCGGTCAGCCCTACGCCAAAGCCCAGCAAAACCCGCAGCAGACTGATCTTCAGGTTGTCCAACATCTCCCCCGAAACTACCAGATCAATAAAAGTCAGCAGCACGGTTTGCGGCGACGGCAATATCTGTGGCGCAACCCATCCACAACGGGCAGCGACATACCAGAGCAGGAGGAGCGACAAAGGAAACGGCAACGCCAGCCAACGCGGCGACCATTGCCGCAGCCAAGCGCGCCGCGCCGGCAACGAAGTAGCAGATACTGGCGCCGACAATCCCAAAGCGATCTGCTGCGCAGCCATGGGTCAGGCTCCCAAAATTTTGCCGTTGACCTGATACACCGGCCAATAATTTTCCAGATTAAGTTCCTTGAGCGCCGACTTCAGATAGCTTTGATCGATCCATTGATCGACGTCAAACTTGGCGCGACTAAGCTTAAGGCGATAGGCCTGCTCCACTGAGTCCTTGTAACGCGCAATCAGAAAGGGATCGAAATTCGGATTGATGCGCACCCGCAGCGGTTCGCCGTCATAGTCTTCGCGCCAATGTTCATAGGGTGTACCGGCCTTGGCCCACAGGCGCAACACTTCTTCGCGATTGCCTTCATCTGAGGCCCACTTGGCGGTCTTGACAAAGGTTTTGACGATACGCCGGGTGACTTCCGGATATTTTTGTGCAAACTCTTCGGTGACCAGCACATGCGATTGCGTAGTAAATATCGGCGAACCGCCCTTGCTGCTGAAGACGATGCGTGCCACTTTTTTGTCACGCAGGCGCAGCAGGTTGATATTGCCGAACGCGGCGTCAATATCCTTGGTGGTCAATGCCGCCAGCGTGGTGCCCTGATCCAGATTGATGGAACGCAGATCACGTTCTTGCAAACCGTTGGCTTCGAGCACGCGATTGATCGGCAACTGGGCATTGGTACCTTTGAAAATGGCCACACGTTTTCCGCGCAAATCCTTGACTGATTGAATCGGAGAATCTGGCGGCACCGCTAGATAGATATTGGAGCGCACACCGGTGGCAAGCACCAGTTTGGTTTTCAGCCCCGCAGCCTTGGCTACGATGGCAGGCAGATCGCCCTGAAAGGCAAAGTCGAGCTGCTGATTGGACAGCGCTTCATTAACCGCCGGACCAGCACCTTTGAAGAAATACCACTCGACCTTGATACCGTCAGGCCGGAACTCTTCTTCGACCCAGCCCTTGGCGTTGGCCACCGCTGCAGAACTACCCGAAAAAACTGGTGGATTGCCGATGCCAGGCTGCGCCACCCCGATACGAATCACCGTAGGTTGACTCACTCCTTGTGCCGTCAGGCCCAGCATGGCTGTACCGACCCCAACGCCGCCAACAGCCAAATGCTTGAGCACGCTTCTGCGGTCCACAGTCATGAATTCCCTTTCTGAACTGATCCAATAGAGCCATTGCCCGTACGCGTCGAGCAAAAAGTATGCAATCAAGTATAGGCAAGAGGAAACCACTGAGAAACGAATGAATTCATATGACCATATGCGAACTTTTTCATTATCCTACCGGCAGAATCAATCTCGCAGCGCGATCACATGGGCTCACCCAGCCGCTTCAGATACAAGACCTCGCCCTCAGAAATTGACTTAATCACGTACACAAACGGCCTGGATTGCGTGATGCAGCCAGACCGTTTTCCATGTCCAGACTTTCGAAAAAAAAGAGCAACGGAGAATGGCGTAAAAGTGCGTTGGCAAGGGCACGCTGTGTGACGCCGTCTATTTGCGCCACCGCTTTATTGATTTTATCTACGCCATCTGTTTGCTCATTGGAGGCGATCGATATTTTATGAATGATGATGTTTATTTTGCGCGCGACATCGGTGCCTTCTTGCATGGCAGTGCCAGCTTGCTCCACCAGAGAAGTGCCGCTATCGACTTTATCAACTGACGCATCGATGCGTTGTTTTATTTCCTTGGCTGTTACGGCATAAAACCATCAATGAATGACTACACTAAATAATACAAATTTTCCACGCGCTGCTGTGATCTAGCGCAGTGTGTACAACTGTTCTTGGCTCCCAACAGCACATACGCGTGACGCACGGCGCGCACCGTTGCAGACCAGGCCTCTTCTTGCTCAGGAAAAAATCGATCGACCGGATACCATGCAGTAAAGTGCAGATTGCCGAGCACGGCACGAAATTCTGGTCGCAGTCCCGCCAACAGCACAGTTAAGCCTTCTTTTTGCGCCTCACGCAAAAAATGTTCGAGCCGTTCGATGCAAACCACATCAGGGTTTCTCACTCGCTTCAGTCGCAGCACCAAATAGTCGATACCTTGCTGCTGCACCCGTGCTTTCACTCTGTTGAAATGGCGGTCCAGTTCAGGTGCCGCGCCAAAGAAAAATTCACCTTCAAAATCCCATACTGCCACCGCACGGCAAGCCGGGTCGTCTGGATGTTTCTCGCGTACCACCCCTTCCGGACTCACAACCAATTCGGTTGCTTTCAGTTTTGCCGCGCGCGGCACGAACAACAGGATCGATAGCGCCACACCGATCAGAATCGCAAATTCAACGCCGATGAACAAGGCGGCCATGATCGTGATGATCACCAGACCTGCGTCGTAACGCGATGCCCGCAAGCTGTAGCGCAATCGCTCGACATCGACCAAACGCACGGCCGTGACCAGCAACAAGCCCGCCAGTGCCGGTTTTGGGATGTAGCGCGTCAACGGCGCCAGCATCAGTACGGCCAGTGCCACCGCAAGCGCCGTCACGACACCCGAAAAGCGCGTCGCTGCACCCGCCTGATAATTGATGGCCGAACGTGACAATGAGCCCGAACCAGGCAAACAGCGAAAGAAGCCGCCCACCAGGTTAGCGACGCCTTCGGCAAGGCACTGGCGGTTGTAATCGAGTGCTTGCCGGGTGTGGTGCGCAATTGACTTGGCAATCGAGAGCGCCTCGAGCAGACCGAGAAATGCAATCGCCACCGCACTGGAAGATAGTTGTGCGATCCAGTTCCAGTGAATTTGAGGAATGTGCGGTGACGGCAACCCGGCTTGCAACGAACCAATCACGGCAATCGCGGTATGCCCGTCTACGCCCGGTTGCGACCACCCTAATTCGTAAGCCGCTGTCGCCACGATCAGCAGCACCACGAACATATCCAGTTGTGGCAAGCGGTAACGCCGTACCGCACGCCGCAACAACACGGCCAGCAGAACCGTGGCGGCACTCACGGCAAGCGCCTTTAGATTGATAGGATCACCTTTGACCAAAGTCAGCCAGAAGCGGTACAACACATGCTGAGTACCGTTTCCTTTCTCGCGCACACCAAATGCATTGCCAACCTGACCAATCGCCAGCAGCACAGCTGCGCCTGCCATGAACCCTAAAATCACTGACTCCGAGATATAACGAGTCAAATCACCAAGTTTAAAAACCGCAATGCCGATCTGGATGATGCCGACCATGACTCCCAACAAAAACATCGCCTCGTAGATATCGCTAGTGGCATTCGGATCAAAAATTGCCAGCGCACTGAATACGACCAACGAAATCGCGCTGGTCGGGCCGTTGATCAAGTGCGAAGAAGAGCCCAGCAGCGACGCTATCAGCGTTACCACCACCGCCGAGTAAAGACCGAAACGTGGATCAACACCCGCAATCAATGCATAAGCCATACCCTGCGGCAGCGAAATGGCCGCTACCGTGAGCCCCGCGAGCAGATCATGCCGGCCCTTGTTCCAGTCATAAGTGAAGTTACTGCCCAGAGCCATGGCTATCCTCGTTATCGGGGGGGTAAAGCGGGCAAATTTGCCGCGCCGTCGGATGGCTTGTAGACCGTATCGACAATGCCGTTTTCATCGAAAAATTTATGATTGGCATCCTCCCAGTCACGGGCGATGGCCGTCACCGGGAATAGCTTGATGGTAGGAAGATGCATAGAAAATTGCCGCGCGATCTCCGGTTTGTAAGGGCGATAGCCGGCCTGCGCCATCATTATCTGTGCTGGATCGGTGAACAGGAACTCCAGGTAAGCGCGCGCATACGCTTCGCTGTGATGACGTGCAACGTTAACATCGACCCACGCCACATAGGGCTCGGCAAGAATGCTCACAGGAGGATAAACAATCTCCAACTCGTTATGCGCATCTGCGACTTCGCGCAAGGCTTCGTTCTCCCAGGCAAGTTGCACATCGCCGATTTTCTCGACAGTAAAGGCGATGGCCGCACCCCGTGCTCCGGCATCGAGCCGTTGCGTGTGTTGATAGAGTGCACGCAGATAATCGTATGCCGCAGCATCGTTGCCACCGCGAGTGACTACCGCGCCCCAGGCGGCGAGCGCACTGAGCTTGCCATTGCCTGAGGTTCTTGGGTCAGGGGTAAGCACTTCGACGCCCGGGGCAATCAAGTCCGGCCAGTCATGGATATGTTTAGGATTGGTTTTGCGTACAACAAACACGATCGTAGAATAGTAAGGCTGCGAATGATGTGGCAGACGCTCGGCCCAGCCGTTGCTGATGAGCCCCTGCTTACGTAATGCATCGACATCAGAATACAGTCCCAAGGTAACCACATCTGCTTGCTGTTCACCCGACACCACCGTGCGTGCCTGGCGCGACGAGCCTCCGTGCGACTGTCTCACCTGCAACTGGACCGCCGTTTTCTGCAAGTACTGTGCCTCGAACTGCCGATTGAGGCTACTATAGAGTTCACGGGTTGGGTCGTACGATACATTGAAGATCTCATGCGTTGTATCGCCCTGGAGATTCTTTACGACGATCAGCGCGACGGCCACCAAAGCGGCAACGACGGCGGCAAAATTAAGTAAGGGAAAGCGTTTCATTAACTCGGCGAATTCTATGTGATTTCACATTTGAAAATATCTCTAGAGGCCACGTAATATCGATTACGCATGTCTATGATCCAAACGTTGTGACAACTTCTCACCAACCACTTGGATGATGGAAACCAGCGCGATCAAAATGACGATCACTTCAAACATCACCTGCGTTTCATAGCGCTCATAGCCGTAACGAATTGCCAGGTCACCTAAGCCGCCGGCACCAACGGCGCCTGCCATGGCCGATGCATTGATCATGGCAATGATGCTCACAGTCATGCCGCCGACGATGCCAGGCCAGGCTTCCGGCAATAAGACATGCCGCACGATATGCCAACGTCGGCAACCCATGGCGCGCGCCGCCTCGATCAGGTTGGGATCGACCTCATTGAGACTGACCTGTGCGATACGGGCGTAAAACGGAATCAGATTGACCGATAGCGGAACCACTGCGGCCCAGGTACCCAATGTGGTTCCCACCAACAAGCGCGTCACCGGCAGCAAGGCCACCAGCATGATGATAAAGGGCACGGCACGGAATACATTAACCGTCACCGATAAGGCACGATGCAGGCGCGGCTTGGGATAGAGATTGCTTTTTGCCGTCACGGTCAAGATGATCGCCAGCGACAAACCCACACTGATGGCGATCACAGCCGAGCTACCCACCATCAGTAGCGTTTCTATAAAAGCCTCAACATATTTATTCAACGCGGGTAGGGACATAACCTAGAACCTCAATGAAATCGGCACCGTGACGGTGAGAAAACACGCCCTGGTCTTTGACGTTTTGCCATGCTGCCAGCGGTAGCGAAACCAACAAATTGCCTTGTGCATGGCCGCGAATGCGATCAATCCCACCATGAATCAGAGTTGCTTGCGGTCCCAGCAAAGCCAGGAACTGCAAATTGACACCCTGCGCATGCGTAACGCCGTTGAAGCGTAAGCTCAACAACGCATATCCTGGTTTGCCCTGTAGATCATCAACCAGTTGCGCCGCCAGATCTGCGGGCAGGCCATGCAACAATGGCCGTAGCAAAGCCAGCGTCGGCGCTGCTTGTGGATCACCGAAGACGCGCCAGACTTCGCCCTTTTCTACCACCTGCCCCTGATCAAGCACCAGCACGCGATCACAGATTTCACGGATGACGGCCATGTCGTGCGTGATCAGTACCACCGTCAAGCCCATCTTGCGACTGATATCGCGCAACAGCGCCAGAATGGACTGCGTCGATTCGGGGTCCAGTGCCGAGGTAGCCTCATCGCATAACAAAATACCAGGCTCATGCACCAGCGCACGAGCAATGCCGACGCGCTGTTTCTGGCCTCCTGAAAGCTTGGCCGGGTAGACATCGGCCTTATCGCGCAAGCCCACCAGATCAAGCAAGCTATCGACACGCTCCCGAATTCTGTGCGGCGCCACACCGGCTACACGCAAGGGCAAGCCGACATTGTCACGCACAGTCTTGGACGATAGTAAGTTGAAATGCTGAAAGATCATGCCGATGCGGCGACGCAACTTGACCAATGCGTCTTCGTCCAGACTGCCGACATCGATGCCATTGATCAAAACGCTACCGGCGTCCGTTTTTTCCAGCGCATTAATGGTGCGTAACAGCGTCGATTTTCCGGCGCCACTACGGCCAATAATGCCAAAAATCTCGCCATGACCAACCGTGAAAGAGACATCGCGCAAAGCATGCACTGTTCCGGTCTGGAGCCTATATTGTTTAACAACTCCGGCAAAAACCAGGTGCGCTTGATCGATGCCAGGCTCCGGCATAAATGCGTCAAAAGCTGGCTTGCTGATCGCGGGTACTTGCAGATCTACACTGTGCTCATGTCGTACGAGAGCGCTCAAAATACCGGCACCACCGAACCACCGAATTGCTTTTGGATGAACTGACGCACTTCTTCTGATTGATAGGATTTCAGCAAAGGAGCAACCCAGGCGGCATTCTTGTCCTTGTCACGCACAACGATGATGTTGACATAAGGATTGTGCTCGCGCTTTTCCACTGCGATGCCGTCACGGGTAGCAATCAGTCCGGCCTGGTAAGCAAAGGTATTGACGATGGCAGCGGCATCCACATCTTCCAGCGATCTGGCCAGTACAACCGATTCGATTTCGATCAGTTTAATTTTTTTCTTGTAAGAGCTAATGTCGTCCAATGTTGCGGTCCCCGTGTAAGAATCAAAACCGTCACGCAGCGTGATCAGGCCGGCGTCACGCAAAATCACCAGTGCCCGGGTCTGATTGCTGGGGTCATTGGGGATACCGATTTTGGCGCCATCGGGCAAGTCTTTTAAGGACTTATATTTTTTGGAATAGAAGGCAATTGGCGATATGTAGGTGTTACCGACTGCACTGAGCTTATAACCGCGCTGTTTGATCTGGTCACGCAGAAAGGGAACATGCTGAAACGAATTGGCATCGAGATCGCCGTTATTGAGCGCCTCGTTGGGGCTGGCCGCGCCCGAAATCACGACGGCCTCGACATTCAACCCGTTTTTCTTAGCAACCTTGGTCACCACTTCCCAGATTTGCTCATCGGTACCACCGCGTACTCCCACGCGCAAGGCTTGATCAGCGCTATGCGCAACGCCTAGAACAGCACACAAGGCTAAGGCAGCGATGGCCTGTAGACGAAATCGATAATGTAGGTTCATATCTGCTCCTTTGATATTGGCATGTCGAAAATAACGGTATTACACAGTGTGTAATCGCTGATTATCTGGCAGCCAAACTCGTTTGATAAGGAAGATAAACAGATAAGGATATGTTGTCCGTCAGATGACCGAGTTACAGATCTGGACGCAGTATTTTATGCGCCAATACATGCAGAAACACGCTGCAACAAAGATGAGATAACAAGGCCTTGTATAAGGTGGCACTACGTTTTCGATACTTTATGTCTCTCTATGAACAGTCTTTTGAGATCGATGTTATTTTAGGCGTCTTTGTAGGAAACTCTCCTCGTCAGACGCATGGCGCTGAGCTAAATCACAATTTGCGTTTTTGCCAATCCAATTGACTTTGACTCATGACACCAATACAAGAACGCCCCCGTGGCATATTTTCCTCCGTACGTTTCCTCCTGACTGACATGGACGAAACGCTGACGTTTAACGGTCGCCTCGCGGCCGATACTTATTGTGCTCTGGAGCAGCTGCAACAGGCTGGCATCTGCGTCATACCGGTAACAGCCGCGCCGGCGGGCTGGTGTGATCAAATGGCTCGAATGTGGCCGGTCAATGGCGTAATCGGCGAGAACGGTGGGTTCTTCTTCCGCCGCGAAAATCACGGTCATGGTTTGAACCGCAGCTTCTGGCATGGCGAACAGTCTTCTGACATCATGCCTCGACTACTCTCCACAGGTCGTGACATCATGCGCCGGATACCACAGGCCAAGTTTGCCGAGGATCAAGCGTTCCGACTTACTAGTCTTGCTTTTGCGCGAACCGGTGATACCGCCCTGGAACATGAAATTTCAGTTGCACTGGCTGACGAGGGATTAAATACCACAATCAACAATCTCTGGATACTGGCTTGGACTGGCACCTACGACAAACTTGCCGCTGCACGCAAGGTTCTGGAAGAAGAATATGAGACAGACGATGCCACGGCGCAGCAATCACTGCTTTATAGCGGCGACTCTGTCAATGATGCGCCAATGTTTATGCATTATCGCCATACAGTTGGTGTCTCGACCGTACGGCAGTATCTGGCGCAATTGCCCAAGGCACCAGCGTGGATCACCGATGGACCAGGTGGCAGCGGTTTTGTCCAAGCTGCCCGAGCTGTACTGGACGACATTGATATACATAAACTGCGCTGACCTGATAGCCGTACAGTTTCCAAGCTTTCATCGATTACTGGTGTAGCAACAGTGACGCAAACCGAGGAACTGCCTGTGCCCCCGGTGCAATGCATCCATTGTTCAAACAAATGCCAGAATGACCCCTTGCGCCTGTTCGGGTGAAACGACAATCTGGCTATCGGTATTTTTCAGAAGCGTAATGCCACTGTCTGCCAGCACCTTGCGGGTGTCCTCGCGTGACGCCACTTGCACGGTAAGCCCGACGGCCCGTTCAGTGTCTTGCGGCACCAACGATGCATCAATGCCGTAATGCCTGGCAACGCCTTCCCTGGTCAGGTACCAGACATCAACGGTGCCCGCTTTGAAGCGTATGCCATGCTCATAGTGGGAGATGCTCTCGGTGCCGAAGGCCTGCTCAATCAAAGCTGCCCCCGCTTTGGGATCCGGTGCTACATAAACATACTCGGCCAGACCGGTCGCACCATTGAGATGCGTCTGCCATTGGCTGCGCCAGACCAGCTCCGGAGTGCCATGCTCGCAAAAGAACACGCGGCCGTTGGGAATGAGATCGGCGGCGATACGCAGGGTGCGAAAACGTGCATCGCCGAGAATTTTTCCATCGACCTCTACTGAGCGGTGAAATGCGCTTGGTTCATTTCCTTCCAAGCTTATCTTGCGCTCGGACAATGCAGCCCAGGTCCGGTCGGCATCTGATGTCTTGAACACCAAACCTGCCAAACCATGCGGATGCTCCCATTTAACACCTGGTTTATCGGCATTCTGCTGCTCCACCCCCAGTAACTCCAGGTAGTCGTTACCAAAAATGGCCAGATGGTTGCTGGTACCTTTGGAATGGTGGCCGCGCGGCGTCAGGGTGAAACCCAGCCGGGCATATTGTTGCGCGGCAGCGTCGATTTCTTGCTCGACATGGATAACGACGTGGTCGATGCGTTCAGACATTTCAGGCTCCAAATAAAATATCAGGCTGCTTGTTGTGCAGAAAATTGTTTCCAATGTCGGCCAGGCACGGCCGCCAGCAATGCTTGAGTATACGGATGAGTTGGTGTGCTCAATAGTTCGACAGTGGCGCCCTCTTCGACCACCCGGCCATCTTTCATGACGGCGATACGGTCGCAGACCTGGGCCGCCACGCGCAGATCGTGGGTGATAAAGAGAATGGACAGTCCCAGCTGTTCGCGCAGGCGGGCCAGCAAATCCAATACCTGGGCCTGCACCGAAACGTCCAATGCGGAAACCGGTTCATCGGCCAATAGAATATCCGGCTCCAGGGCCAGCGCCCGTGCCAGGCCAATACGCTGACGCTGGCCGCCCGAGAATTCATGTGGAAAACGGTGCAAAGAATTCGGGTCCAGTCCCACCAGATCGAACAGTTCGCGCGCTTTGGCTAGCGCCTGCGCACGAGATCGACCTTGCTCCCGCGGACCTTGCGCCACAATGTCGCCAACCCGGTGACGCGGATTGAGCGAACTATAGGGATCCTGAAACACCATCTGAATCTTGCGGGCGCGTTCGCGGCGGTGCCGCGCGTCGCCTTTAGGCAGTGACTGGCCGGCAACCGATAAATGACCGGCATCGGGATCTAGCACACCCAGGATGACGCGCGCCAAGGTGGACTTGCCTGAACCACTTTCACCGACGATACCCAAGGTTGATCCAGCCGGCAGCGTCAGCGTGACATCCACAAGCGCGTACGTGGCATCGGCATGGCGATTGAACCAGCCGCGCTGGCGATAACGCTTGCTCAGTGCGCAAATCTCCAGCGCCGCTGGCGTATCCCCTTGTAGCACGATCAATGATCTTGGAGACGGCGGCGTCATGCTTGGAACGGCAGCGATAAGACTTTGCGTATACGGATGTACTGGCTGATGAAGCACTGCTTTGGCTGTACCGCTTTCGACTAGCTTGCCGCGCTGCATGACCGCCACGCGGTCGGCAATCTCAGCCACCACGCCAAAGTCATGCGTGATGAAGAGCACCGCAGTGCCCTTGCGTCGTTGCAGATCTTGAATAAGCGCCAGAATCTGAGCCTGCGTGGTGACATCCAGTGCCGTGGTCGGCTCATCGGCGATCAGCAAGGCCGGTTCCAGCGCCAGCGCCATGGCGATCATGACGCGTTGCCGTTGTCCACCTGACAGTTCGTGCGGATACGCGCGCAAGGTGCGGACCGGATCGGGAATGTTTACAGCCTGCAATAACGCCAACACTTTGGCTTCGATCTCGCGCCGATGCAAAGTGGTGTGCACCAGAAAGACCTCCGCCATTTGATTGGCGATGGTATGCAAGGGATTGAGCGCACTCATCGGATCCTGGAAGATCATGCCGATACGCCAACCACGCAGGCGGCGTAATGTTTCAACAGGCAGCCTCAACAGATCATTGCGTTCCCGACCCTCCGCTTCGCGCCACAATGCCTCTCCGCCGGTTACGCTCACGCCGTCCGGCAACAATCCCAGCAGCGCGTTGGCCGTGAGCGATTTACCGGAGCCGCTCTCGCCGACCACGCACAGAATCTCGCCTGCATACAGATCGAAAGAAACGTCCTCCAGCGCCAGCGGCCGATCACTGCCCTGCGGCAATGCAATTGATAGATTGCGGATAGCCAGCAGCGGTTCATCGCCTTGAGCCGGGCGGTCCTTGAAGTCATGCAATGGGCTCATGAACGATGCAACCTCGGGTTGAGAGCGTCATTGAGGCCCTGACCAACCAGCGAGATCGCCAATACGGTCAGCAAAATGATCGCTCCAGGAATGGCCGACACATACCACTGGATGCGGATGACGCCGCGTCCGGCCCCGATCAGATTGCCCCACGACGGTACATTGGGGTCTGACAAATTGAGGAAAGCCAGCGCGCTTTCCAACAGGATTGCCATGGCCATAATGACGCTGGCGTAGACAATGACGGGCGGCAGTGCATTGGGCAAAATTTCGCGGAAGATCAGCTTCACATCTCCGACGCCCAGGCTACGTGCGGCCAATACAAATTCACGATGGCGCAAGCTCAGAAACTCGGAACGCGTCAATCTGGCCACCGCCGGCCATGACACGACACCGATAGCCAGTACCACTGTCGTGATATTCGAACCGAATACGGCCACCAGTACCAGCAGCAGCAAAAAATTGGGCAGTATCTGAAAAGCTTCCGTCACGCGCATGAGTACATCATCTACCCATCCGCCATAAAAACCAGCCACGGCGCCCAGCACCAGACCAATGACGGCGGCAATGCTGGTCGCCACCAGACCGATGACCAGCGAGACGCGTGCACCGTGTAGAATCTGTGCCGCGATGTCGCGACCGACCTGATCCGTACCGAGCAGAAAACGCGCATTCTCACCCGGCCACTGCAACGGCCGACCAGCCAAACTCAGCGGGTTGCGCGGATAAAAAAAACCGGCGCCCAATGCGGCGAAAATGACCATCAGCAACAACGCCAGCCCAACTACCGCAGCAGGATTGCGTAAATAGCGTTTCAACAAATTCATGGCAAGAGTCGCATCAATATATCCAAAGAATTAACGGGTCACGGCAATACGCGGGTCAAGTCGCGCATAAAGCAGGTCCACCAGGAAATTGATGGCGATCACCAGCAACGCCGAGATAAAGACGATGCCAAGCAAGGTATTAAGATCACGCTGCACGACCGCTTCATACGCCAGCCGCCCCAGACCAGGCAAGGCGAACACGGTTTCAACCACCACCGAGCCGCCCAGCATGGTGCCTGCCTGCAGGCCAATGAGTGTCACCATCGGCAGCAAGGCATTGCGTAACATATGCCGTACCACCACACGGGTTTCACCAACACCTTTGGCGCGTGCCGTGCGGATGAAGTCCTGGGTCGATACCTCCAGCATCGAGGCCCTCATGATGCGCAAGTAAATCGCCAGGAAAATCGTTGACAGCGTGATGGTCGGCAAGCACAGATGCCAGGCAATATCAAACACACGCGCCACGCCATGTAGCGAGAATTCGATAGACTCAAAACCACCGGAAGGAAACCAATCGAGCCAGATGGCAAAGACGAAGATACCCATCAAGCCGAACCAGAACGATGGCATGGCGTAGAAAATCAGTCCCAGGGTGGAAATCAGCGTATCAGGCCAACGGTTGACCCGCCGTGCCGCGATTACCCCCAGCACCATGCCAACACCAAACGCGATCGCCAGCGACGACCCCATCAGCAGCAGTGTTGCCGGCAACCGTTCGGCGATTACCAATGCTACCGGTTTGCCATAGATCGCCGAATATCCAAGATCGAGATGCACCAGTCGCCACAGATATTCCCCCAGTCGCACCGAGACCGAGTCGTTGAGATGGTAGTACTCACGCAAGCTAGCAATCATGGTGGCATCGGCGCCCCCCATTTGGGCCACCAACGCATCAACCGTATCGCCCGGCGCCAGCTGCAACAACAAAAACAAGCCAGCCAGAATGATCAGCAAGGCCGGCACAGCGGCCAGCAGGCGCCGCCCCGCCAATCCGAAAAAACGCATATCGGCTACTCCGTTCAGGCCTTGAGCCAGGTATCGTGCCAACTGCTCGATGGCCAACGCGCATTGTTGTGGCCATTCTGCACATTGCGGCTGACTACCGAATAAAACTCACGCTCGGTCGCCATCCAGATCGGCAGCTCCTCGTTGACTTCCTTGACCCACTCAGCGTAAAGCGCACGGCGTTTGGCCGTATCGATCTCGGTCGCGGCATCGTCAATGAGCTTGTCCACCTTCGCAGACTGCCAGCCGTACTGGTTGGTCCACGGCGCACCGGCCGGACTTCCCGAGCGATACCAGACCGTAGTGGAAACGGCCGGGTCGCCGCGATACTGGTGCCAGCCCGTGGCGATGTCGAAAGTATTGTCCTTGTAGACCGCAGTCAGCGCACCGGCCACGTCGTACTGCACGATTTCGACTTTGATGCCCACCGCTTCCAGCGACTGCTGAATGAACGTCGCCAGCAATGGCACGTCTTCGCCGTTCTGGATTGGCACCAGCTTCAGTGAGAAACGCTGACCATTCGGACCACGTTTGTAGCCGGCATCGTCCAGCAGTGCTTCGGCACGCTTGACGTCGAAGGGGTATGGTGGCTTGCTGCCCTTGGGGAAAAATGAGGAGCTTGATGGAATCGGTCCGGATGCTACCTTGCCCAAGCCGTAGAGAAAATTATCAATAAAGAATTTGATATCGATGGCATGCACGATGGCGCGACGCACACGCACGTCAGCCAATTCCTTGCGGCGGACATTGAATTCTAGCGTGTTGTTGAATACATTCGCCTCCAAGCCCTTGCTGCGCACCTCGAATTTGGGATTCTTGCGCAGCCGGTCCAGATCGGCCAATCCCAGCTGCGAATAGGCGCTCAACTGAATCTGACCTGTTTCCAGCGCTGCAGTCGCGGCCGATTTATCGGTGATGATGCGCCAGACGATGCGATCCAGATACGGCAGGCCCTTGCGCCAATAATCGGGATTGCGTTCGGCAATGATGAACTGGCCGCGCTGGTATTGCACAAACTTGAATGGACCGGTGCCGATTGGCGCCGTATTGGCTGGGTTCTCGAGCACGTTGCTGCCCTCAAAGACATGACGCGGCACTACATAGCCGAGGTCAGCCAGCGCGCGCAGCAGCAAGTCGAGCGGCATCGGGCGCTCGTAACGAAACACCACGGTGTGTGCATCCGGTGTATCTACCGCGCGTAAATACAACTGTAGTGCAGTGGCATAGTTGAGTTGCTTCTTCCATAGTTCCAGCGCATTGTATTGCACATCTTGCGAAGTAAATGGCTTGCCATCATGCCATTTGACGCCTTCGCGCAGCTTGAACGTAATGGTTTTTCCATCTTTGGAAGAGCTCCACGAAGTCGCCAGCTGCGGCACGGGCTTGCCGTCTGCATCCAGATCAACCAGTGACTCGATGATCTTGCTGGTGACAATATAGACACCGGTCGAGGCGCGCAACGAGGGATTGAGAATGCGTTGCTCCGAACCGAGATGGACATTCAGAACGCCGCCGCGGCGCGGTTCAGTTTGCGAAAAAGAGATTGCCGGCCATGCTGCCGTGACCAGTAATGCACCGGATGACAAAAGAAACTGACGACGATTTTCGCTCATTTTTTCCTATGATGTTTTGATAAATCAACGCAGGATAATAAGTTTCCATTGACCTTCCGAGGAAGGATTTAAAACGTATTTACTAATACATTTAACGCATCTTAAATTCCACCTGCCATGACATGACCACAGTCGCCTCTGGCGACAACATCATTTTTCTCATAAGCATGTACGAAGAAATTCGTTCTCAAGTCGAACCGCGCTCACCACTATCCATGCACTAGTTATAACCTGTCATAACAGGTGAATGAGATCAATATCATGCGTGATTTCCAGATAATCGAACCTTCTCCCGTTCCCTTGTATGTGCAGGTCAAGGACCGGTTGCGCGAACGCATCGTCGACGGTACCTATGGTGCCCATGCGCAATTGCCGGCAGAAAGTGAAATGGGCGTCATTTTCGGTGTCAGCCGCATCACCGTACGCCAAGCCTTGAGCGACTTGCAGCGTGAGGGCGTGATTTTTAAAATCCCGGGCAAAGGCACTTTCGTTGCCAAGAAAAAGGCAGCGCAGGAATTGACCCGTCTGGAAGGCTTCGCCGAAGCAATGACACGCAAGGGCTATGAAATCCACAACCGTGTTCTCGCTCATGGACTATTCCCCGCCACCGCCGCAGTGGCACAACAATTAGCGGTAGAGCCTGGAACCATCGTCGCCGAGATCCGGCGCGTGCGCCATCTCAATGGCGAGCCGGTCTCGCTGGAAATCACTTACCTGCCGGCAGAGCTCGGCCAGCGCCTGCGTAATGAAGACTTGTCCAGCCGCGACATCTTCATCATCTTCGAAAACGACTTCGGCATTGCGCTCGGTCATGCAGACCTGCAGATTGGCGCAATCATTGCCGATCAGGCACTGGCCGAAGCCCTGCAAGTCGCGCAAGGCAGTGCGTTGCTACGCATTGAGCGGCTCACCTATAGCGCCGACGGCAAACCGCTGGATTTCGAATACCTCTACTTCCGTAGTGAAACCTTTCAATACCACTTGCGCATCGCACGCCGCCCAGCGACCAGCGACACCGTCTGATCGCCAGCCACAGGAAAACAACATGGAAACCCATATCCAAACCGTAGACGTACTAGTCATCGGCGGCGGCACCGCCGGGCCGATGGCGGCAGCCAAAGCCAAGGAAGCCAATCCGGCCTTGCGCGTGCTGCTGCTGGAAAAAGCTCACGTCAAGCGCAGCGGCGCCATTTCAATGGGCATGGATGGTCTCAACAACGCCATCGTGCCCGGCTTCGCCACGCCCGAACAATATGTCAAGGAAATCACCACCGCCAACGACGGCATCATCAATCAAAAGACAGTGATGGCCTATGCGCAAAACAGTTTCCCCATGATCGAGGAACTGGACCGCTGGGGCGTGAAGTTCGAAAAGGATGAAACCGGCGACTACGCCATGCGCAAGGTGCACCACATGGGGACCTACGTCTTGCCGATGCCGGAAGGACATGACATCAAAAAAGTCTTGTATCGTCGCCTCAAACGCGCTCGCGTCGAGATTACCAACCGCCTGGTGGCAACCCGTCTGCTCACAGCAGAGGACGGCAGCATCGCCGGTGCCATGGCGTTTGACTGCCGTAGCGGCGATTTCCATGTGATCCGCGCCAAGACCGTGGTGCTCTCGACCGGTGCGGCCGGCCGTCTGGGTCTGCCGGCTTCCGGCTATTTGTTCGGCACTTATGAAAATCCGACCAACGCCGGCGACGGTTACAGCATGGCCTATCACGCCGGCGCAGAGCTGTCTGGCATCGAATGCTTCCAGATCAACCCACTGATCAAGGATTACAACGGACCGGCCTGCGCCTATGTAACCGGCCCCTTTGGCGGCTTCACGACCAACAGCCACGGTGAACGCTTCATCGAATGCGATTACTGGAGTGGTCAGATGATGCAAGAGTTCTACAACGAACTGCAAGGTGGCAATGGGCCGGTATTTCTCAAGCTCAACCATCTCGCCGAAGAAACCATCAGCGCCATAGAAACCATCCTGCACACCAACGAACGCCCCAGCCGTGGCCGTTTCCATGCAGGACGCGGCACCGACTACCGCCAACAGATGGTAGAAATGCACATCTCCGAAATCGGCCTGTGCAGTGGTCACTCAGCCTCCGGTGTGTGGGTCAATGAACATGCCGAAACTACCGTCCCCGGACTGTACGCTGCAGGTGATCTGGCCTGCGTGCCGCACAACTACATGCTGGGTGCCTTCGTCTACGGCAAACTGGCCGGCGAGAGCGCCGCCCTCTACTGCGCCGAAAAATCCCTGGCAGAGGTGAGCCAGCAGCAAGTCGAGTCCGAACGCGCACGGGTCTGGGCTCCACTTGGACGCAGCGACGGCCTGCCACCCAACCAGGTGGAATACAAGCTACGCCGCATGGTCAACGACTATCTGCAACCGCCCAAAGTCACTCGCAAGATGGAAATCGGCCTGGCCCGCTTCGAAGCGATACGCGAAGACCTCGACCGCCTGCAAGCGCGCAACCCGCACGAATTGATGCGTGCGTTGGAGGTACACGCCATCCGCGATTGTGCCGAAATGGCTGCACGCGCTTCCTTATACCGCACCGAAAGCCGCTGGGGTCTTTACCACAACCGTGTCGACTATCCCGAACGCAACGACGCCGAATGGCTGGTGCATGTGCAAGTGAAGAAGGAGCAGCAACAGATGACCTGCTTCAAGCGCCCGCTCGAACCTTATATTGTCGCCCTCGACGAGCAGGAAAAATCGGCCTACCAGCATCTGCGCATCAAGAAGGATGCCGCCGCAGGACAAACCGAACCAGCATCAACCACAGTCTGAACCAGAGTGAGAACCACCCATGCCAACCGCTTTGAACATCACCAACGTCCCGGTCACCATCGACGCAGACAAATGCATCGCAGATAAGGGCTGCACTGTCTGTGTTGACGTCTGCCCGCTCGATGTGCTTGCTATCGATTTCTCCACCGGCAAGGCATTCATGAAGTTCGATGAATGCTGGTATTGCATGCCCTGTGAGAAGGATTGCCCGACCGGGGCGGTTCATGTCGACATACCTTATCTGTTGCGCTGAGCGCACAGATTTTTTTCATCAGGGGAAAACAATAATGCAATTGCGTCAATACTTCTACCCGGCCTTATTCAGCCTGACACTTACCTTCCTGGCCAGCTCAGCCGATGCGGAAACCATTCGCATCGCCATCGGCACGCAGGACACTACCATCAATTGCGCCACCGGCGGCTTGCTGATCCGCGAGTTGAATCTATTGGAAAAATATCTACCGCATGACGGCAAGTACAAGGATGCAAAATACGATATCGAGTGGAAAAACTTCACTTCCGGCGCACCACTTACCAACGAGATGGTAGCTGGCAAGCTCGACATCGGTGCCATGGCCGACTTCCCCGGCTCCTTCAATGGCGCCGCCTTCCAGAAGGCCGGCAAGCGCAGCATCTTCATTAATGTGCTCTCCGGCAGTACCAGCGGCAGCGGCAACGGCATCGTGGTACCCAAGGCATCGACCGTGCAATCGCTGGCCGAGCTCAAAGGCAAGACGATTTCGGTACCGTTCGCCTCCACCGCGCACGGCATGCTGTTGCGCGCCGTCAAAGATCAGGGCTGGGATCCGGAAAAGGACGTCAACATCATCACTCAGGCGCCTGAAGTGGCTGGTTCGGCCCTGCAAAGCAACAAGATCGACGCCCATGCAGACTTCGTACCGTTCGCGGAATTGTTTCCGCACCGCGGTTTTGCACGCAAGATCTTCGACGGCTCGCAAACCAATACGCCTACCCTGCACGGTAGTCTGGTGGATGCTGACTATGCTAAAAAATATCCGGAAATCGTCATCGCCTATCAACGCGCAGCCATCGAAGCGGATCGCCTAATCACGGCTGAACCAGAAAAGTACAGCGAGCTGATTGAGAAAGTCACAGGCATCGAAGCTGAAATCAACTACCTGTTCCATGGCCCACTTGGCTTGCAGACGCGCGACTTTAGCTGGAAGCCGGAATATCGCCAGGCCGTCAAGACCTCCATTGATACGCTCAAGGCCATGAAGCGAACCGAGACCGATCTGGAGGTTAATACCTTCATCGATGACAGCTATATCCGCGCCGCCTTCAAACAGTCAGGCCTGGACTATGATGCGCAGCTGAAAAACTATGCCAAGCCCCCGCTGACGGCCAAGGATGCCTTAACCGGCAAATCCATTATCGATCCCAAGCGGGTTGGTCAAATCTGGGTGCAAGGCGAGCCACTGGTACGCCACTATGCCTTGCTGGAGACGGCTTTGGCGCAGGCACGCAAGCTCGAGCAATCTGGCAAGAAAATCCGCGTCATCTATGCGCATGACCGGGAAAGCGGGTTAAAACTGTTGGCAGAAGATGCTTGGTTCGTACAAAGCAAAAACGAAATCAGCGCCTTCCTGCTCAAGAGTTCTGCGCAGGCTTGGGCCAATAAGAGCAACGGTAAGGTGTTCGATTTCAGCGGTGCCAAAGCCGTCAGTCCAGTTTAATTTTCATTGACCAGATATTGCGACGGAATCAGATCATGGCCCTGAGTTCTTCATTACGCCCATCCGGAAATGCGCTGCAGCACGACGAATTGACTGCGCTGCCATTGCCACCGCCAGTTTCCTTCGACATGTTGTGGCGGCAATGGCTGCACTACGGGCTAAAACTGACTTCCATCGTGCTTTGTCTGTTGCTCTGGCAATGGGCGTGCCGCCAACATCTCAACCTGGGGCTGATCACGTTTCAGAACGTGCCATCACCGCAGGAAGTCATCCACGCGGCATGGACGTTGATGCAATCGCCTAAACTGTTGTTGCATTTGAGCGCGAGTCTGTATCGCGTCTTTACCGGCTTTTGCGTGGCTGCACTGGCCGGTATCACGCTGGGCATGCTGATTGGCCGGCTGCCTTGGCTGGCTGATGTACTGCTGCCGCCGCTGGAGCTGTTGCGGCCGATTCCGGCTGTGGCATGGATTCCGCTGGCCATTCTGATGTTTCCCTCGTCCGAGATTTCGATGATCTATATCATTTTTATCGGTGCACTGTTTCCGATTCTGCTCAACACCATCCATGGCGTCGAAGGCATCGATGTGCGCCTGATCGCTTCAGCGCGCAGTCTGGGCAGCGGCCGGCGCAGCATTTTTACCGAAGTGATTCTGCCTGCGGCGGCGCCCAGCATCGTCACTGGATTGTCGATCGGCATGGGTACCGCCTGGTTTTGTCTGGTCACAGCGGAAATGATTGCCGGTCAGTTCGGCATCGGCTATTACACCTGGGCTTCGTACACGATCCAGAACTACGCCGACATCATCGTCGGTATGCTGTTCATCGGCATCATGGGCATGGGCAGCAGCGCCCTGATCAAAAAACTGGGCAGCCTGCTGATGCCCTGGTATCGCGGACAAAGTTAAACCTCATGACAACACAACAATTCGGCAAGATCGAGATCGAACGTCTGCATATTCAATTGGGCGAAGGAAAGCGCCGCTTTGAAGCGCTTCATGATGTCTCCATAACGATGGCACCTGGTGAATTTGTCTGCGTGCTTGGCCCTTCCGGCTGCGGAAAATCGACCCTGCTAGGCGCTTTGGCCGGACATTTGCCAGCCAGCGCCGGTAGCGTGCACGTCGATGGCATCGCCGTCGACCGACCGCATCCGGATCGAGGACTGGTGTTCCAGCACCATACCTTGTTTCCCTGGAAACGCGTGCTCGACAACGTTGCCTTCGGTCTAAAAATGAAAGGCGTTGCACGCCGCGAGCGTCACCAGCGTGCCCGCGATCTGCTGCAACTGGTTGGGCTGGCAGGCTTTGAACACAGCTATCCGGCGCATTTGTCCGGCGGTATGCAGCAACGCGTTGAAATTGCCCGCGTGCTGATCAATGATCCGCGCGTGATGCTCATGGATGAGCCCTTCGGTGCCCTCGATGCGCAGACCCGGCTAAAGATGCAGGAATTATTGCTGGACGTCTGGTCTCGCATCAACACCACGATCTTGTTTATCACGCACGACATTGATGAAGCCTTGTTCCTGGCCGATCGGATCCTGGTCATGAGCCCGCGGCCGGGACGCATCATTGAAGAAATCAAGCTCGATTTCGCCCGGCCGCGTGGACCCGATCTAGTGACTTCGCCCCGCTTCATCGATCTCAAGCGTCATTGTCTGGCCCTGCTCCATCCCGAAACCAAGGTCGTGCCGCTGCAGCGCCTCAGTCCGCTGGGCGCAGCCAGGCTGACCGATATCCAATTTGCCATTTAAGGAAAATGCAGTGAGCCCCCCCACACACATCTCAGGCAAGGACCTTGACGAAGCAGACGACATCCAGGCATTTCGTCTGCGCCTACAAAATCCGGATGATGCCATCCGCCGCATCGCGGTACTCGATTTGATCGACGTCGCCGGCGACGAGCATGCACCTTTGCTGGTAGACGCACTCAATGATCGTTGCGCACAAGTCCGTCTTGAAGTGGCCCGGGCGCTGGAAGCATTCGAAAGCGCCGCCAGCGTGGCTGGTCTGATCGGCTTGTTAAGCGACAAAGATAGCGAAGTACGCGACGCCGCAGCCCATGCTTTGAGTGAATTGAAAGACCCCTACTCTGCCTTGCTCCTCTTGCCACGAGCACTGGACCCACATCCGTTCGTGCGAGTCGCCATTCTGCGAGCCTTGCGCGAGCTGCGCGTGCCTGAAAGTCTGGAACCGGCGCTGGCAGCATTAGCGCATACCGATGCGGCGGTACGACGCGAGGCAATTTCAGTACTGGGCTATTTGAAGCAGGTACGTGCTTTGGCACCGATCATGCAATTAGCCGCCAACGATATTGATCCGGAAGTGCGTCGCAGCGCCACTGGTGCACTGGGGTTTGCCACCGACGAGAGCGTACTACCGGCCCTGCTGGCGGCGTTACAGGACGATGTCTGGCAAGTACGAGAAGAAGCCGCCACCACACTGGGCAAGCTGCGTCTGACAGCGGCCATCACTGATCTGATTGCGGCATTGAACGACAGTTATTGGCAAGTGCGCCTGCGTGCCGCACGCAGTCTTGGTCGCTTACGCAGTGTGGCTGCAGTCATTCCTTTACTGCAGACCCTACAGCATGAGATCAGTAATCTGCGCAAGGAGGCTGCCCTGGCGCTGGGCGAGATCGGTGATAACGCCGCCCTGCCGGCACTACTGAAGGCGCAGCAGGATGGCGATCCGGAAGTGCGCAAGGCGGTACGACTGGCACTGCAACAAATCAGCAACGGCGCATGAGCGCAGATATGCCACATCCGCTCAACATCATAAATCAGACCGTCAGCGCACAACTCAACATCGTATGGGACGACGGCATTGAGCAAATTGTCTCGCATGTATTTCTGCGCAGCAGCTGCCGCTGCGCCGACTGCAAGAGCTGGCGTTTGCATGCGCACAGCGAATTGATCGTGGCGCCGGACATCCGGCTAACAGAAGTGCGCCTGGTCGGGCAATACGGTATTCAGTTGATCTTCAGCGATGGCCATGAGCGTGGTATTTATCCTTGGCCTTATCTGCGTGAGCTGTTGTCTGTCGCCACTGCGGTCGGAGCCAAGTCGAAGCACACACCCGGCACTCAGTAAATAATTCACTGCAGTATCCTCGCGCAGTTCGTGCACCGAAAAAGCCGATCCACGCCCCACCTACATTGCCTTGGTCAGACCAATGGTTCGTTCGATCAAGACCAATGCGACGACGGCTAGCACAATGAAGATGGCAGAGACAGCATTGACCACCGGATCAAAGGTCTGGTCGATATAGGTAAAAATGCGCACCGGCATGGTGACCGTTCCCGGCGCCGTCAGGAACAGGCTGACCGACACTTCACCGAATGAAGTCACTGCCGCAAACACGGCACCGGCGACGATGCCCGGCTTAATCAGCGGCAACGTCACATGCGTGAAGGTATATGCCGGGCTTGCACCCAAGCTCATAGACGCCGTTTCCAGCTTACGGTCTATGCTGGCAAGACTGACACTGACGGTACGCACGGCATACGGCAGCGCCACCAAAATGTGGCCGATCGCCAGACCCGTCAGCGATCCCGCCAAACCAACACCGGTGAGCACATATAGCAGTGCGATGCCGAGCACGACTTGAGGAATGATCAGCGGCGACAACAGCAATGCCTGGACGACGGCGCGCCCACGAAATGTCAACCGCGCCAGTGCGTAGGCAGCAGTAGTGCCGAGCAAGGCAGTCAGAGGCGTAACAATGAGCAACAGCCAGGCACTGACCTGCAACGCCTTGAGCCAGTCCCGGCTCTCGAAAAATGCCTGAAACCAGCGCAACGACAGCATCTTCGGCGGGAACTGCGGGTAGGCTGTGGGACTGAACGCAGACAGAAAAATCACCAGCACCGGCAACAACAGAAACAAGTACACCAAACCACCGGCAACCATGCAAAACCAGCGCCACAGGCGCTCGCTCGCGGGTACAAGATCGCGATCAGTGGCCATAAACGCGTCGCTCCCAACGTTTTTGAACATACGTCATCAGGCCTGCAATGGTCGCCGTCACTGCCAGCAAGCTCAATGACAATGCCGCTGCCAACGGTAGATTGGCAATCTGCAATGCCTGCTGATAAATCGCGATCGGCAACAAAGGCTGCAAACGTCCGCCGATCAACAGCGGCGTCACATAACTGCCTGCGGCCAGGGCAAAGACGATGATGGCGCCCGTCATCATGCCCGGGATGCTCAGCGGCAGCACCACATGCAAAAAAGTATGACGCGCGTCGGCTCCCAGACTTTGCGATGCGCGCGGCAAGGCAGCAGGTATCTCTCCCAGTGAGGTCGCCAGTGGTAATACCGCAAATGGCAGCATCACCTGCACATAGGCCACGACCACTGCTTTCATGTTCCACAACAATGCCAGCGGTGCATCGATCAGACCGAGGTGGCGCAATACATCGTTGATGAGCCCATTCTGGGCCAGTAAAACGATCCAGGCAAAGGTGCGGATGACGACGCTGGTCAGCAATGGCGAAATCAGGATGACATACAACACCGTGCGCCAACTGCGGCTGCGCGTATTCACCAGCAACCAGGCAGCAGGATAGGCCAGCAGCACGCACAAGGTTGCCGTCAACGCCGCCACCCAGAGTGTGGTGCCCAATGCATGTGCATACACAGAGGAGGTGAATACTGCCAAATATTGTGCAATGCTGTAGCCGGGCAGCACCATCAGCATGCCATCGACATCGTGCAAGCTAAGCACGACGAGCAAGATTGCCGGCACCACCAGAAAAGCTGCCAGAAACAGCATGCCCGGCGCCAACAAAAACCAAGAGAAGAGCGAAGCACCGGGACTAGATACGCGGCTCATGAGCGCTCTTCTCCACTGACGACAGGCAAGCGGATCAGATCCTCTGCATCCCATGCCAGATGCAACGCAGTACCGGCCTGCGGTACTGTAACAAAGCTCGCCTCGGGCGCCTCCACGAGTAACTCTCCTCCGCCTGCAAGCACCATCGTCAAATGCAGACCCGCACCGATATAACTGGCATCGCGTACACTACCTGTGACGCTATTGGACGCCGCCGCGAACGGTGTTGCCACAGCGGTCAATGGAGATAAGCGAATGCGTTCCGGGCGCAAGAGGAATAGCGCATCCGCTGTTCCTGTATACGCACTGGCCAGTTGCAGCGGTACGCCAGGCGCGGCGAAATGCCTGTTCGCCAGGAACACACCAGCTTCACCCGCACGCGAGTCGATCAGATTGCCATGCCCTACAAACTCTCCCACGAAGCGGTTACGCGGCCGGCGATACAGTTCCAGCGGCGTCCCCACCTGTTGCAAGCGGCCAGCGCCGAGAATGCCGATGCGATCGGACAGCCCGAGCGCCTCTTCCTGATCGTGCGTGACCATGACCGTAGTCACGCCAACATTGCCCAACAGACGGCGCAATTCCGTTTGCATCTGTTTGCGTAGCTTGGCATCAAGGTTCGACAAAGGTTCATCGAGCAACAGCACCTGCGGCCTGATGGCCAGTGCCCGTGCGATCGCCACACGTTGCTGCTGGCCGCCCGAGAGCTGATGCGGCATGCGTTGCGCCAGCTCGGCAAGCTGCACGAGCTCGAGCATCTCGGCCACCCGTTGGCGTACTTCAGCGCCTTTGGTCTTGCGCACGCGCAGGCCGTAGGCAACATTGTCGAACACGTTCAGATGTGGGAACAAGGCATAGTTCTGGAACACCATACCGATATCACGCTGATGCGGCGGCAGGCTGGTGATGTCACGCCCGCCGAGCACCACCCTGCCGGCACTCGGTGCCAAAAAGCCGGCAATAATATTGAGCAGCGTGGTCTTGCCGCAACCACTCGGACCCAGCAAGGAAAAAAATTCCCCTTCGGCGATATGCAGATCGACACCGTCCAGTGCCAGCAAGGTACCGAAACGGTGGGCGACACTCTCAATTGCAATCATTTACCGTTGCCCAGCGCTTGTGCCCAACGGTTGGTCCAGTCGGTCACTTTCGGCGTGGCCGTGGCGTAATCGATCCAGATCAATTTCTTGTAGGCCGCTTCACCTACCTGCACTTTGCTCTTGAGTTCATCGTTGTATTGCACATCCTGGTTGGTCATGCCGTACAGGGAGCCGTCAGAAAATGCCTTTTGCACTTTGTCGCTGGAGAGAAAATCCAGCAGTTTGTAGGCATTCGCCAAATTCGGTGCCCCCTTGGCAATCACCCAGTTCGCCGCACCCACCACGGGACCGTCGCTCGGGTAGGTGAAACCGACTTTGAGACCGCTTTTTTGCAAAGCGAAGACGCGCCCATCCCAGTATGGCACCACCCACGCATCACCCCGCTCAAGCAAGGTCTGAATGGCACCCGGACTATCCGGAAATGCCACGGCGTTGCCCTTGAGCTCGGCCAGCTTGGCAAAAGTACGTTCGATATCAGCGTCATTCTTGAGCTCACCGCCCAAGGCATGGGTAAGGCCGGCAAAAAATTGCAGCCCGGCGGCATAGCTGGGCGAAGAAATCGCCACGTGGCCCTTGTATTCGGGATTCCACAAGTCCAGCCAGCTCTTCGGCGGCGTCTTCACCAGATCGGTCCGGTAAGCCAGCCCCAGTTGACCAAGACTGAAGGCGGCGGCATAGGTCTTGCCATCCTTGGTGAATTTCTCCTGCACCGACGGATACAGCCTGGCCAGATTGGGGATGTCGGCAGCCGTCAGTGGTTGCAGCAAGTCCGCAGCTGCCGCCCGCTGCACCGAGTCAGGCTGGAATACCACGATGTCGTAAGCGGGATTATTCCCATTCGCAGCGCGCAGCTTGGCCAGCCATTCGGCATCGGCACCTGGCACGATTTCTACGTTCAGCTTGTTGTCCTTGGCGTACTGCTCAAGACCGGCGGCACGGATGTTTTTTTCCCAGTCGCCACCATAGACGCCGATGACTACCTTGTCGGTGACAGCAGGTGCTGCGTTGGCAACGTCTACCGATTTTTCGCGGCAGCCTGCCAGCATGGCGGTGACCAGGATGGTCGCCGCCAGCACAGGGATAATGCGCTTCGATTGCATGGTTTCTCCAGTTTGTTTTTTCATCGGAATGTATTCAAGATGCAATAGCAATGGTTTCTGTGGCTTCAGCAAATCGGGCCGTTGCCAGAACAATGGCCTGATCGCTCGCCGCTTGCTGCGGGAAGTTTTCCGGCAAGAGCGTGAGCGCCGCAGCAAACACTTGTCGGCGCCGACGTGCACGTGCGGCCGCTGGCATGGCGAACAATGCCGTGTTCAGACGATCCAGCAAGGTCGCAGGAAAGACCCGATCCCAGGCGTCACGTTCGAGGCCGAAACGACTGACCGCGTTAGGCTGCGCACGTAATGCGTCCGTCTGTGCCTGATCCACGCGCAATTGCTGTGTCTGTGTTGCAGTAGTAAACGCCACGCCATAGTCGCGTCGTGCCGCCTCAAGCGACAGCAGATCGCGCCGCACATCGCTCAGCACTGCAGCTGGATCACGTTGGAAAGCGTTACCCCAACCGCCGCCGCCGGGGGTCTGAATTTCTATTTCATCGCCGGCTGCCACCGCCAGCAAATCGATCTTTCCCAATTCACGCGGTGCTTCACCGGCACGATGCAACACCAGCCTGGCAGGCACCCCCGGACCACCGCCAGAGCTCCCCCAGGGGCGAAAGCGCAAACGCTCCATGCCGCGTGCCAGCACTGAACTGTCGTCCTGCAAAATACGGAAACGAAGTTCCTGGCCATTACCGCCACGCCATTGACCTGCGCCGGCAGAATCGCGACGCAAACCATAATGCACGATCTCCACGCCCGTTTCGGCTTCCACCGTTTCAACCGGGTTGTTGGAAAGGTTGGAGATGCTGCTATCGCGGCCATCTGCGCCATCGTGGCCGTAACGTGCACCAGTGCCGCCGACCATCGGTTCAATCACTTGCACGTTCTGGCCCGCACCGTGGCGCGCCGGTGCCGCCACCACCACCGGGATGATAGTGCCGCCACTGGCCGCCGGCATGTATTCCGGAAGGGCCACGCCGAACGCACCATTGAGTACATCATTGACCCGCACGGCTGCCGCATGGCGCACGCCTACTGCCGCCCCCGGCAAGGGATTAACCAGGCTGCCCTGCGGCGCGATGACCGTAACCGGCTTGAGCAGTCCGGAATTGATCGGGACACTTTTATCCAGCGTTGCCACCAAGGCCAGAATCCGTAACGTCAGCCAGGCATGCGGCTGACCATGACTGGGAATATTGATGGCGGCAGCCACTTGCGGATCGCTACCGGTGAAATCCAGCAGAATATTGCCATCGGCGATCGTCACTGCCAGCGCAATACGCACTGGCAGACCGCTACCGGCCTCATCGTCCAGATAATCGCTGAAACGGTAGGTCCCGGCAAGCACGCGCGCCAGCACTGCTCGTGCGCGTAACGCGGCGTACTCCACCAGATCCAGCTGGGCATTCAGCAGAGCCTGAACGCCGTGCTGCTGCAACGTCTGTGCGACACGTTCGCGACCACAGGTAAGTGCCCCAAACATGGCTTTGAGGTCACCCATATTGGCGTCCGGAGTGCGGCTATTGGCGCAAAACAGCAATGCCACGTCTTCATTCAAGCGTCCGGCACGTATGATCTTCAGTGGCGGAATCTGCAGTCCTTCTTGAAAAATCTCATGGTTGCTCGGTGAAATACTGCTGGGCACCTTGCCACCGACATCGGAGGCATGTAAAAAGCTCCAGCCATAGGCAACAATACGACCGTCATGGAAATACGGTTCGATCACCTGCAAGTCCGGCAAATGCGTCGCCAGACCCGCCGATCGATACGGATCGTTGGTCAGGATCACGTCTCCTGGCACTAGCTCGCCAACCGCAGCAATGGTGGTCGAGCAATCCAGACCGACAAAGCCGGAGACCCCAAGTGCACGCGGATAAGCGAAAAATTTTCCGTCCAACCCCGCCAGTGCACAGCAAAAATCCGCCGTTTCCTTTACATACAAAGTGCGGCCGGTACGCTGCAACGTCAGGCACATCTCTTCGGCAATCGAGGTCAATTTGTTGCCCAGAATTTCCAGGCTGATCGGATCGAGTTTCATGTCTGCCCTCCTTGACTGCCATTCGGCCTGAGATGCAAATTGCCCAACGCATCAGTATCTGCCTGCCAGCCCGGTAGTACCAGGATGGTAGTGTCCTCTTGCTCGATCACGGCCGGGCCGATCAATAAGTCACCAGCGCCCAGCGCGTTGCGTTGATAAATCTGCGCATCGTGCCAACTGTCATGCAAGAACACCTTGCGCTGCTTGTAGGCGACGGCCGTGCCGCCACCAGCAAAGCGCGGCGCACTGACAGCCTGCACCAGATGGCCGACAATCGCCAGGCGAATGGTCGAAACATCCACTGGCGCCTGTTCATCGCGAAAACCGTAAAGACGCTCATGCTCGCGATGGAAGGCCTCGCTCAGCGCTGCCATGTCCAGCGGCGACGGCAGTGGATACGGCATGGCCACATTGAGCTCATAGGCTTGTCCGGCATAACGCATGTCGAGCGCAGGACGTAGCGATGGCTGGCCGACGCCACCCACACCTTGTTCCAACAACCATAGTTGCGCCTGTTGCTCAAGCTCGTGCCAGATACTTTCGACTGCTCCGGCAGCGTGTTCATCGAGTGTGACACGCAGGCTGCGCACGAAATCGCGGCGCAGATCGGAGGTGGCCGCACCGAGCGCGCAAAAAGTGCCAGGTCGCAAAGGAATCAGGACATGCTTGAGACCGGCCTCTTGCGCTAGCCAGTTGGCGTGCGTCGGCCCGGCACCGCCAAACGGCAACAGCGCGAACTGGGCCGGATCCAGACCGCGCTGGGCCAGGCTCTTACGCAACTCCGATGCCATCTGCGCCGTGGCGATGGACAACGCGCCCGATGCTGCTCGGATAGCGGCCTGCGGCCCGCTGTCGCCCAGCGCGCTGGCAACGCGCTCCAATGCAGCCTGTGCACGTTCTGGATAAAGCGTCATGGCGCCGCCGGCAAAGGTATGCGCGTCCAATACGCCGGTGACCAGATAACAGTCAGTCACTGTGGCCCTGCTGCCGCCACGCCCATAGGCAGCGGGTCCCGGATCAGCGCCGGCACTTTCGGGACCGACCTTGAGTACGCCATGTTCGTCGACGCGAATTGTCGAGCCTCCACCGGCGCCGATGGCAGATACCCCGACCACCGGCAAGACCAATGGCAAGCCGCCAATTTCAGTGCGTGTAACCATCTCTGCCTGACCATGTTGCGAGACCGCGATATCGCTACTGGTGCCGCCCATGTCGAAAGTAACGATGCGCGGCGTCTCGGCTTCGACGGCCAGCCGTGCGGCGGCAACCACCCCGGATGCAGGACCTGACAGTACCGTGTCGATAGGACGCGCCAATGCCGCCGGCAACGACAAGGAACCGCCGTTGGAGGCCGTCACCAGAATCGGCGCTTGCACGCCCAACTCTGTTACCAGCTGTGCCAAGCGCTGAAAGTAACTGCGCATGAGTGGCTGTATATACGCATTGAGCGAGGCAACGACGCTACGTTCGTATTCTCGGATCTCTGGCCAGATCTGCGCCGCCGACAGGACCTCGAGCTGCGCTGTCGACGCCCTCAGCGCTTCCTGCAAAGCCGCCGCCAGGGCTGCTTCGCGCTCCGGCTGTAGATAGCCGTTGATCAGCATGAGCACCACAGCATCTACTTCCAGTGTGGCAATCTGTTGCGCCGTCCGGGTGATCTCTTCTGCATCGGGCCAGCGCGTAGATTCGCCGTCACGATTGAAGCGCGCATCGATTTCCAGCACACGCTCACGTGGCAGGAACGGTTCTTCCCGGGTGGCATGAAAATCGAACGAAGATGGCATGCGGGCACGACCGATTTCCAGTACGTCGCGAAAACCGTTGCTGACAACCAGCCCGACCCGGGCGCCGCGGCGCTGAATAATAGCATTGAGGCCTATCGTCGTACCATGCAGCAACACCGCAATATCGGATGGCACCAGGCCGCACTGACCGATCAGCGCGACCAGTCCGTTACGCACGGCCAAGGCCGGATCGACGGGTGTACTGGGTTCTTTGTGATAGGCGAGTTGTTGACGCTGAGGATGGTATAGGACGAAGTCGGTGAAAGTGCCTCCGACATCGATACCAATACGTGCACCTGTCGAAGAGACGAAATTCACTGCAAATGCTCCAGAAAACTGTCAGCGCATGTGTTTGATGAGCAGGCTAGCCGACTCGCACAATACACAGGCAAAGAGGTTGATTATAGGATGTCATGCCAAGAAGAAAAACGAATCTTTCCAAGCATGGATATGCAACATTCAACTTTGCGAGTTCATTCTATTTCCGCTAGCGTTGCATCTATTTCAACAAGATCCATTGACAAGGGCATATCCATGCGCATCGCAATCGGCGGCTTCCAGCACGAAACCAACACCTTTTCGCGCACGCCGACCAGCTGGCAGGACTTCGCCGCAGCCGACACTTGGCCCGGTCTACTGGAAGGCGATGCACTGCTGAACGAGATGACGCCTGCTGCCGGAACAACACCGTGCAATATTCCAATTGCGGGCTTCATTGATGCTGCGCTGAATATATCGCCACCTTCTGCGACCTTGATTCCGACGCTCTGGTGCGCCGCCGGTCCTTCCGGACGGGTTACGCGTGGCGCCTTTGAACGCATTCTCGGCATGCTCATCGAGCGCATCGCTCATGCACGTCCGGATGCGGTATATCTGGATTTGCACGGCGCGATGGCAGCAGAGCATGTCGATGATGCCGACGCTGAAATACTGGCACGCGTACGCGCACTCATCGGCGCCGATATTCCTCTAGTTGCCAGCCTTGATCTGCACGCAAATGTATCGCAGAAGATGATTGATCATGCCGACATTTTGATCGCCTATCGCACCTATCCACATGTCGACATGGCAGCCACCGGCGCACGCGCCTTTGATTGGATCGCACGCAGATTGGCAGGCCAGCCTCGTCCCAGTTCGGCCTGGCTGCGTGTGTCTTACCTGATTCCGCTATGCTGGCAGTGCACCGAGACCACCCCGGCACAAGGCTTGTATGCACTGCTCAACGAGACCACGGCGCAAGCAGCCAATGCACTTTCATTTGCGATGGGTTTCCCGGCCGCAGATGTCGAAAAATGCGGCCCCTCGGTGTGGGCCTACGCAGCTTCCGCACAAGCAGCCCAAACGGCTGCACAAAACTTGCTCACGGCAGTCAATGCGGCAGAGGCAGGGTTCAGCGGTGAAATAGTTGACGCACAAACAGCGGTCAAGCGTGCCATCGATAGACATGGCAGCAGGCGTGGGCCAGTGATCATCGCCGATGCACAGGACAACCCCGGTGCCGGCGGCAGCGCCGATACCACCGGCTTACTCAAAGCCTTGGTCGCCAGCGGCGCCACGCGCGCAGTGTTCGGCTTGCTGGTCGATCCGCAAGCGGCCGGGCAGGCGCATGCAGCAGGCGAAGGGCGTTATCTGCACTTGGCGCTGGGCGGCAAATCCTATATTGAAGGGGACAGTCCATTAGCGGCGCAATTTCTGGTAGAACGCCTCCACCCCGGAGACGTGAACGCCACCGGCAGCGTCTTCCGCGGTTATCGCTTGCAGCTTGGCCCCAGCGCTTGCCTGGTCATCGGCGGCGTGCGCGTAGTAGTGATCTCCAAACCGGTACAACTGCTCGACCTTGCCCTGCTCCGCTTCATCGGCATCGAACCCACAGAACAATCCATCATCGCAGTCAAAAGCACCGTTCATTTCCGTGCTGACTTTGCACCGATTGCCAGTGACATACTGATCTGCGCTGCGCCGGGTGCTTTTCTTCTCGATCCGGCCCGGCTACCATGGAGCAAACTGCCCAACGGTATACGCAAGATCCCAAGGCTTCCAATCAAGAACGACTGACAAAACCGACCATACTTTCCGCTCCCAGGAAGTCGGTTTTCCACATGGACTCTCCTAACCATGCAACCATGTCTTGTCCCATGCCTTGACAGGCCTTAGCGACGATCTCTGCCTCCGCCACCGGACGCGCCGCGCTGCCGGCAGGCACTGCCTGCTCACGTGCCACGACGGTACCGCATCGATGCCTCACCAAGACCCGGGCGCCGGGCATCCTGCCCGCTCCACTCATGCGTTGTTCAAGCTCCGGATCGATCACGGCACGAACCTTGCCCATCAATTTTTGCAGCACAGGCGAAGACATGGCTGAGTCCGTGTACCAAGCGCTGCCTGGCGGCAAACGCTGTGCTACTGCGGCTAGCGTGTAGGGCAAGCTGAACTGCGCATCAGTGGCATTGGCTGGCGCCATGTCCATAAAATCATTAACCAGCCGCGCAAACGTCTCGACCGTAATGTCTTCGATATCCTCGGCCAGCCACCCCGTTTCCTGCAGAACGAGATCCATGCATTCCAGCGCACTGGCCAGCCACCGACATGCCGGGTAGCGCTTGAAACTACCATAGTCGATGAACCAGTGACGTCCCAGATCAGCGCTGATCTGCTCGGCTGCAAACTGGTCAGAACCCAGCATGCGCCAATAACCTTGCGCGCCATCTAGCACGTCCAGACTGCCGATAAATCCCAACTGCGCCAGGCAGGCCGCCTGGACACCGGCTTGCGCCGCTGACGCCACGCCATCCTTGAGCGTCACCAATGGACGCTCTTGCCAGTTGTACTTGTGCAAGCTAGGCACACACGTCAAGGTCGCCGCCAGACCAACTGCATGGAGCAGCATCGTCTCGTCAAAGCGTTGAATACAGCCATAGACGATGGCCGCGCCGATGGCCTGATGCTGAGCCACACCATAGGCCTTGGCAAACTGTCCGGCACTCGGTTGCAACGCATGAATCAAGCGATTGTTAATCTCAAAGCCTGCTGCCAGCGCCACCAACAGCTCGTCCCCCGGCACCGCATGCCGCGCTTGGTCCAGTGCCGCCATGGCAACTGCGATCAGCGTGGAACCTGGATGCCCCAGCCCCTTGCCATTGATTTCCACGCCATCGTCGTGATCCAGTGCATTGATGATCAGGGCATTGGCAAAGGCCGCAGCCGGCGCTGCATAGCGCTCGGATGAACCAAACACCATCGCCTTGCCATGTCCACCTAGCAGACTGGCCGCCTGGCGCGCCTGTCCGGCCAGCACCGTCGAACTCGCGGCCCAGCCACAACCAACCGCATCCAGAATATGCAGCTTCAGCTTTCTTTGTGTGCGCGCCGGAATGTCTTGCAGTTTAAGCTGGCAGGCAAACTGCACCAGCTGACGTGTTGATGTCATATCAATACTCTGGCTCAGCGTCGAAAATAACGCCCGTAGATGCGACGCTCCACCTGCCCGGCCAGCAGTGATAACGGCAGAATGGTCACGACAAAAAACAGTGCCACAAACGTGAGCACCTCAAGTGGACGAAATGTTTCTGAACTGAGTCGTTGGCCCTGATACAGCAATTCACCCACGGCAATATAACTTCCCAGCACCGAATTTTTGACAGCCATGACGCACTGACCAACGAAGGCAGGAAGTATCCGTAGAAAGGCAATCGGCGCCGAAATACGCAACAATACCTTCAATGGTGTCATCCCTACTGCCAGGCCGGCTTCCACCAGACCGTGATCAACCGATTGCAGACCAGAACGAAAAATTTCGGCAAAAAAGACACTGCCATACAATCCCAGGGCCAACACACAGGTCCAGTAAGCTGACAATTTCATGCCCGTCATGATGGGCAGGCAGTAATACGCCCACACGATCAGTACCAGCGGCGGAATCGCGCGCACGACTTCGATGACGGCCTGCACCGGCAGACGCAGCCAGCGCTTCTGTGAAGCACGCAATGGTGCCAGGATCAGTCCCAGCAATACCGCCGAACTCAGCGACAAGGCCAACACCCGAAACGTCATCAAGATGCCATCAACGAGAATATCGTGATATTCCAGAAGGGTAGAAAAATCCCAGTGATAGGACGGTATCATCAAGCCCTCTTCAATTCTCGAAACGCCTGTCCGATAAATGTACTGACGCTGGCATCAGCAGGACGTTGCAACAACTCTGCGGGCGTACCTTGATCGGCCAGCCTACCCTGTTCAAGATAGAAAATCCGATGACACACCTCAAAGGCAAAACGCATTTCGTGCGTCACGACCAACATGGTGGTACCACTGCGCGCCAAGTCCGTCATCACCGCCAGGACTTCGGTCACCAGTTCGGGATCGAGTGCCGAGGTCGGCTCGTCAAATAAAATGAGGCTCGGTTGCATGGCCAAGGCACGTGCAATCGATACCCGCTGCTGCTGGCCGCCGGAAAGGGTCACCGGATAGGTATCAGCCTTGGTCGCTAAGCCGATATTTTCGAGAATCGCCATGGCTTGCGGCACCGCTTGCTCGCGCGACAGACCCAGCACCGCCATTGGACCTTCGATCACATTTTGCAAAACCGTTCGATGCGGCCAGAGATTGAAGTGCTGAAACACCATGCCCATGGCCGCACGTTGACGCGCCATCGCGCGTGCAGGCAAAGGCTTGCGGGTCGCCTCATGAAATCCAACTGTATCCCCTTTCAGGCGCACCAGCCCGGCATCAGGTTGCTCCAGCATGTTTAAACAGCGCAGCAGCGTGGACTTGCCCGAGCCGCTACGTCCGATCAGTCCAATCACTTCAGCGCGCGCCACATTGAAGGAAATATCGAGCAACACCTCACGCCCGCGGAAAGACTTTCCCAAGCCTTCCACGCTGAGCAAAGCTTGCTGCGCGTCCATCACTTGCCCGACAAAATATATTTGCTCCAGATACGGTCCAGAGTGCCATCCTTGCGCAATTGCTCCAAACGCTGGTCAATCCAATTGCGCAATGCCACTCTGTCTTTACGCAAGCCAATATTGGTCGCCTGTGACTGTACCGGCGTTGGAAACACCATGTGACCGCGCCCACGCTTGGCAATATATTGCGACATCTGAATGTCGTTGGTCAGCAAGGCGTTGGCACGACCGCTTTCCACTTCCAGTTGCATTGCCTCGCTATTGGGCACAATGACCCACTGTGCCCGTGTCAGGACCGGCTTGAGCAAGGTGAGCACCGCAGAACCGTCGATGGCAGCCAGCCTGATCGCAGGATCGTTGATGCGCTCCCAGGTCTGGTAACGGGCCGTATCATCCTCCAGGGTTAACACCCCCATCTTGTGGGCACCGATCGGTTGCGTAAAATCGATTGCCTTGGCACGTTCCGGCGTCTTGTTGAAACCTCCCAGCAAATCAAAACGATCAGCCTCAATTCCCGCCACAGCAGTTCCCCACTGGGTATCGACGTATTCGATACGGACACCGGAAGCTTGGAAAATGGCCTGCGCCAGATCCGGTACCAGCCCGACCCATTCATTGCTGCGCAAGTCTTTCTGATACCAAGGCGGTGCCGATACCGCACCAATCCTGATCACTTGTGAGCCAAGAATGCCTGGCAAATTTTCCGCTGCCAGCAAGGGTGCCGACGTCAAAACGATAGCGCTCAGCAAGGCGCCGCTCAATACCCGTTGCAACCCAGAAATGAAACGCATAACATTCCCTAATGATCATAAAGTAATGATATTTTATAACCCTTACTTTATGCATCAAAATGCAAAATTCTCATTTCCTATCTCATTAAACGCATAAGCAAAAAACAGCATGAGCCCCAAACAACTGGAAGTCTTTGTCAATGTCGTACGACTCGGATCCGTTACCCTCGCCGCACAAGCTCTGGGAATGACGCAGCCAGCTGTCAGCAAGTCTCTTGCACTAATCGAGCAAAACCTCGGTTTTACCCTGTTTGAACGAGCAAATGGCAAGATGCGGCCAACACTCCAGGCTCACCAAGTGTATGAAGAAGCGCATCGCATGCTCGATGGCATGTCGCGTTTTGATCGCTTCCTGGAGCATGTCCGGCATTACAGCGCAGGTCAGTTGCGGGTATGCGCTACGCCTGCATTGGCCATTAATGTCTTGCCTCACGCCGCTAAAAAATTCCGGGACGTGTTCTCCGACTACGGGCTCGTCACAGATATGTTTCTCAACGATGAAATTGAGGATGCTGTCGCTCACCGTCAATACGATCTTGGTTTCATCGTCCAGCCTGCCGCCGAGGCAACACCCGCCGACAAACTGGTTTGCAAAGGACGCATGGTCTGTGTGATGCACCAGTCGCATCGACTGGCTGCAAAAAAAGAGATTCGCTGGGACGATATCGTGGCCCGCGAGCTGATCTATATCACGACAGATCCTCGCATCGTCAGCATGATATCCAAGGCCATGCCAGGATTTCGTGAGCGACCCGCGTCGGCCTTGGAGACCAACCGTTACACCATGGCGGTCAACCTGGTGCGTCAGGCTATGGGGATCACTCTGGTAGATGAGTTTGCGCTAGCCGGTGCCGATCTTGATGAACTTATCGTCAAGCCATTTGTGCCGCAACTACCGATTGTAGTCAAAGTTGTCAGTGGCGAACGTAGCATCATCGAACCGCAGGCAGAGGTCTTCATCGCCGCCATGCGGCAAGTGCTCAAGCCGGACTGACACGTCGTTCATCACCCGTCAACGCAAATAGGCAGGCCGTACATAGCCCTGGAAGCGTTCGTCGACCAGTTTTTTGAATTCCGGCGACTGAAACGCTTTGCGCAAGTCTTGGACATATTGCTTATTGATATCTGCCGTGCGAACCGCCACCAACATTAAAAACGGATCCGGCACGGTCGCCAACAACAAAGCCTGATTCAGTTTCAATCCAGCCGCAATCGCGAATGCGCCATTGACAAAGGCGTAATCGACATCATCGAGCGCCCTTGGCATCTGCGCCGCCTCCAGCGGCACCAACTTGATATTTTTGAGATTGACAGCAATGTCGTGTTCCGACGAACGGGTCGGGTCGGCATCGGGTTTTAATTTAATCCAGCCAATTTGTTGCAATATACCCAGTGCTCGCGCCTGATTCGTCACGTCGTTGGGCAATGCCACAGTGGCACCGGCATGCACTTCGTCGAGCCGCTGGTGACGCTTGCTGTAGATACCGATCGGAGCCGTCGGCGCCTTCACCACTTCCGACAAATTGAGGTGGTGATCCTGCGCAAAACGCTTGAGATAAATTTCATGCTGAAATAAGTTGGCATCAATTTCACCATCGCTAAGCGCCAGATTAGGACGTACATAATCAGAAAACTCCACCAACTTCACCTTGTAGCCCAGCTTTTCCAGTAATGGCTGTATGCCATAACGAATCTGATCCACATAAGGTCCGGAGGTCGCACCAATACGGATGACCGTCGGTGCCTGATCGGCAGCATTTGCCACACCGGAAAGCAATAGCAACACGTTAAGGAAAAACAGAAAATACTTTGATTTCACGAAGCCAACCTCAAAATTAATATTAAAAGAGACAAACAATTGCTGAATCACCCGTTTGCAAGAACAACATGCAAACTCAGCCCTCGTCACCAAACATGGGTTTAGGCCGCTCAAACTCCAACACACCGGTCTCCTGCACATAGACTTTCCAGTCCTCCAGGAGCGCCTCCAATTTTTCCGGCTGGGCCTGCGCCAGGTCGTTGACTTCGCCGGGGTCCTTGGCCAGGTCATACAGCTGCCACGTTTCCGGCCCGCTCGGTGCAGGAATGAAAACCGCTTTCCATGATCCCTTGCGAATGGCTTTACGGCCGAACAGCTCCCAACCCGTAATGGTGTGCTCGTCATGCACTGGTGCCTGTCCTTGCAACCAGGGTAGCCAGGACTTGCCGCGCGGACGGACAATCTCACGGCCTTGATAGAGGTCCCCGGGATGACGCGTGCCAGCCAGTTCCAGCAAGCTTGGTAACACATCCATGACGGTACCGAAGTCATGACTTATCGCCCCTTGACGCGTAACACCGGGATAATGCAGGAAGGCCACCACCCGAATTCCTCCTTCACTGGTAAATGCCTTGTACAGGCGCGCTGGCGCCGTTGCCGCCTGCGCCCAACGCGGGCCGTACCAGACATAGGAATTGCCGCGACCGATGTTGTCCAGACTGTTGTCGTAGTAGTCGGCGATGACTTGTTCCAGATTCGGGCCAAATGCAGGCCAGGCTTCTAGCAGCGAGCCTTCGGCGCCATTATCGGACATGAACAGCACCAATGTATTGTCAAACTGGCCGCGCTGCTTGAGGTAATCCACGACACGCCCGACATTCCAATCCATGCGCTCGACCATAGCGGCATAAACTTCCATGGCGCGGGCAGAACGTTGCCGTTCCTCCTCGCTTAACACTTCCCAGTCGCGGGTACGGCTAGTGACAGGATGCGCCTTCACATCGGCGGCGATCAAACCCAATTGTTTCAAGCGCGCCAACCTTTCATTACGCAACGCCGCAGGGCCAGCGTCGTAACGCCCCTTGTATTTAGCCACAATATCAGCCGGAGCCTGTAACGGCCAATGCGGCGCACTAAATGGCAGGTAGGCAAAAAATGGCCGTTCATCGCCCTGCTCTTCCAATTCCCCGAAGTAATCAAGCAAGCGATCGGTAAAACTATCGGAGGAGTAAAAACCTTCGGGCAACTCCTGCACCAGTTCATCATTTTCGGTATAGAGACCTGCCGTACTGCGCAGCAATGACGGCCGCTGATCGACCTCCAATGCGGGCTCAAAACCGTAGTGATTGGCGGCACCTGGGATCAACGCAAATGAACGCTCAAAACCACGCGCGCCCGGGCGCGAGCTCGGGGTATTACCGAGATGCCATTTACCAGACATCAGTGTGGCGTAACCGGCATCGCGCAATAGCTCGGGCAGGGTCACGACCCGTTCATTGAGATGCCCTTCATATCCAGGCTGGCCCTGCAATTCGGGCGGCAGACGCTCCGCCATGGTGCCGATGCCGGCAATATGATGGTCGGTACCGGTCAGCAGCATGGAGCGCGTAGGCGAACAGGCCGATGCCGTATGGAAGTCCGTCAGGCGCAAGCCAGCCAGCGCCAATGCATCGAGGTGCGGCGTATGGATTTCTCCGCCGAAGGCACCGAGGTCGGAGAAACCGAGGTCATCGGCAACGATAAGCAGAATATTGGGACGGGTCATGATAGCGAAATGGGGTTGTGATGAGGCTGGTTGACTGGCTCCGAAAGCTGGCCCACCAGCGCCTGAACCTGCTCTTGAAATACGGCACCATTGCGATCGCGCGGATGCGCCATGTCGAGCGCGACGATGTCGTGAATACGCCCCGGCCTGGCGTGCATGACCACCACACGGTCCGCCAGGAACACCGCCTCATCGACGTCATGCGTGACCAGCAGCATGGTGACGGTACGGCGGGAACGTATGCGCAACAGCTCTTCCTGCATTTGTCGCCGCGTCAGTGCATCGAGCGCGCCGAACGGCTCGTCGAGCAACAGAATGCGGGGGCGGCTGACCAGCCCGCGGGCAATCGCCACACGCTGCGCCATACCTCCGGAAAGCTGGTGCGGCAGCGCCTGTTCGAAGCCTTTCAGACCGACCAGTTCGATGTGCTCTTGCACCAGTCTGGCATGCTCGGCGGCACTGCCGCTGTCATTGGCCAGACCCAGCGCAATATTTTGCCGCACGCTCAGCCAGGGAAACAAGCGATGCTCCTGAAACACGATACCGCGATCAGCGCCTATGCCTGCCAGAGGGTGGCCATCCACCTTGATGCTACCGTCGAACTCGCGATCGAGCCCCACCAACAGACGTAATAGCGTCGATTTTCCGCAACCGCTGGCGCCGACGATGGCGGCAAACTCACCTTCTCGCAGCGTCAACGAAATGTCATGCAAGGCGGAAAAATCTTCCCCGTTGACCGTAAATCGTTTGCTGACTTGACTGAAAACGACAGCAGCTTCTTCGGCAGTAGGTGTAGTGCTAAGTGTCATGTGTGTCTCCAGCCTTGTAGCTGGTGTTCGAGGTATTGACCGAGCAGATTGAGTGCGGCGCCAGTGAAACTGACCAACATCATCCCGGCAAAAATAACGTCGACATTCATCAATTGCTGGGCATTGATCATCAGACTCCCAATGCCAATGCTGGAGGCCATGAAATATTCGGCGCCGATGGTTGCCAGCCAGCCATACATCAATGCCAGACGCAGACCCGCAAAAATGCTGCTAGCGGCACCCGGCAACAGCAGCCAGCGCAGTGTTTTCCTGCGGCCCAGACGCATGACTCGGGCCGCCTCCAGCAATTGCGGCGACACATTGAGCACACCGCGCTGCGTGGCCACGAACATCGGAAAAAAACTGGCGATGGCAATAAACAAGATACGCGCGGCTTCACCGGTACCGGCCCAGGCGGTAAGCAATGGCAACCAGGAAAAAATGACGATATGACGAAGCACGCCCAACGTCGGTGACAACAGCCGCCCCAAGCCAGCCGATAGCGCGCAACACAAACCTAGGCTCAGACCTGCAGCAATACCCCAGGCCAGACCTTGCGCATAGCGTGTCAGGCTATGCTGCATGGCTGCGCTTAAGCTGCCATCGATTAGGCCATGCTGCAAGGCCTGCCACACCGCCAGCGGTGCCGGCACCGTGTGCAGATCCACCCAGCTTAACCGGGTTGCCGTCCACCATCCCAACAACAGCAACGCAGGCAGCAGCCATGGCCATGCGCCGCCCCGCAGCGTGCGCAGAGCATGACGCGTGAGCACCGGACGCGGCCAGCGCACTACGCGCTGATCCAGCCATTGCAAACCAAGCTCCATGCACAATCCCAATGCGCCAATAAGTGCGATGCAGACAAACACGATATCGAGCTGAAACATCTGACGTCCCCAGACCATCAGGTAACCAATGCCTTCCGAGGATGCCAGCAACTCCACCACGACCAGTGAGGTCCAGGCAGCCGACAGCGACAGGCGCAGCCCCGTCATGATGGATGGCAGGGCCGCCGGCAAATAGAGCCGGGTCAGCCGCAGCCAGAACGACAGGCGTAGTACGCGAGCAGTTTCGCGCAATTGCAACGGAACATCACGCAGACCAGCCTGAGCATGAACCAGCATCGGGATTACTGCTGCATTAAGGATGATGGCAATTTTGAGGCTGTCGCCGATGCCGAGAAACACCATGAGCACGGGAATCAGTGCCAGATTGGGCACCTGGGCCCAAAGCGCAAGAACAGGGGCGAGCAGCCGTTGGGCGTTCCGGTTCAAGGCCAGCAACAACGCCAATGCCAGCCCCAGACAGACACCCGGCACCAGAGCTAGCATCAGCCGGCTCAGACTGATCAAAACATGACTGCCAAGATCGTTGCCTGCCATCTCTACTGCCGTATCAAACACCAATGATGGTTCAGGCAAAATTTGCGGCGCCATCCAGGTGTGAGCAGCAGCGAGCCTCCATAGGAAAAACAAGAACAGCGGTAACAGCCAAGCCTGCGCTGCGACCAAGAACTTGTTCAGGCGGCACAACCAACGCCGTCGCGGCTTTTGCGATACCGCAGCCGGTCGCGGATTGGTTGCCACTAATGAGGTAAGCGACATAATGGAATCATCGTCAAAGGCAGCAGCGATGGCTCAATGTTTGCTGACAACACCAGCCGCATCATACGCAGGCCAGTAATTCTGACTGCCTTGCACAGTAATGGCCTGTTCGACAAAACGCGGCTCCAGCCAGGCACGCACATCATAGCTGCGGCGGATCAGACCAATGGACTTAGCCATGGCGACACTATCGGTGTAACTGACGGCGATGAAATCATCGAGCCTGGGATCAAAGCGAAAACGCCAATCGTCGCCATCGAACTCACCTTGCACCAATGCCAGCGGCAAGCTGCCCTGATCGGCCAACAGCTTCTGCAATTCGTCACGATGCGCTGGCTCTGACGCCCATTGCGCCTGAGCGACCAGCACATTGATGAGGCGCTGAGTCAGATCGGGGTGAGCGCTGATAAATTCATCGGTCCCGACCAGCCCCGCCTGCGTGGTGACCTGGCGGTTTTTGGCTTGCTTGGTCGACAGCGGCACCTTGATCTGGCCGCGGTCGCGCAAAATCAGCAACGCCGCGCTCTGCCAGGCTGCATCCACCTGATGTGAAGCCAGCGCAGCGCGGGCAGCCGTCCAATCGAGATTGATGATCTGCAGGTCATGTTCACTCAGACCTGCCTGGGCCAATGAGCGGCCAAAGGCCAGTTCGTCTGCGGTACCGCGAAACAGCGCCACGCGTTTACCCTTGAGATCCTTGAGACTGGTGATGCTGGAGTCTGGCGGCACCCCAAGATATGTGTTGGAGCCACGCACCGCCAATAACAAACGGCTAGGAACACCGCCGGCACGGCCGATAATGGAAGCCAGGTCGCCCAGATAGGCAAAATCAATCTGATGATTGGCGAATGCCTCGTTGACCGCCGGACCGGCTCCTTTGAAAAAGGACCACTCGATCTTGATGCCATCCTTGGCAAACTCTTTTTCCAAAGCGCCTCGAATATGCGTCAGCGATACTGTATTAGTACCCGAAAATGGCTTGGCGCCGGCGCTCAAATCAGGCGAGGCAATACGAATGACCTGGACCGGTGCGGCCAGTACTGCTACCGACATGACCAAGCCTGTCATCAAAAAAAACCAAGATCGCAGTGCACGGTGCCCTGCAAAAAATGACCAGGCGGACATAAGAAATACCTTTATGAAAGGCCATCATTATGCAGTGCATTGACATATCCGATTACGCGAAAAACATGTATTGATATACCAAAAAAACATAATGAATTACTCTTCACGCTGGCTTCAGAAAAACGCATTAACTTAAGAAGAAAAGCAAATATCATCGTAAGAAATGCATCGTTCGTCACTGTCAAATCAGTTGCTACACTTTCGGGCTAGGCAAATAGTGACAGGAAAAACACCGTGCTTTCATTTCGTTTTAATAAGCAAATCTTTCTCGCTGCGACCTTGGCATTGAGTGCCAACAGCTTCGCCGCCGACGTACCTTTACGCGTGGGGTCTTCGCCCGGCCCGTTCAGTGATTTCCTGCAAGAAGCAGCAAAAATCGCCAATGCTCAAGGCTTTCCGGTGAAAGTCATCGAATTCACCGAACCCACGCAAATCAACGAAGCAACCCAGGCCGGCGACATTGACCTCAACAATTTCCAGCATGTGCCGTACATGCAAAAGCAGAATGAATCGCGCGGCTACAAGATTGTGTCGATCAAACCGACCTATGTTGCTCCCGCAGGTATCTACTCAGTCAAATACAAGTCGTTGACGAATTTTCCGCAAGGCGCCAAGATCGGCATCCCCAACGATCCGGCCAACGAAGCGCGGGCATTGTTTCTATTGCAAAAGGCCGGTCTGATCAAACTCAAGGCCGATGCCAATACCAATGCAGGTATCACTGACATTACCGACAATCCAAAGAAACTCAACATCGTGTTGCTCGATGAAGTGCAATTGCCACGTGTTCTGGTCGACATCGATGCTGGCGTCATCACCCTCAACAAAGGCGTGCTGGCAGGACTCAATCCCAAGGATGCGCTACTGCTGGAAGACAAGACATCGCAATGGGCCATCATTTGGGCTGCCCGTGCCGATCGCAAGGACGATCCGCGTATTGCGCGCTTCATCAAGATCTTCGAATCAGAGCAGGTCAAGCAATTCATCATCAAGAAGTTCAACGGCACGGTCATTCCAGCTTGGTAAAAACAAACCCTATAAAAAAGAGCCGCATGGCTCTTCAGATTGCTGACAAAGCCTCCGTCCAGTTGAATTGGTCGGAGGCTTTGTGCATTATAGAGGGATGCTAAAGACCCCGACCTCGTACCAGCACGAGCTGGAAATGGTGACGCTGGAATCGCTGGTTCCTGCCGATCACCTAGTGCGCAAGATTGCCAAGGCGATCGATCTGGACTTCATCCGTGAGCGCGTAGCCCACCTGTATTGCGCCGATAACGGCCGTCCAGCACTCGATCCCGTGGTGCTGTTCAAATGCCTATTGCTAGGCTATCTCTTTGGCATACGCAGTGAACGGCAACTCATGCGCGAAGTGCAAGTCAATGTAGCGTATCGCTGGTTCCTCGGCTTGCGGCTGACCGACAAGGTGCCTGACGCCTCCACGCTGAGTCAAAACCGGCGTCGTCGCTTTAGCGAAAGCGCTATTTACCAAACCATCTTCGATGAGATTGTGTTGCAGGCGATGGGCCGAGGCATGGTCGAGGGGCGCGTGCTTTATACCGATAGCACGCACCTCAAGGCCAATGCGAATAAAGCTAAATTCGATGTGGTGCAGGTTGAGCAGCAGCCCTCGGCCTACCTGGAGCAGCTGGAAGCGGCGGTCGAAGCGGATCGACAGGCCGCCGGCAAGAAGCCCCTGAAATCACGCGACGATGATGACAGCGCGCCACCGAGTAAAGCAATCAAAGTCAGTCGAACCGATCCCGAGAGCGGCTTCATGGTGCGCGACGAGAAACCGAAAGGCTTCTTTTACCTGGACCATCGCACCGTTGACGGCAAGCACGCCATCATCACCGACACCTATGCCACGCCGGGCAATGTGCACGACAGTCAACCCTACCTCAAGCGCCTGGATCGTCAACGGGAACGTTTCGGCTTTGCGCCCGACATGGTTGGACTCGATGCCGGTTACTTTACGGCTACGGTTTGCCATGGGCTTGAAGAAAGGGGCATTGCAGGCGTGATGGGCTATCGGCGACCGACGCACCGCGATGGTTATTTTTACAAGCGGCAATATGTCTACGACCAAGCAAGTGATAGCTATCGTTGCCCTGAAGGAGCATTCCTGACGTATCGCACCACGGCTCGAGAAGGTTACCGGCATTACCATTCCGAGCCGAGTGTGTGCACCGGTTGTGAGCAACGTCAGCGGTGCACAAAAAGCGCCAATCACACCAAGGTATTAACGCGCCATGTTTGGGAGGTGGCAAAGGAAGCGGTTGATGCAAGGCGTCTGACCGAATGGGGTAAGCGGGTCTACAAACGGCGCAAGGAAACGGTAGAACGCAGCTTCGCCGATGCCAAGCAATTGCATGGTCACCGTTATGCGCGTTTGCGCGGCTTGGCAAAAGTCATGGAACAGTGTTTGCTGGCAGCAACGGCACAGAATATGAAGAAGATCGCGCTGCTGCTGGCGCGGCTTTTATCTTTTTTATTCGCCACAAGTAGGCATCAGGCAAGCCCTAGCGTCTCATTGCGAGGCAATTTCCAACAAGCTTGGAAAACGCGCCACAACGACCACTATTTCTTGTTCATGCCGTAGAAATGATAAACCCCCGAAAAATCGGGGGTTTATCAGCAATCTGAAGAGCCGCATGGCTCTTTTTTATAGATCAACTGGGTTACTCAGCCGGATAACGTCGCGGCCGCAAACCTGCATGAAACCAGTTCACCAGCGATACCGTATCGTAGACTGGAACGCCAAAGGTCTGCGCAATATCCGCAGTAAACGGCGCCAGATTGGTGCACTCGGAAACGATGGCACCGATGGCTGGATTTTCGCGCAACATGCGCGCGGTCAAATCCAATACTTCCTGCCGTAGCACAGCATAAGGAACGCGGTCGTCGCCTTGACGTATCGAGCGCACAAATTCCGAATCCTGCGGCATGCCATAGACCGGTGTGTCAGCGGCAATGCCGACAGCTTCCAGATAGCGGCCATTGAGAACCTCCCCGTTATAGGTAAGAATGCCGACCTTTTTGTCTGATGGAATGATTCTTTGCACCATTGGCACTTGCAACAAACTGCTGGTAGCCACCGGTATCCCGCAAAAACCCACCAGCTCCTGCTGATAGATGGACAAGAAGCCACAAGTGGTAGTGATGCCATCAACACCGGCATCGACCAACTCCTTTGCCGCCTGCTTGAACGGTTCCAGCAAACTGACGTTGTGCAGATCGGTCATCTTGGCCGGCACCGCATCGTCGACAATGCGGTATTGCACAGGGAATGGCCAGGTTCCTGCGTGACCAATGTCACCGAGGTAGCGGCGGAAATGCGTCTTCACCATTAAAATGCCGACACTGACGCCATAGTAAGTTTTCTTGCGCGTTGTCATTTGTATTGTTTCACTCACTGCACAGGATCGGACAGATAGTCATCGACATCGACTTCCAGCAGACTATTGAAAATATTGGTCGCCACCATGGTGCCGCCAAAGCCGATCAGGTTGACGATGGCTGTGTCGTCATATCGCTGCCGCAGACGTGTCCAGATTGCCTCGTCCAATTGTTTGGCGCGACCACCGATGCGACTGCCCAGATCGATCAATAGTTGCTCTTCCTCGCTGGGATTGAAGTCCTTGGGCGAAATGCCTTCAGCGGCCAGCGCCTTGCGGAAAAACGTTGAACACAGCAGACAATCCGAGGCCGAAGAAATCGCATGGGCATAGACGTTGAAGGTGCGTTTTCCCAGCAGCTTGATCAACTCCGCCTTGATCAGATAGGAACCGTGGTAAGCCTGGTGTGCCTCCAGTGAATGCAGGATGGTGCCCTTCATATTAGTGACCAGACCGACGCGCGCGATTTCCTCGTCGTAAGCACGCTGCCCCTGCGAATCGAGCGTTGCTCGCTCGACGAGCTTAATTTTTGCCATACAAGCATCCTTTTTAATTCAGTCAGATAAAGAAGCGTTGCGGTCTGAATGTTTGCAATTCCGGCCGCACAGCATTATTGAGAATTTCATCCGCTACCACTTCGCCCAGGAAGGGCGCCAGCGTCACGCCGCTATGCGTGACCACGCTGTAGTAGCCGGTGGTGTCCGGCGACGGCCCGACCGCCGGATACTGATCTGCAGGAATCGCACGTACGCCCACCCGCACAGCCTCCGCTGCAACACCGCGCAACAGTGGCAGTACTTCGCTCGCGGCAGCAAGCAAATCGACGACTTCCGGAGAGTGCCTGTCGAAGTTGGCTTGCGCCGAGACTTCCAGGTCGTTACGGCAAATCAGCAAGCGCCCTGCCCCATCAGGACGGATATGTACCCGCGGCGAAAAAATCACGCGCTGTACGCTATGCGCCAGCGGCGGCGTCAATAGCATCAAGCCTGCCGATGGTGCCAGGGGAATTCGCAATGCGGCCGGAAAAGCAGCTTGATCGGCATGGCGTCCAGTACAATTTATGACGACATCGGCATCATGCGACACACTATCGGCGGTCGTCACACCAAGTACTTTGCGGCCTTGCCGACGAATTTTCGTGACTGCAAGATGTTCAAAAATCTGTGCACCATGCCGCCTGGCATCGGTCAGCAAGCGATGACTATAGACAACCGGATCCACCCAGCCGTCATCGGCGAAGAAGGCAACTGGCGCATCGTCGATAGCGGCGACATCAATGTCCGGCTCCAATTCCTGTAACTGTTGCAAATTCAGCCATTGCACCGCATAGCCCCAGGATTGCAGACGCGCGACCTTATCTCGATAGATATCAGCAGCGACACCCGCCCATTCAAGCGTACCGCCGCCATGCCACCAGGGCACTTCATCAAACATGCCGCGCAAGGCTGCGTGAGCGCGCATGCCGGCGACGTTGAGATCGTGATACGCCCGAGGCGTCTTATTGTGTGAATTGACCCAGGCGAAACTGTTGGCGCTGGTGCCACCGCCAATGCGGCCGCTATCAATGACCTTGACCTGCGCGCCTGCACGCGTCAGATGAAAGGCAACAGAAGCACCAAGCACGCCAGCGCCGATGACGATATACATAATATTGAAATAATGGTTTGTTGAACGGAAATTTTGGCAACTTCCGGCAGACGTCCTGCTAGGGATAAAAGCTATCCACTATAGCGTTGTCATGCATACCACCCAACGATCAAAAGAAAGTAAGAAAATGACAAAAACGAATATGATCAGGCCTTGATCATCGGTATCCGTGCGACGGCCACCTATGCGTTTCCGAAGAATGGTTCTGCGGGAAAAAGTGCCGCACAAATGCAACATTAGCGACACTTTGCATTTATTTTCACACACCCATTTCAGTGCCGACATGTGAGGAGATTCGTTCAGCCCAATGCTATCTGCAAAGTGGCCGCACATTGAATCCACTCACATGTTGGCACTAAGCCAGCATGTAGATGCCGCTGCGAGAGAAAACCACATCCTATCACTCGCATCTCATGAAACAGCTGAGAGAGACTTGACTATACCCTTGACGCACCAGCACATCCAATAATCAATTCACGTATGCATGCTCGATTTTTTCATATCCACGGCGTCTTGAATTGCATCATGCAGCAGCCGCCACTTGTACCGGCACCGGATAATCTTGCCGGCCGACCGCATCCAGCCGCGGCGCCAGCAATTCTGCCTGGCGCAACAATTCGGCAATAGTGCCCGATTCAAACAACACGCCACGCAATGGCAGCCCCGTAGTCGATATCGTACGCGATGGCTGAGCGTCGGCACCGATGACAGCCAGACTTTGTGGATCGGCATCAATGCCGAGATTGAGCGCACTGGGACGCACATATCCCTTGTCGAGCAGATGCCGCAGCAAGGGCTCGCCGCTCACACGCTGCCAGACGTATTCGAAGCCGGTGCAGTTGATCACCGCATCAGCTACCAGCGTAAGCGCCGGCAATGCTTGCTGCTGGCTGCGCAGTCGTACCGCCAGCGCCACCTTGCCGGTGGCCTCTTCATGCAGTTCCAGCGGAGTTCCGCTGTGTACTTGCAAACGGCCGGCCGCACGTACGGCGCCGAAGATGGCCGCACTTGGCGGTGGCACACGATGCAGGAAAATATCCCAGTAAGCACGTACGTGGCGGATGAAACGCTGCCGCTCGGACAAAGCAGCGCCCTGCCACAGACGCGACAAATGCGGGCGCACTGCCAGCACCACGCGCTGCCAGTCATCACCGCTGTCCTTGGCCTTGTTAATCTGCGCACGCACTGCACGCAAGACTGCGCGCGCACTGATCGGTGCCGTTGTGTCGGTGAGGAATTCCGGCCACGGCGCTACCTCATGGCGCGCTACCGGCACCAGGCCACGCCGTGAGACCACGTGATACTTACCTCGATAGCCGCGTGCTTCCAGTGCCACCACGGCATCGATCATGGTCAGACTGCTGCCGATCAACAAGATGTCGGCAGCAGTCTTGAGTTTATCCAGGGCATCGGGGTTCCACGGATCCGGCAAATAACGGCCATCGCTTTCCAGTGTCTGCGTCACGGAAAAGCCCGACTTGGCCTTGAACACGCCCGGCGCCAGCACAACATGATCAGCCAGAAAATCGCGCACCGCATGAGCGTTATCAACCGTCACCCGCACACCATCATGCTCTTGTTCCAGGTCGCTCACCTTGGCCAGAATGTGTTCCAGCGCAACCCCTGGAGCAGCATCTTGCAAGGCGCTCCGCAATTCGTCGCGAATGTAGTCGCCGAAGAGCCAGCGTGGCGCAAACGCCAGCAACTTGTCATCGAACTCATTCCAGCCGGAACGATCAGCACGCAACTGCAGCCAGTTGGCAAAATGCGTAGCATCACCGGGACGCAGACTGAATGCCTTGGCCGGGCCATTGAGGCGGTGATTGAAATCGGTGGTGGCATAGGCCAGACCGCGCCCCAGCTCCGGATTGGGATCGAAGATGCGAATGAGCAACGGTGTCCGCGCCTGCCGGATCAGGCGAATCGCTGCCAGGGTACCGGCCATGCCGCCGCCGATGATGGCGACCGAGCGTTGTCGAAAATCACGGTGAGACATGCTGCTTCCTTATCAATACAGTCAACGTTTCGTTGCCTTTGGTCTACTCACCGCACGTCGAGCGCAGCGCGGGCCATTGTCATTTTTTAGTACGCTTATTCGATGCTATGCGCAAGCACCGGTACACCTTCGATGCTCACCGAGGACTTACCGTCAGGACCAACCGGCACATCGCCAACGAGCGTGATGCGATACAACTGGCGGTCAAATTCGGTATCGAAAATATCGACCGGCGCCAGATGTGCGGTGGAACGGTTGTCCCAGAACGCCCGTGAACCTTCCTGCTATTTGAAACGCACCGTGTATTCCGGACGTACCACATGCTCAAACAGCAACGTCAGCAATTGCTCACTCGCGCGCGGATGCAAGCCGACAATGTTCTTGAGGAAAGAGGGGCTGACATACAACGCCTTCTCGCCGGTCTCTGGATGTAGCCGTACCAACGGGTGATGACTCACCAGCGGTGTAGCGGCAACTTTGTTTAGGAACTCCTGTTTGGCGCGATTACCCTCTGGCGGAGTGAATTTGTGCTCCCCCTGCAAGGTAGCGACGAAGCTGCGCAAGGTCGGCGACAGTCCTTGATAAGCCGCTACCAGATTGGTCCATTGAGTATCGCCGCCGTAGGGAGGGATCACTACGCCACGCAAGATGGACGCCGCAGGTGGATTGACAGCAGCGGTCACATCAGTGTGCCAGCCGATCCAGGGACGCATCAGACGTGGCCCTTCAAAGCGGTTCTTGAAACGATCGCGGCCAACGGAATAGATCTCGGGATGCCCGGGTTCGTAGCCAAATACAGGATGACCTAGTGTCCCGTCCCGTAAATAACTGGCATTAATTTTGCATGCTCATGCGGTATCTTTCCTGATGGAGATACCACGATGAGAACAGGCAGACCGAAGACCGAACTAG
>Ga0302155_10000176_pt1 | contig 53642 bp, 46 predicted proteins | sample I_Bog_N3_1_FD_193508 | JGI IMG/M metagenome (GOLD analysis project Ga0302155, IMG submission 193508) | Peat permafrost microbial communities from Stordalen Mire near Abisko, Sweden - I_Bog_N3_1 | ecosystem: Environmental > Terrestrial > Soil > Wetlands > Peat | place: Sweden: Abisko, Stordalen... | reverse complement strand
CTAGTCTCCCGCCTCAGAAAAAACTTTCTCTTTAGATCGTAATCGCCTGTTCGTAGCCGAGCGTTGGGCTGGGCCTGTACGCTCGAAAAGTGGTGGGAAAGATGAGGGGGGGATTTTCATATCAAAAAAAATGAATTCAAATAGCAATATTTTGCGTTTGTCAGCCATGTCCAGTGTTGCCAAAATATTGGCCTGACTCCAACGAATGCTCTTTTTCGTGCCTCCCCCGGTACACAGGCTCATTAATATTAATGAGCCTTTTTTATTCAGTGTGAAAAATGATCAAGTCTGCTTTGTCGGGTTTTTATCCCGCACCATCGAATACCAAGCCCAGAGAATGGTTGCGCGCATCGGTGGGGGCGTGTGCAGGTGTTCTTGTGACGGCCCTGGTGTGCCAATACTTCTATGGGCTGGAGCTGACGCTTCATCTTGTAGGGCCCGTCGGCGCATCGGCTGTTTTATTGTTCGCGGTTTCTACGGGCGCGCTGGCTCAGCCCTGGTCTATCGTCGGCAGTTATTTTGTCGCTACGGTGGCTGCGCTGATAGCAGTGCCGCTACTCGGTCATTCTTTCCTGAGTGCCAGTGTCGCCGTGGGATTGGCCATTGGCGGCATGTGCGTGCTTCGCTGCCTGCACCCTCCTGGTGGTGCCATGGCTCTCTGTGTCGTTCTCTCCCAAGCCGACTCGGCGCCATTGGGCCTATCTGTTTTTTATCCCGTAATGCTTAATGCCGGGATTCTCTTGGGATGTGCACTGGTATTTAATAATCTGACACGCGTGCGCTATCCCAAAGCCCATGTCCATCCAGCGGCAGAAATCAATCGCACCCGGGATATCCCTCCGTTCGAGAGGGTCAGTTTTAATAGTGATGATCTTGATGCTGCCTTGGCGGATATTGAGGAGTTTGTTGACGTGACCAGAGAGGATCTGGAAAGAATTATTCGATCCACTGAAAAGCACGCTCTAAGACGAATGATGGGTGATATCCAGGCTTCCGAGATCATGTCGAAGAATGTGTTGCCAGAGAATCCGGTCAGATCAGCGGATCCCAACGCTGGGACCAATCGCTATCCCGGGTGACAATGTCTTTCAACAGCTTTATCGCGAGCTGCAGTTCGGCTGATGATCGGCTACGGGAATAGACCAGGAAGGTCGGGTAGCTGAATTCAGGAGCGGAGCTGACGCGTTCAAGAATGCCGCTTTCAATATAGGACTGCACGACACGGGTCCTGAAGTAGCCGGACCCGCCATTGTCGAGGATATATTGCAGGGCTACGGGTCCCAGGTTGAAGGAAAGCGCCGCCTTGGCCTTCTCCGGCAAGGCTGCATCATGGGATTGCCGAAAGCCGTCGCCCCAGTCGATGTAGACATAAGGCTCGGGTTTGGCGATCAGGCGCACCAGTATCAATTTCTCTTCGAGAATCGGCTCGACTTGCAAGTCGGGCCAGTAGGCCGGTTGATAAACCAGGGCCGCATCCAAAAGGCCCAGCTCCAATTGCCTTAATAACATTGAGCCGTCCCTGATCTCCGTTTTGATGGCGTGTGTCGGTATGGATTTCTGGATTTCACGCACCCAATCCAGAATGAGTGGATTGCACAAACTGACTTCGCCACCGATATGCAATATTTTATGGAAACCTTCGGGCAAGGGTAGATCCCTGACCGCGGCTTCCCAGGTTTGCACCAACTGGTTGGCATAGACAACGAAGGCTTCCCCGTCCGCCGTCAGTTTGGCCCCCGCTTTGTTGCGCACAAACAACTTGCTGTTGAGGCTGCTTTCCAGCTTTTGCACGCGGGCGGTAATTGCCGTCTGGGTGACATGCAATCGTTGCGCGGCGGCAATCAGACTGCCGCATCTGACGATTTCCAGGAAGGTTTTAGCCAGCTCGATATCCATGCTCATGCGCCAAAAAATACGTTATGGAGCCACGCAGGGCCGGCCTTGTAAAGGTTGGCCGAGGGGCGGTGCCGATCTGCGCATGTGCTTGCCTGGGCCTGATGTCCTTCGGACAGCGGACGTTCATTTCGGACAATCCCGCTGCTCGACCTGGGCTTCGAACCAGCTCAAGACCGCCTTGCAGGCCGGGTGCGCAGCGCGGTTGTCGCGCAGCTTGAGGGCGTAGACGCCACCGGTTTTCAGTGGTTCGCCGAAGGGCACGATCAGGCTGCCACGGTCGATGGCGTCCTGGGCCAGGATCAGGTCGGTCATGGCCACGCCCAGCCCATGGGCCGCAGCGTTCAGCGCCAGGTCGTCGAGGTTGAACAGGATGTTCTTGTAGGTGTGCGCTGGCCGATCGGGCTGGGCTTGCAACCAGGTGCTCCATTCCTGGCCATGGGGTGAACCGTGAATCAGCGCATATCCGGCCAACTCATCGAGTGACGCGGGTGGTGCCAGGTTGCCTTCCAGCCGTGGTGCACACACCGGAATCAGGTATTCATCGAACAGCGGTGTCAGTGCCGGTTCATCCAGGCCCTTGGGCAAATACACCACGTAGGCGTCGCAATCACCGCCCCGTTCCGCGTCTTCCAGGTCCATGGCCTCAAAGCCCACGGTTTCGATAGACAGGCTCAGCGCGGGATTGGCGGCATAAAACGCACTGAGCCTGGGCAGCAACCAACGCACCGCCAGGGACACGAAGATGCGGATGCGGAACGGTCGGTCCAGCGGTGCCGGGGTCAGGCGCTCTTGCAGGGCGCCCAGGGACCTGAGCACCTCCAGCGCCACATCAAGCACGTCCCGGCCCTGTTTGGTGAGGGACACCCGACGGCTGGTGCGCTCGAACAAGGGCACGGCGTAATGCTCTTCCAACTGCTGAATCTGCCGGCTCACTGCGCTCTGGGTCAGGTGCAGGCGCGTCGCGGCGTCGGTGAAGCTGTTGCTTTCAGCCACATTGACCAATGTCTGCAGGGCCTGCAGGGACGGAACCCGAAGTTGTTTATTCATGCGTTTCCAGCATAGATGGATGAATTAATAACGTTCGTAACCTGGCGCGGATCTTCTTAGATTGTAGGCATGTAGCGCGGCCAGGGTGATGACAACAATGTCCTGAGCGCATGGATTGTGAAGGAGTGGCAGGCATTGAACAATGTATGTGGCTGGATCGCCCTGGCGGGTGAATCGCCCCAGCGGCCGAAGCTGACAGGCTCGCAGAAAACCGACTGGCTGATTATCGGCGCAGGCATTACCGGTCTCTCGGCCGCCCACAGCCTGGCGCAGATGTTTCCCCAGCAGCGCATCGTGCTGCTCGACCGCCAGCGTGCGGCCCAGGGGGCTTCGGCGCGTAATTCGGGGTTTGTCGTCAGCCATGAATTGCCGTCGTTCGATGAACTGATCGGCCAGCCGGGCCATGACGCCTATCAACTCGCTTCGCGGATTGGCGTCGCCGCCGGCAAGGAGGTGCGCCAGCGTATTGCCGAGCTCGATATCGAGTGCGAATTCAGTGACGCCGGCTACCATTTTGCGGTTCATCAACCCCAGCACCTGGATCACGGCGAACAGCGCGTCGACACCCTCAACGTTGTGGGTGCCAGTGCTGTGTGTCTGGAAGGCGAAGCCTTGCAGCGGCGCCTGGGCAGCGGTTTCTACCAGCGGGCGATCCACTGCGCGGGTGGCAATGGTCTGTTACAGCCGGGCAAATACGTCAAAGGCCTGCTGGACCGACTGCCGGCCCAGGTCGAGGTTTACGAACACAGCAGCGTCGACGATCTGCAACCGATTGCCGGCAAGGGCTGGCGGGCGCAGACCGCTGAAGGTGAAGTCACGGCCGCCCAAGTGCTGGTCTGCGTCGGGGCCTTTCTGCCTCGGGTGGGTCTGCACCGCAGCCGCACCTTCGCCCTGGAACTGAGCGCCAGCATCACCCGGCCCCTGACCGGCGAGCACTGGCAAACGCGTTTCGACGACCAGGGTTGGGGCGTGCTCTCGACCTTGCCGGGCGGGGCCACGGTGCGCCTGTTGCCGGGCCGCCGCCTGTTGATTCGCAACACCGTCGAATATCGCCAGCGCGACCTCGGTAGCGCCGACCTGGCGGCTCGGCAGTACCAGCACCTGGTGGGGTTGCAGAAACGCTTTCCCGGCATCACCGCGCAGGACATGCAGCACACCTGGACCGGGCACCTGAGCGCCACCCGTTCCGGCGAGCCGTATTTCAGCCGTATCGCCGAGCGCCTGCACGGGGTGTCCGGTTGCAATGGCTCCGGGGTTGCGCGCGGCACGTTGTGGGGGCGGTTGCTGGCGGAAATGGCCGCTGGTGGCGATTCCCCGGTGCTGCGCGATGTGCTGGCCCAGGCTCGTCCCGGCTACCTGCCGCCCCGGCCGCTGTTCGATATCGGTGCGGTAGCACGCATGGGCTGGGAAGTTCGGCGCGCCCGCCACGAGCGTTAACCGTCGCGGCGAGGTTCGCTGCAATACTAAAACAAGAGAGGGCGGCACCATGATCAAGCGCACAACCACGGCACTGTTAACCCTGGCGTTGTCGGCCGGTGCGGTGCAGGCGGCAGAGTCCGTCAGCATCGCCAACTGGAGTGGCTACATCGCTCCCGATACCCTGACCAACTTCACCGCCCAGACCGGGATCCAGACCACTTACGACGTTATCGACAGCAACGAAACCACTGAAGCCAAGTTGATGACTGGCGGCAGTGGCTATGACCTGGTCAGCCCGTCCAACCACTTCCTGCCACGGTTGATCCATGCCGAGGCGATCCAGCCGCTGGACCGGAGCAAACTACCGAACTGGAAAAACCTCGATCCGAAGTTGATGAAGATCCTCGAGGCCAGCGACCCGGGCAATCGTTATGCGATTCCCTACATGTGGGTGACCACGGGCATCGGTTATAACGTCGACAAGATCAAGGCGATCTTCGGCAACACCGATATCACCCAATCCTGGCAGATGCTGTTCAAGCCGGAGAACATCGAGAAGCTCAAGCAGTGCGGCGTGGCCTTTCTCGACAACCCGACGCAGATGGTGCCGATCACCCTCAATGCCCTGGGGCTTGATCCCCACAGCGAACAACCGGCAGACCTGAAGCGCGCCGAAGCGGCGTTGCTGGCGATTCGTCCGTCGATCCTGTATTTCCATCAATCCAAATACGTCAGCGACCTGGCCAACGGCAATATCTGTGTGGCCATCGGTTTCAGCGGCGATGTGTTGCAGGCCATGGCCACTGCCAAGCAGGCCAAGAGTGGGGTGAACCTCGGCTACAGCATTCCCAGGGAAGGTTCGACCGTGGCCGTGGACATGGTGGTGATTCCCAAGGGCGCGCCGCACCTGGATAACGCCTACACCTACATGAACTACCTGCTGGACCCGAAGGTGATCGCCAATATCAGCAACGCCGTGCAGTACCCCAACGGCAATCTTGCATCGCTGCCTTACATCGAACCGGAGCTGCGCAACAACCCGGCGGCGTACCCGGCACCCTCGGTGCTCGATACCCTGTTCACCATCAAGACCATGTCGCCTGCGGGGATGCGTTTGAGCACTCGCTTGTGGACGCGGGTGACCAGCGGAACCTGATGGGTTTTGTACATGACACTAGCTCCTGGCACATCAACGGGAGCTATTGGCGTGGCATCACTCTTTTACATCCATGAACTCTTTAGCCCAGGCCATGTAGCTTTCAGGTAGCGTGTAGGTATGCGTCAGCTCCGTAGCGCTGAGATTCGAGGTGCTGTGAGTGAGCTGGCGCTGCGCTCTGAGGCTGTCGTAGGTTGCCTTGATCGAGGCGAAGTAGGCGCCGTGGCCGGCAACCACTACACGAACGCCCAAGTCTGCCAGGCGCTGACTGTCACTGAGTTTCGGATTCCCGTAGGTCACCAGCATCAGTGGCACCGTGAGGTTTTCCGAGATCTGTTCAAGGTGCTCGAAGTCGCTGATACCCACCATGCAAATGCCATCGGCGCCGGCTTTCTCATAGGCTTGCGTGCGTTCGATGATGGCTTTGGTTGGCAGCACCCCCGCGTTCGTCCGGGCAATGATGGACAGCTCGGGATCGACACGGGCTTCAACGGCGGCCTTGACCTTCCCGATGCCTTCCTCGATGGAAATCAGGTCCGTGGATTTGCGGCCAAACTGTGCGGGTAGAAGGGTGTCCTCAATCGTCAGTGCCGCTACGCCCGCCCGCTCAAGTTCTTCGACTGTGCGCATGACGTTGAGGGCGTTGCCGTAACCATGGTCGGCGTCTGCAATGAAAGGCAGTTGGGCTACGCGGCCTATCCGGGTGGCCTGTTCGACGAACTCACTCAGGGTGATCAGCGCAAAGTCGGGCGCTGCCAGTACCTGCAGCGATGCCACTGACCCTCCCAGAATACCCACCTCGAAACCCAGGTCTGCTGCGATCCGAGCGGACATGGGGTCGAAAACAGAAGCGGTTTCAACACACTTGTGCGCGGCAAGCAGTTCACGAAAATTGCGACGAAGAGCTGAGTGGGACTTTTTCGGCATGATCTTTCCTGGTTCTGGCCATTGTCAAAATACGATCAATGCCTATTCATGGTCCTGCGAGATTACCATGCAGAAACACAGGTGATTATGACGTTTGAGAATAAGCTATGCGTCAAGCACATAGGCTGGCGCGATCACGCCCATAAAAAAACCGGCCACCAGGGCCGGTTTTCTTTTGTCTTCGTCGCGCTGTTGCGCAACGTCAGACTGGATTTGATTGGAGCGGGTAGAGGGAATCGAACCCTCAACTAAAGCTTGGGAAGCTTTCGTTTTGCCACTAAACTATACCCGCAACTTGAACGGCTGACTTTGTACCAGATGTCGCCGGAGATTTGAAGTTTTTCTTTGAAAATCTGTGTTTTAACAAGCACGTCGGATTTGCGTTCATCCGCGGGAGATAGACAACCCCCCGCGGTAACACTCGCTCACATGGCCCGTGCATGGTGCTCCTGAACATGTCGGTAATACCGCGATCGACTTTCCTGGTGCGTCGGCTTGAGGAACTCCAGCAGCGCATGACGGCTGTCCCGGCAGGCGGACTTGTGTTCCATGTCGAGAAAGTGCCCGGTGCTGCGGATCGTGGTGAAGTGGCTGTGGCGCACATGCTGGCCAAATTGCAGCGCATCGTTGGGCGACGTGTATTCGTCCCATTCGCCATTCATGAACAGCACCGGTACATCGATCCGTTTCGCCGCCGCCAGGTAGCACAGCCGGTCACTGTTGAGCACATGGCCGATATGGAAGTGCATCTGCTCGTATTCATGCTCGGCCAGACTGCTGACATGCCGGTAGTTGTAGCGCTTGAACAGCGACGGCAGATGCTTGCCGATGGTGCTGTTGACCAGGTGGCCCATGCGGTCGCGGTCGCAGGCGCTGAGGTAGTCGACACCCCGTTCCAGATAATCGCGCATCGGTTCGCTGAGCACCGGTGAGAAGGAACTGATCACCGCCTTTTCGATCCGCCGTGGCTGGTGCGCCAGGGCCACCAGGGTCGCCGCGCTACCCCAGGAAAACGACATCACGTGCTCGGCGGCGAAGTGGTCGATCAACTCCAGGAGGATCTGCCCTTCGACTTCCTTGGTCAGCATTTTCTCGTGACGGTTGTGGGCCTTGGACTTGCCCGCGTAGGGCTGGTCGTAGCACACGACGTTATATTGCGGGTGCAGGTTCTTCACTGTCTGTGCAAACGACGCAGTGGTAGCCATCGAGCCGTTGACCAGGATGATGGTCTTTTCTGCGGCATCTGCGCGATAGAACTCCGTGTAAACCCGATACTGCCCCTGTATATCCAACACAGCAATTTCTGGCCTCATGTCAAAAGACTCCTGGCAAGCGGGTATGCGCGCAACGAACTGTGCACGAGCTATATGACAGGTAGGCATTCGCCTGGAATGTTGCAGGCCCATGTCGGTCCGTTGAAGCCTGGCCGACGGGTATTGTTATAGGCGGGCAATCTGCCGGAGAGCGAGAGCCGGTGGGCCTCGCAGCCGACAAAGAGTTTCTTGGAATGATGATGTGACTCATCAGTCATATTTTGGCTGACGGTCTGATTCAAGCAGGCATGGGGCGATTGTGCAAGGAACGATTTGTCATAACTCGGTGACTTCTGCTCAGCGGTCGTCGTCGCGCGCTCAGATCCGGTCGATTTCTTCGGTGCGCAGGGCTCGGTATTGCCCCGGGGCCAATTGTTCGTCCAGCACCAGCGGTCCCATGGCTTCACGGTGCAGGCGCAGGACCTTGTTGTCGAAGTGGCCGAACATGCGTTTGACCTGGTGGTAGCGGCCTTCGACGATGCTCAACCGGGCGCTGCGCGGGCCGAGCACTTCCAGTGTGGCGGGCTGGGTGGTGAGGTCCTCGAAGGCGAAGTACAGGCCACGGGCGAAGGTCTCGGCGTATTCGGGGCCAATGATCTGCTCGGTCTCGACATAGTAGATCTTCGGCAGTTTGGTCTGCGGCTGGGTCAGACGGCGCGACCACTGGCCATCGTTGGTCAGGATCATCAACCCGGTGGTGTTGAAGTCCAGGCGACCGGCAATGTGCAGCTCAAGGGCGTCGGGCTCGTCGATCAGGTCAAGGACGGTGCGGTGTTCCGGGTCGCGGGTGGCACTGACGCAGCCCTGGGGTTTGTGCAGCATGAAGTAGCGCGGCGGGCGGCCTGCCTGGAGCACTTCGTCATCGACTTCGACCTGGCTGAATTCGCGGACTTCATGATGGGGATCGCTGGCGATCAGGCCGTCGACCCTGATCCGTCCTTGCACCAGCAACAGGCGCACCTGCTGGCGGTTGAAGCGGGGCAGGTTGCTGAGGAAACGGTCAAGGCGCATGGCTGAAGGCTTCGGGGTGGGCGGGCATTTTACGTCATGACGCAGGTCGTGGGGGCGCCTTCAGTTGCTCGTCCACTTGCGCGCAACGCGGACACAGGCAGGCGGCGTTGCGCAGTTCGTCGGGCAGGGCTTCGAGTATCGCCGGGTCGATGCTGACGCTGTAGCACCAGCAGGGCCGGTCGGCGGTGCGTGGATCGGCCAGGGTGCAGTCGTTGCGCGCGCCGCAGGCCGGGCACAGGCCGGGGTCATTCATGAACGGATTTCGGCAGGTCGCTGCAGACGCGGTTGCGTCCGCTCTGTTTGGCCCGGTACAGCGCATGGTCGGCCCGGGCCAGCAGGCTGTGCAGGGTGTCGTCGGGTTGCAGCGAGGTCAGGCCGATGCTGGCGGTCACTTGCAGGCTTTGGCCGTTGTAGCTGTAGCGCTGTTGTTCGATATGCTGGCGAATTTTCTCGGCGATCAGTTGGGCATTGGTGCTGTCGGTGTCCTTGAGCAGGACAATGAATTCCTCGCCACCCCAGCGGCAAATGATTTCCGACTGACGCAGGCAACTCTCCAGGTCTCGGGCAAATCCGCTCAGCACGGCATCGCCAGCAAGGTGGCCGTGGGTATCGTTGAGTTGCTTGAAGTGATCCAGGTCCAGTAGCAGCGCGGTCAGCGGCTTGGGTTCGCGTTGGGCTTCATGCAGGGCCTGGACCGCCAGAAGGTCGAAGCCCCGGCGGTTGGGCAGGCCGGTGAGGCTGTCGAGTGTCGCCAGGGCCTGGATCTTGCGCTGGTAGCGATGCACCACGCGGTTGAGCAGGGCCAGCACGATCAGTGTCACCACCAGGCAGATCAGCAGGTTCAGGTACAGCGACTGGCGAATCCCGCTGAGGGCGCCGTCTTCGCGCTTGTCGACGAACAGGTACCAGTTCAGTTCCGGGATGAAGCGAACGTTGAGGAAGTGCGATTTTCCGTCCGGTTCCGCGTATTCGTAGCTGCCATCGTGGGGCTTGGGCAGCTTGGCCTGCAGGTTCTTCATGCTCGCCAGGTCGTTCAGCGACTGCCCGGCCCGGGCGCCTTCGGGGCCGCCGTCGGCGCCGGTCAGTACCAGGCGGCCGAAGGTGTCGACGAAGTACACGCTGCGCTGGTAGCGCTGCTGGTACTTGTCCATCAGCTTGACCACCGCGTCCACGGTCAGGCCGACACCAGCGGCGCCGATGAAGTGCTCGTCGTAGTCGAAGACCTTGTAGTTGATGAAGAAGGTCAGGCGGTTATTGTTGGCGGTGTCCGGGTCGACGTTGATCTCGTAGGGTGCCTGCATGTCCCGTACACGGAAATACCAGAGGTCGTTGGGTTCGTCGATGCGGATTTTCTTCAGCACGCCCTTGGCCTGGTAGTAGGTCAGGTTGCTGTTGGAAACGAAGAAGGCGGTATAGGCGCCGTAGTGGGTCATGACCTCGTTGAGGTAGCGGGTCATCTGTTGCGAGTCGCGTTCGCCGGCCACTACCCAGTCACGCATGAACGTGTCGCGGGCCATCATCGAGGAAATCAGCACCGGGCGGACCAGGTCCTTCTGGATTTCCGAGTAGACCGTGTCGGAGGTCAGGGGCAGTTCGGTGTTGACGATGCCGTCGCGGATCGAGGCGCGCGAGGCGTAGTAGCTGAGCAGGGAGGTCGCGAGGAAACCGCTGGCCAGCAGGGCGATCAGCGTCAGAATCAGCGAGCGTTGTGAGTAGAGCGCTGAGCGAAGCGGCATGACGATTCCGTAGGTGGGTTTCCCGATGGACGCATTCTAGTGGCGCGGATAAAAAATGCCTGCACATTTTGCAGTGACGACCCCACCAGGGAATCCCTTCGACTAGTGGGCCTTGTCTTCCCGCCCACGGAGCACCTGGTTCGGCATCGCAATTGCCGCCGCCAGGCCCAGCAGGGCGACGGCGGCGCTGATCATCAGCAAGTGCCGGAAAGTCAGCAACAGTTCGGCGCGCAGGGCGTCGCGCGCCGGACCTTCGGCGCTGTTCAGGCCTTCGAGCAGGGCATTGCCTGAACTGCCTTCGGCGACCACCGAAGTACCGGCCAGGTGGGTCAGGCTGGAGTCCTGCAACAGTGCCAGCAGCAACGCCGACATCAGTGCCACGCCCATCGCGCCACCGAGGGAGCGGAACAGGTTGGTGGTGCTGGTGGCGACGCCGATATCGCGCTGTTCCACGGAATTCTGCGTGCCCACCAGCGAGGTCGGGAACTGCAGGCCGCCGGCGATCCCGCTGAGCAACATGAACAGGCTGCTGAGCAGCACCGCCTGGGGTGGGGTCAGTGCCATGCCGAGAATGGTCAGAGGCATCAGCAGCGCACCGGCCAGGATCAGCGGTTTGTAGTAGCCGGTCACCGAGGTCATCCGTCCGGCAAAGTAGGCGCCCATGGGCAGCCCCATCGCCAGCGGCAGCAAGTGCAGGGCCGCGCTGTCGGCGCCGGCGCCGGTCACGCTCTGGAAGCGCAGGGGCATCAGTACCGTGAGCGAGATCGCCTGGAAACTGGTGAAGAATATCGTGCACCAGCACAGCAGGGCGTTGCGGTTGAGGAACAGGTGCATCGGCAGCAAAGGCTCCACCGTGCGCCGTTCATGCAGGACAAACAGCAGCAGGGCGATCAGCGCCGTGGCCAGCAGGCCCAGCACCTGTCCGTCATTCCAGTGGTGGCCCTGGCCGATGAAGGTGATGCCCAGCAGCAGGGCGGTCAGGCCGATGATCATCAGCATGGTGCCGAGATAATCGATGATCGGCTTGCGCTGCGGTATCGGCAGGCCGACCAGCGTGCGGTGGGCCACCAGCCAGGCGCCGAGACCCAGCGGCAGGTTGATCAGGAACACCCAGCGCCACGACAGGTACTCGGTCATATAGCCGCCGAGCACCGGCCCGGCCACGCTGGCCACCGCGTACATGCTGCTGAAGTAACCCTGGTAACGACCGCGTTCGCGGGGCGGGATGATGTCGCCGATGATCGCCTGGCTGACCGAAATCATGCCGCCGGCGCCAATGCCCTGGATGATCCGCGCCAGCACCAGTTGCTCCATGCTCTGGGCCATGCCGCAGAACAGCGAGGCGAGGGTGAACAGGCCCATGCCGAACAGCATCAAGCGGCGTCGGCCGTAGAGGTCGCCGAGCTTGCCGTAGATCGGTACCGCCACGGTCATGGCCACCATGTAGCCGGAAATCACCCAGGCGAGCAGGCCGACGTCCTTGAACTGGGCGGAGATGGCGGGCATCGAGACGGCGACAATCGTCTGGTCCAGCGCACCGAGGAAAATCGCCAGCATCAAGGCGATCAGGATGCTGCGAATCGCCGGCTTCGTTTGGCCGGGCTGATTGAGATTGGTCACGGTAGAACCTGCAAGCAGTGGTTGACCCGCTCACCAGGCAAGTGCGCGGGGATGCTTGCCAGTGTACTAGATAGCCTGCTATTCGATAGCCTCGTAAGTACAACCGACGAGATTATCTCAGCGCACTCAGGCTGGCCGTATGGGGGACGCAGTAATCCAGGTGGCAGGTGGATAATTCCCGTGGCGCCTGTCGTATCTGCTCCACCCGCCAGGCCGCGGTGGCGTAGAGCGCTACAACAGCGGTGATGGCTAACACGGCGGCACACTTTCTTGTTTTTAGAATACTCATGCTCTTGACCTCTGACTCTGCCGAACTCAGTTCGCTAGAAGGTACTGATTCAAGCCTAGGTCAGTTGTCGGGAGTTGCCAGTCACACTCACGGTATCGTTGGCGCGCTATTCAGCCGGTGGATCGGCCAGCCTTCATAATCCTTCATCCCAGAGCGGTGCTTCGGGAAAGCGCTGCACCAGGAAGTCGAGCATGCTGCGTAGCGTCGTCGGCATGTGTTTGCGTGAGGCGTACACGGCATAGATGTTCATCAATATCGGTTCCGCCCGGGGCAGCAGGCGCACCAGTTCGCCCCGTTTGATATAGGCCCCGGCCTGGTAGGTCGGCAGCATCGAAATACCGGCTCCGGCGATCACCGCTTGCATCAGGGTACCGGCCTCGTTGGCGCTGATATTGCCCTGCACCGGCACTGAAACCTGTTCGCCATCCTGCTCGAAATGCCAGAGGCTCTTGCCGAAGTAGGAGTGGGTGAGGCAGTTGTGCCGGCTCAGGTCTTCCACCCGTTGCGGCGCCGGATGTTCGCGCAGGTAGGCCGGGGAGGCGCAGACCACCGAGCGACAGACGGTCAGGCGGCGGGCGATGAGGTTCGGGTCCAGTTCGGTGCTGGTACGGATCGCCAGGTCGATGCGCTCATCCACCAGGTTCACCGTGCGGTCGAGCATCTGCAGGTCGACGCTGACGCCCGGGTGGCGCTTGACGTACTCGGCCATGGCATCGGCCAGTTGCGACAGGCCGAAGGAGGTGCTTACGCTGATCCGCAACAATCCGCGCGGCGCCTCGTCCGGCACGCTGACGGCGGCCTGCAGGTCCGCCGACAATTCCAGCAACTGGCGGCAGCGCGGCAGGGTTTCGTTGCCGGCGGCGGTCAGGCTCAGCTTGCGGGTGGTGCGGTGCATCAGTCGGGCACCGACCCAGTCCTCCAGCTCCGCGAGGTAGCGCGACACCACCGGGCGCGACAGGTCCAGATGGTCGGCCGCCGCCGACTGGCTGCCCAGGTCTACCACCGTGACGAAGACCCGCATTGCCGTAAGACGATCCATGATTTGCCCACTTTCAGAAACAAACTATGTTCCAGCATCGCATTTTTTGTATCGGTTCGGGCAACTAAGCTCTGTTCATCGCCATCACGGCCAACAGATCTCGGAGTTGCACATGATCGGATTGTCTTTGTTTCGTCGCCTCTTGCTCGCCACCGTCACCCTGGGTTTTGTCGCCCACGCGGCGGCGGCCCAGCCGGCCTTGACCCTGGATGTCTACAATCCTGGGACCTCGGCGATTTTCCCGGTGAGTTCGGTGCTGGTCAGTGGTGAGAAGGAGGCGATCCTGGTGGATGCCCAGTTCGGCAAATCCCAGGCCGAACAACTGGTGGAAAAAATCCGTGCCAGCGGCAAGCAACTGACCACCATCTACATCAGCCATGGCGACCCGGACTACTACTTCGGCCTGGACACCCTTACCCAGGCGTTCCCCAAGGCCAAGGTGCTGGCGTCGGCGCCGACCGTGGCGCACATCAAGGCCACTGTCGACGGCAAGCTGGCTTTCTGGGGACCGAAAATGGGCGCCGATGTGCCGGCGCACACCGTGGTGCCGCAGGTGCTCAAGGGCGATCATCTGACGCTGGAAGGGCGTGAGTTGAAAGTTATCGGTTTGAACGGCGAGCAACCGGATCGCACCTTTGTCTGGATTCCGTCGATCAAGGCGGTCGTGGGTGGCGTGGTGGTGGCGGACAACATCCATGTGTGGATGGCCGATACCCAGACCGCGCAGTCCCATCAGGCCTGGCTGGCAACGCTGCAACATATCCAGGCGCTGAAACCCAAGACCCTGGTGCCCGGTCACTTCCTCGGCGACAGCTCGCGTTCTCTCGCGGCGGTGCAATTTACCGCTGACTACATCAAGGCGTTCGACGAAGAGACCGCCAAGGCCAAGGATTCCGCCGAACTGATTGCAGCGATGAAAAAACGTTATCCGGGCCTCGGCGAAGAGTCCTCCCTGGAGCTCAGCGCCAAGGTCGCCAAGGGCGAGATGAAGTGGTGAGTTCGCTCACCTGCTGATTGGAAGTTTGTGTAGATCGCCTTCCTGCTCCCTGGGTAGGAAGGGCCCCCTCGACGCCTAGCGTCATTCGATTGGAACTGGAGAGTGTCATGAGCAAGATTGCAATCATTGGTGCCACCGGTCGTGCCGGTAGCCAGTTGCTGGAAGAAGCCCTGCGTCGCGGCCACAGCGTGACCGCCATCGCCCGTAACCCGGCGAAGATCGCCGAGCGTGCCGGTGTTGTGAAAAAGGCGGTCGATGCGTTGGATGCCGCTGCGCTGGAAGCGGCGGTTGCCGGTCACGATGTGGTGATCAGCGCCGCGCATTTCGCCACCCTGCCGGCCGCGGCGGTGATCGGCCCGGTGAAGAAGGCCGGGGTCAAGCGCCTGCTGGTGGTCGGCGGTGCCGGTTCGCTGTTGTTGCCGGGTGGCGCTCGGGTGATCGACAGCCCGGGCTTTCCAGCGGAGTACAAGGCGGAGGCCAGCGCGGGTGCGGAATTCCTTGAGACCTTGCGTCAGGAAAAGGACCTCGACTGGAGCTTCCTGTCACCGTCGGCGGAGTTTGTCGAAGGCGAGCGTACCGGGCACTTCCGCCTGGGCAAGGATGATCTGCTGGTGAGCGCCGAAGGTCGCAGCTGGATCACCTTCGCCGACTACGCCATTGCCCTGCTGGATGAAGTCGAGAAGCCGGCGCACTCGCGTCAACGCTTCGCCGTCGGTTACTGAGTTTTAGCGACACCTTTTGCTGTCTGCAGGAGCCGGCTTGCCGGCGATGAACGATAACGCGGTCTGTCTGAGGCACCGCAGCGTCTGCATCGCTAGCAAGCCGGCTCCTGGAGGTTTTGCTGTGTGCTGACGATCAAACCCGCTCCGCCGCCTGTGCCACCAACCACTCCCTCAACTCATGCAGCGGTGCTGAAGCTTCGGACCGTGGCGGATAGGTCAGGAAGTAGGCCTGCCCGGTGCGCACCCGCAGATCGAACGGCATGACCAGCCGCCCGGCACTGAGGTCCTCGCCGATCAGTGCCCAATCGCCTATCGCCACACCAGTGCCCTGGGACGCCAGGGACATCGCCACGTCCATGGTCTCGAGGTGTTGGCCCTGGCCGATATTGCCGAGCCGGACCCCGGCCGCGTCCAGCCAGGTTTGCCAGTCCTGCTGGTCGAGGGTGGGGTGCAGCAGGGTGTGCTGTTCAAGGTCGGCCACGTGCTCCAGAGCGATCGCCCCCTTCTGCAACTGCGGCGAGCAGACCGGTGTCAGTTGTTCGTCGAACAGGTGATGAGCGGTCACAGATGGTCCCGGCGGCGCGCCATAAATCACCGCCACATCGAAATCCTCCCGGCGAAAGTCGACCCCGTGCTGCAGGCTGGTGGTCAGTTCCACCGGTACATCCGGGCGCTCCTTGCGCCATTGCAACAGGCGCGGCAAGAGCCAGCGGATCATGCAGATGGGCGCCTTGAGCTTCAGCGCCGGATGTTGCGCACCCACCTGTTCCACCGCTTCTTCGATCTGCCTGAACACCTGCTGGATTCGCGGGAACAGCTCACGCCCCTGGGCCGTCAGGCTCAGGCCCCGCGCCTGGCGCTGGAACAACGCATAACCCAGATGCTGTTCCAGACCGGCGATCTGCCGACTCACCGCACCCTGGGTGATATGCAACTGCTCGGCCGCCCGGGTGAAGTTGCAGCACTGGGCGGTGATCAGAAAAGTATGCAGGGCGGGCAGCGGTGGAAGACGTTTCATGGCGAACTCAGGCATGACCACAGGACATGGCTAGTATGACTATTTTTGCGTTGTGCCCGCCATGGGTCAAACGCTCCAATAGCGTGATCGCCGTGGGGCTGCGTCCCACGGTCAAGGCGAACAGGAAGGGCGGAACTGATGGCGACGTGCGGCGAAGTATTGGTCAAGTTACTGGAAGGCTACGGGGTCGAGCAGGTGTTCGGCATTCCCGGCGTGCACACCGTGGAACTCTATCGCGGGCTGGCCTCGTCGAGCATCGAGCACATCACGCCGCGTCACGAGCAGGGTGCCGGTTTTATGGCCGACGGCTATGCCCGGACCAGCGGCAAGCCCGGCGTGTGCTTTATCATCACCGGCCCCGGCATGACCAATATCATCACGGCGATGGGCCAGGCCTATGCCGACTCGATCCCGATGCTGGTGATTTCCAGTGTGCAATCGCGTAGTCAGTTGGGCGGCGGGCGAGGCAAGCTCCATGAGCTGCCGAACCAGGGCGCCTTGGTGGCCGGCGTGGCGGCGTTCTCCCACACGCTGATGTCGGTGGCCGAACTGCCGGCGGTGCTGGCCCGGGCTTTCGCATTGTTCCAGGCCGGGCGGCCGCGTCCGGTGCACATCGAGATTCCCCTCGATGTGCTGGTGGAAAACGCCGATGCCTTGCTCGACAGCCAGCCGGTGAGCATTGCCCGTGCCGGTGCCGCACCGGCTGCCGTGGCGCAGATGGTCGAGCTGCTCGCCGGCGCCAGGCATCCGTTGATCCTCGCCGGTGGCGGTGCCATCGATGCGGCCGCGCCGCTGGCGAAACTCGCCGAATTGCTGGACGCACCGGTTGCCCTGACCATCAATGCCAAGGGCATGTTGCCGTCCGAGCACCCCCTGCTGATCGGTTCGACCCAATCCCTGGTCGCCACCCGGGCCCTGGTCGCCGATGCCGACGTGGTCCTGGCGATTGGCACTGAGCTGGCGGAAACCGATTACGACATTACCTTCGCCGGCGGTTTCGAGATCCCCGGTACCTTGCTGCGTATCGATATCGACCCTGACCAGACGGTGCGCAATTACCCGCCCAAGGTTGCGTTGGTGTCCGACTCGCAGGTGGCCGCCGAAGCACTGCTCGCGGCGTTGCAAGGTACTTCGCTGGCCGCCCGCCGCGAGGACTGGGGCCATCGGCGCGCGGCCGCATTGCGCGCCGTACTCGACGGCCTGTGGGATGCGCCAACTCGCGCCCAGACGCTGTTCCTCGAGACCATTCTCGAGGTGCTCCCGGACGCAGTGCTGGTGGGTGACTCGACCCAGCCGGTGTATACCGGCAACCTGACCCTGAACCCGGAGCACCCACGTCGCTGGTTCAACTCGTCCACCGGCTACGGCACCCTCGGCTATGCCTTGCCCGCTGCCATCGGCGCCTGGCTGGGGCGTGCCTCCGAGCGCGACGAGCGAGGGGCGGTGGTGTGCCTGATCGGTGACGGCGGCCTGCAATTCACCCTGTCGGAACTGGCGAGTGCCGTCGAGGCGCGCACGCCGGTCATCGTCCTGCTGTGGAATAACCAGGGCTACGAAGAGATCAAGAAATACATGGTCAACCGCGCCATCACCCCGGTGGGCGTGGATATCTATACCCCGGACTTTATCGCTGTCGCCAAGGCGCTGGGCTGTGCCGCCGAAGCGGTCAGTGGCGTCGAGACGTTGCGCAGCGCGTTATACGCCGCCGCGGCGCGTCCGGGGCCGACGCTGATTGAAGTCGACCAGGGTCTCTGGATGAAAGGAATGGTGTCGTGATGAAAACGCAAATGAATCAGGACGGCCTCTACATCGATGGCCAATGGCGTTCCGGCAGCGAGCAACTGCGGGTGATCAATCCGGCCACCGAGGCCCTGCTCGGCAGCGTTTCCGGTGGTGATGAACAGGCCGTGGAACAGGCGGTGAGCGCTGCGAGCCGGGCCTTTGCCGATTGGTCGGCGACCACTGGGACACAGCGCGGTGCGGTGTTGCGCAGGATTGCCGACGGCGTGCGCGAGCGTCGCGAAACCCTGGTCCACCTGCAATCGACCAACAATGGCAAGCCACTGTTCGAGGCGGGCATCGATGTCGATGATGTGATCGCCACCTTCGAGTATTACGCGGGCCTGGCCGAGACCCTCGACGAGCAGCAGGACAAAACGGTCGAGCTGCCCAGCGATGCCTTTGCTGCCCGTGTACGCCGCGAGCCGTGTGGAGTGGTGGGGCTGATCGTGCCGTGGAACTTCCCGATGGTCACCACCGCCTGGAAGCTGGCCCCGGCCCTGGCTGCCGGTTGCTGCGTGGTGCTCAAACCCTCGGAGGTCACGCCGCTACCGGAGTTGGAACTGGCGTCGATCATCGCCGACAGCGGTTTGCCGTCCGGGGTCTTCAACCTGGTCTGCGGCACCGGCCTGGCCGTCGGGGCACCGCTGGCCGCCGATCCGCGGGTGGCGAAAATCTCCTTCACTGGCAGCAATGCGGTGGGGGTCCAGGTGATGCAGCGGGCGGCGGAAAGCGTGAAGGGCGTGAGCCTGGAACTGGGCGGTAAATCCGCGTTACTGGTGATGGCCGATGCCGACCTCGATCTGGCGGTGGAGCTCGCCAGTGGCGGCGGTTTCTTCAATGCCGGGCAGATGTGCTCGGCCACCAGCCGGGTGCTGGTGGCGGATGAGATCGCCGATGAGTTCCTGTTGCGCCTGACCGCTCGGGCCGAAGCCATTCGCGTGGCGGACCCGTTCGACCCCGAGGTGGAAATGGGTGCGCTGGTCAACCAGGCGCAATACCAGCGTGTGCTCGGTCATATCGATCGCGGCCTGAGTGTCGGCGCTCGGCTGGTCTGTGGCGGTGGGCGTCCGCCGGAGCTGCCGCGTGGCTATTTCCTGCGGCCGACGATCTTCACCGAAGTGCCCCTGGACAGCGCGTTGTGGCGTGAAGAGATTTTCGGCCCGGTGCTCTGCGTGCGCAGTTTTGCCAGCGAGGCCGAAGCCGTGGCGTTGGCCAACGACAGCGAGTTCGGTCTGGTGGCCAGTGTGGTCAGCGGCAATGACCAGACCGCGCAACGGGTCGCCAATGCCTTGCAGGCCGGGCTGGTGTGGATCAACGCACCGCAGGTGATCTTCCCGCAGACCGCCTGGGGCGGCTACAAGCAGAGCAGTCTGGGGCGTGAGCTGGGGCCTTGGGGCTTGCAGGCATTCCAGGAAATCAAGCATGTGATTCGCGCCTTGTAGGCGCGAGTTTGCAGGTGCTGCGCCTTCAAACGCTCAAGCGCAGGCGTGCGAGGTCCCGCAACGGTGGCGCCCCGAACAGCCGGCTGTATTCGCGACTGAACTGCGAGGGGCTTTCATAGCCCACGCGGTAGCCCGCCGCCGAGGCGTCCAGGCCTTCGAGCAGCATCAGCCGCCGCGCTTCTTGCAGGCGCAGCTGCTTCTGGTACTGCAACGGGCTCATGGAGGTCATCGCCTTGAACCGGTGGTGCAGGGTCGACACGCTCAGGTTGGCCTCACGGGCCAGGCTGTCGATGCGCAACGGTTGCTCGAAATTACCGTTCAACCATTTGATCGCCTGGCTGACCCGATGGCTCTGGCTATTGGCGATGGCGATCTCATACAGCCGGTAGCCCTGGGGGCTGCGCAGCAGTCGATAGAGAATTTCCCGACGGATCAGCGGCGCGAGCATATTGATGTCTTTCGGGCTGTCGAGCAGGCGGGTCAGGCGCAGCAGGGCATCGAACATCTGGGTGTCCAGGCGCTCGACATACAAGCCGCGCCCGGTGGGCCGGCTGGGTACGCCCATGGGGCCGGCCTCGGCAATCAAGGCACTGATTTCGGCCGGATCGATATCCACGCGCAAGGCGAGGATCGGGTGTTCCGGCGAGACACTGGTGATCCGCCCGCAAATCGGCATGGAAACCGAGACCACCATGTAGTTCAGCGGATCGTAGACAAAATTCTCATCCCCCAGGCGTACTTCCTTGCGACCCTGGGCCAGGACGCACAGGGCCGGTTGGGCCAGTACCGGGGAGAATTCGTGGGGCTGGCTATGGCGCGACAGGTGCAGCGAGCCCACCGCAGTGGCGTAGTTACCGTCTTCACCGGTGTTGCGGCAGATGATCTCGGCCAGCTCCGCGCGCAGCTTTTCCATTTCGACCGGCAGGGGGACTTGGGGGTGATCGAGCAAGGACATGGCGGGCCCTGGGGGTGATTGCGAATGGGGCAAGCTTAAGTTTGGGCAAGCCGTAGCGCCAGGACAATACTGCGCAATTCTTGCCTGATTCTGCAGTCTTTTCATATGACGGTCATATTACAGGCGGCCAGGCGCGCTGAAGTTGCTCAAAACGCGGTTGCCAGGAGCAGGGCGGGCCACGGGGGCTCGGTACTGGTGGGAGTCGGTGTCGCGGCAGGATTGTGCAATAAGCCGGCAGGAATCGACTAACGACCCCTCGGCAAACGCTCTAATCTCTGTTCCTGTCGCAGTCAGTCCCCGGGCTGATTGAGCGAGTACAACTTCTCTTCGGGAGCGTCGCGCATGTCCAAGCCTATCCCCGTCAGTCACATGGCCTTTGTTCGTGCACGCCCTGGGCGTTCCGCCGAGCTGGGCGCACGGCTGAGCAGCCTGATCGAACCCTCCCGCCAGGCACCCGGTTGCCTGCAATTTTCCCTGCAGCACTCCCTGGCCGATGCCGACCTTTGGCTGGTGTCCGGGTTCTGGGTCAACCAACCGGCCATGACGGCCTACTTCAATACCCCGGCGATGCAGGTCTTTGCCGAGCTGGTCCAGGACCTGGTGGTCGACAGCTTCGACTTCCATACCTTCAGCGATGTCAGTGCGGCCCGGGCCCAGTGTGATTTTCATCTGTCCAGTGCCGGTGCCTTGCAGCAGTTGGCCAGCTGAAGGTTTAGAATGCCGGCCAATCAATTGGCCGGGATAACAGGCATGGCACGTAAAGCATTCACACACTTCGAAGCCGTTTCGGCGGTGGTTCCCGGTGAGGGCGGTTATAGCGCGGCGATTGCCGTGAAAGCCCTGGACGGTTCCGGTGCACCACGCTTTCACAAAATACTCGATGATCAGAAGTTCAAGACCGCCCTCGAGGCCGACGAGGCTGCCGCGCAAGAGCTTGCGCGACTGGCTGATGTCGACGAAGAAGGTGAGTTGTCCTGGGCTGCAGCTTAGGTTTTCAACTGATCTTCTTCTGGGCACGACTCCTACAGGGACGTGCGCTGGCCGCTAGGCGCGTGGGCGGTACATCTTGAACAGGGCTTCCGGGCCCAACTGGAAGTAGTCCGCCGGACCGCCGCCGCGCAGAATCGGTTCGGCGGCGGCAGTATCGTAGATCCCATCCTTGAGCAGCCACTTGGCGATATGTACGGCGACCACTTCGCCGAGCACCAGCCAGGTGGGCACCAATGCCTGATCGGCCCGTTGCAGTTGAATGATCTGGGTGACCTTGCATTCGAACGACACCGGGCTTTCCTGTACCCGTGGCACCTTGATGATTCGCGAGGCGGCGGGGGTGAGGCCGGCCAGTTCGAATTCATCGACCTCGGCCGGCGCGGCCGCGGAACTCTGGTTCATGGCTTCGGCCAGGGGCCGGGTGGCGAGGTTCCAGGCGAACTCACCGGTTTGTTCGATGTTGTTCAGGCTATCTTTGCGACCGACGCTGGCGAAGCCGACGATCGGTGGAATGTAGTTGAACGCGTTGAAAAAACTGTAGGGCGCCAGGTTCAGGTGGCCCTGGGCATCCTGCGAGGAAATCCAGCCGATGGGCCGTGGGCCGACGATGGCATTGAACGGGTCGTGGGGCAGGCCGTGGCCGTTGGCGGGTTCGTAGTAGTGGATGGCGTCGGACATGGTTCGGGTTCCGCGAGCAGGATGGAAGTGCAGGTGCACAGTGTGCTGTGCCTGATTATGAAATGCGATAGTTGGATCTATGCGCACCTGTGGCGAGCGGGCTCTCATCGTCTGGGAGCTTTGTATTTCTGTCCCCCAGAAATGACTAAGCCCGGCGGAGGCCGGGCTGTGATGCCGTTGCTGAAGAGGTTAGCTGATAGCAGCGGCAGTACCGGTGCGATCGAAACCATCGGAAGCAATTGCACCAGCGGTGCCGGTGTGATCGAAACCGTCGGAGGCAACTGCGCCAGCGGTGCCGGTGTGATCGAAGCCGTCGGAAGCGACTGCACCAGCGGTGCCGGTGTGATCGAAACCATCGGAGGCAAGCGCGGCGCTGGCGCTGGAGTTGAAAGCGGCGGAGCCGGTACGGTCATAACCATCGGCGGCGAAGGTGTTGGCAGCCAGTACCGAGAGGGCCAGGGCGAGGATCAGTTTGGTTTTCATGGTGGTTGCTCCTGAAAGTGTTCGTTTTGTTCAGTGGGTGTGGAAGTGATTTTACGCTCACTAATTTGATTAAAAAGCGCAAATAAACGCTTAAATCAATCGTATTAATCGATATGTTTGACGCCAGAAAAAGTCGGCATTCAACGTGATGCCAAGGGGCCGGGGCCAGGTCGATTTAACGTAGGTTCAGAATGTCGCTTGGAAATTAACTGACTATTAATTCAGATAATTCTTTTGCGATGGCGCAGAAATGCGCCGGGATCACCCAGTAAGGGCGTGGGGCGGGAGGGGCGATTCAGTCCGGCAAACACCGCCAAACCTGTAGGAGCCGGCTTGCTGGCGATGGCGTCAACATGGACGCTGCAAGGCTCAAGGGCCTCATCGCCAGCAAGCCGGCTCCTACAAAAGCGGGGCGGTGCCGTGAATCAGTCGGTCTCGATCCGCGAGTGCTTGCGAGTGTCCTTCATGGTCACGTACACCAGCAGCGAACAGGCGATGCAGGCCGTCACGTACCAGTAGTAGCCGGTTTCCATGCCGACGCTCTTGAACCACAGTGCAATGTATTCCGCGGTGCCGCCGAAGATCGAGACGGTCAGGGCATAAGGCAGGCCGACGCCCAGCGCACGGATTTCAGTCGGGAACAGCTCGGCCTTCACCACCGCGTTGATCGAGGTGTAGCCGCTGACGATGATCAGTGCCGCCATGATCAGGAAGAACGCGCCCCACCAGGTCTGGATGGTGTGCAGGGTGCTGAGGATCGGCACGGTGAACAGCGTCCCGAGAATGCCGAAGGCAATCAGGATCGGCCGCCGGCCGATCTTGTCCGACAGGGCACCCACCAACGGTTGCAGGCACATGAACAGGAACAGCGTCGCCGCCGAAATAGTGGTGGAGTCGGAGATGCTCATGCCGACCGTGTTCACCAGGTATTTCTGCATGTAGGTGGTGTAGGTGTAGAACGCCAGGGTGCCGCCCATGGTCAGGCCGACCACGGTCATCAGTTCCTTGGGATGGCGCATCAGGGTGCGCATCAGGCTTTCTTTCGGCGCTTCCTTCTTCTTGGTGAAGGACTCGGTTTCTTCCATGCCGCGACGCAGATAGAGCGCCACCACGGCACACAGGGCGCCGATGGCGAACGGAATCCGCCAGCCCCAGGCCTGCAACTGTTCGGTGGTCAGGGTCTGTTGCAGCACGATCAGCACCGCGAGGGCAATGAGCTGGCCGGAAATCAGGGTCACGTACTGGAAGCTGGAGAAGAAGCCGCGACGTTCCTTGGTCGCCATCTCGCTGAGGTAGGTGGCCGAGGTGCCGTATTCGCCGCCGACCGACAGGCCCTGCATCAGGCGCGCGACCACCAGCAGGATCGGGGCGCCGACGCCGATGGTTTCATAGCCCGGGGTCAGGGCGATGATCAGCGAGCCGAAGCACATCAGCAGGACCGAGGCCATCAGCGCGGCCTTGCGTCCCTTGCGGTCGGCGTAGAGGCCCATGAGCCAGCCGCCGATCGGGCGCATCAGGAAGCCCACGGCGAAGATCGCGGCGGTGTTGAGGAGTTGGGCGGTGGTGTCGCCCTTGGGGAAGAAGACCTTGGCGAAGTACAGCGAGAACGCGGCGTAGACGTACCAGTCGTACCATTCGACCATGTTGCCGACCGAGCCGCTGAAGATCGATTTCAGACGGCTGGAGGTGGTTCTTTCTTTGGTCGGCGCGGCCGCCGACCCCAGGGGCAGGGTTGTGGAGTTTTCCATCAGGGAACCTTCGAGTCATTGTTGTTGTGGAGCGCGCGCAAGCGCAGCCTGCCAGGGCTATAGCAGGAGCTGTGCCAACGGCGGAAGGCCCGGTTTAGAGGGGTTTTCGGGATTGGGTGAGCGGAAATCCGCTCATGGGCGATAAATCGATAAGCGGAAAATCGCCGATGAAACATGCTTCAAGCAAGCACCGCGAAACCTGTAGGAGCGTGGCTTGCCCGCGAAGCTTTTAGCGGCCTCAAGGGCCTCTTCGCGGCGGTGCGGCGATCCGACAAGCCACGCTCCTAGAGGTTCGGCGGTGTTTTCCAGGGAGGGGTTCAGTCGTCCTTGAGGAACATCTCGCGCGCCAGGCCATGGCGTTGCATCTTTTCATTGAAGGTGCGACGCGGCAGTTGCAGCTCTTCGAGTACCGCTTTGACATCGCCCTTGTGCCGGGTCAGGGCCGAACGCAGGCATTGCGCTTCAAAGGCCTCCTGCTGCGCCGCCAGGGATTGGCCCGGATCGATTGCGTCAGGCTCCGGCTCACCCAGGCCGAGTACCGAACGTTCGGCGGCATTCGCCAGTTCCCGCACATTGCCCGGCCAGTCATGGCTCAACAGGCGGCTCAGCTGCGGTCCGCTCAATGGCGTCGAGGTCCGCCCCATTCGTTCGGCCGCGCTGTAGGCGAAGTGCTCGAACAACAACGGGATATCTTCGCGACGCTCGCGCAATGGCGGCAGGCGCAACTGCGCCACCGTCAGCCGATACGCCAGGTCCTCGCGAAAGCGCCCGGCCCGGGCCTCGTCCAGCAAGTCGGGCTTGGTCGCCGCGACGATGCGCAGGTCCACGGCGATGCTCTGGTTCGAACCCAGCCGCTCCAGCTTCTGCTCCTGCAACACCCGCAGCAGTTTCACTTGCTGGGCCAGCGGCATGCTTTCGATCTCGTCGAGAAACAAGGTGCCGCCATCGGCGTATTCCAGCTTGCCGATACGCTTGCCCTGGGCCCCGGTGAAAGCCCCGCTTTCGTGACCGAACAACTCGGCTTCAAACAACGCTTCGGGAATCGCCGCGCAGTTGAGGGCGACAAACGGCTTGGCCGCCCTCGGCCCGAAATCATGCAGGCAACGGGCAACCAGTTCCTTGCCACTGCCGGTTTCGCCGCGGATCAGCACATTGACCGGCAGCGCCGCCAACTCCAGTACCTGCCGGCGCAGGGTTTGCAGGCTGCGGGAAACCCCCAGCAGGCTGTGCTCGAGTCGGGAGCGGTGATCGGCCTGTTCATGCAGCTGGCGGTTCTCCAGCACCAGGCGGCGTTTCTCCATGGCCCGGGCGAGGCTGGCAAGCAGGGTCTGCGGGCTGAAGGGTTTCTCCAGGAAGTCGTAGGCCCCATCGCGCATGGCTTCCACGGCCATGGGCACGTCGCCGTGGCCGGTCAGCAGGATCACTGGCAGGTCGCTGTCTTGCTCCTGCAGGCGCGCCAGCAATTCCAGGCCGCCCATGCCGGGCATGCGCACGTCGCTGAGGATCACCCCGGGGAAGTCCCGGGGCAATTGCGCCAGGCACTCTTCGGCGCGGCTGAAGGTCTGCACCTGGAAACCCGACAGGCTCAACCATTGCTCGACGGCCGTGCGGATGCTGGCTTCGTCATCGACCACGATCACGGCGTTCATCGACTGTCCATCTCCGGGGCAATTGGCAGGGTCAGGCTGAAGTGGGCACCGCCGTGGCGATTGTCGACGCTCAGGCGGCCGTCCAGTTCATGGACGATGGCGTAGGACACCGCCAGGCCGAGGCCCAGGCCCTCACCCACTGGCTTCGTGGTGAAGAATGGGTCGAAGACCTTCGGCAGGTGTTCCTCGGCAATCCCTCCGCCGCTGTCGCCTACCGTCAGCAGCCACACCGGCGGGCGGGCTTCGATACGGATTTCCAGACGCTTGAGCGGCTTGTCGTGCATGGCGTCCAGGGCATTGCGCAACAGGTTGATCAGCACCTGCTCCAGGCGAATGGCATCGCCCCGGACCCAGGCCGGGCGAGTCAGGTGCAGCACCGTGCTGACCGCGTCTTCGCGCAGGCGCGGGTCGAGCAGTTGCATCGCCTGATCGACCACCCCGGCCAGATCGAGGGGCTCGCGCAGGCCGCTGGGGCTTTGTCGGGCGTAGGTCTTCAAGTGGCCGGTGAGGGCCGCCATGCGGGTCAGCATCTGGTCCAGGGGGGCGAGGGCCTGGTAGGCGTCCCCGATCCGGCCGTGGTTGAGCAACAGGCGCAAGCTCGCCAACTGCATGCGCTGGGCGGTCAGCGGCTGGTTGATTTCATGGGCCAGGGCGGCGGACATCTGCCCCAGCGCCGCCAGTTTGGCCGACTGCACCAGGCCGTCCTGGGCGGTGCGCAGGTCGCGGGTGCGTTCCTCGACCAGGCGCTCCAGTTCTTCGCGACTGCGTTGGCGCAAGCGCGCCAGACGCCAGCGTTGGGTGAGGAACAGCAGCAGAAACACCAGCGCCAGCCACAGGCCGGCACCCGCGAGCGCGGCATTGCGCCGTTCCTCGGCGGCCATCTGCGGTTTGCGCAGCAGGTGCAGGGTCCAGTCTTCCGGTGGCAGCGGCTGCGATTCCCATAGGTAGTCGGCACTGCCGTCCGGGCCGTCGACCCGGGTCAGGTAGCTGTTGTCGCCGAACATCCGCAGGGGCCGGTAGTCGAGGGGGCTGAGGGACTGCTTGTCATATTGCCGGGTGCTGCCGATTTCGCTGCGGTCGTTGTCACGTAGCGGGCGCAGCAGGCGATAGCGCCAGCCGGGCTGGTTGGCGATAAACACGATGTCGCGGGCATCGCTGACCAGCAGCGTGTCGTTGCCCTTGCTCCATTCGCGTTCGAGTTCCGGAAACTCCAGTTTCACCACCATCGCCCCGAGGAATTCGCCGTTGTCGTCGGTCACCGCGCTGGCGAGAAAGTAGCCGGGAATCCCACTGGTCACGCCCACGGCATAGAAGTGCCCACTGCCCTCGACACGGGTCTGGTTGAAGTAGGGGCGAAAGCCGTAGTTGTGACCGACGTAGCTGCTGGGCTGATTCCAGTTGCTGGCGGCCACCGACAGGCCGTTGCGATCCAGCAGTTGCAGGGTGGAAGAGCGGGCCGCGCCGTTGATCCGTTCCAGTTTGCGGTTCAGGGCGTCCTGTTCTGTCGCGTCGATGGGGCCGGCCAGGGCCGCGCGCAATTGCGGGTCGAGGGCGAGCACCGCGGGCAGGGCGCGGTAGCGTTCGATCAGGGTGTGCAGGGCGTTGGCGTAGAGCGTCAGTTGTGCCTTGCCGCGCGAGGCGTCGTCGACCAGGGCCTGTTGTTCGGCGCGATGCACGGCCCAGCCGGCGGCCAGGACGGTACCGGCGACAATCAGCAGGGTGTAGAGGGCCAGGCGCAGGGGACGAGGAGGCGGCGACATACGGGCAACGACAGGCAGGGGAGGGGCGGGAAAGATAGCATGTCGGCTTTGGCAGTGCTTTGGAGGGGGCGACGCCCTTGAGTCTTGTAGCGCCTATCCGGATGCCATCGCCAGCAAGCCGGCTCCTACAAATCCGAGCCGCGCCGCGAACGCTTGTCGTGCCCGAAATTCTGTAGGAGCCGGCTTGCTGGCGATGGCGGCGGCGAGTACGACACCGCCATTGCTGATAAACCGGTTCCCACAGGTTTTGCAGGCCTTACAACAACTCGAAACTCTGCTGCGTCACATCCTGGGAGTCCAGGCCGATCTGTACGTTGAACTTGCCCGGCTCCGAGGCGTATTTCAACTGGGTGTTATAGAACTTCAGGTCTTCCTCGTCGATGCTGAAGTGAAGGACCTTCTGTTCGCCCGCCTTGAGCATCACCTTCTGGAAGTTTTTCAGTTCCTTGACCGGACGGATCATGGAACCGGCGACCTGCTGGATATACAGCTGCACCACGGTTTCGCCATCACGCTTGCCGGTGTTCTTGACCGTGATGCTGGCGTCGAGCTTGCCGCTCTTGTTCAGCGTGGTCGAAGACAGCGCCATGTCGCTCAGGCTGAAGTCGGTGTAGCTCAGGCCATAGCCAAAGGGGTACAGCGGGGTGTTTTCCTCGTCGAAATACTGCGAGGTGTAGTTGCCTGGCTTGCCCGGAGTGTACGGACGACCGATGGTCAGGTGGTTGTAGTACATCGGCACCTGGCCGACCGAGCGCGGGAAGGTGATCGGCAGCTTGCCCGACGGGTTGTAGTCGCCGAACAGCACGTCGGCGATGGCGTTGCCGCCTTCGGTACCGCTGAACCAGGTTTCCAGCACGGCATCGGCCTGGTCCTGTTCGTGGCCGATGGTCAGCGGACGGCCGTTCATCAGCACCAGCACCAACGGCTTGCCGGTGGCCTTGAGGGCCTTGATCAGTTCACGCTGGCTGGCCGGGATATTCAGGTCGGTACGGCTCGACGATTCGTGGGACATGCCCCGCGACTCGCCCACCGCGGCGATCACCACATCGGCCTGCTCGGCGGCCTTCACCGCTTCGTCGATCATCTGCTGCGCCGGGCGCGGGTCATCCACCACTTCCGGGGCATCGAAGTTGAGGAAGTTCAGGTAATCCACGACCTTCTTGTCGGCGGTGATGTTCGAGCCGCGGGCATAGATCAGTTGATTCTTGTCGCCCAGGGCGCGGCTCATGCCGTCATACAGGGTGACCGATTGTGCCGGCAGGCCGGCGGCGGCCCAACTGCCCATCATGTCGATCGGGGCCTTGGCCAGCGGGCCGACCAGGGCGATCTTCGCCGACTTCTTCAACGGCAGGGTCTGGCCCTGGTTCTTCAGCAGCACCAGGCTGCGCCGCGCCACATCCCGGGCATCGCTGCGATGCAGGCGGCTTTCGGCATTGGTGTCGACCGGATCGTCCTCGGCCTTGCCGATACGCAGGTACGGGTCCTTGAACAGGCCCATGTCGTACTTGGCGCCGAGCACTTCACGCACGGCGTTGTCCAGGTCGCTCTGCGGCACTTCGCCGGACTGGATCAGCCCCGGCAGTTCCTTGCCATACAGCGAGTCGTTCATGCTCATGTCGATGCCGGCCTTGATCGCCAGCTTGGCCGCTTCGCGACCGTCCTTGGCGACACCGTGCTTGAGCAGTTCGAAAATCGCCCCGTGGTCGCTGACCGCCAGGCCCTTGAACCCCCAGTCCTTGCGCAGCAGGTCCTGCATCAGCCAGGTGTTGGAGGTGGCGGGTATGCCGTTGATCGAGTTCAGCGCGACCATCACCCCGCCGGCGCCGGCGTCGATGGCGGCGCGATAGGGCGGCAGGTAGGTCTGGTACATTTTCACCGGGCTCATGTCGACCACATTGTAGTCGCGACCGCCTTCCACCGCGCCGTAGAGGGCGAAGTGCTTGACGCTGGCCATGATGCTGTCCGGTTCGCTCGGGCTCTTGCCCTGGTAGGCGTGGACCATCACCTTGGCGATGCGCGAGACCAGGTAGGTGTCCTCGCCGAAGCCTTCGGAGGTCCGGCCCCAGCGCGGGTCGCGGGAAATATCGACCATCGGCGCGAAGGTGATGTCCAGGCTGTCGGCGCTGGCTTCCTGGGCGGCGATGCGTCCGGAGCGCCCGATGGCGTCCATGTCCCAGCTCGACGCCAGGGCCAGGCTGATGGGGAAAATGGTCCGGTGGCCGTGGATCACGTCATAGGCGAAGAACATCGGGATCTTCAACCGGCTGCGCATGGCCGCGTCCTGCATCGGACGGTTTTCCGGGCGGGAGATGGAGTTGAAGGTGCCGCCGATATTACCGGCGGCGATTTCCTTGCGGATCAGTTCCCGGGGCATTTCCGGGCCGATACTGATCAGACGCAATTGGCCGATCTTTTCCTCGAGGGTCATCTGCTTCATCAACTGGGCGATGAAAGCGTCCTTGTTTTCCAGGGAGGCGGGCTTTGTGTCAGCCACTACCGGGAGACTGGCCAGGCCAATAGCAAGGCCCAGCAAACACAGCTTCTTCATGAATGATTATCTCGGGGGCCCGGTCCGGCGATCAATCGTTGCGCACTGGCCGGGCTGTTTAGTTATAGGGAGCGACTCGTGTTGTGCTAATAATCCAGCACATTTGTGAACTGTTTTTCGCGCTGGGCATCTTTTAGCTGATTGGCTTCACACATTCCAGTGGCGGTGGCGGATTATGCCTGAGTCCCGCGTACGAAAAATCCTGGGGTTTTTCCCTTTTTAGCGTTTCAAGGAGCGTTTCGAGCATGCAGGCACAACAGGGCTTCCGTTCGAGTGGCCGAGTCATCGTACTGGCCTTGCTGGCGACGTTGCTGGCCGGCTGCGGCATCAACAATATTCCCACCTACGACGAACAGGTGAAAGCCAACTGGGCCCAGGTGCAGAACCAGTACCAGCGGCGGGCGGACCTGATCCCGAACCTGGTGGAAACGGTCAAGGGTTACGCGAAACAGGAGCAGGAAACCCTGACCGCGGTCGTCGAGGCCCGGTCCAAGGCCACCTCGATCCAGGTCGATGCCAGCACCCTGGACAATCCCGAGAAACTCAAGCAGTACCAGGACGCCCAGGGCCAGTTGACCGGTGCCCTCAGTCGCCTGATGGTGGTTTCGGAGCGTTACCCGGACCTGAAGTCGAACCAGAATTTCCTGGCCTTGCAATCCCAACTCGAAGGCACGGAAAACCGCATCAGCGTGGCGCGGCGTGACTTCATTCTCAGTGTGGAAAAGTACAACACCGAGATCCGTACCTTTCCCGGCCGCCTCTGGCATGGCCTGATGTACAGCGACTTGCCGCTGCGGCCGAACTTCGAAGCGACCGCCCAGGACGCCGATAAAGCGCCGCAAGTGAAATTCTGATTATCCGACGGGCGTTGCCGTGCTTGTGTGTGGCAACGCCCGCCCCTGCTTCATCACGAACGAGGTAGGCATGCGTATTTTCCAAGGCGCCCTGTGGCTGTTGCTCTGCACGCTGGCGCTGACGGCCAGGGCCGATTTGCAGTTTCCCGAATTGAGCGGGCAGGTGGTGGACAGCGCCCAGATGATCGACGCGCCGGTACGCGAGGCTTTGAACCAGCAGTTGCTGGCGCATGAAAAGTCCACCGGCGAGCAGATCGTGGTGGTCACCGTGGCGAACCTGCAAGGCATGACCATCGAGGATTACGGCTATCAACTGGGTCGTCATTGGGGGATCGGCCAGAAGGACAAGAACAACGGTGCGCTGCTGATCGTCGCCCGGGACGAGCGCAAGGTGCGCATTGAAGTGGGTTATGGCCTGGAGGACCGCCTGACCGACGCCCAGTCATCCTTGATCATCAACCAGTTGATCCTGCCGCAGTTCAAGCACGACCATGTTTCCAGCGGCATCAGCTCCGGTGTCGACGCGATGCTCAAGGTCCTGGGCAGCCCGATGGTGGAAAAGACCGAGCCCGAAGGGGATTTCGGTTCGCGGCATCCGGTATTGATCGGTTTCCTCATGGTTCTCTTCGTGTTGATCTGCGCGATCATGCAACTGATGGGCTTCGGTCCCAGGGGCGGCGGTTCGGGGGGCTTGGGTGGCGGCGGTGGCGGACGCTCCGGCGGTGGCTTCAGCGGTGGTGGCGGCAGTTTCGGTGGCGGCGGCTCATCGGGCAGTTGGTAATCCAGAATAATTATTAGAGAGCGTGCACAACCATGGCCCTACTGACTGAATACGAACAACGGCAGGTTGCCGAAGCGATTACCCGGGTCGAGCAGCAAACCGATGCGGAGCTGGTGACGGTGCTGGCGCGGCGTGCCGACGACTATGCCTATATCCCGTTGCTGTGGGCCAGCCTGGTGGCGCTGCTGGTGCCGGGCGTCATCAACTTCGCCTTCGGCTGGATGAACAGCCACTGGCTGCTGGCGGTGCAATGGAGCAGCTTTATCGTGTTGTGCCTGGTGTTCCGCATTCCGTCGATCACCAGCCGGCTGATTCCGCGTTCGGTAAGGCACTGGCGGGCATCGAACCTGGCGCGTCGGCAGTTTCTCGAGCAGAACCTGCACCATACCGTCGGTGGTACCGGTGTGCTGATCTTCGTCTGCGAGGCCGAGCGCCATGTCGAAATCCTGGTGGACAAGGGCATTTCCCAGCGGCTCGACAACAGTGCCTGGGAACCCATCGTCAAGGCCTTCACCGAGCGGGTCAAACAGGGGCAGACCCTGCAGGGTTTTATCAGTTGCATCGAGTCCTGCGGCGAACTGCTCAGTGCCCATGTGCCGGTGACCCAGGCGCGTAACGAGCTGCCTAACCGCCTGGTGCTGCTGGGCTGAGGCCCGACGCGGGTCTGAACGGGCGCGCGCCGGCCGTGGCGCGCATCCAGCCCGGCACCGGCAGGGTATAAGGCAGTGGATCGCGGTAGCGGGTGACCGTTTGATGCCAGTGCACGATGCCGGCGATATAGTCCTGAAGACGCCGTGTGTAGTTCAGAACCCGCTGGCGTGCCTCGGCATCCAGGGTGAACGCTTCGAAGAGCACCGGGAGTTCCAGGGCGACGATGTGCTCGAACTGGCGGATTCGCGCATCCCTGAGCTGGCCGACAAGGTCCAGGGCCGGTTGCAGGTCGAGGTCGAGGAACTGCCGGAGGATCAGCACAAAGTTGTTCAACTCGCCTTCGACTTCGATTTCCTTGCGATAGGAGACCAGGTCGTTGCTCAGGGCGGCGGTGTCGACGCTGCAGTGGATCAACTGGCGCAGCGTACTGCTTTGAAAAATCGCCGCGTCGAGCTCGGGCCCCTGGGCCAGTAAGCTCAAGTAGGTCAGTCCGGTAGTGAGATCGCCGCCGAAGGTGCGCCGCCGCATCTCGAGGTAATCGATCGGGTCGGGCAGGCGCAGATCGAACTGGTTGTCCATCTCCCATAACCAGCTTTCGAGCATTTCCACCACGTAGCGGCGCAGTTGCCCGGCCATGCAAGACGACAGCGTTGCCACGCTGATCGCCCACAGGCTGGCCAACCCCGCCTCCAGCGGGTTGGCACTCGGCACCGGCGGCGTGCCCGGTAGCGGCATGCACTGGAACAGGCGTCTTACCTGGAGCGTGGCGGCCCGCAGATTGCGGTTGCGACCAAAGGTTGTCGGAAAGTAATCGTCGGCATAGGTGCCCCAGGTGAGCCAGCGCCCGGCCATATCGACTTCCGCAAGCGGGGCGTCGGGGCAGGTCAGGGCGGCGCAGAAGGCCGCGTCGGCGGCTTCGAAGCGTGACTTGTCCCAGACGCCAAAACCACTGCGAGCGTCGATGATACCGACGGCCCTGGCCCATTCCCGTGATCCACGGCGGGCACTCTCCAGGTGCGGGCTGCAACGCACCTCGAAGGGCAGGTAGACCGCCGGCAGCTGAAACGGGCCGACGGGTTTGTGCAGTGCGTCAATGCCGCGTCGCGGCTTGGCCCCCCGGGTGGCATGCCCCGGCAGGCGGGCCGCACTGGTGCCCAGTCCGGACGGTTTGCCGGGGACCTGTCTGCTGGGGCGAGGTTTCATGTAGCGGCTGGAGCGCAGATGCCAGGCATGGCCGCCGGACTGCCAGTCCACCAGGCCCTTGGTGTAGGTCAGGGCGTGCGCGCGTTCCGCCTGGCCCAGGCCCAGGTCGTCGAACAGCCGGGGCAGGTCGAGGACCGCGGTTTTCTCGAAGTGACGCAGGCGCGAGGTCAGCAGGTCATTGGTGATCTCGGCGGCTTTTTGCGTATCGATACCCAGGAAACGCTCGGTGACCAGCACGCAGTTCGACAGCTCGCCTTCTTCCTGCACCTCGCGCTGGTAGGAAAACAGATCGTTACGCAGGTGCACGCCGTCGGCGAAGGTGTCGCGCAGCACCTGCATCGTCCGGGTCTCGGTGATCCGTGGCGAGACCGGTGAACGGTTGGCATGTTCGACCAGGGTCGCCGACCAGGGCGCACCACCAACCTTGCGGCGCATTTCCAGGTACTCGATGGGGTTGGCGATCCGTCCCTCGTTGATATTCATCAGTTCCCACATCGAGGCTTCCAGCAGGTCGTGGGTGTGTTCGCGGAAACGCCGTATCCAGTCATCGGGCATACCGGGCAGCGTCCGTGGCCAGAGGTCGGCGAGGCCGCGTTCGACGCCATTGACCGGCAGCGGTGGAGTGCTGGTGGCGACGCCGGGCATGAATTGCGCCAGCCGGTCGAGATGCTGGCGTGCTGCCACACTGTCGCGGCTGCGCTTGAAGGCTTCGAGGAAATAATCGTCGAAGAAGAACACCCAGACATACCAGTCGGTAATCAGCTCCAGCTCCTGGCTGTCGCAGTCCGGGTGGGTATAGGCGCACATCGCCGGGTAGTCGTGGGCGTCCAGCGCCGCCAGGTCCCAGATGATCGGCCCGTTGGCCGTGGCGGGACTGTCGAGCATGCCCATCTGTCGGGCCCAGGCCCGGGTATGCCGCTGGGCGCTGGCGACATGGGGGTTGAAGCGGGCCCCGTAGGGCATGTAGAACTCGGGCAGTTCGAAGGGCTGCATGACGGCGCTCCTGGTCTTTTCCTAAGGTGCGAAGGTGCGTGTTCAGTCGTGGTAGTGCCCGACCTCGACCCCTTCGAGCACCCCCAGTGCATCCGGCAGGAGCACCGCCACCGAGTAATACGCGGTGACCAGGTAGGCGATTTGCGCGCTGTCGTTGATGCCCATGAACCGCACCGACAAGCTCGGCTGGTACTCGTCCGGCAGACCGGTCTGGTGCAGGCCGATGACCCCGCCGTTGTCTTCCCCGGTGCGTACCGCGAGGATCGACGTGGTCTTCTTCACGCCATCCGACATCTTGGTACAAGGCAGCAGCGGCACACCGCGCCAACCCGGGACCTTGTGACCTTCGAGTTCGACGCTGTCCAGGGACAAGCCACGTTGGCTGCATTCGCGACCGAAGGCGGCGATGGCCTGGGGCGAGGCCAGCAGGAAATGCGTCTGCCGGCGCCGACAGAGCAGTTCATCCAGATCGTCCGGTGTCGGCGGCCCACTGCGGGTGGTGAGGCGCTGGGGTTCGGCGACATTGTGCAACAGCCCGAATTCGGGGTTATGCAGCAGTTCGCGCTCCTGGCGTTCGCGGATCGCCTCGATGACCAGCCGCAGTTGTTGTTCGGTCTGATTCATCGGGTCGTTGTAGAGGTCCGCGACCCGCACCGAGATCTGCAGGATGGTCTGGGTCGAGCTGAGTTCGTATTCACGCGGGGCCGGATCGTAATCGGCGAAGGTCCGCGGCAAGGCCTGGCCCTCGGTGGCACCGGCGGCCAGTTCGATCAGCGCCTCGGCGTACGGGTTGGCCGGCCCCTCGTGGTCGGCAAGTACCCGGCGTCGGGTGACCCGGTAGACGCCCCCGGTCGCCTGCACCCAGGGCAGCCGGTTCAACAGCCAGCGGGTGGTGGTTTCCTGGCTTTGCGGGATCGATTTGGTGGTGGTCGACAGGGTACGCGCGGCGGTCGAACTCAACGGCACGGCGGATGGGGCACTTTTGCTCATGACAGGCACCTGATCAGTTTTTTTCAAAACCACTCAGTCGCATGCTTTCTACCGGGGAAAATGCCGCGTCTAAAACATGCGTAGCCCTTGCTGCTTCTGAGGTCGTTGACGTTTGGTTGGGTGAAAATCATGAGGCGCTGGGCGTCCATGACCAGAAGTTCTCATTCTAGTCGGTTCTGTACAACGTCAAGGCTCGGGAGAGCGCCAGGTTGGGGGGATCGGACGAATGACGAAATAAGCCCGTGCCCCGACGCCCCATCCCGCCTAAAATGCCCGGCATTCCCCTTATCCAGATCCCGCACGCCCGAGGCGCTTTTTCCATGTCAGCTACTGCCACTCCCGCCCAGCCCGCGCCGGACCATCACGGACAATTTCTCGACCTGCTGGACACCAGCCTGAGCCAGAACGCCTTTATCAAGCTGGTGCTGGCCAAGTACGTGGGCGACGAAGCGGACCTGCAACGGCTGATCATCAAGCAGGTGACGGTCAAGGAGCAGGCGTGCCTGTCCTTTGTCTATCGCTACAAGACCCGTGATATCACCAAGAACTTTGCCCTTGCCGAAGGCCAGGCGATCATCGCCGGGCTGCTGCCGGCGTCGTTCAAGAATGCCCACCTGCTGTCGCTCACCGACGAAGTGCAGCTGGAGTACAGCAAGAAGGGCAAGAGTACCCTGTTCAAGGGCAAGGCCCGGCAGACGCGGGAAGTGCCGTCCGCCGAGCACAATCGCGAGAAGAACCGCTACCTGGAACTCAGTCGGCCGTTTCTCACCGACCTGGGGGTGACCAACCCGCAGCACGAGCTGATTCCGGCGATGTCGCGCAAGTGGAAGCAGATCAACAAGTTCATCGAAGTGTTTTCCCACTCCCTGAGCCATTCGCCGATCAAGCTCGACCAGCCGGTGCGGGTCGCGGACTTCGGGTCGGGCAAGGGTTACCTGACCTTTGCCATCCACGATTACCTGCGCAATACCTTGCAGGTCGAGGGGCAGGTGACCGGGGTCGAATTGCGCGAGGACATGGTCAACCTGTGCAACACGGCGGCGGCGCGCCTGGAGCATCCGGGGCTGGTATTCAAATGCGGCGATGTGCGCAGCGTGGCGCCGAGCGAACTGGAGGTGATGATCGCCTTGCATGCCTGCGATATCGCCACCGACTATGCGATTCACACCGGTATCCGTTCGGGTGCGGCGATCGTCATGTGCTCGCCGTGCTGCCACAAGCAGATCCGCTGGCAGATCCAGAGCCCGGTGTTGCTCAAGCCGATGCTGCAATACGGCCTGCACCTGGGGCAGCAGGCGGAAATGGTCACCGACAGCTTGCGCGCACTGTTCCTGGAAGCCTGTGGCTACGAGACCAAGGTCTTCGAGTTCATTTCCCTGGAACACACCAACAAGAACAAGATGATTCTTGCGGTCAAGCGCGCCGAGCCTGTGGACCCGGCGCAATTGCTGGTGAAGATCGAGGAATTGAAAGCGTTCTATCACATCCAGGAGCACTGCCTGGAAACCCTGCTGCGGGCCGACGGCTACTTGAGCTGAACCCCCGCTGGCAAGCCGCCCGGTTGCGCCGGGCGGACGCTGGTCTTGCGCCCGAGCATCACGGTGACGATCACGCCACCGGCAAACAGCCAGGTGATCGGCTCGACGTGTTCGCCGAAGAACAGCGCTGAAAAGGCGAGGGTGAAGAAAATCTGCAACAGCTGGATCTGGCTGACCCGGGCGATACCGCCCAGGGCGAGTCCGGCGTACCAGGCAAAAAAGCCGAGAAACTGCGAGAACATCGCCACATAACCGAAGGCCCACCAGGTCTTGCCGGAAATCGCGCCCTGGTGTTGCCAGGCCAGGTACAGCACCGGGCCGATCAGGATCGGCACCGACAGCACCAGCGCCCAGCAGATCACCTGCCAGCCGCCCATCTCCCGGGCCAGGCGTCCACCCTCGGCATAACCCAGGCCGCCGACGGCGATGGCGCCCAGCATCAACAGGTCACCGGACTGGATACTCCCGGCACCGCTGATCAGCGCATAACCCAGCACCAGCGCACTGCCCAGGGCCGCGCAGGCCCAGAAGGCCTTTGATGGCCGTTCGTGGGACAACCAGGCCGCGTACAACGCCACGCACAAGGGTTGCAGGCCATTGACCAGAGCTCCGTGGGAAGCCGGCAGGGTCTGCATGGCCCAGGCCGAGAGCACCGGAAAGCCCAGGATGACCCCGATGATCACCAGGGACAGGCCCTTGACCTGGCGCCAGGTCGGCCACTTTTCCCGGCGCCACAGCAGCAGCGCCGCCGCCGGGATGGCCGCGACCAGGGCGCGACCCAGGCCGTTGAGCAGCGGATGGATTTCCTGCACCACGACGCGGGTGAAGGGCAGGGTCAGGCTGAAGATCACTACACCCAGCAGGCCGAGCAGCATGCCGGTGTTTTCACGGGAGGACATAAACGTTGGCCAGTCATCAGGGAAACAGGGGCTGTCATCTAGCCACAAAGCCCCGGTGGCTCGCCGCTACAGCTAGGCGCAGAGTTGTCCATACAGTTTTCGTGGGGCGGCCCGCGTAGTAGCCGGTGATTACCCGCCTGCGTGCAGAGGGTCTACCTTGACTACTCTTGTCTGCCCAAGCGTTTACCCAGAGGAGTTCACCCCATGGCCGCGAAAAAGATTCTGATGCTGGTTGGCGATTACGTCGAAGACTACGAAGTGATGGTGCCGTTCCAGGCCCTGCTGATGGTCGGTCACCAGGTCCATGCGGTGTGCCCGGACAAAAGCGCCGGCCAGACCGTGCGCACCGCGATCCATGATTTCGAGGGCGACCAGACCTACAGCGAAAAGCCGGGGCATCTGTTCGCCCTGAACTTCGACTTCGCCAAGGTCGATGCCGGCGATTATGATGCGCTGCTGATCCCCGGCGGTCGTGCACCGGAATACCTGCGCCTGAACGACAAGGTCCTGCAACTGGTACAGGCCTTCGATCGCGCCGGCAAGCCGATTGCCGCCGTCTGTCATGGCGCGCAGTTGCTGGCGGCGGCGGGGATTCTCGATGGTCGTGAATGCAGCGCCTATCCTGCCTGTGCTCCGGAAGTGCGGCTGGCCGGCGGTCGTTATATCGATATCGAAGTGACCCAGGCCCATGTCCAGGGCAATCTCGCCACCGCCCCGGCCTGGCCGGCGCATCCAAGTTGGCTGGCGGCGTTCCTCGGATTGCTGGGTACCAAGATCACCTTGTAAGGGAGGGTTGGGTCATGTGTGAGCTCTACGTCAAGGCCGATCCGATTCTCTACGAATCGCGTTCCCGTTCGCTGCGTATCCGTGGCGTGGTGACCACCTTGCGCCTGGAAAATCAGTTCTGGGACATCCTCGGCGAGATCGCCGAGGCCGACGGCATGACCACCAACCAGTTGATCACCCGGCTCTACGAAGAAGTGATGGATTTTCGCGGGGAGGTGCTGAATTTCGCCTCCTTCCTGCGGGTCAGTTGCACCCGCTACCTGAGCCAGCGTCGGGCCCAGGTACCGGAGCTCAGTCTGCTCAGAAGAACCGCGTCAAGCTGACCTTGAGGTTGCGCCCTTCGCTGTAGGCGCGGTCGCCGCTCAGTTCCGGCCGGTAGTTGCGGTTCATCAGGTTATCCACCGTCACGTTCACTTCGGTGCCCTTCAGGTAGCGCTGCTGGGGTTTCCATTGGGCGAACAGGCTCTGCACCACATAGCTGTCGTTCGGGTACTGGTCGTAGAAGGCATCGCCGACGCTGCTGCCCGGGCCGCCGTGATACAGGTCGCTGGGCAGGCGATCGGTCTTGCGCACATAGATCCCCTGCCAGCCGACCCGGGTATCCAGGCTCGGAATCTTGGTGCCAAGCACCACCACCCATTTGGCTGGCGGAATGTCCCGCGCCCAGACGGCCGGCCCCCACGGGTTGGTGTAGGCGTTGTCGCGTTTGCCGGTGGTGTAGGAATAGGACAACTGCCCGAAGACATGGTCCGAGTCATAGAAGCTCTCGACCTCGAAGCCCTGGATGGTCATGCCGCCGATATTGCGATAATTGGACAGGGCGCCCGGCGGGCAGGCTGAACCGATGGTGCCGCCATTGATCGCCTGGTTTTCGCAGCCGACCCCGGTGGCCTTGAAGATTTCATCCTCGATGCGGTTGCGATAAAGGGTCGTGCGCACCAGCAGGTTGTCATTGTCGGTCAGCAACCTGGAGAAGTTGCTGATGCTGCCCAGACGCAAGGCGGTGATGCGCTCCGGGTCGAGGTTGGTGCTGGTCGCGGTGCGGCTGCCCAGGCCCTGGACTTCATATTGTTCGTCGATCACCGGTGCACGCCAGGTCTTGCTGTAGTCGGCGAACAGGCCCTGGGTCGGGGTCACCCGCCAGAAGGCCGCCAGGCGTGGTGACCAGCCGGTGTAGGTCTGGTCGCTGTAGTTGTGGCCGAAGCTCGGATCGGGGTTGTCGTAGTAGGGCGCGTCGTTGCCTTCGCCACGGTTGCGCACATGGTCGTAACGCAGGGATGGGGTCAGCGTGAAGTCGCCGAGGGTCACCGCATCCTGGATAAAGAACGCATTGGCATCGACCTTGCCTTGCGGCATGAACGCCGGCTGGAAGTGACCGTAGTTGTACTTGGCGGTGTTGTAGGTGGCGCCGGGCATCCACATCTCGGTTTCCCGGGCGTGCTTGCGGATCTGGATACCGGCCGTCAGCGCGTGTTGCAGCGAGCCGGTGTCGAACAGGCTGGTGTTCTTGATCTCCAGCTCGCGGTCATTGTAGGCGGTGTCCATCCGGCGTCCGCCGGTGGCCAGTTGGAAGAACGCGGTGGCATCGCGTTCGTCGGTCTGGTCGGTGCGGGACGAGGAGTATTTCACCTGCAGGTCCAGCAGCGGGTTGTCCAGCGGCTTGTACTCGTACTTGCCCGACCAGGTGGTGTCGGTTGTGTTGCGATTGGCGAGGAAACGCTTCAAGGCGTTTTCATAGCCGTACTGCTTGATGTTCGAGGCGCTGGGCGGCGTCGGGTAGCTCTGGGACGAAAACGGTGTCCAGCGCTCGCTCTGGGAGCGCGAGTAGGAGAGCTTGAGCGTCTGTTCGTCGGTGAGGTTGAGGTTCAATTTGAACAACCCGGCATCCAGGTCCTGGCCGCTGTTGGGCAGGCGCTGGGGGTTGATCGGGTACTGGTTGCCGGGGTTGGGCGGGGTGGCGGCCAGCTTCATGTCGCCAGCATCGCGTTGGGTCAGGAACACCAGGGCATCGGCCTTGCCGTCGTCGGTGCGGCCATAGACCGCGCCGCTGTAGGTCTGCTCATGGTTGTTGCTGGCGTAGCCGTATTTGACCATGGCCCCGCTGTTGCGGCCCTTTTCCAGCAGGTCGGGGGCGTCCTTGGTTTCCATGTGCACCGTGCCGCCGAAGCCGCCGTTGCCGGTCTCGGGCGAGTGCGGGCCCTTTTCCACCTCGATGCTCTTGATCAGCTCCGGCTCGATGAAGATGGTGCCTTGTTGATAACGCTCAAAGCTGCTTTTGGTCGCGCCGTCGACGGTCATCGGCACGTCCTCGGCATCGCCCAGGCCCCAGATATTGATGGTCTGGCCGCCGGGTTTCATCGAGCCGCCCATGGTGATGCCGGGCAGGGTGCCGAGCAGCGCGGGGATATTGTCGGGCTGGTGGCGGTCGATATCGTCCTGGGTCAGGGTCGAGCGCCCGACACTGCTGGCGTCCACTTCCTTGCCGTCGCCGAGGATGCTCATGGCGCCGAGCTGGATGGCGCTTTTGCCGGGCGCAGGTTCGTTCTGCCGCACGACAAAGGTCTTGTCGATCATGACCAGGGTGAAATTGCCGCCCTTGAGCAACAGCATGATGGCTTCCTGGGCGGTAAATCGACCTTGCAACGGGCGGGCCTGGACATTGCGCAGCTGCTCTTCATCGAACAGCAGCTGGATGCGGGTCTTCTGCGCCACGGCACTCAGGGAGGTCGCCAGGGACTGGGCCGGCAGGTCCAGTGCCAGCGGATCGGCGGCCATGGCCTGGAGGCTGACGGTCAGGCAGGCGGCGATCAGCGTTGGACGGGAACAGTGGTGGAATAACTCATGAGCAGCGCGAAACATTGAATCCCCCGATGCGGCCAAAGGCCAAAAAAAGGCGTCCTGGTGGAACGCAGTCGGGGAGGAAGACGCGACACGGGGAAAAAACCACATATGCGAATGTAAAGTATTCGCAATAAAGTCTATTTGCGGCTTTCGATCCTGACCTGGCCGTCGTCCAGGACCACGGTTTTCACCGGGATCAAGGCGGGCAGGGCATTGAGCAGGGCATCCGGGTCTGTCACGTCGAGGCTGCCGGAGACCTTGAAGTGCGCCAGCGGGCCATCGGCCAGTTGCACCGGTTTGCTGCGGTACAGGCTCAGTTCATCGATCAGGCTGGCCAGTTCGCGGTTGCGAAAGGTCAGGTGGCCGCTGCGCCAGTCGGCGATTTCTTCGCTGCTCAGGGTTTGCTGTTGCAGCGTGCCCTTGGCGTAGTCAAAGATCGCCCGTTGCCTGGCTTCTAGCAGGGTGGCGCTGCTCGGATCGCCTTCCGGCTCGAAGGCCACCTGGCCGTGGGCGACGCTGACGACCAACTGGCGCTGGCCGCGGCGCACATCGAAACCGGTGCCCACCACCCGCACCCGGGCGTTGCCGGCATGCACCCAGAGCGGGCGTTCCTTGTCGGCGGCGACTTCCAGGTAGAGCTGGCCCTGATCCAGGTAGATGTCCCGTTGCTGGGAACGGAAGTTGATGCGCAGCCGGGTATTGGCGTTGACGTACAGGGTGCTGCCGTCCGGCAGTTTCAGGGTGCGGGTGCCCTGGGCATGGGCGGCGACCTGATGCCGGTACGGGGTGTTTGGCGCGCCGACATTGGCGGTCAGCAGCGCACACAACAGCGCGGCTGCCGTGGCCAGGGCCGGTCGCCAGAGGTTCTTGCGCCGCGCTGCTGGCAACGCCGGCTGGTTCAGTTGGCGCAGTTGTGCCAGGTCCGCCCAGAGGGCTTCGAACTCGGCATAGGCCTGGGCATGTTCTGGCGTCGCGCGCCATGCTTCGAACGCTTTGTCCGGTGGCTGTTCGGGGGTGTCGCGGTGACGGGCGAACCAGCTCGCGGCCTGGGCATCGATGCTGTTCCCATCCGGGGCGATGTCGATGACATGGCTCATTCCGGCTGCTCCCTGCCATTGTCCTGTGCCAGGCGCTGCTTGCAGTGCAGCAGGGCAAAGGCGATGTGCTTCTCCACCATGCTGACGGAAATCCCCATGCGTTCGGCGATCCGGACCTGGCTCAGGCCCTCGAAACGGGCAAGCATAAGGGCTTCTCGACGCCGAGGCGAGAGTTCCTCGAGCACTTGTTTCAACTGCTCCAGCCGTTGCAGCTGCTGGGCGGCCGCCAGCGGGTCATGACGCTCGTCGGCCAAGGGTTGCAGCGGCTCGGCATCGGGCTCGCGCTGCACCCCCTGGCGCACCTTCTGCTTGCGCCAGTGATCGCGTAGCAGGTTGCGCGCCATCTGGAACAGAAACGCCCGGGGTTGTTCGACCTTGGCCTGGTCGCGGTAGTCCAGCCACTGGGTGAAGACATCCTGGGTCATGTCCGCCGCATCGCTGGCGTTGTCCGTGCGTTTGCGCAGGAAATGCAGGATATCCGCATAGAACCCGCGAAAGGTTTCAGCCGACAAGGGGTCGGGCTTGGGACGAGGCATGGGATCCTTCACGACTTCTGCTGGAGGGGAGCGGGAAAGTCGTGAATGATATCGAGAATTATTGCTATTTGTCTTCTTTGAAATATTCACGGCTGAATCTCGATGCCTTCCCGCTCGCCCGGGTTGGCCCTGAGTCAAATGCCGGGCGCCTCTCAGGCCTCGGGGTTGACCTGTAGCTGCGGGTTACCCAGCGGATGGCTCTTGGCATCGAAAAACCGCAGTGTCACCTCGCGGCCCTCGAACAGCTGGGTGAAGTGGCGCTTCTGGTGCTGGATAAAGGCCTGGCTGCGTGGGTAGATCGAAATCGCCAGGGTCTTGATCCGTGCATCCAGCAGGGCCTGGACGATATGCCGGTCCTGCTCGCCGAGGTTGTGGCCGAAGATGCACAGGGCGTCCTGATGCCCGGCCAGTTGCCCGTAGCAGTACGACAGGTAATCCGAATGACGGATCGCCTTGAGCTTGTCCTGCGCATTTCCCTCGCTGACGAACAACGGCACATCGCCCAGGGTATTGATCGCGAAACTGCCCAGCAGGGTGCTTTCCGAAGAGGTCAGCTTGCGGGTGCTGCCGTCGAGGTTCTTCACCAGGTGCAGACCACCGTGCAGGTACAGGACGCGGGTGCCGCGGGTATCGGTGTCGCCCAGATAGAAGGTCGAGTCGTCAGTACGGAACAGGTCGTCGAACGGCTCGGGCGCCTGCATGATCGCCCAGTAGGTGAGCAGGTCGTAGTTGGTCGAGTAAAGGGTGCGGTAGCGACTCAACTCGGCATTGATCAGCGCCAGGCTCTCGGCCTGCACCCGCATCCAGGGGATATGCACCGAGCGTATCGCATGGATCAGCGCTTCCTTGACCGCGAAGTAGCGATTGCGCGGCGACGACGAACTGATGGTCAGCGCCGCATTGACCCGGATGGTGCTTTTCAGGGCGCTGAGCACCTGTTCGAAATTGCTGGTTTCCAGGGCCTTGAACACCGCCAGCTCGCTGAGTCCGAGAGGGCGGTTGCGAGTGGTCTGTGCGAGTTCGAACAGCGAGTCGTAGGCAAATGCCTGCCACATCGCCCGGCTCGCGCCGTTGCCGATCAACAGGCCGCTGCAAGGGATTTCGGCACGCAGGGCGCTCCAGTCTTCTAACGCGGTATCAAATACCTGGAATTCCATCGTTGCCATTCGTCGGTTGCCAAATCTGAGGAGGATCAACGGCGAACTTTAACACGGGGTTTGTTGAGTCATTCCCTCATTCCATAGGCTACGATTTTTTCACGGGTCACCTTTTACGGTGATATCGTAATGACATCTCTTTTGGGTGTTTTTTCCAGTGCAATGGAATGCCGCATAAAGGGTGATCGATATGTCAGTCAGAAACCTGAAAATAGCTACACGCGCTTTTCTGAGTTTTGCCTTTGTCACACTGCTGTTGATTGCCCTGGGCGTTCTGGCGTTATGGAAGATGCATCTGATTCGCGAGGCCGCCGTCGACTTGCAGGATAACTGGATGGCCAGCCTGCGACAGGCCGGGCGGGTCGATTTGACCGTCTATCGGATACGCCTGGAGAGTTTCCGGTTGGTCACGGCCATCGACGCTCAGATGAAGCAGAGCGAAGTGGCTCGTATCCAGGAGCTCAAGAGCACACTTGACCAGCAGATCAAGACCTATGCGCCGTTGGTCTCAAGCCCTGCGGAACAGGCGGTCTACGAGGCGGTGCAGCGCAACGCCGCCGCTTATGAGCAGAAACTCGCCGAGGTGTTCCAGGCCGCCAGCGCTAAGGGTACCGAAGAGGCGATCAACCTGCTCAATACCGTGATGCCGCCCCTGGCCAACGATCTGCAAAGCAGTATCGAGGCATTGGAAAAAATCAACGACGATGGCGCCGTGCAGTCCGGTATCTCGGCCCAGCAGCAGTTCGATGGTGGTTTCTATTCGACCCTTGCCATCATCGTCGTTTCCTGTGTCTTGACGGTATTGCTGGCGATTATCTTTACCCGCAGCCTGACCGGCCCGTTGCGCCTGTTGCTCGACTCGACCCGGAAAATCGCCGAGGGCGACCTGCGCACCGAGGTGCAGGTGAACGGAAAGGACGAATTGGCCGAGTTGCAGGCTTCGACCGCGGCCATGCAGGCCAGCCTGAAAAATACCCTGCGACATATCAGCAACTCCTCCACGCAGTTGGCGTCGGCCGCGGAAGAAATGAGCGCGGTGACCGGCGAGTCCAATCGCGGTATTCAACGTCAGAGCCTGGAGACCGACCAGGCCGCCACGGCGGTCAATGAAATGACCGCGGCGGTCGAGGAAGTGGCGCGCAATGCCGTGGCGGCGTCGCAGTCCACCCAGCGGTCCGAAGTGTCGACCCGCACCGGGGCGGACCGTGTGCACCGCACGATTGCCTCCATCGAAACCCTGAGTTCGACGGTCAAGGCCACCGGGCAGGAAGTCGAATCCCTGGCGCAGCAGGCCCAGAACATCAGCAAGGTGCTGGATGTGATCCGGGCCATTGCCGAACAGACCAACCTGCTGGCGCTCAACGCCGCCATCGAAGCCGCCCGGGCCGGTGAACAGGGCCGCGGCTTTGCCGTGGTTGCCGATGAAGTGCGGGCCCTGGCGCACCGCACCCAGGTCTCGACCCAGGAAATCGAGCAGATGATCGGCGCCATCCAGAACGGGACCGGGCAGGCCGTGGTCTCGATGCAACGTAGCAATGAAGAGGCGGACAAGACGCTGTTGATTGCCCATGAAGCCGGTTCGGCCTTGTCCGAAATTGCCCAGGCCATCAGCGAGATCAATGATCGCAACCTGATGATCGCGACCGCCTCCGAGGAGCAGGCCCAGGTCGCCCGGTCGGTGGACCAGAACCTGATCAGTATCCGCGACCTGTCGATCCAGAGTTCATCGGCGGCGAGCCAGACCCTGGCGGCCAGTCATGAGCTGTCCAAGCTGGCGGTGGAGTTGAACAAGGTGGTCACGCAGTTCTCGATTTGAGTCCCCGGCGGTAGCCCTTGACTCCTTATTTGACGCATCCGTTCGGAGACGTGAAATGGACCCGGATATCTGTAAAGGCTGTATCAAGATCGAGGTGGCCCGGCTGGCCATCGGCATGCAGATCGAAGCGCTGGACCGGCCGTGGGAGGAAACTACCTTTTCCTTTCGCGAGTTCCGCATCCGCCGCGAGGAGGAGCTGAGGCTGCTGCGTGAGAACTGCGTGTATGCCTGGGTGGAGGTCGCCAGCGCTTCCGGGGCCCACGGGCTGTCGCTCGACATCCCGGTTGAGTGCGCGACTGAGTGCGCGGCGCTCGCCGAGCCGGTCGATTTCAATGTGGAAATGGCCCAGGCCCAGCTTGCCTGGGGCTCGGCCCGTGCGCAGTCCTGGCGCATCCTCGAGGCGGTGGAGATGGGCGAGCCGATTCAGGTCGGCGTGGTAAAAGCGGTGGTCAAGGACTGCGTCGACAGCATCCTGCGCAACCCCTCGGCCTTGCTCTGGCTGACCCGGATCAAGTTCCAGGACGATTACACCGCCGAGCATTCGCTACGGGTGGCGATGCTGTCCATTGCCCTGGGTCGCGAATTGGGCTTGCCACCTTCGGAACTGGAGGAAATCGGCGTCGGTGCCATGCTCCACGATGTCGGCAAGCTCAAGGTGCCCGACGCGATCCTGAACAAGCCGTCGGCGTTGTCGGAGCAGGAATACGCCATCATGAAAAGCCACCCCATGGAAGGCTATACCTTGCTCACTAGCCAGGCCGGCGTGCCGTTGGCGGCACTCGATGTGGTGCTGTCGCACCATGAACGGGTTGACGGGGCGGGTTATCCCCGTGGCCTGAGTGCCGAAGAGATTCCGTTTTATGCGCGAATCGTCGCGGTGACCGACGCCTATGACGCCATCAGCAGTGACCGGGTCTACAGCAAGGGCCGCTCGACCCTCGAATCCCTGCGTATTCTGTTCAAAGCCGCCAACAGTCATTTCGACGAGCAGATCGTCAGTGCCTTCGTGCGCATGATCGGCCTGTACCCCAGCGGCGAAATCGTCGAGATGACCAATGACGAAGTCGCGATCATCCTCGGTGCTCCGGCCTGCAATCGGCTCAAGCCGCGGTTGTTGCGGGTACTCGGCGCCGACAAACGACGCTGCCCGGAAAAGCTCATCGATCTGGCCGGCAGCACTTTCGATGCCATGGGGCGGCCCTATGCGATTCGCCAGGTCTGTTCGTCCGGGGCCTTTGGCGTCGATATCGAGGCTTATCGCCGACGCGGCCTGATCCAGATAAACGGCGGCTGACGAACGGTGGTTCGGATCCGGGATTTCCTTGAGCCAGGTCAACGTCTGCGGTGGGTCTTCGACTGAAGCTGGGGGCAGTCCTCAGCTAAAGGAAGGCTTACCGTGAGCAGCACATTTTTCATCCCCGCCGTGAATATCATGGGCATTGATTGCCTGGACGAAGCCATGAGCGCGATTCGCAAGCATGGTTTTCGCAAAGCGCTGATCGTTACCGACGCCGGGCTGGCGAAGGCCGGCGTCGCTGCACGGATTGCCGGGTTGTTGGCGATGCAGGACATCGACTCGGTCGTGTTCGATGGCGCCAAACCGAACCCGGGCATCGACAATGTCGAGAAGGGCTTGGTGGCACTCAAGGCCAGCCAGTGCGATTTCATCGTGTCCCTCGGCGGCGGCTCGCCCCATGACTGCGCCAAGGGTATCGCCCTGTGCGCCACCAATGGCGGGCATATCCGCGACTATGAAGGCGTCGACCGCTCGGCCAAGCCGCAACTGCCGCTGGTGGCGATCAACACCACCGCCGGCACCGCCAGCGAGATGACCCGCTTCTGCATCATCACCGACGAATCGCGTCATGTGAAAATGGCGATTGTCGACCGTAACGTCACGCCGTTGCTGTCGGTCAACGACCCGGCGCTGATGGTCGCCATGCCCAAGGGCCTGACCGCCGCTACCGGCATGGATGCCCTGACCCATGCGGTCGAGGCCTATGTGTCGACGGCGGCGACGCCGATCACCGACGCTTGCGCGATCAAGGCGATTGAGCTGATCAGCGCCAACCTGCGCCAGGCCGTATTCGACGGCGGCGACCTGCAAGCCCGGGAAAGCATGGCCTACGCGCAGTTCCTCGCGGGCATGGCGTTCAACAATGCCTCGCTGGGTTTCGTGCATGCCATGGCCCACCAGTTGGGTGGCTTCTACGACTTGCCCCATGGTGTGTGCAATGCGGTGTTGCTGCCCCATGTGCAGAGTTTCAATGCATTGGTCTGCCCGCATCGCCTGAGTGATGTGGCCAAGGCGCTGGGGGCCGACATCCACGGCATGAGTGCCGAGGAGGGCGCCCAGGCGGCCATTGCGGCGATTCGCAGCCTGGCCAGGGATGTCGAGATTCCTGCCGGTCTGCGGGAGCTGGGCGCCAAGTTGCAGGATATTCCGATCCTCGCCACCAACGCCCTGAAGGACGCTTGCGGCCTGACCAACCCTCGGGCGGCGGATCAGCGGCAGATCGAAGAGATCTTCCGCAGCGCGTTCTGAGGCAGAACCCCATCCCCCAGTGCCTTCCCCCGTCGGGGAGGGTGCTGTCACGACCAGCGGGCTTGCAAACCAGCGTTCAGACAGGTTTAATTGAGTGATTACTCATTTATAAGTTGAACGCTCCTCCCCATGGCCCGTCCGAAAAGCGAAGACAAACGCAACGCTATCCTCAGTGCCGCCATCGAGGTGTTTGCCGAGCAGGGCCTGGGTTGTCCGACGCTGAAGATCGCCCGGCTCGCCGGGGTCGCCGAGGGCACGCTGTTCAACTACTTCAGTTCCAAGGACGTGTTGCTCAACGAACTCTACCTGCATATCAAGGCCGAGTTGCGTGACGTGATGATGCCCGGCTACCCGCGCACCGAAACGGTGAAGAAGCGCGCCCGGCACGCCTGGCAGAGTTATGTCGACTGGGGCGTCGCCGAACCGCGGAAACGCAAGGTGGTGGCTTTGCTCGGGATGTCCGCGCAGGTTACCGAACAGAGCAAGTTGCTGGGGATGCAGGATTTCTGCGAGGTCAACGAGATGATGCAGGAAAGCATTGCCAGCGGCCTGTTCCGCGACCAGCCGGCGGCGTTTGTCTCGGCGATCATGGGCGCCCTGGCCGATACCACCATCGATTTCATTCGCCGTGAACCCGACCAGGCCGAGCGTTATGCCGAAGCCGGTTTCCAGGCATTCTGGAGTGCTACCGCCAAGGAGTAGGCGAGGCTGTTTCTTGTATTGAAGCTCTGCGTTGAAAATGAGTGAGTGCTCACTCAATATTTATCTCAATAATCGTAAGGAGTACAAGCATGTCTAAAGTCTGGTTGATTACCGGCAGTGCCAGCGGCCTGGGTCGCAATATCGCCGAGGCGGTTCTGGCCGCGGGGGAGCGCCTGGTGGCGACGGCGCGTGAGCCGCAACGGTTGGATGATCTGGTGGCGCGTTATGGCGACCAGGTGCGGGTGGTGGCCCTGGATGTGACGGACGCGGCGGCGGCTGAAGCGGCGGTGCAGGTGGCGGTCGATACCTTTGGTCGACTCGACGTGCTGGTCAACAACGCCGGTTACGGTCATCTCGCACCATTCGAACAAACCGAGGCAGAGGCGTTCCGTGCCGAGGTCGAGACCAATTTCTTCGGCGTGGTCAACGTGACCCGCGCTGCATTGCCGGTGATGCGCGGGCAACGCAGCGGGCACATCCTGCAGATTTCCTCCGTGGGTGGGCGTCTGGGCATGCCCGGGCTCAGCGCCTATCAGGCGGCGAAGTGGGCGGTGGGTGGTTTCACCGAGGTGGTAGCGCAGGAAGTGGCGCCGTTGGGGATCAAGATCTGTGCCGTGGAGCCGGGTGGCATGCGCACCAACTGGGCAGTGCGTGCAGGCCAGGGCACACCCACGATCATCGACGACTACCTGCCGAGCGTCGGTGCGATCCGGGAATTGCTCGGTACCTACGCCGGCAATGAGCCGAGCGATCCTGATCGGATTGCGCAGATCCTGCTCAAGCTGGCCTATCACGAGCAACTGCCGCTGCACCTGTTGATCGGCAACGATGCCTTGCAGTACTGCGGGCAGGCCGAGACCGCCCGTGCCGAGGCGGGGGAGCGTTGGTTGGAGGTCAGTCGCGCCGCCGACTACAGTGCTCCTGTCGAGTTGCCAGCATTTCCAAGCCACTGAGAGGTCATCCATGAAAGTCTTGTTGTTCGGTGCCACCGGCATGGTCGGCCAGGGTGTGTTACGTGAATGCCTGCTGGCCGACGATGTGCAGCAGGTCCGGGTCATTGGCCGTACGCCGGTGACCCAGACCCATGCGAAGCTCAGTCAGGTGGTGCATGCCGACCTGTTCAACTACCAGGGTATCGAGGCCGAGTTGCAGGGCTTCGATGCCTGCTTCTTCTGCCTGGGTATTTCGGTGGTGGGACTGGACGAGGCGCAGTACACCCGGGTGACCTACGACCTGACGATGGCTGCGGCCGAGACCTTGTCGCGGCTCAATCCGAACATGACCTTTGTCTATGTCACGGGGGCGGGCACCGACAGCAGTGAAAAGGGCCGCAGCATGTGGGCGCGGGTCAAGGGGCGTACCGAAAACGCCTTGCAACGGTTGCCGTTCAAGGCGGTGTACCTGATGCGTCCCGGTGCGATCCAGCCGTTGCATGGCGTGCGTTCCAAGACCGCGCTCTACCAGGCGGTCTACACGCTGGCCGGGCCGCTGATGAGTGTGTTGCGGCGGTTGTGGCCGGACACCATCCAGACCACCGAAACCATTGGCCGGGCGATGCTGGCGGTGGCCCGAAAGGGTGGGCCGCAGCCGATTCTCGATCCCAAGGCGATCAATCAACTGTCTTCGCGAGGTTGAGGCTTGGCTGAGTGGCGGCGGCGGGCGAGGTGTTTTTCGGGGCGGCGGTGAACTGGATCATTGCCACCCCGGCGATCAGCAGCACGGCACCGACCATTCTCGGTACGCTCATATGGCGTTCCACCAGCCCGAACAGACCGAAGTGGTCGAGCACCAAAGAGGCGACCACTTGCCCGGCCAGCGCCAGGGCGACAAATCCCCCAGCCCCCAGCTTGGGCACCAGCAGCACCGCCAAGGCCACGAAACACACACCGAATACGCCGCCGAGCCAGATCCAGGTCGGCGCCTTGGCGGCAAAGGCCAGGTTCGGGAGCGGCAAGCGCAGTGCGAGCATCACCGGCAACAACACCGCCATGCTCACCAGCAGCGAGACCAGTGTTGCCCATAACGGGTGACCCAGGCCGCGGCCCAGGTTGGCGTTGATCGCGCTCTGAAACGGCACGACTGCGCCGGCGATGGCGGCCAGGGCCAGCAGTCCGGCCCAACTCAAGGTACTCATGATCATTCTCCAACAGGTTTTGCTGGACTCTAAGGTATTCGCGGGGCAAATTTAAATTCCAAGAAAATATCAAGAACATGCATCGGATGAATGATCTTCGTCGTATCGACCTCAACCTGCTGGTGATCCTCGACGCCTTGCTCGCCGAGCAGCACGTGACCCGCGCCGCCGAGCGCCTGCATCTGAGCCAGCCGGCGGTCAGTCATGCCTTGGCGCGCCTGCGCGACTTGCTGGGTGATCCGCTGCTGGTGCGGGTCGGTGGCGGCTTGGTGCCGACGGCACGGGCGTTGGAACTGGCGTTACCGTTGAGCGATGCGCTGGGGCGGGTGCAGGACCTGCTGGCACCACAAGGTTTTGATCCGGCGTCGGCCAGACGGACGTTTCGCTTGGCGATGTCCGACTATGGCGCGGCAATGTTGTTGCCGGGCCTGGTGCGGGTGTTGCGGCGGGACGCGCCGGGTATCGACCTGCAGATCACCCAGGCCAGCCGCGAGGGCATGCTGGAGCTGTTGCTCAATGGCGATATCGATGCGGCCACCGGGGTGTTCCCGGATTTTTCGCCGGCGTTGCGCAGTACCCATCTGTTCAGCGAACACTACGCCTGCCTGGTGGACCGGGACAGTTTGCCGTCGGAGGGAGGGCTCGATCTGCCGGGTTATCTGTCTCGGCCCCATGTGTTGCTGGAAATGCGGGGGAGTGGTACGGCGGAAATCGAGCGGGCGCTGAGTGCGATTCATCAGCGTCGGCGGGTGGCGATCAGCTTGCCGCACTGGGGTGTGGCGCCGCAGTTGATTGCCGGTACGGACCTGATTTTGACCGTGGCGTCGCGCAACTTGCGCAACGTCGATCATGAGCGCTTGGTAGTGGTGCCGCCGCCTTTCGAGATTCCCTCGTTCGATTTCATTTTTGTCTGGCATCAGCGCCGGGAGGGCGATCAGGCGTTGGCCTGGTTGCGCGAATGCATGCGGGCGGTGGTGGCCGGGAACGCCTCTGATTGAGGTACAAAGGGGTACTTTTTGTCGCCTCTGGAGGAGGTTTCCCCAGGCTTCTTTCCAGGCAATAAAAAAGCGGCCCGGATAACCGGGCCGCTTTTATTCCTGCAACAAAAGCGCTTACTGCACTTCCACCGCCAGGCTGTCGTGGATCTTCTTCTGCCAGATGGCCGGACCGGTGATGTGCACCGACTCGCCCTTGGAGTCGACCGCGACCGTTACCGGCATGTCCTTGACCTCGAACTCGTAGATCGCTTCCATGCCCAGTTCGGCAAAGGCGACGACCTTGGATTTCTTGATCGCCTGGGCCACCAGGTAGGCAGCGCCACCCACGGCCATCAGGTACACGGCCTTGTAGTCCTTGATCGCTTCGATGGCGGTCGGGCCGCGCTCGGATTTGCCGATCATGCCCAGCAAGCCAGTCTGGTCGAGGATCTGCCGGGTGAATTTGTCCATGCGCGTTGCCGTGGTCGGACCGGCCGGCCCGACGACTTCTTCACGCACCGGATCAACCGGGCCGACGTAGTAGATGAAGCGACCCTTGAGGTCCACCGGCAAGGTTTCACCCTTGTTGAGCATTTCCACCATGCGCTTGTGCGCGGCGTCGCGGCCGGTGAGCATCTTGCCGTTGAGCAGGACGGTTTCGCCCGGCTTCCAGCTCTGCACGTCTTCCGGGGTCAGGGTGTCGAGGTTGACACGGCGGGCCGATGGACCGGCCTCCCAGACGATTTCCGGGTAGGCGTCCAACGGTGGCGCTTCCAGCGAAGCCGGGCCGGAACCGTCGAGCACGAAGTGCGCGTGACGGGTGGCGGCGCAGTTGGGGATCATGCACACCGGCAGGGATGCCGCGTGGGTCGGGTAATCCATGATCTTCACGTCGAGCACGGTAGTCAGGCCACCCA
>Ga0302155_10000174_pt1 | contig 54098 bp, 42 predicted proteins | sample I_Bog_N3_1_FD_193508 | JGI IMG/M metagenome (GOLD analysis project Ga0302155, IMG submission 193508) | Peat permafrost microbial communities from Stordalen Mire near Abisko, Sweden - I_Bog_N3_1 | ecosystem: Environmental > Terrestrial > Soil > Wetlands > Peat | place: Sweden: Abisko, Stordalen... | reverse complement strand
TCGCGGTTGACCCAATCGGGGCTGGACCGCGCATTCAGGAGCCAACAACGCCACTCCAGCTATGTCTTTCGCTATGGTTCACGGACCATCACATTCCTGAACGGGAAGAACACGGAAAGGGCGGGAGTCATGGAGATGCGAGGCCCGAACAACGAATCCTTGATGGTGACAAGCCTCGAACGCACCTTGATCGACGTGATCGTTCGGCCGCAATATGCCGGCGGCATCCGTAAGGTCATCAGGGCTTTCGAGAAGGCAAAGGATCACGTTTCCGTGCCTCAAATAGCGGCGCTCCTCGCGAAAATGAAATTCACCTATCCCTATCATCAAGCTCTCGGTTTCGTTCTCCAGAAGGTGGGCGTGAGCGAGGAGTCTCTTGACCCCTTGAAAGATCGTAAAACCCGATTCCGGTTCTACCTGGATTACGGCATGAGAGCTCCTGCATTCGATCCAAGCTGGAAGATCTATTACCCTCCTGACCTCTGAATTGGTCCTTTATTTTCAGCCGTCCGCGATCTCAGAGCAACAAGATGCAGAGATCAATTGATCAGCTTTTGCCGGAAACGCAATGATGCCGTCCAGTCTGCCAGATCTTGAATGTACCCGTTCTCACGTTGCGCGCAAGCGGTTATAGACTGCGACCCAAGCGCTATCATGGAACCGAGGTGAACATCCGATGGAAGACACTATTGTTTCGCGGAAGCCGGACGGCACGTATAAAGCAACCTTTAACGGTCGGACCATAGCGACCGGCGATACGCAAAATGAAGCTGGCTGGAACGGGCATGAAAAGCGCCCCAATGCTGCAGTGGTCGCTCAAAGGGTGCGCGATCTCGGAGTCAAGCACGAGGATCAGTTCCGAAGGCTCTATCCGATAAAACCCGAGTAGCAGAGGGCGGAGCACCTTGGCCCATCCGCGGCGGAGCGATCTGCAGAAGACCAAAGCGTGCAAGGACGAAGCGCAACGCGCGGAGAACGATCATGGGACAATTTGATTCCCCAACCGAAGCAGCTCTCGCTCAGCTCAAGATCGAGCACGCGGCGATATCTCCTGTGGGCGTTGTGGCGGAACGGATCGTTGGCATCGCATCGAAGCTTCTCGAGCTTGCCGGCTTTCAAGGCGCTTCTGTCACGAGCGATCTGGTCTTTTCGCTCAAACGGGTTGCAGCAACCAAGGACGAAGGCAATCTCATTTACTTTGCCGAAGCGTTGGTCGACGATATCCGCCGCCTCTATCGATTGAACGATGAGATGCAGCGACAAGTCGAAAATATTCTCCAATCGAAGCAGTTTTACGAGGCGGTAGCGAATGCCACCCTGTATGTCGTGCGGACCAACGTCCAAGCGCGGCTCAAGAGGCTGGCGCGCGTGTTAGCAAACGGCGTCAAGGAAGGCGATCTGGAACCGGAAAGCCTCGACGACGCGATGCGGGCTGCGGTCTTCCTAACGGAGACAGATATTGAGGTTCTGCGCATCGTTTATGAACTTCAAAGCGATATGCTCTTGCCCGAGAACCTCAACAAGCAACCGGGACAACGGACCAATGAGCTGCAAAGGAAGTGGCAGGTATGGTGGGGAGAGCATATCGAGGAATACCGAGGTCTCAAAGGCCTGGAATTTCGAGACTCCTGCGCACGACTGCAGTCCGAAGGCCTCGTTGGGACAGTGCCAAAATCGTTCGCTGCAAGCCCGACGCGGGACGATCTTGAACTGCTCTTGACTGGCCTCAGATTCTATCAGCGTCTTGAGGCGATCGCCGAGCAGACATGAGTGCCGGAATCTTACCCCGGGCTAAGCTATCCCAGCACGAACCGCCCTCATAAGGCGCCGCAGCTCAAACCATCGCCGCCTGAACCCCACGGAACATCAATCTCCTACTCATTCGACCCGGCCTGGCTGCCGAATGTGCCGTTCGTGCAGTTCGAGAGGCAGTGCACTCCCAACCACATCGCCACCGAATGGACACAAGCCGATTTCGGCGCGCGCGTCGCTGCCTTCCCCCATCGGCGCATCCAGTACTTCCCGTGACCGGTTTGAAGTAGACGAACGAGAAGAAGAACTATTACTTGTCGGGCGGAATAGATTGCGGGCCAAAGGTGCCGACGATCGTTCCCGATGCGCTCGTGGGGTTCACTTGAGTCGCGCCCTGGAGCGGATTGTGCACCCCCGCGGAAAGCTTGGTCTGGAAACTGCGCAGTGGGACGAGTTCTGAAGCGCGATCCCGCATCTGCGCCCAGAGGCTCTGCAATGCCTGGCTGGTCATCCCCAGGTCGCTCCGCAATTGGCCCTCGACTTGGACAAAATCTCCTTGCCGGGCGTGGTACATCACTTTCGTCCACAGATCATATTGGTTGAGCAAATCGCGCTCGGGGATAAGACGGGTCTTCGCGTCGTCTTTGATCGTCGCCGCGACGGGATCGTGCAGGCGGTTATCTACTCCGACCCGGAGGTGCGATCGAAATATGGGAGATGAGCGCTTTCAATTCTCAAGGGTCGGCCTCACATTCACAGTGATTGGAGGACGCGATGCCGAAAGGCGTCGATCCGTTGCCGGAAATGGGTTCGCACTTCCATCGAGTGCGCCCGCAGGTTGGTATTTCTCTCCGCAAGACGTGGAATGGCATGACCCGTGAAAAATGCGAAAGGTCAAACATGGCCTCGGAACATTGGCCTTCGACGCGAGCCACCGCCATCGCCGATTGAAAGTAGAAGTGCCGAGCTTCCGAGACGCGACCCAACCGACCGGGCGGTTCCTGGAAGCGCGGCCGCACCTGGCTGCCGCCAAGCTGCAGATCATCGCGCCGTGCGGGATGCACAGGCGGTTCCAGTTTTCCGTCCCGTTTCATTTTGCCGCTCCTGTTCAAAAGACCGGATTTCCAATTCGTGGTCCTAGCCGCAACATCATAGGGCGGCGTGTGCCGGTCATCCCGAGGTTTAGGGTTCCCTCGACTTGCACTCTCCAAGGCGTCTCCAGTCAACCAGGCGGGCGAGTGCTTGGGGCGTGAATACCTTTCCTCGTGTTGAGAAAATTGAGATTCTTCATCTCTTTGTGACAGACCTTGAAACCGATCTGTTTCTTCGTTCGTGATATCGTCATAGGCATCGATCCACGACAAATGGTCTTGGGTGCCTGATCTAATGAAATTGAGCCTTGACAATATCGTACGTCCCGACTGGTCGAATGATCTTGGTGATCGAGCTTTCGATTACGATACCTTTATAAGCCATAACCGAAACGACGAATCGGCGGCTCTTGCTCAGCGATTAAGTGAGAATGGGGCCCGAATCTGGCACGACGGCGACGCAGACCTTGCCGATCGCCGTGTCTATCAAAAGGTGGCACAAGCTATACGAGCATCCAGATTCGTCATGCTTTACGTCGGCAAGGGGTTTCAGAATTCAGCGTGGTGCAAAGCTGAATACCTTCCAGCTCTTGCAGTTGAAAAAACATCTCAAGCAAATCGCGTGCTCGTCGCACTCGCGGCAGATCCTGCCCTGGTACCCCAAACATTGGAGCATGCTCCACGCTTCGGACCGAGCGAGGATGCCAAGCTTGCGGCGTATGTGACCACAGGGAATAAGCTGCCCTTCTCCGCGGAGATGGTTTCGTCAACCGTTCCGATCATCACCGAGGATGAGCTTCAGGAATTGACCCACGAGGTCCAAACACTCCGTAGTTGCGAAGATTCTGAATCCGCACCCCCAACGAACCCGGATTCCCGAGCCCAACGCGTGCTTCAGTCGCGATTCGAGGAAATCGCCGCGGAGACCCGTTCCCGAGAATTTTCGAATGACCTGTTCCTCCTTCGCAACATCTGGGGTCGAAAGGATAGCGGTACACCGCTTGCCAGCACGCTGGACGGGCGTCTGATTCGGACGATTTCCCTGAGCGGATGCCTAAGCCCGAACACAGACAACCGAGCTAATGCTCTAATGCTTCTTGCAGCCGCTGATCGCGAGCACCACACTGATGGGACCTTGGAGGATGTTCTTGAGTTCCTCCGTCGGGAGAGTGATAGCAACGTAATCTCAACAATAGATTGGTGGTTCAAGGATCTAGGTGCGCGCTTGAATGGAGCGCAGCTTGAAGTTGTTCAGCTTACCGCGCTTCGTTCTCCTGCTACTTTTCGCGATTGGGAGGGCCGTGAACTGACCAAATCGTTTTCCGATTGCATTCGGTGTCGTGTCACATTAAGGCGTGGACTTGACGAGGGCTTGTCCCGTGAAGAACGCCTAACGCTCTTAGAGGACCGCTTGCATTATTTGCTCTCACACCCTGAAAGTCCTGGATTCGTCGATACGTTGGGCGTCGCGGGCGCTCTTCTGGGCATCCGGGAGACTGAAATCGTTGTCCGTGAACTTTGCTCAGACGTGCTCGGCTTCCGTCCATCGGATGCAGTGTTCCCGCACGACGCGATGGAACGCACGGATCTTCTGAAGCGCACGGTTGACTGTTTCGCGAGAATCGTAGTGAGTGCGAAGCAGCATGACGGCTGGCCGATGAAGGGTTGGGAAGAGTGGGCGCTCGATTTCATCATTATGCCGCTCAGCATATTTCTCAGTGCCGGTATTCTCCGATCGGAGACGGAAGAAACCTTGCTGGGCGCCTGTGATGTTCTTGAAGGATCGGATAAGATCGGCGCCGAGGTCAAATTCTACCGAAGGTATGTAGCACAATTGTTGAACGGCGATTCGCTGGAAGATGCCCTTGATCAGCTCAGGAGCAACCTTTGGAAATGACTAATTCGTGGCAGTGAGAAGATACCGATGTATCGAGTAACTGCAGCTTGCGCACACATCGTACCTTATCGCGTGAAGCCGGCCTGGACCACGCCTTCGTCGCGCTGACCTGATCTGACTTCCATGGGTTTGTGTTCTCTTCGAGTGTTCTGCGCTATTTTGTTGTGGGAATTGACTTGGGCGTGACAATCGGAACAGCGCAGTAGCACGCGCAAAGAATTGCTGCAGATTTGCCGGGAATATCGTCGCTGTGCCGTCCATGCTCGCGGATATCACGAAGTTTCCGTCCGGTGAAAATGCTGTGTCGTAGACGCATCCCATGTGGCCGCGAAGGGTAGCGATCTCGGTTCCCGTGAGTCCGTCCCACAACCGACGGGTCTGATCCCAACTTGCAGTGACAATACGCGCTCCGTCGCCGGAAAAGGCCCCAACGGATATCTGAAAAGAGTTGCCCTCAAGTTATTCAATGACAGAACCAGAGTCCGCTGCCCACAACGTTGCTGTCTTCGCTGACCGCGTCAGAACACGTCGGCCATCTGGTGAAAACCCAGCCCAATCAGAATCCGGCCCATGAACTACCCGCTTCACCTCTCCTGTGGAGCTATCGAGAATGCGCTAGGCGGAGCCCGAGGAGTTGTGAGGATCTGCTTTCCGTGGGGACTGAACTTGATCGAGTTCACAGCATCTATATCTAGCGATGGATCATCTTTCTTCGGATCAATTCTTCGAATCTGGCGACCAGTTTTCGCATCCCAGAATTGCTGCTCCGCTGCCTGCGCTGCTGTTGGCAAAGGTATCACCAGAAGGCGAGAATGAGATCGCGCCGACACCGTAATTGATCTCAAGTTTCCGGATGGGTTTACGCGGAATCCGCCACCCAACCGTTAGCGTAACCGGTTTACACGCCAAATTCGTCAAAGAGTGGAGGTTCCGCACCGTCGGTGCGATGACCCGTGACGACGGTCTCAGTTCGATTGTCCGGCAGGAAATGCTGTCCAACTGTAGCTAGGGCGAAGCGTGTTTCCTGTCAGCGAGGGGAGGCCCCGATGACGCCAGAGCCGGAGTAGTTGACAAGCTGGTACGCTCTCCTCAATCATGGTTTCGCTGGCGGAAGAGGTGACGAATGAGCGTAAGGAAGACCGTGTTTGTCAGCTACGCCCACAAGGATCGCAAATGGGCAGATGAACTACTGACGTTCCTTGCGCCCTGGATTCGCGACAAACGCGTGGACTTGTGGGACGACTCGCGGCTTCAAGCAGGGGACAACTGGAAGACCGAGATTCGGGAGGCCATTCACGAAGCTTCGGTCGCGGTCCTCCTGGTCTCGAAGGATTTTCTCGCTTCTGACTTTATTGCGGAACAAGAACTCCCTATGCTGCTCGAACGGGCAACCCGGAAGGAGATTCGCCTCGCTTGGATTGCCGTTGGTCATTCGAGCGTACTCGAGACGCCGCTTGCACAGTTTCAGGCGGTCAATGACCCACAACATCCGTTGATGACACTCGCCCGATCCGAACGCGACAAAGTGATGGTTGATATCGCGAAAAAGATCGCTGACGCAGTGACTATCCGAACCCTGGCAGGTGGACTTCGAATCATCGACGAGACCACTGAGCCGATCGAGGCGGCCTTAGAAAACCGTTTTGAGGATGAGAATCGCAGTTTTCGAGTCCAGGCCGAATACGAGCCAAGCCAGGATAGAATTTCGTTCAGCGGGACTTCCGAAAAGATTTCGGTAAATGACCTGGCCTACTTGCCGCAGGAAGATCGGGAATTCATAGCGGACCTAGAGGATTCGCTTGACCGCAACTACAAGCGATGGAGATTGGTCCGAAGAACTCTTGGCGATGCTGGGGGTGCTCTGGACGGCGAGGTTCAGGCGCAACTCGCCAGGATCACCAAATTGATGTGTTCAGATCTGAATGCAATCCTTGATTTCCTGAGAGATATGCACAAGTTCGAACTTGAAGATCACTATGCACGATATCGCTTCATCTGTGCGAAGCTTCAATCGGCCTAGCAAATCCCTGCTACCTTCGACTTGCGCTACCTTGGGTCAATGTCGACTGCAGATCAGCTGCCATTGATCCTTGGGAAGGCGCGGTGAGAATCTTCGAGCGCCTTGGCGTACTCCCACTGTATCTCTGAAGTCGAATGTCGAGAGAGTCTCACTGAACGGACCAGATCTCGAAAGATAGGGCATGCGAGAAGTATCTCGAACCACATGCCAGTTCGCAGTATCTCAGCCTTTTCTGTCCGTCTTCTCCCGTTGCTGCATGGAAGCCCACTTCGCATGTTCCTGGGACACAAGGGACTCTATTCGCTCGGCAAGCAGACCATGTGGGTCAATCCCATCCGTGTAGGGCGAGGCTTTGCCCAGGTAGACAAACTTCTCGTGCTTTAGCGCTTCGCAGGTTGATCTATAGGCGATCCAGTTTTGCTGGTATTGATTGAGCTGAAGAAGCCCTTCCAGCACCGTGATGACGACCCCAAGTCCGCCAGTGAACCACAATGCGTGCGGAATTCCCACTGCCGCGATGAATGGAATCAAGGCTGCCGCGACAATCTCGACTACTTTCGCTTGCTTGAAGACGCGTTGGTTGTAATTGCTCTTTTGATCGTACCAGTTGATCTGGTCCTCGAGACGTTCCATAATCGGATCAGCATCGCTCATATCCCAGACTCCAAAGCTCGATAAATCCAAGCTGATGCATTCAGCCATTCGTTAGGATGTTGAAGATCTGCCTGCTGTTGTCCCTGTGCTATCCGGTCCACTGAAGCAGAAGGAATCTCAGTGTAGCCCAAACCGGGCTCAATCGCCATTTAGAACAGGTTTCACCGCATGGTCTTTCCGGCGTGGCCCACTCCAATTCTCCGTCCTCGCGGGGAATTGCCGGGCTCCGAGTTTAGCCGGAGAATCTGGCTTCGACGCATCGCCAGACTGGTGATCTCTTGCGCGCGTTCATCCAGCCAGGATATCGCCCCGGACAACCTGGACTGCATGACAAGGGAGTTTATGCAGCGTGGCAGGTAGACGCACTGCATTCCCGAGGCCGGCACGGTGGCGTAGAATCCCCAGGGCGCGGAATACACCTCCGCTGCTTCGAAACTGCCGAGGTGCCGGCGGATTTGCAAATCAGTGACGGCGCCGAACGATGCGACGATATGGAGCTTGCCGGCCTCGCCGGGTTTGTTGGGACTGACCTCGTCGTCGAATATATAGGCGGCAAACTTCTTCGACTCGGGAATCGCGAAGTTATCCGGCACGCAGTGTAATTGAACCGGCTGGGAGGTGGGGCCCAGAGGGAGCAGCCTTTGTTTGACTCCAAGCCATTCCGCGGTGTGAACCAGTGCGGTCATCATCTCCTTCGCCCGTGTGCGATAGGGCAACAGGAGCCATCTTTCGGTCTCGGAATTGGGTTGCCTGGCGACGTAATCCTGCGCATAGCTGATAACGGCCTTATTCAGATAGTCGCGTACGGCTCGGTCGACGGAGGTAAACAGGCCCACGGCATCATCGAATTCCTTATATATCTGGCCGCTTTTGTAGTCGGTAATAGCTTGAACAAGATCACCGAGGAGGCGCGGTTTCTTGACAGTAAAGGAGTCCTTGAGGGCAAATACTTTGAACTTGAGTGGGCTTTCCAGCGCGGCTCGCCACTCGCGAAACGTAGGCGAGAGCGGATCCTGGTCCGGAACTGTCCAGCCTGTCTTCGAGCCAAAGATCCCGATGACGATGTGACTGCGATGGGTTTCCAGAATTGTAACCTTTTCGGGAGCTCCGCTGTCCGTGGGTGTGTCCTGAAAGTTGTAAACCTCGAATCCGTATTTGCCTTCGAGATGGTGTTGTATTTCACTACGTGCATCTGTAAAGGAGATTCGCGAGCCGGCCGTGAGGGGCTGGCCATTTAGTTGAATGCGTTCTACGAGTGCTGCGGCCTGATACCAGAAGTCCTTCAGCTTCCCGATGTCGCCCAGGGGGATGTCGTCTTTGGTAACAGAACTGAGCATGACTCGAGCGGGCATACCTGCCTCCAGATCCGGGAATTGTAGCAGAATGCGCTTTTGTCTGTTTCCGCCCGAGAACTGAAACACGAATGAATCGGTCCTCGATCGCGGAGACGTTCAAAGAGCGCTCGTCTGTGCTCTCACAAGCTAACTGTCTTGACCTTCCAAATAACTTCACGTGACGAGAAGGGACCAAACGGCCAACAAACGGCCTATCGCGGGGCCAGAGCTGCGTCGATCCAGTGCTCAAGCTCCTTTTGCAGATTTTCCCGATTTCTGCCGTAGAACTTGGTACGTATTTGCCTGAGATCGAAGGTCACATCCGAAACTGACTCGGCGAGGATAATGCACTCCTTCCCAAAGGCATGCGCCAACCCAGCCTCGTAGTAAACATTCGGATTCTGATCCGTCAGATCTACTATCACGAGATCTGCTCTCTTGATTTCGTCAACCACCTCAGTCATGATCGGACGTGCGAGCCGATTCTCGTCGGACCGAACACAGAGCAAATCCTTGGCTTCCGTCGCCGCCTTGATATCCTCGTAGACCTTGTCAAATCTTGGTGCGAACGGCATGACCACAAAGCAGCGCTTTTGGGAGACTTGAACATCGGAAAAGCTCACTTTGGGGCTTGAAGCATAGAGGCCAATCCGTCCTGTTCGGTATCTTTTGTAAACTGCATGTAACTGTTCAACATTGTTTTCGTACAGATGAATATTTGGACCGTCAAAACGCACGCGAAGAATAAATGACCTGCGCCCTTGAAGATCCTTGCTTGTACCGACCTTCTTGAGAAGTTTCCATTCTTTGCCCTGACGCATCTCCGCGACAAAAAACCTAGAATCCCATCCGCCAACTCCGGCAAGGAAGCCCTCTTGCTCGGAGTGGTAACGAAAGACAAAGCCAGCATCTCGGTCACTTTCTTCCGGAAAGCTGATCCGTCCGCTTATCCAACCGTCGTTTACCAGCCTTTCAGAAATATAGAACTCGTCGGGTCTCTCGCGCGGGCTTGGCGATTGGAAGCGACCTTTTTCAAGATCGGTTTGCCACGGACGCCCGGAGGGCGCCCAATGCTTGGGGAGTGTTCCTGATGCCATGCGGATCATCCTATTCGAGACCTGAAATGACAATCGACAGTGTGTGCGCCATAGAGTAGCATCTTCGGACCGCTTGCCGGCTAGGCGAACATTGGCCTTGGTTCCGAATCGGTGCCCGCATATCAAGCTAGAGCCCCAACCCCCTATAGACTTCGTCGTTGTAATACCAATTATCTGCGTGTCCTGCATGAATTGTTGGGTAGCTATCGACGAAGTGGTCCATCGCATGCTTCAAAATTTTCATCTTGAAAGCAACATGGACCGCGTCCTTGCCCTTAAGAATTGGCGGGCACAGATCGTCGTCCATTCTGCGCTTCTCATTCAAATTCGCGACAATAATCGGCAGTCCAAGGTCGAGCGCCACGTCGATTTCCCAACGAACAAATCGATGGAGATTCTTGGTTTTCTTACCGACAATCACCACAACCTGTTTCGCGTTTAGGAATCGTTCACGAAGCTTTCGTTTGATGGTCTCTTCGCCTGCTCGGTCTGTGATGGTGTTCAGATCATGAGCATTGTGGAAATCAAAGTCGATGTGGTCCCCAGATTTCCACCCAAGCATGAAGCCGTATGCCCAAATGTCCTCGTCCCCGTCGAAGATTACGTAGGTCTTGTTCCTGTATCCCATTCAAATTCTCCTGTTCGGGAGGCGATGTGCGGCTTGCCTTTGCCGATTTGTGGGACAAGTCCTCTGGGCCGCGCGTATTCCAGAGATTACATGAATCTCCGTCGAGGTTTCGGCTTCAGACGATTATGAGGGACGGCCTCGGGCGATTATCCAGCAATCGTTTCCTTCGGCTTGGCGCGCCCTCTCAATATCTCGACCACTTTGGCCATCCATGGCTCGGAATCGCCCCGTTTTTCCTTTGCCTTCAGAATCAGTGCCAGATTGTTGGCAGTCGTGTCGGGCTCAAAAATGTCTCTGATGGCCGCAAGTGCGTTGCTCAAAGCGGCGGAAGCGCTTTGCTGATCGCCAGCCAGAAATGCAAGCTCCAAAAGTGTGGCATAGTCCCAGTAGTCAGGGTTGCCCCTCGCGATGCGGCGCATGACTGAATATTTGACAACAGGGTTGATCTCCTGACGCCTGGAGTCCGGTGGCTCTCGAAGTTCCATGAGCGTCACTGCGTTGATCCCTGGATAGGCGTCGCGCCAATCGGTTTCGAATCCATTCAGATAGGCTGCGATGGCCTTGTCCAAAAGGCCGGCGGCCAGAAAATCGTCTCCATCCTTATTCGCGGCGGTCCACTGGTCCTTATAAATGCGCCCGAGGATACCGTAGGTTTCGCTGCTGGGACCCCGCTTCTCGATCAGGTCGAGCAGCACTCGCTCTGCACGTTGAGATTTGCCTTCACGGTTTAAGGCGAGGGCAAACTGTTCCTGGACCATGACAGTTCCCCGAAGCGGGGGAGCCATCCTATCGACCAGGTCGATCATTTCTTGAAATGCTTTCTGGGATCTATAGGAGAGCATCAGATCCACGACAACGCCTGACTCTGCGTTTGCTACGTCACCCAACTCCTGCTCCACATCTTTGAGAGCTTCTATTGGCCCCACTTTCTTGTTTCTGGCATCTGCCAACTTCTCCTTCACTTCGCGCGAGTATTTCACTTGGTCTCGAAAGATGTCGGCTTTTTCGTGGTCAAGCTGCGGCTGCGGATAGTAGTCGAGCAACTGGTAAATCGGGCTGTCTTTCAAGACACCCTTTTTCGCCTCCAGAAGCATGGCCGAGATTATGCCGGTACAGGCCTGGATCGAATTCGGATCCGGCATTCCGTCGGTACCGACCTTGTAGAAGACGGTCTTCAATGCGTCCACATCGATGGGTAGTCTCCCGCCCTCCGCCATAATGGGAACTGTGCTCCAGGGCCGTACGGCATGCCGAATGCCAAGCTCATAAAATACATTCGGATTCGCATACGTCAGGTCCGCAACAGCAAACTCGCAAAGGAGCAGGGCCTCGAACATCGGCTTCTGGATGAACCCGCCCGCCTCCTCGTGGTCGGCGCGGAGCGGCTCGAGGTTCGCAGCCGTGATTGATGGGCGAATCAGCAGATCAAAAACCTTATCGAAGTTGATCGCCTTCCCATCTGGGCCTGTCTTGATCCCGAATGGCATTAGTACAAAGCAAAGCTGCATAGGGCCTCCGTTACCCCTTGCGGTAGTCGCTCCCCCAGTTGACATAAAGAGGATCGATCCATTTGAGATAAGGATAGAAGACGATCCATCCGAGAGTGCACATTAAAAGGGCACCGGCGATTTGAAGGTACGAGTTTCGGTAATTCAACATGCGCACTAGTACGAATTCTCGCACCAGGACAAGCAGAATCACCGCCCCCAGCGCGAGGGCTGTGAATTTGCCTGCGTTTGGAATTGAATATGACCAACTCGCTTTGACCGCCCACGCAAGAGCGCCAAGCAACAAGAGACATATGAGCATGCCGGCCCATTTGAGGATTGGATAGAGCTTGAATGGTTTAAGGGCAAGCCCCTCTGCGACCTGCAGCGACTTCTTCAAATCCTGCAAAGTTTGGCCTCCCGCCTTCTCTTTTTCAGCGGTCATCGCCGCTTTGAGCTTCTGGAAATCCCAGCACCCTGGAGGTTCTGGACTGGTCGGAAGATCCGGAAGGCACTTTTTCCATTCGGATCCTGCCATGAGATATCCACACAGCATCAGCGCATCGGATTCAAGCCAGGAAAAGGAATCCAGATCCGTTCTGACGGCCGCCAGGAGACGCTGAATGTCTTCACGCACGCCGTACAGAGTTGTAGGCTTCGGTTTTGAATAGGTGGATGGATCCTCGCAGTCAACCCAGTCGATAACCTGCGCTTCCAGGTCCTTCTTCAAGTGGAGATACATCAGACCCTGGATCGCGCCACTATCCTCAAGCGTGCTCAGGAGCTGGTATTGGACTTCACGGCTCCGGGCCATCAGTATGTCGTTTGCGCGCATCATGACTCCAAGGTGGTCGGATGCAGGCTCAGCGCTTATCGCGGTCTGTCCGCAGGCATCGCTGATAATGAGCACCGTGCAATCCTGCTCGCGCAGACTTGCGACACCTTGATTGTCGTAATTTCCGCCGTCAACCAGCCGCTTCAGGTATTTCGTCTTATCCGGTCCCAGGACACCGTACAGATCTTCAAGAAGCAACGGATCGAACAATCCTGGCACGCAGGCGGAGGCGGCAACGGCTTCGCCAAGGCGAATTCCGGTGTTTGTTTTCCCGTCTCGTGCGGGACGGCAGAAGGAAGGAGGCGCTTCCCAGTGGTACATTCTGCGCATCCTGTGATTGGCGTCGATCTCTGCGTCAATACTGCGTGCCGGCGGTTCACCCATAAAGGACGCAGTGAACTGCCAGTTGTGGCAGGTGTTCAGGGAAGTCGCATTCAGGATCATTGCCGGAACCTTGTTGCTTCTCCCCCAGTTCTCATATCTCGGATTGAATGCTTCGGCCTGCGCAGTGGTAATCTGGCCGTTTTCGTCCCGCCTGCTTACCAGCGGCGCAACTCTTAAGTCGGCAAGATACCGAGGGCCTTCCTGTTCTCCATCCTCGACTTTGGAATATAGTTCGCTCTCGTAGAGAATCGCGAGTCGGTCGGACGACGAGGACTTTCTCCGTGTGAGGACGCGCCAATTGCTTGACCACCCCATGAGCATTTGAAGGCGAATGTTTTGCCGCACTCCGGAGAAAAAGCCCTTCCTTACGCGCTCTACAAGGTCGATGTAATCCTGCCGGCAAATCTTGTCGTCGGTAACAGTCTCGAGGAGATGTCGAAGCTCGAGGTAATAGTAGGCTCCCAGGATTGAGCCTCCCGAGACACAGGACAGGACCTCGACGTGCTTCAGAACATCGAGTTCGGCCAGTTTCGCGAGGACACCAATGTGAAATAGAGAGGCTCGAAATCCTCCGCCGGAGAGCGCCAGGCCAATCTTCCCAAAAAGAAAAGATTGAGCCGCTTTGCTGTCGTGTCCAAGCAGCGCTTCCACAACACGCCAGGAGGGAGCCTTCTCGAGGTCCTCTGTACGAATCTTCTCTCGATGCGCCTGAATCTGAGCAATTCGAACGATTTGGCGAGCCACTGTCTCAAGCTGCCAGGGAGCAATACATTTCGATTCATCGCCCTTCTCAAGTGCCGTCTTCAAAGCGGTTGCCTGCTCCATCCGTTGCACCGCAATATCGTGGCTCCCGACGCCGAGGTAAGCCTCACCCAGTGTGACCAGAAGCCACCATGAGTAACTTGGATCGTCGATCTCAACCTTGCTTCTGTTGTCGTCCATCGCAGCTGCGAGCGCTGGGTCCAGCGTTCCAATGATCTCTTTTCGCACCGTGATCGCCATTTCGCGAGCTGCTTTGCCCTGATCTATTTCGCCCTCTTCCTGCTGACTGAGCAAATCCAAGACAAATGCAAGGTTGATGCCGTTGTAGCCCTGATCGTTGGCGGACCCCATCTTGTAGCCCTGAAGATAGTACTGGTAGGCGCGCACGAGGTGAACTCGGAGACCGTAAATGTCCCAACGGCGTTTCTCTACAGCGCCCGCAATTCCAAGCAGGTCCTGTTTCATGTCCAAATTCTTGTCGAGGGATTCGGAGAGAGCAATGACCGCCGATTGCAGCGGCGTCGGGTCGCCGGCGGGAGGCTTTCCGAAAATCCCCAGCAGCATTTGTTCCGCCGCTCCCAAACGTGTGTCGGCCGGGAGATCCGGATCTTTGTAAGTGCAGACAATCAGGTTGCGGGCCACCTTGATTGCCTGGTCGTCGTTCATCTCGCTTCTGTGCTCCAGAAGAGCCTTCTCAAACATTCTTCGCGCGTCATCCAGCCGGTTTGTGCGCTGGCTTGACGCTCCAAGACGGAGGAGTTCCTCCAATGGCACAGGGGCACCGCGAAAAATCGTCCGCGCGTTGGCTGCATCCTGATCCTTTTCGAATTTCATCGCATCCTCCTTTCATGAGAATACTGCGGGTCGGGGATCGGTTCTTTGGGTTGAGCCTATTCCATTTGCCGCCGTCAGCGGCTCATTTCTTGAGTACGCGCAAATTTACCACAATCTTCTCCTTCTAGCGCTCTTCAGTGCGGCCAAGAGAAACCGCGGTGAGTGTGTCGAGGATACTTTATCGACCGGTCACGATTCGGCGCGCACGGCCTAGCGTTTGGCAGGAAGATGCTCGGCGAGCGGGAAGGGAGTCGAAGGAGGTGAGAAGCCTGCAGGCGTTTGGCATTTTCTTTGGGGTGAGGCCCCTTTTGGAGCGCGGATTTTTGCGAGGGCCTTTCCCCAGTTTCCCCCGGCGCCGCCGACAACAGCTTCTCTTTCAACGAATGGTTGCTGAAGCGATAGATTCTTTGGGCAAATGGATCGCGTGCTGTCGGGTCCACCTTCAGGTGGTAGAGATCTGCACCGCCGCCTCCGGACAGGAAGTGGGCTGTTGGGTTCGTTCAATTTCAAGATGCCGCAGATCGTGGTCGTAGCCGGCAAGATAGAGATTTACCCTCTATTTCTGAAAAAGGGGGCCCCAATTGCGCACGAGGACAGGATGGTCCCCGTGCGGTCCATCTGAATAGACAGGGTGATGGCCCATGACAATAAGGAATGAGGTTGTTCGCGCACACTTCAACTCACCTTCGAGCCACGAAAGTTGTTCGGCCTGCTGAGCCAGAGTCAAAGTGAAATTCTTCCCTCGTTCCGAGGTCCCGACCTTGGAGTGCATATTGCTGTCGAGGGTAAGCAACGTGACTCGTGGGTTCTTGGCCGGAGACTCGAAGCGGAACCAGCCCTAGGGCATCGTCCAACGGGTAGCCCCGGCTCGGGCGTATTCGAGTTCGGCGTCCACTTTGCTTTCGGGCCACTTCAGGTAGGCTAATTACCAAGGATGGAGTAGGCCGGACCAGGGAAGACATTGGTTGGATAGATCGCGTCGAGCTATTTCTACCAACGTTGGGAACGGGCGCCTCCGGCAAGTTTTCCATCGCAGTTGTCGCGAATCATCGGAAGCGCCTCGGTGTTAATGGTCGTCTTAACGGCATAAGCGCCGCAGAGATCAGGTCTTCGAGGAGTCTAAAGGGGGTGTTATTGATGGGGAATTCAGGACATCAAGTAGTGGCCAAGGTCCGACGCCCCAGACCTGAGATCGCCCTTGACCCAAGATAGGACAAGTCGAAGCAGGTACTTGCTAGGTCGCTTGAAGCTTCGCGCAGATGAAACGATATCTTAGAAAATGATCTTCAAGTTCAGCTTTGTGCATATCTCTCAGGAAATCGAGGATTGCATTTAAATCCTGGCACATCAATTTGGCGATCCTGGCAAGTTGTGCCTGAACCTCGCCGTCAAGAGCACCGCCAGCATCGCCAAGAGTCTTTCGGACCGAGCTCCACCGCTTGTAATTACGGTCAAGGGAATCCTCCAGATCCGCTATGAATTCCCGATGATTCTGCGGCAAGTGCGCAAGATCGTCTACCGAGATCTTTTCGTAACTTCCGGTGAAGGAAATTCGATCCTTGGTTGGCTCGTATTCGGCCTGGACTAGAAAGCTGCGACTCCCCTCCTCAGGGCGGTTTTCCAACACAGCCTCGATGGACTCAGTTGTCTCGTCGATGATTCGAAGTCCGCCTGCCAACGTCCGGATAGTCACTGCGTCAGCAATCTTTTTCGCGATATCAACCATCACCTTGTCGCGTTCGCTTCGGTCAAGCGTCATCAAGGGGTACTTTGGGTCATTGACCGCCTGAAACTGTGCGAGCGGCGTCTGCTCGAAGCTCGAATAACCAACGGCAATCCAAGCAATACGAATCTCCTGCCGGGTCGACCGGTCGAACAGCATCGGCAGTTCCTGTTCCGCAATAAAGTCAGAGGCAAAGAAATCCTTGGTGACCAGCAAGACCGCCACCTAGGCTTCGCGAACGGCCTGTTGAATTTCCGCCTTCCAGTTGTCCCCCGCATGAATCCGCGAGTCGTCCCACAAGTCGACGCGCTTGTTGCGGATCCAGGGCGCAAGAAACGTCAGCAATTCTTCTGCCCATTTGCGATCCTTGCGGGCGTAGCTGACAAACACCGTCTTCCTTGCGCTCACTCTTTACCTCTTCCGCTGGTGAAACTATGATTTAGAGAGGCACCATCGCTTGTCAACTTCTCTGGCCGGCGCACCACCCAGACAAGAATGCCAATGACCGTCCTCGGACGTATCGCCCCGAAAATCTAGGGGGCCTTCTTTGGCAACAGGCAAGCTGCACTGTCCCGGCTATGGCCCAACTGCAGATTGCCCAGGGCGATCCAACTGACACCGCTGTCGCGGGTCCGATCGCGCCCTGGCTGAGGAGCCCCCCTTTCGACGATCCTGGCGTGTACACTGGTTACGCCAACGGTGGAGTGCTCATTAGTTGTGAGGGGCAGCTTGCAGGCGAAAACCAAAGTGCTGATGGGATTCATACCTCTGGGCTCCGGAGCTCTGATCCCAACAACGTGTGTCTCAGGCAAAACCGCGGTCACGGGGGGACGACATGACAGACGAGAAGAAGAATTGCTTTGTTGCAATGGGATTCGGACGGAAGACAGATTATCAAAGCGGGCGGGTGCTGGATCTGGACAAGTCCTACCAATACATCATCAAACCGGCGGCGGAAGAGGCGGGCCTTAATTGCAAACGTGCCGACGAGATCATCCATTCGGGACTGATCGACATACCAATGTACGAGCAATTGTTGTCCGCCGACGTTGTGATCGCCGATATCTCCACTTCCAATGCAAATGCATTCTATGAGCTGGGGGTGCGGCACGTTACGTCCGTATACCACTATTACGATTGCTGAAGACAAGATGATGTTTCCGTTCGATGTCAGCCACTTGGCAGTGCGCAAGTATCAACATCTCGGAGACGGCATTGATTTCGGCGAAGTTCTCCGCATGAATAGCGAGCTTGTGACGGCGCTTAAGTCGATTCTTGAAAACCCTCAGAGAGATAGCCCCGTATACTCCTTTTTTGCCGATCTCGAACCGCCTGTTCGAAAGAAAATTCAAGAAGCCGTCGCACAGTCGGCACCGAGTGCGGCGCCCGTATCGGCCGTTCAAACAGACTCGGGTCGGGCATTGGATCCGACAGCAAGTGCATTAATGAAGGGAGCGAATGCGGCCATTGCGAAGAGTGATTTGTCGACTGCAAGGACCATTCTGAGCCTGGTGCGAGATATGGCGCCGCGGGATCCATACTTCCTTCAGCGATTTGCGTTGGCAACCTACAAGAGTAAGACGCCCGATCAGCTCCGAGCCCTTCAAGAAGCTAAAAGGATCCTGAATGACCTGGAGCCCGAGGCATCGACTGATCCGGAAACCCTGGGTCTATGGGGCGCAATTCATAAGCGGATTTGGGACCTGACCAGTGAGAGAGCAAGCCTTGAGACAGCAATCTTCGCGGACGAGAAGGGCTTCTACGTGAAGAACGATTACTACAACGGGATCAACGCAGCCTATCTCTATAACCTGCGCGCATCGATTTCCTCGGTGGAAGACGCAACCGCGGACTCGGTTTTAGCGGGAAGAATCCGAAGACGAGTGTTGACATCGTGTAGCATACTGCTCACGAAAGATAGCACAATTTGCCTGGATGAGAGGTATTGGATACTCGCGACAATGGCAGAAGCTTGGACTGGGCTTGGCGATGAGCGTAAGGCGCAGGAACTGTTAGGGCAAGCAGAGGCGTTGAATCAGCCATCGTGGATGCTGGAGAGCACCAACGGACAATTGGCTGCTTTGAAGAAACTGCTGAATGTCAGGCCAGGTGCCGCATCCGCGTGAACTTTCCCGGCCCGTTTACAAATCGGAATCGAGATGGAACGGCCAATGAACCGACGGTGATTCCGCGATTCCCCATGGGTTGCAGACGTATGCGGTCCACGTCATTCCAGCTCAATCTATGGATTTACGGCGTCGATAACGCTGCATATTCGCCTGACGCTGCATATTCGCCTGACCCCTTTGGTGACATCCGCACTTCGGAAGTCCATAGCGCAGAAGCACATTCTCCTCCAAAGCAATTCTGCTGCTCTCAAACGGAAACATCGACGAGAGCTGCCCATCAATGATCCTTGTTGGGGTACGCTTGTATCGCTTCACTCAGGAGATCACATCCATGCTCGCTACGGGTAACTCGAATTCTCCACTCGCAGAGCTGATGAAAGGTCTCATTATGCAGATTCGGGTGCGCTTCAGTGACCACTTTCGGGTGGTCTGAGAGCCCTCCGTCGTAACAAAGCAAAAGCGTTTTTGCGCCGAAACTTGCGAGCGACTTAGCTATTTCCACCGCAAACAGTGTTCTTCCCGCGGCGGCGCGACCCCAGATTGCTACACGTTTGCGATTTCCAAGCGCCGTCCGTTGGCGAGCCTGCTGCTGGGCGAGGTGGATTCTGATAGCAGTATTTTGGGATTGGCACACTGCACGAGTTTTGGGGGGCAGGAGTAGTATGCATCCCCGGTCGCGATCAGCGGTTACGATAGGCGGTCGGCGATGTTGTCATTGCTATTAATATACAGAGATTAACATTCCATCGTTACCACGTTGATTATCTTGAGCAATCATAGAGCAAAAATAGATTCTTCTTGACTTCCGCATGAATTCGACTCTACATTCTGATGGAACTCAGCCGCAGATTTGAACCCTGCCGCTGAGGCTTTCGCGCTCGTTCTCTTGGTCCTGAATTCCTTCTTTTCTGTAGTGAGTTTGTATCGCTTCGCGCTCTTTTATGTGAATATCCCTTTCGGACTCATTGCTAGTCTGAGTGCGCAGTGATGTACAACCAGGATGAAGCGATGCACCGCAATTGATACGTTCGTTTTTGAAAAAGATCTTTCCGGCGGTATGGTTCTCGGCTGCGGACGCTCGTTCAGGAACGGCGAATAGCAACTTTAAGGATTTCTTTTCACCATGTGCTGAATTCAATCTGAGATTCCCAAAACGGAGGAGATACCTATGGCCCCTAATGCGAGCCCATGCGAACCGTTCACTATCGACCTTGAAGTAGATCCCCCTTCGGGGGATACCCAGCTTGATTTCACACTGGAGAAGATCTGCAACAACAACGGTACAGTCGGCTGGAAGCTGCATTTCGAGCTGGATGAGAAGGGGAGCAATGGAAAGCTGAATCCGGTCGTCAAGCTGGATATCGACGTGAACGATGAGGACAGTAACAAGGCGGCAGCGACTGCGAAAAATGGCCTGGATGATAACCAGCGTCAGCAGGCAGCCGTCACCGCGCAGACTGCGAATTCCGTTCGCACCGGCGATGCGACCCAAGATGATGTGAATCAGCAGGGCGCCGGGGTGATACCAGCTCGTGATCCGAATTCGCCAAGCTGAGGACCGTCGCCCTATGCGCATACGACATTTGGTGACACTCGCGCTCGCGGCAGCATGCGCCGCGAGTGTCTCAGGGCAGAAGGCGAGCAGCTCTGATCTGTCTGTCTGCCCTGGTGGGCCTTCAGCGTACCTGAATAGAGTCGTTGCAGACCTGCGCGTCACTTCGCCCTTCGATTTCATACAAGCAGTCCGGACCCTTGAGGATCGGGCCAAGGAGTCACTCCAGCTGAAAAAGGGCGACTCGTTTGACGCAAACGCGTATTCCGCCGCTACAGCTGCGTTGAGTATCTACATCCGAACTAGGTTGCCTTCCAGCTTGATCTCCTTCCGGCTCGTCGTAGTCCACGGAGCTTTGGAGCCGAACGAAGGTGGACCGCCAGACTGCTCTTCCGGTCCAGTGGTCGTTCATTACCATGTATTTACCGCCGTTATTCCGCGCACTTCGGCAAACCTGTCAGAGATTGCGCAGGGGCTGACGGAAAGGCCGTCGGGCAACGCCGGCGCCCTTTCGTCCAGCGGCTTGTTGAAAATCCTTCCGAATGTGAATTACAACCAGACGCGGCGTGTGTTCGCGGGCCTCAGTCTGAATCAAGCCTTGCCCTTCAAGGTTTTCGACCATTTCGAAGCGGACCCCGCCATCTCTCCGGATAGCACTACGGGGACTGTGGAGTTAACGGGTAGCGCGAACCCCGCGAAGAAGTATCTGAACAACGTGAACTGGGAGTTCGGAACGCAGTATTACGATGTTCCCGTGGACTCCGCCTCGGTGACCAAGGGGCTTTTGAGCGCAGAGGCGTTTGCCTCAACGAAGGAACTGGCTTCGACAATCACGTTTCGGTGGGGTGGTGAAGTCGCCGGCGGCCATGTGCAGGACAGCACTGGCGACACTGCAAATTCCAGCTACGGCGAAGTGAAGCTGCTCGCCGGGCTCGTGGCACAGCACGGCAACGTCACGAGTGCGGCAACGTATGGGCTTGAAGTGGGAAGGCCGATATCGAGGCCAACAGGAACATTTGAGAAGCAGATCTTTGACGCACGGTTTGGATGGACCTACGCGCCACTCCCAAAATACGTGACTTCGAACGGAAAGGATACTGATGATCGCCTCAAGTACATCGGAACCCCACACCATCCATTAACCATTGAGGCGCAGGTAAATGCGGGAGTGCTTTCGGGCTCCGCCGCAGTGCCCAATGTGGAGCGGTTCTTCGGCGGCAATCAGGCGCAGCCCTTCATCCCCGGGCAGCCGTGGGACGCGCTGGAGCAGCCGTACATCCGAAGCATCCCGGAGAACCGACTCGGAGCTGCATCCGGTACAGACGTCATTGGCGGCAACCGCTTCTACTCGGCGAATCTTACTATTGCAAAGGCAATCTTTGGCAAGGCGCTAGTTCCGAGAGATCTCGCCGACGAGGACTTTATCAACCATTTGGACAGCGCGCTCAAAACTGCAAAAGGGGAACTCTCTGACGCGTATTACAGCAAAGATCCCGGGGTGTCGGGCGTCAGCGACGCGGTAGGAACATTGGACGACGATCTTGCTGCGCTGAAGAAGAACATCGCGGCGTTGCCACCCGCGCTGATGAACCAGCCGAATGTGAAACCCATCAAGAGCGAGCTGAACGGATTCCTTATCGGCGCGAGGGCGGGGGTGGCGTTGATCAAGAGCGGACATGCGAGCGTGACGCCTAACCTGATCAATACGCAACTGCCCGGACTTCAGGGGGATCTGGACAGGTTGAGCACTGTCGCGAAAGCTGCCGGAGATGTAGGATCCGCGACCGCGATCCAGCAGTGGAAGAACTTGCTCAACAAAGAGCTCGGTTCCCTGAAGTTGAGGTGGGGCGCTCTAGACACCAAGGGGGCGCGTGAAAAGGCCGATACTCTCGCCGAGACGGATCTTGCGCCCGCCAAGACGGTGCTGAACAGACTCCTCTATACGTTGAATTCGTATTCGGTGGCGCCTGTCGCGATCTTCGATGTCGCTCGCCTTTGGCCGGAGCAGCAGGGCACCCGCTATGCGCCTGGCGGCGGCGTGCGGCTGAGCATTGTGAACGCCAACTTCACATTTGGGTATGCCTATAACCCGACGCAGGCGAACCACGAAGGAGCGGGAGCAGTGTTCTTCAAGTTGGATTTCACAGACCTATTCCGGTAGTAACTGTTTGACCAGCCGTCGCGTAATTGAGCGTTTCCATCATCGGGCGCGCCTTGGGTAGGATGCCCGTCCCGATCAGCTTGGTTCCACTACCTATGGCGGTGCCACTCAACACGGTGTTGCTTCAAAAGAGAATTCGCATGCAATAGCGGCAAGAATTCCTCCCTGATCACCACCCATATCCTACAGCGGCAAATGGATAGTCCCAATGCGTCCCAATTATGTTTCCTTGAGGTAGAAGTTGCCCAATCCTGTAGCGGGAGCGACTTTCACCGATGGTATCCACTAAGCACTCTTAGCTCCCACAAGGGTTTTGAACGGCGGGAATTCGGGAGTCGCGAAATTGGATTGTGGAAATGGTTCTTATCCGCTAGGTAGCAGTGGCACCGGGCGAGTTGCCGACTCGGGTGGCATTAAGCGCATCCTGCGCAGCTTGCACCTTCGTTTGCTTGGCCTTGAGATCGTCCGCGGCTTGATTAAGAACCGTTTGAGCGGCATCGACGTCTGACTGAGAGGCATGCGATTCGGTCAGGTCTTTCAAGTGGGCGGTGGCTTCATCGAAGGCGGCCTGCGCGTTGTGTGAATCGGCGAGGGCACCGGTCAGGGATGCCTGAAGAGCGGCAGATTTCTTATCGGCGTCGGAACCTTGAGCTGCTTTGGCTCCGGCGGCGGCTGCGGATGTTGTGACACTGCTACCGAAGTAGAAGCTGACCACGCTGACAAAGATGGTGGCGAGCGTAGTGAAGATCTGCTTGGCAAAGTCGATGGCCGCGGGATTAGGCTTGGGAGAATAGCTGACTTTATAGAGGGGGTGCTTCAGGTCGTCGACCGGGGGCTTGGACGGGTCCTTGGGATCTGGTACCTGCTCATAGAGCGCCTTGCCCTTGTCGTCGGTTGCCAGTTCGGCAGCGACAAGAAAGTTGTTTTTGAGATCGGCTATTTGAGCGTCGTTCACACGGTCCAGAATCTTGGCGCAGTCTTTGCAGGGTTCGTTAACTTCACTGAAAAGGAAGGAACCAAGACACACGAAAATGAGGACCAGGCTGAAGGCAAGTAGGGCCCGAATCGAACCTTCTGGGAGGGCGAGGGCCTGCTTCGGATCATCGACGCCCATTACCGAGTAGATAATTGCAAGTATGGCCATAAAGACAACGGTTAGCGCAAGACCAACGAGGACGATCGCACTGAAGCGGGTGGCGACGTCATCAGACTGAAATCCGAAGCGAAAAATCAAGACGGCAGAACAGAGCAGAATAGAACCTGCGGCAACGGCCCAAGCTTTCGTTGGAATCGCCTTCATGTTTCTGACCTCAACGTAGGGTTTTACCTGAGAGAGAAAGTATCATCCCTTGCGTATGCGAGGATTGTCAAGGTTTTTTGGGCACAGGGAAGAAATACTGGAAAATGAAAAGAGACATTACAAATATGTGGCAGCTGTGCTAAAAAAACTTAACAACATGAGCGGAGGGCTCAGCTTGGCGAACTCGGGTCACGAGCCGGTATGACCTGGGCGCCCTGCAGCTTCACGTCATCTTGCTCGCATCGCTCGTGCGAACGGAGTTAGCAGTCTGCGCGGAAAAGTCCGCCTACTGACGCTGGTTGACATCCGGCTATTCGGTGCGAGTTGCCGGAATACGTGGAAGATGGAAGAGCCAGCGGGCTGGCAGGGCAAATGGGCAACGCTCTCGATCAAATGGGTCAATCCATTTCTGCCCTTGGTGTCATCCACTCCGGCAGGATCCAAGTGGCAATGAATCAGACAACTTTGATGCGGTTGCTGGACACGTGTACCGATCCGCTAAGATTCAGCTCCCTGACTCGCCATTCCGGGGAATAGACTACTGAAAAGAGTCCTGTCTGATGCTGTTGATCTTTGCCTTGCTGCGGCTCTCGAATATACGCCGAAAGACTCCCCGAGCGAACGCAGCATCTAGCCTGTATGCACGCCGCCACCATTTGCTGCAGTAAGCGAGATTGAGAGTTCATTGGGGTATATTTTGCAACGATGGATTCCTCGGTCGAGAGGCTCTGGGCGAAGTCGCCGCTGCAATTGCGAGTTCTTCCACAGACCGCTCATCGACAACCGGGGTCGGATCTACGGAGATTGCGGACTGGAAACTGTGCAAAGCCGACAGGGTAGCGGGTCCGGTGGCACCGTCGATGCTGCCTCGATAGAATCCAAGCTGCTGCAGGTAAAACTGTGCGGCGCGGGTGTCTATATTGGGTTGCAGCGCGGGATTTTCAAAAAGCGTATTCGCTTGGGCTAGCTTGGCGGCGTACCCGGTCGCAGCGGCTGCACCATTGTAGTTATGGGCCAATGTCGCCCAGTTGTGGGAGCGGAGCTGGGCATCGAGCGAGTACGACTTCAGGAAATGGACAATTGTGTCGAGCTGCGAGCCCTCCGATTCCATTTGTGCCGCAACGTAAGCGTTGGAATCCGGGAACCCCGTCTTTGCAAATTGCTCTCCGAGCAACAGCCCCATACCCCAACTCGTTGACTGGATCGCAGAGTAGCAATCCAACTTCGCAGCTTTCTGGAGCCGATCGTATTGAGCACTCCCGCTCGCGCCGTAACCGCCAGGCGTTGGATTGGAAATATCAGTGTTGTCGGAGTCCCATTTATGCGAAGTCAGCCTCGAAAAGATGTTGCGCTCAAACAGAATGCGGGGGCGTAAGTCAGGCAAGTACCCCGAACCCGCGGTTTCAACCCAGAGGAATGCCCAGAGGGTCGGCAAATCCACCTGCAGGGCATCGCTTGCCCTTTGAATATCAGCTTTAGTTAGAGGTTTTGCATGTCGGTCGCGGAAGTCTTTGGCAGCCAGAAGCTGGCAACCTTGTTCAATGGACGAAGAATTGGCCGAGGTCATAGACGTCGGCGGTTGAGTTGGGGTCTGCGTCACAGAACCGATGTTTGCGACCGCTGATGCAAGATTACTGCCAGGTTGCAGCTTCTTCAGGGCTTCGATCTGCTTGTTAGCCGATTCAAGCTTTTGTTGATAAGTGTCAGCGCGTGCGGCCTCAATCTCGCGCTGGTACTCAAGCTCATTGCTCTTCTGCCGGGCCGCTTCTGCAACTTGCTCGGTCTTCAACAGGGTGTCGGCCAACTCCTTTTGCCTTGTGAGAATGTCCAGTCGCTGAGCGGTGTAAACTTTGTCCCTTTGAAATTCTCTATCGAGGTCCGCCCTTGATTTCTGCTCATCGCGAAGAAGATACAGTGAGAACAGAGCCAGCATTGCAAACAATACCGCTGCCACAACTGAAATCCAGTTGCGCACAATCTTTTTTCGGGCCGCCTTGCGAGCTTTGGATTCGCTATTTCCAATGAAGACGAGAACCGTTTCCAAGGAGCCTTCGGCCTCATAGTGCTGCGCCCACTTCGGTACTTGATTACGCCGTGCATTCCATTGCTGCGCATCGACTAGGCTAAGCCCCGTCAGCGCCTCGCGGCTTGAACGCTCGAGCAGGCTGCGAAACAATCGCACATCCGCCGCCTCCTCCGTCATCCACTCGTTTCGGAGCTGCTTCCACTGGCGAATCAGGCTCTCATGCGCGATATCGATATAGGTCTCTGGTATCAACTCTTCGTCGAGAGGCATGAGGAAACTGGCCTCGCGTGCTCGGAACACATCGATTGCAGTCCGGACTTGCTTCTTCTCGTCGTCGGTATCCGCTTCGCACAGTAAATACAACTCCGATAGCTGCGTTGGATCGCGGCGCTCCCGGCTGTTACGACCGCGCGCCGTCAGTCGCTTGAAGATGACTGAAGCAAGCATCGCCTGCGATTCTGAAGCCTTCTTGCCTGCCTTCTTAATAAAAAATGCCGGTGTTGTCGCCGCGGAGTTCTTCATCAATTCGATGGCGTGCTGATTCAGAGCGTTTTCAAATCCGCCGATAGCTTCATAGTCTTCAATCTGGATGGGCCGCCGATGTTCGGGGTCCGAATCCTTCCATTTATTCCACGTCCGCATTAGCGCATGCTGCAGGATAGGGAGCTGATCCGGATCGTGGCCCACATCATTCAGCATGCGCTGTACGAGATTGGGGTCGATGGTCGCCTTGCCGAGCGGTCCCTCGACCGCTTGTCGCTTTTGCTCGCGTGTCAGGCGGGGAACCAGGTACTGGCAGTCATTCAGTGCCTCGGCGAGATCCTGAAATGCAGCACACTCGCCGATGTAGTCTGAACGCATGGTGAGGACTGTAAAGATAGGAGCGGCGCTTCGGTGCGCAGCTAGCAGCACCTGGACGAACTCCGCGGCCTCATCGGCCATCTCGTCACGCCGACGGCGCGCTTCCTCCGTCACAGGGTTTTCATCTCGATACCGGAACAGTTCTTCAAACTGGTCTACCACCAGAAGAAGTGACTCGTCCTTCATCATTTTGGCAAACTGAACCAGACTCTGGCTGCTATGACGCAATTGGGCTTCGCTCACAATTCCCCCGAGTTCCTGAGCCAGGATACGGAAGGGCGCGCCCGAAGGCCGTATGATCACCGTCCGCCATTTCCCGCGACGCCCGCGAATGCCGTCATGCTCCAGCGAAGGAATCAGGCCCGCCTTCACCAGAGACGACTTGCCGCTCCCGGAAAGGCCTACCACGGCGGCCAGCTTCTTTTCGCTCAGTCGTGCCTTCAACTCCAATACCTGCAAGTCGCGCCCAAAGAACAAGTGTGCCTGTTCCTTTTCAAAGGCGCGCAATCCCGGGTAGGGATTCTCGACGGTCTCAAGGTGCGAGAAAACTTCAGCAAAGGTCATTGCAGGTTCTCAAAGAAAGTCGTCAGTTGCAGCGGATCGAAGCCGCCGCCAAACTGCTCCGCGATGTGGACCGCAGGGTCGAACTTCTGGATCACTTCCAAAGCATCTCGCTTATGCTCGGAAGGATCAAAGAGGCAGATGCCGCGCGACTTTACGGTCTTGCCCAGTCGCCGCATGTCTTCAAACTGCCTTGAGCACCAGTTCTCTCCCGAAGTGCCCCAAACCAAGAAGACTCCATCGGATTGCTCCAGCCATTTCGTGTGCTGCGTGGGATCTTTATAGAGTTCGAAAAGAATGCTCTCCGGCGATAGAATTGGAATGATTCCGGCGTTGGCACCGTCGTCCGACTGAGGATCGTAGATAACGTAAACTCGCGGCTTGCCGTCCGACGGCCTGGACACATGCGTGTCGGGCCGCAGTGTAGCCAGGACATATTCTTTCAGTTTCGCGAGCGAGATGGTCTGATCAAAGAAGGTTTTGCTCGGCGACACAACCCGCTCAATGGTTTGGAAGGTTCCCTTTTCGGTAGGGGACTGAGCGCCGGCCGCAGACGAAGACTTCCAAACGACCCATGGCTTGTTCTCCCGCTTGGCAGTGTCGGTCAACTTCCACAATTCCCGCATGGAACTGTTAATGTCTTCGTCGCTCCCGCTACTGTCCGAACCCAGCAGAAAAACAGACAAAGACGACTTTTGAAGATCCGACACCGGGTCCGCATAGTCTTCTGGGAGAACCCGGTAGCTCTGAGCCGTCAACTCCTGGACCAGCGATTCGCGGGCTGCCTTGATGGCAGGTGGGGGATTGAGCGGATACAGAAAGACCGGAGTGGCCCGGTTACGCATGCGGTTCAGTATGTCGAATAGTCGTTCGACGAGTCCGACAAACGGCGCCTCGAATTCGGGATGGCCGTTTGGCAATGTCCCGAAGCGATTGAAGAAATTGAAGTCCGACGCACCTTGGAACAGGTTCCAATGGCGATTGCAAGAAATCGGAAGAATCGGGCAGCGGAATACAAAAAGCTCGTTTTGAAACTCTGGCGTGTCGAATCTTTCTCGCTTTGATGCGATGCTGCTCTCGAATCCCTTGCACTCTTTGAGTACGCAGTATGCCGAGGCCAAGTAAGTTGGCGAAGGGAACAGTAGCATCAGTGCGCTGGCATCTAGGCTGTCGGGAATCTCTGACCGGTAATCGCGGTCCTTGTGAAGCGCGTCACAATCCAGCCAGATTGCCGGCGGAGCTCCGAGCCGCGCCCGAAGAGATGTCTTCAGCCTGGCGGTGAATGCTTCAACCCAGGCCACGTCATCTCCGTGTGCGTAGCTGATGAACAAATCGTTCTTGCATCCGGGAACGAAGGCCATTGAGGCAAACTCCGCTAACAGGTTGAAGATATGAGACTCGGATCCTGGGGTTGGGTTTTGGGATTCCGATTGAGAGAGAATGTAACAGATTTATCCGTCACTGTCATCGGAATCGAAAAGGGGCCAAGTAGCACGACCTATTTTGTGGGGCGGAAAATGCAGAACGAATGGCACTGCCTACAGGCGGGTCGGTGCTGTCTAGCTGCGCCTTCGTCCGATGAGGGATCGCTGGGCCGATCTGCGGCAGGTTTGGCTTCTTAACGGAATCCTGATCGCTCCTCAGCTCGTTTTCCGTCAACTTCTCAAGAATCGATTGCATCTTCAGCACCCATCCTGAGGTTTCGAGTTCCCAGGGAGTTGAAAAACTTCGTTTTCCTGGGACTTCACCGGTCACTCATGTTCTTCCTAAAAATGTCACAGAAGCTGTTGATCGACTGCCCAAGGGTGATACCTTGCGCCTGTTTGACATTTAGGAGGACACACCGCTATTGGAGACACCTGTACTTGGTGTTCAGTTGGGAGATGACCCGTTTCCCCCACAGCCGAAACACATAGTGCTCAATACGGCAAAAGCGGAAAGGCGGTTCGGCAGCGCCATGAGGTTCAACGTAAACCTTACCGAGCAGGATTCCGAATCGGTCATCAATCTCGATTGTATTTTGAATCAGCGTCAGTGCTGCACCAACCTGTCCATTCCATTCAGCCTGACCGAGCAGGAAGGCGGAATATGACGGGCTGAAAGATTGCTTCCCTTCGGGGACCCCTCGCGCCTCTTTTTGGGCTCCTCTATTTATCCAAGATTCTTTTCCTTATTTGGAGCTTAACTTTCCGACCCTCCATGGGGTTTGTACACAGATCAGTGTGGTGTGGAGGACCACGTGGCTGCGCGATCGAAATTCGAGCAGGCAGCGGTTGGAGAGAGGGTAGCCTTCACATTAATTGGGAAATCACTCACGTATGTTCGCTAGAAAGCGGACCGCAATTCACTGCTCGGTGTGTGGCTCAACTCTATCCGATCTCGCAAGGGCGAAAATCGAATACGGCGTAATTCAGGTGCTTAATTCCGCACTGGTGTCACATGCCCTTCATTCCGTTGCGCACAGCTCGACCTGCGAATGTGAGTTGAGAAGTGCGGTCGAACGACGCGTCGATCCGAATTCCCTGAATCGGATATCTTCAGGAATTAACAACCCGGATACCCTTGTGAGGTTTAGCTGGCCAAGCGTGGCTCGGCTATGTCAACCTTGCGGCGTAGCGGAAATTGTGCGTAGCAGCGAGCATTGGACATATCCGCTGGAATCGAGGGAGCACGCTTGGCTGATATCTGCATCCTTTACGCACGCGAGGATCGAACATACGCCAAGTCATTGCATGATGCCCTTGCAACTGTTTACACGGTCTGGTGGGACGATCATATTCGCGCCGGTGACTGGCGTACCGAGATTGAAACCCAGATCAGTAATGCGAAATGCGTCCTTCCCCTTTGGAGCAGCGCCTCCCGCCAGAGTCCGACTGTAATAGATGAGGTCAGCTTCGCAAAGTCGCACAAGATACATCTCCTCCCGGTGAAGCTCGAAGAAGTTGAGGCTCCGCTTGAGTTCGGGAGCCTTCATACGGTAGACATGTCGGGCTGGGATGGAGATCCAGTTCACGGCCGCTACCCGGAACTGTACCGCAATCTGTCCTCTATTCTGGGTAGCCGCACCGTTGCGCAGCCGAGGCAATTTGAGTGGAAGATTGGTGACAGGACCATGGGACTGCCGCTTTTCTTCTTTTCAATTTCATCGTTCGAAACAGCACTGACTCCCGAGTCGGCAGCGCAGGCGGTGGCTCTCTGCGCCCCGGAGGCAGCTCTGTTCTCCGCATATGACGTTATCAAGGCTAAAAAATGTGCCAGAATTGCCGCTTTGGCATCTCTTGAGCGTTACCGCGCCAGTGGGGGAGTCGTGGCATTAGACTCCGGAAACTATGAGGCGACGCGGAAGCGGAGTAAGGGTTGGAAGGTCGAGGCCTTTCACAAGGCACTGAGTTTGGCGTCCTACGACTTTGCATTTTGCTTCGACGAGGTATTGGCGGCCGGCGAGGCGCTTGAGATCGCCGAGACTGTATGCAGAGCGGTAGAGCGCGATCGCAAGTTCACCTCCAAGCCGGTCATCCCGATCGTGCATGCCCCGACGGATGACTCCACCGGGCGAATAAGATCGGAACTCCTGCCTCAGATCATGCAGGAAATCTGCCGAGAGCTGCATCCGCAGCTGATTGCGGTTCCCGAACGAGAGCTAGGAGACGGACTCTTTCGAAGGGCAAAGGCTGTCCACCAGATCAGAAAATCCCTGGATGATCTCGGTTACTATCAGCCGCTCCACCTTCTGGGTACCGGAAACCCGCTTAGCATAGCCGTCTTTGCCGCAGCTGGGGCCGACACATTCGACGGCCTGGAGTGGTGCCGGACGGCAATCGACGCTGAGACCGGACGCCTTTATCATCTACAACAGTACGATTTGTTTTCCTGGCAAACGGAATATGCGACCTTACCGATTGTCCGGGAGTCCGCTACGCAGAAGTCTCTGGCCTACCCTGCTAAAGCTGTCTTTCACAACCTCGACACATTCAGCACATGGATGAAGGAATTGCGAGAGGATCTCCAAACTGGGAAGATTGATCGCTTTCTTGCGACGAGATTGCCGTATGCAACGTCGAATCTGCGGGCGTTGGAAGGCGCAGTGCCGGAGGTATTTGATTGAACCAGACTCCAATCCACGGTCTTGAAAGCACGGTTGAGATCATTGCAAGGGACGTGCGGGATAGCGTAACCCCTGTTGTAGCGCCGCGGCCTGAGGACGCTCTGAAGACTGAACTGATCTGCTGCATCTTGAGCAGTCAAGTACCTTACCAACTTGCACTGTCAGCCACGGACTGCCTTGTCCGGAGCGGCCTGGCCGACGAAGACTCTACCCTGACGGGAGAAGACTTGGAACGAACCATTCTGGAGATATTGCTTAGACCGATCGACACCCCAGACGGTTTGCGGAAGTATCGCTTTCCGAACAGGAGAGCGCACGAGATCGCGGCAGCTTTTGAGGTATTCCGTCTCAGTCATGGGTGCATCACGGAGTTTTTGCGGAGCCATCCAAACCCGACGAAAGCCCGAGAATGGCTCGTGGCGCACGTTCCGGGACTGGGTCCCAAGCAGGCGAGCATGTTTTTAAGGAACGCGGGACATAGCCGCGACCTGGCAATCCTCGATCGACATATTCTCAGGTACATGCGGCTGATTCACATCTCTGACCTTGCCTCAGGGGTCAATCGGTTGAAAGACTACGAAAGGGAAGAGCGTCGATTCCAGGCGCACGCGGCATCGCTCGGCTTTTCGGTCGGAATTCTCGATTGGGCCGTCTGGATTGTGCTGCGGGCTGCAGCTCAAATGGAAGGAGCCGCGGCATGGTGACGCTGATGTCGGGTGGTCTCGATTCGACGGTGATGGCGGTTCTTGCCAAGGAAGCCGGAGTCACCCAATATCCCCTCTTTGTCAATTATGGGCAGCGGTTCTTGGAGCGGGAGATGGCAGCCTGTGAAGGCATTGTGTCCCGTTTTGAGCTTCCGAAGCTAGAGATTGTCGATGTCAGGGGCTACGGCCGCCTGATTCGCTCGGGATTGACGGATGACCGCCTTGATGTCGTCGCGGATGCGTTCACCCCTGGTCGAAATGCTCTCTTCTTGTTGCTTGGAGCAGCATATGCTTATTCCGTGGGTGTCAATGTGGTTTCCATTGGTCTCCTGAATGAGGAAACACTCCTCTTTCCGGATCAGAGCAATCGATTCCTGCAGGCAAGCGGAACTGCGTTTGGCCTGGCACTTGACCGGAATATTGAGATCGTCGCTCCATTGCGATCGTTCTTTAAGCGCGACGTAATTGAGTTGGCTCGAAGAAAGGGGATCAGCGGAACGTATTCGTGCCACTCTGGTGTAGAGGATCCCTGCGGGTACTGTATTTCATGTCAGGAGTTCAAGGAGGACTAGATGGGCGGCGGCGGCGACCATTCGCAATCACTGGGAGATACAACCGAACTTGAAAAGAAAGCGAAGGATCTCCTTCTTGAGGCAAACCGTGTCCGAAGGAACGTTTTTATCAGCTTTGCCTACGAAGACAAAAACGAAGTGACGCTTCTGCGTGGCCATGCGAAAAACGAAAGATCCGATATCGAGTTTGCCGATTGGTCGGTCAGGGAGCCATTCGACAGTGAGCGTGCTGACTACGTTCGCCGCAAAATTGCAGAAAGAATCAACCAGGCTTCGGTAACGGTGGTGTACCTTTCTGCCGACACTCCCAAAAGCAGTTGGGTAAAGTGGGAGGTCGAAAAGAGCCTTGAGCTGGGGAAGAAGGTGATCGCGACATTCGCGGGAGACACCGCACCAGAGGCGCCCGATTTTGTAAGGACTCATGGCATAAAAGCGGTTGCTTGGAAAGACCTGGGTGAAGCGCTCAAGAAACTCTGATTTTTTTAGCGATGCAAACTATCGATCTCCCTAAGACGAGCGAATGTGATGGCAATGACTCTCCTATCGCCACGGCTGTTCCTCAGCTATTCGAGAAGTGATCAGAAGGTCGCGGAGGAACTCGCAACCGAGCTTCGCAGACAGGGATTTCGCGTGTTCGTTGACACGAGCGGTATCGACCCTGGCGACAACTTCGTCTCCAGGCTGGCCAGCGAGATCGGACGCTCAACGGCAATCGTTGCGCTAATCTCTAACAACTATTCGCTCAGCAGATGGGGCCAGGCGGAGCTTTACAGCGCCATTGCCGGCAACAAAGTGATCGTTCCCGTGTTGATTTCAGGTTCGACGATGTCTGCCCTCGATGAACCTCTGCAGCGTTTGCTCCGCGATACGCAGTACGTCACCATTGCCAGCGAGCGCCCTCTAGCCGGTCAGGCAGAGCGGATGGGAGAGTTGCTGCGGGTCGCCCGTCGGAGAAACCGAATTGAGTTGTTCGCGCGGCTTGCTCCGACGCTCCTGGGAACTGCGTTGGTTGTGCTGGCAATCTGGTGGGCGCTGGTGCATCTGAACTCCCTGAAGCAAGCTCAAGTTCGCGGCGATGTGATCGACGCCGCGGTAAATGCCAAAGCGGTATTGCAGCATCCGCGAGTCGCTACACTGGCTTCGGAAATTGCCGGCGACCCGGAGGCAATTGGGCGATTGATTTACCTGACCCAGGATCCTGCCGCATCGGACATGGCCCGCTTCAATGCCATAGAGCTAGGAAGTGAGTTGCGCAAGGGGCAGAAGTCCTGGCGTTGGTACGTCCGGGGGCTGAACGTAAACCACGCGCAGCTCGAAGACGTAGCGTTTGTGAACACGTCTTTCTTAAGCGGCGTATGGAACGACGTGAAGATTGCAGACTCGACATTCGCAGGGGTACTCCTGGGAAAAGACCAGGATTTCTCCATCTCCAATTCGGTTTTCCGCAACGTCGACTTTTTCGGCGGAGAGATCCAGGCAATCAAGGCCATCGATGTCTCGTTCATCAATACCAAACTGAGAGGTACTGAGATCGACACGACGAATTTTTCGAAGGTTCGATTCACGACGGAGGAACCGAAGGTCGAGGGTAGCCCGCTCATCACACCTGACTACACGCTGATTGAAAGCAGCATTGTAACGAGCAAGAGGTCGGCGCCGGAAGCCGGAGTCCTGGACTTAACCATGACCGGCGATGATGTTGTGTTCGACAACGTCCTGTTTCTCCATTCAAGTCTGGAGGGCTGGTTTCGGCCTGAATGGTTCAGGAATTCGACATTCGAAGACTGCAAGCTCCCAAGCAGCCTCACTCGCGAGGCGCTGATCAAAGCGGGCAACAATGTCACACCCTAGATTCTCGTTGGACTCACCCCAGCAGAAAATGCCACCGCTTTCGCGGCAAAGAGCTTCGTTTGCGGCTTAGGATTCTCGCCTGCAACCTGGGAATGCGAATCCAAGAAAGCCTTTGGCTTTGGTTTCCGGGATAGCGTCCCGAAGGCTCCCGATGTGTCTCTCAGCATAAGTCAGCCTCGTCGACCGCGACCTGGAGATTCTTATTGACCCGTGGCACTGTTCAACACATAATGTACCGATTCAGCGTTACATTCTTTCAGTTCCACGTCCCCAAAAAGCGCTAGAAGCAGCGCCGGCTGGTCAAGGACCTCGGTTGACGATGACACCAGACGACCGAATGACAATTCTCGATTGGCTTGATAGTAAATGGCGTCGCGTCTCAGTTGGCGATGACATCTTCATCTCCTATTCACACAAGGATCCGACCTACGCTGCAGGGTTGGCAAACGCGCTCGCTGGACATAAGTTTTCCTGCAAGTTCGATCAATGGGGAACCCTGCCAGGCGAGAAGATCCCGGCGAGTCTCCGTCGAGCGCTCCTGGGTAGTTCAGTGCTCGTTCTAGTCTGCACCGAAGGGTCGATTTCATCCGAGCCCGTAAATCAGGAGGTACGGGAGTTCTCGAAGACGAAGCGCCCGATCATTCCGATTTATATCAACGGCAACATCGGGACTGCGCTGTATGCGAGCGCTATCGAAGGCTTGCCGAAGACCGCCGAGTCCCCGGAAGCCTTGCGGACTGGCGCTCCTTCCGAGGAGGTGATGAACCGTATCGAGAAGACCTTCCTGTTCACAAGAAAGGACCAGCGCCTGCGTCGAGCCGCCGTGTTCGCCGCAACATTGGTCGTCTTGTTTACCGTCGGCGCAGGAATTGCCGCGATAACAGCAAGATCGGCAATCATTTCGGAAAAATCTGCTACGCAGCGAGCGGAGGCACAATCGGCGATTGCAGCGAGGGCCGAGGGCAGGGCGGCTGCGGCCACACAGGACGAGATGCGAGCCTCCCTCGGCGCGCGCCGCTCGTCTCTCATTGCGGAGGCCACGGATTCACTGACGGCCGGCGAACCCCTCAATGCTTCGCAGGCTGCCAAACAAGCTCTGGAACTCGATGTTGACCATCCAGACGCGGCGACCTCAAGGACTCCTGCGCTGTTATTAGCGCGGGCGATCAATCAGGGCATTCCCCGCGAATATCCTTATTTCGCAAACGTGCACAACGTCAAAATCAACCCGTCTGGAACGTTTCTGGCGGCCATTGGAAAGATTGCGGGGCAGGATGCCGATTCGACAGCCCTGAAAGTTTGGTCGGTTGACGGAGGACACCAGAGCTCTCTTGCCGGCAATTTTTCCGGTTTGACATTTTCGAAACGACAGAATGCTCTCGTCGTCGGCAGTTTGGTCGGTTCACAAACTCCTCGCGGAAAAACTTATCACTTCGAGGTGCAGTGGTACTCCTACGACCTGCACCTCCTCAGGGCCGTCCGGCTTCCCCCGCTCCCCAGCCAAAGCCAATCTGCGGTTGAAAGCGCTCAATCGGCTCCCGAAATGGAGCAGTACACTCGTCTGGAGATTTTGCGGGATGCCACGGGACAGGCATTGCCGGCGTTCTACCCTAACGACATTCAGGACCTTGAGTTCAGCTCCGATGGCCGGATCCTGGCGCTGGCCGGTTTAGCGACAGACGCACCCTGGATCGCTAATCCACATCACTACCGGGCGTGGATCGAGGAGAGCAGCGGCCGCCTCACCGCAAACGTGGATCGAGATAATGAACTGACGTCATTCTATGAAAATCGCGAACGTGTCCGGTTTCTTGGCAGCATGCCCTACCTGGTATCGGATGGCATAAGAGAGATATACCTGGACGATCTTCTTACCGGGGAACGCAAGAAGATTGGAGAGCATTCCTCCGACATCGCGGATCTGGCTGCGAGCCGGGCCGGAACGAGAATAGCCGCCGTGGGTGACGACAATAAGATTACCGTTCTATCGAAATCAGGCGATGCGTGGACCCCAAGGACGATTGTCCTACCGGGAGATGAGCACAGTGTCATGCTGGGATTCATCGATGAGAACCAAGTCGCAGTGGCACGGGACGATTTTTCTGTCACAGTCATTTATATAGGCGATGAAGCCAAGTTTGATACGAACAAGCTCGACACCGACGCAGGACTGTTGTGGGAGAACCGCCCCTCTTCATCACTGCACAACCATACCGGTGAAATAGAGGTATTGGAAGTCAGCGGCGATGGCCGCTGGCTCGCAACAGGAGGTGAGGATAAGACAGTCGTAGCCTCGAACCTGCTGCTACAAGATATAAGGGAACTCCAGGGGAACCGCCGGCAGATACGGTGCCTCGCATTTGACGAACGAGGCACAACGTTGGTTAGTGGAGGGGTGGATGGGGTGATTCGCCTTTGGTATCTGGAAGGTGCTGGCCGCCGATCTGTACCTGCTGATCCCGGCGCCGCGCGTCCGGAATCGTTCGTGTCTAGGGAGCAATGGGACGAGGGTGGTGACATATCGCGACGGATGATTCGCCAACATCTCGGCTTTGTTGAGCATGTCCGGGCCATTCCCGATGGACGTTGGCTTGCGGCGTCAACCTATGATGGCGTTCGAACCCTGCTTTCTGCGGATCTTACTCTCATCAAGTCGCGCAAGGACTCTTATCCTGGCGACGGGGTGTTTTTTACAGCGGATTCCAAATGGGTTGTGAGCACGCGGACCTACGCGTGGGCCGGATCAGGCAAGGTGCTCAGTAACCAGGGCTTCGACCTTTGGAGCGTCGACACCGATAGAACAATCCCAGTGGATTCGAAAGTCAATGTTTCGGAGGGGATGTTCAGTCGCGACGGTCTGTGGGCACAGGAGGGTTCCAACCAGACCCTGGTTCTTCATCGAATCAAGGAAGGTGTAGACGGTCGCACAATTCTCACCGGGATATTCAGTCCGGATGGAAAGTGGTATGCGTTGAAGAGCAGCGCTGGCGATGGCAAGAAACCAGGCCGGCACCAGGCGAGCCGCGAACTCCTGTTGTGGAAAACTTCTGACCCGCATGCCCCACCACTTCGGATCATGCTCTCTGGTCCGCCGGTGAGCGAAGGGGACAAAGAAGAGGGCGGAGAGCAGGTGGTTTCATTTGACGAATGGATGTCCTTCTCTCCTGGTAGCCATTTTCTGGCGGTCTGTGTTCATTCAGGAAGCGGAAAGGCAATTGAGATGATCTCCTTAACGGACCTCCATCACACGGTCCTGCAAGGTGTAAGGGTTCATGGGCCGTTCAGAATCAGTCCCAACGAACTGTGGTTAGCGGGGCAGGGCGAAGCCGCCGCGGCCTACGTTTGGGCGGTGAGCGGTGGTGCTCCTCGCATTCTGACCGGGCATGCCCTGGCTGTTAATTCGCTGTCCTTTAGCCCAGATTCCGCATTCCTCGCCACTGCAAGCGATGATCGGACCGCGCGCGTCTGGGATCTCACAAGCCTTGAAAGTTATCAGTTGATTCAGACAAACCCACCCGCAGATCTTGCGTTCGTGGGGGATGGGGCCGCGCTGATTGTGGGCTCCGGAGCTTCCTTGCACCGGTGGTTCGTCCCGTCCGGTTTGGCGGTGAAGACGCTGCAGGACGCGGAGAAAGTGATCGAGCACTAATTCGAGGGTGGGGGGTGTTAGTCCCAGCTGAATTGAGTTGCAAGTCGCCCAAACGCTTCCCAACCCCAAACCAACCCCAAATACCAATTCGTCAACGTTCTTTACAGCTCTCTAGCACTCTTTGAAACAACCAACCGCGTTCTCCAACTCGTTGATAATACACTAGTTGCATCACTCATAACCCAAAGGTCGCTGGTTCAAATCCAGCCCCCGCAACCATTTAGCCGATTGGCCAACCCCAGATAACCCCAAATAACAGCGCCTCTCAAAATGCCGAGGGGTTTTCTGGCTGTGCCTGCGGGTTTCTTTGCATGGCTATGCGCTCCTCAGTGCCATCCTGACCACCTTGCTGTTGGCCTCACGCTTGGCCGTCATCAGGGCGTTTCCGTACACGTTCATCGTGGTCGAGATCTGGGCGTGCCGCATCAGTTTCTGCTGCACTCCCATCGGCGCCCCGGTGTCGTCCAGCCAGGAACGGTAGGTATGGCGGAAGGTATGCCATCCCGTTGAGTTCGCTATTCCGGCTTGGGCTCATCCGCACATTTGGTGAAGTTGGTGCGGGTCAATTGTGCTTGTTCGAACTGGTGAAGTTTCAGGCTGCATGCATGACGCGTATGCGCAGCAGATCGAATTTCGCGCGTCCGTACATGGAGCGTTTGATGAGCTTCAGTCGATGGATGTTCCCTTCCACCGGGCCGTTGCTCCAGGGTTGTTGCAGTGCAGCCAACAACGCAGCCTCGTCGCGACAAAGATACTTTGCAAAGGTTGCCAATAGACTGGTTTTGGTGTCCTCGCACCACTTCGGCCATGCAGCAGTATCCCGTTCCTTGATGATGCGGCAGAACTCCCGAGCCAGAGTTGCAGCGGATGCGATTTCAGGTGATTTGCGACGTAGTTCATCGAGATAGGGCTGAGCATCTTCGGGGTCTTTCAGCAATAACCAGGCAGTTTGTCGCGGAGAAGCACGTGACAGCGTAGAGGAGGGTGCCGACACCCGCCCCGCAGTTTGAACACTCCCCCAGACAGCATCCGATTCTTTCAGTGACGGATTTGTCGCATTATGCCACAACCGGCTCTTGGAGCTCACGATATGCCAGAAAAACTCAAATATGAAGCTTGACCTGTACGGCATTACAAGGCTTCAGGGCGTGTTGGCTGACTCTTCGGGCGCCTTTTGACGCATCTACACGCATAAGCAGGCGCGCGGCATGCTTGGCGCGATTGTTAAGATTGTTGGTACGGAATTCGATAGGATGAACGAGAGATCGCGTGACGAGACTTTGACTCCAATGCCGGATGAGCTCTACCGTTACCCACCACTTCGTGTTGCGCGTTTGCTCTTTGAACTCGAACCGCTGAGCCACATGCATTTGCCGGTCGAGATCCGCGGCAACGTGTTACGCGGATCATTCGGCACAATCTTTCAGCGGTCAGTGTGCGATCCAAACTGCCCCGGGGCCGCGCGATGCGTTAGACGAGAGATCTGTGCTTATGCCATGCTCTTTGAGCCTCAATGGCGTTTGGAGGGGGATCGCCATGGCGTAACGGATGCACCGAGGGGATTTCTCTTCCGACCGACGCAGCATCCCGATCCTAACTTTGGCCCGGGCCAGCCTCTGCACTTCGAGCTGCGGTTGTTTGGCCAGGCAATCGAGGTAATTCCATTCTTCCTGAATGCCTTTCATGCAATGGCGTCATGCGGGCTCCGTGGTGTTCCGACGCGGCTGATCTCGGTGCTCTCCTTGGACTGGTCGGGAAGCGTATGCGCCGAACTCGTGGCAGGCGGCAAGGTGGCCCATGGGACGCCTCGGACACTGCGCATGATCGACCTTGCGTTGCCGCCTGCGCCATCGGGGCCATTTGGCATCCGATTCATTACGCCGACCTGGTTGCGCCACGAGCGACGGGATGAGTTGGTGCCATCGCTCGCGGCTCTGCTGTGCCGTGTCCGCGACCGGCTGTCGTTCCTCTCGCAGCTCTATGAGCTTCAGGACTGGAGTGCCAATTTTGGCGCTATTAAAGCGTTGGCACGTGAGACACGCACGCTTGAGTCGCGCGGACAGTGGTTTGAAGACAGCCGCCGATCATCGCGTACGGGGCAGGTGATGCCGCTGGCGGGCTTCGTAGGCGAGGTTCTTTACACCGGTCTATCACCGGCGCTTTGGCCTTTGCTAATGCTTGGGCAAGAAGTGCATGTGGGAAGGCATGCCGTTTGGGGAAATGGCGGATACCACGTAATGTGACGCTCTTCCAAACAACGAGCGAGTTTTCGGGGCCGTTAAGTCCGGCGCTGAAAGGCACGCAATGGGCCATTGCCAACGCGAAAGACCCGCCATTCATTGCGTCCAAGCTACCTCACCCCCTCCGGCGACTCGCAGCGATAGACTAGTCCCATGCAGGAGCGCGTGTGGGTGCTAGCAGTGAACGACGGCGAAGCGGTTGAGATTGAAAGGCTCCTTCACCAACGTAGCGAGTGCGTCTTTGCCTCAGTACAGCGCTGGGGCGCGACGTGGGCCGGGCTTGAGCCGTCGATTCAAGATTCCCTTCGGCAGTTTCGCAAGACCAACGCCGGTGGTGAGATCATCGGCATCGAGTTGGGGGGGACCAATCCTTATGGAGCCGTAGACATCGACCATCATCGCTACGGCGACGATGACCGCTCGAACTCGCTTTCATCACTGGAGCAGGTGGCCGCCAGGCTGCCAGTCAAACTCGACCACCGGCAACAGTTGGTAGCTGCCAACGACCGTGGGTTCATCGCCGGAATGGAGGAGATGGGCGCGACCGTAGCGGAGGTGCGCGATGTTCGCGCACAGGATCTTGCCGCCCAGGGGGTGACCCCCGAGCAGCAGCAAGATCAGCGGCGCGAGGTGGAGACTGCGACGGTCATCGACGGTCGCTATCTGGTCACGACTGCCTTTGACCCGCCAACCGCGCTCTCCGACCTCCTATACCAGGAGAAACAGGCGCGCGAGTGGCTAATCCGTGGGCCGCATGTATGGTCCTACTCCGGGCCGCGTCATAAGGAGTTCGCCGCATTGCCACTCACTGAATCCCACTGGTCCGGTGGCCGACCCCAAAGCGGCTACTTCGGCATCGAGAATCCCGGCGAAGATGCGCGGAAGAAGATCCTGAATCTCTTCGAAGGCTGATTGAGGCAGCAGCTGTCATCAAGCCTAGCGCTGACGTGGCGGGGGCAGTTTTTGAAGTGCCTTGACCGCTGCCTGAATCTGGTTCCCTGGGCCCGGTAATGCCACAGGTTGCAGGGCCTGCGGTCCAATTCCATCCGGGGCCGCCCGTCTAGCACGCTCCTCGTTGGCTACGAACCACTCGTAGTGCTTGCCCACTCCTTGATTCCCCGTGCAGACGGGGTAGCTGATCTTGATCTCCCGGTCTACAAGCACGGCGTTGGGTTCGCCGATCTTCTCTAACGCCGCGCGAATTTCCGCGTTCATCCCATCGCGGAAGTCTCTATGAAGACTAGCCAAGTCCAACTCGTCGCCGTTGAAGCGTGTTTCGCCCCAGCCTTCCGCCGAGTAGCGCCTTTGCCGATGAATGGTTTCCATCTTGTCGATCTTGATCTCGACGCTGCCCAGCCCAATCGGCTTGCCCATACCAAGTTTGTGAAGGAAACCGTCTTGCGGCTTGAGCGCGTAGAGCATCATGCCAAGTTCGAGATCGCTCAGGTTGTCAAAGCGAATCTCGAATTTCCATTGGCTTCCCTTCGGCCATGGCTTCACCTCCACATGCCGGGCGGGGACAAACGGCTCAGTTCCTCTCCAGGGGTCCTTGTCCTGGTTGATGGCGTCCGGGTGATGCAGGTAGAACTTTCGTCCCTGCGGCCAGTGCATCCCCGGCTTCAGATCGCTTTTTGCGACGAAACGGTTTGCTCCCTGAGGCTGCCGAAAGTACATGGCGGGCGAAGGCGGCTTCGGTCCGCTCAACTCCTTGAGTTGAACCTCCTTCATCTCCTTGATCATCGTGGCTGAAATGCCGTGCGAAAAGCGCACTCTCCCCTTCCAGTGGAGGCCGCCCTTCAGTTCCTTATCAGCCTTCTCCTTTTCGGACTTCTCTTCGATGAAGCCGAAGACGCGCTCGGCAAGGGTCAGCTTCTTGCGCCCGCGATGCAACGGGACAAGGTTCTCATCGACCGCTTCGAAGAAGCTCCAGGCGTTTGCCGCTTGGCCATTATCGGTGTCAACACGCCCCCGCCAGATCGACGAGTATGAAATCTCGATAACCTTCTTTCCCTCGCCGTCAACATCGAAGAAGACCAGATCGCCAGCCTGGGGCTGGAGTCCCTGCCCTTGGGTCCTACCTGGGCGCGTGTCCTTGGGCTCATAGGGCCTTGGCGAGGCCTCGCCCTTCGAATCCTCTGTCATCTGATCGGCCAGTTGCTGGAACCGAGCCAGCACGTCCGGAGGTACATCCAACAAAGTACGCCTTGCGTTTGGGATCGAGGGGATCAATACTTCATGTTTCTTTGTCCCTGGGATGTTGTCCCTTCTACCAGCCTCATAGCAGCCAAGAACACGTGCGACAACCGGTACTGAAACGGCACGAGGAGAAGAGGTCGTGTCTCTTCGCTGCGAGACAGCCATCCTTCTGGCGTCACCTTTGATGTTCAGCGCGGCTTCGGCCACGCCACCGGCGACCAACGTCGTAACGTCGGCCCACGTGAGCGGATAGATTGTAGTCTTTCGCAGATCACCAGTCCGCAACTTCCATGAAAGGTACGGTGGTTCTTCCGCAATCTCTCTCCTGAGCTCGCGGTTAACGATCTGGGTGTTTCCTGTATACATCTTGAAGACAGGGCCGGATGGAAATACACTTATCCACTTCCTTAGAGGATCGTCCAGGCTTCCGCGATGCGTGTAGCTGAGAGTTGGAAGGCACAACGGCTCCAGTCTCCATTTCTCGCCATTTCTAACGAGGCGCCCAATCGCAGACAACGCCTTAGTCATCGGCTTCCGGTACGAGTAGCACTCCTGCTCCAGGACTTTGCGGCTGAGTATCCTGGGTGCCGAGTTGCTGGCCGCCTCGGCAACTGATGAGATGAGCCCACGCAGCGAGGATGCCGGCAAAGCAGGATTCTTGTCCGTCAGAGATGGCAAAGCGGCATTCCCGTCCAATTTGAATCCGGTAACCTTTCCTGTCTTCTCGCCTTCATGGTTGGCACCGATGAAGACAGGGCTCTTTGCAGTGACAGTGCATGAAATGACGCCCGAGTGCCCGGTCGCCTCATATCGATCGTGGCGCATGCCTTTGAGCGCCGTATCTTCTAGCAGGCCACTCTTCCGCAATGGATCTGCGTTCAGATCACTGCTGCGCGGTCCTCGCGCGACCGGGACAAAATAATATGGAGAATAGAAGCTGGGCATGACTAGAGTCCCCCTTTTTCCCAGGCTTTGATCCAATCCTTCACTGAGCCATCAAACAATCCATTGAGATTCGATTCCACCCATTGCACTGAAGGAGGGTTTGTGACCACGTTTGCCCACCCATATCCCTTGCCTGATCCCCATCCGAAGTTCAGATCCCCTTCTGCAAGATCGCGAAGGACCAGTGCAAGCAGGCCAAGACTCGCCGACGGGTCGCCAAGTTTCCTCAAGCGGCCAAAGTCGATGGTGACCGCACCCTTGAGTTGCGGTTGCCAGCCGCCCTCTGCATTGAACTTCCGGTTATCCATCCCGCCGGCGGCCGTGAAGCGATCAATTGCAACGAACTCCTGGGTTGCACTATTCGGTGTGTCACCCACCTGTATGAAGTCATCGAGCTCGAGCACTGACTTCCATCCAGGTCCACCGAAAAGGCGCGTCATGCAGTCAACACTTGCTGGTATTGAGCCGTCCGCGTTCAGTCGCACCTCTTGCCTGTCGCCAGACTTTCCACAGGTGCGAGCAATTCTGGCTGCCTGATGCGCAAGCACTCCGCGGAAGCTCTCAGCTGGCAGAATCAACTTGTCATCCGCGACTCTTCGCGCAGCATGGGAGAGCCCCCCATCTCCGTCCTGACCCTTTACCACCTTGTTGGGATTGTTGACGAGAAAGTGATGGTCTTTGAAACTCAGCGTGATCTCGATGCGTCTCTTCTCGCCTTCAAGCCCAGACGCCTTGATTGATTCCAGTTCACTGCTTCTGTCCTTAAGTCGGTCGGGGCTGAATGCACTCTCGACGGGACAGGGATTCTTGAGCCATGCAGCAATGGCAATCGCATCGAGCACTCTCACAGCGCCCAGTTTCCAGCTACACTTGCCTCGGTCGTTCCCACTCCATGCACCAAACCGCAAGCTGCCGCTGAGAGTCATGTTGAGGAGCGCCGCATGCTTTTTCCACTCGCCCGCTTCGTAGGACTTGCCTCGAATGCGCACTTTGAATGTCGTGCCCACCGGAACCATCCAATGTGCAAAAAGCAAGTGCTCTTTGGCTGAGCCTCGAATCGCATCGATCTCAGTTCGACGGAGGATGTTCTCCTCGAAGGCGACCTCGGAAGTCGCAATCGCGTCGAGAAACTGAACCAGCCCACCGAACCCCTTGCTTTCGGACTCCTTCTTCCCGAAAATCGCTGAAGCATCAGCGGAATCAAATTCTATCCGGCGCTTGAGTACGCCCTTCAATGCCGATCCGGGAATGATCGGCTTGCACTTCAATGGCGCCCCAGGGATGATCGGCTCTTGATTGACTGTGCACGCAATCAACTGAACGTCGGCCAGCTCTAATTCCTCTTCGGGGTCAAACCTGTGAGGCTCAGCTTTGCCATTCCCAATGTGCATTGGCGAATCTGTCGTCAGCGTTCCTTCCAATTGCCAGTACGCGTCAAGCTTCATCGAGTGGCCTCCTGCCAATGCCATTCCTGGTCGACTGCGATCTCTCCGTATCCATTCTCAGGTACGTAGGGACACTTGCTCCAATCTGTGCTGTCACCGACCAAGCCGAACATCTCGCGAACACTCTTCGCGACCGGCAAGCCACCTCGCTGCCATTCCGCTATTTTCTCCTCGATTTTGCTGAGATTAACGTTTTCCCCCGCTCGAAGAACGAAAACTGCCCCCGCGTCAGTCAGCACAAAAGGACGGTAGGGAGTTTCGGCGGAGAATCTCCTCCACTGGTACTCACCCCCTACCAGGTGCTGGTCAGCGAAGTGTCTTTCGAGTGTTAGCTTTTGGTCTGAGACATCTGCCCAGTAAGACTTATACGCATCATGTGCGTTGGAAAAACCGCTTTGGATAGCGGCGACGTCGCACAGAAGCGCTGGCGTCTGTAGCGATATGATCCATTTGCTTACCGTTGGTTTCTCATCTCTCTGCAAGCTCGCCGCGAAAGGCTGAACTTGAACCCGCTCGGCGGTGCAGTATGTCTTCAATTTTCCAACACCGGGAATCCCACCCATCGTAATCAAGTTGCCGAGTTGTTCCTTTACTCTCTTTCTCGCCTCTGTCTCGGTAATCCGATCGAACGAAATTGCTGTGAGCCACTCGTATGACTTCAGCTTGATTTCAATGACATCTGCCCGATTCTCGGCAACTAGCGCGCGAGCTGCCGCCATGCGGTAAGCAAAGAGCTTCTCCTTCTCGGCACTTCTCGCATTGCTGTCAATCTGAGTTCGCACACGTAGTTCGTATGGAACCTTGAGAACTCCGAATCGCATTTCCGCATCCTTGAATGACTTCCAGTCGATCTGAAATGCGAGGTCATTCCTGCCGCCGCGGATATCTGCTACAGCAACGTCCCGCAATTCGTTCGTGTTCCCCACCGTTACGGCGCTCGCCGGTATCGGGTTCTGACGGTTCCGCTGGCCTTGCTCCGCAGGCTTTGCAAACAACACCCGGATCTTGCTGAATTCCTGGCAAAGTTCCTGCATAGCGCAAGTGGGATCTTGCGCCAGAGCCGCAAGGTCTCTCGCTTTGCTTCCGTTGACGCGCAGAATGGCATCGGCGATTGCGCCCTTCAGCACTCCGCCGGGAATCTCCTGCTGCGACTCAAAGATATTGTTCGCGACGCGTTTGCCGCCAATAACGAGGGGGCCCTCCGGCTTGAGTGCGATCCACCAGGTATCGGAATCCGGCGCATCCTCCCAACCACTGGCGCGCTTGTAGTCAGTCTCAGCTAACCGCCTAACTTCGATGCCAGCCATCACGCCAAAGCCTACTGTATGATCGGCACCAATGCTGGGAATCCAACTGAGGCCCTGCCTCAGACTTGATTCGAGATCCACCGCCTCTTCGTCGCTCATGATAGACCAAATCCGTCCCTTGAACGGATACGGCTCATTCGATTGAAAGGGCGTGCTGATCATTTGGTTTTGTCCCGACGCCACCGCTCCCGTCGTGTCGTCCTTCTCGATCCGAAACAAAATGGCCGATTTCTTCTCAATTTCCTGCGCATCCTCACCCGCGTACAGAAAATCAGTGAACTGCACAAGACCACGATCGTTGGTCCAGTCCTCTTCCTTACTCGGGTCTTTCCCCAGCCATCGCTTCCAGTCCCACTTGCATAGTTCGGACGGACATGCGTTTTCGAGTTCTTTCCAAGCCTCTTTCAGCTTGCCTTTCACCAAAGTTCCGGCCACGTAATACTCACCTGCCGCATTACGAGCAAACGGTGCGTCAATTCCGAACTCCTGTGGGGCGCTCGAGGTCGTCAGCACAGGCCCACGAAGCGTCAAAGTAACGTCCCAGGCAAACAGCTTCACCATGGCTTGACTCCTTCGGCCGCATTCTCCTGCAGCTCCGGCGCCACGTAATCCCACAAATCGACAAGATGGAACCAGGATGACTCGATGCTCCCTGTTGCGGTACGCCACATTGTGAGAGCATCGCTCCATTCCGACCGGCTAACAAAGGGCTCGATATCCTGGTTCAAAAGTTCCCAGCTCTTGCCCTGGTTCAGGCCCTTCACTGCTTCGTACACTTTACGTCTGGGAAACTCACCACTCTTGAGTCCGGCAAGTGCTTCGCTCATCCTCTCCAGATTATTTTGCTCCGCTGAAAGTACGAGCCCCTTTGTCGCTTCTTTGTTGCGCCATTGGAGTGCGCGGAATCCCTCCAGATCCTCACCCACATGATCAAACGACTCAAGCACGAGATAGCTGAGCCTGTGGGTCACGCGCCCCTCACGGTTTTGCAAATCCTTGCCACCTTTCGCCTCCACTTCGGCCAATTTCTTAACCAGTTGCACGAGCGGGTGTATTGGGGCCTTGTGATGAGCAAAGATCAGGCCCATCGCGTACTTCAGCGGCACCTGATTGCCATTGAGCGGTGCTGTCGAGTCTTTCATCTTCGATGCAAAGAGCTCGGCTGTCTCCCAGCCGCACCAGGCTGGCACTGCCAGCATCAGCTCGTCACCGCCCCAAAGCAATACTTCAATCCGCCGTTCTCCTTTGTCCGTTTGCCAGTGCCGCTCGCCTGTCTTGATAAGGAGTTGTCTTAGAAACTCCTCACGGCGACCCTGAACAGCCTTGTCAAACTCTTCCATGCCAACAATCTGCCCCTCGGATTCCAGCCCTGCAAGTGCCGCACGCGGCTTCGATCCAAATCCGTTTCCATCTGCATAGAAGATCGCCATCTTTTTGTTCAGTCGGCCGGCTCCCGGGTTCGTTGTCAAGTCCGTGAGGTCCCGCGTGTATGTCCAGTCGGCACCCGTCTTGCCTGCATGATCTCCTAGGAACTCCCGCTTCAGGTCGTATCCTTTTTTGCGAAATTCGTAGACCTCCTCGCTCACCCAATACGACTCCGCGCCTCGTTGAGTCTCCCGACTGGCGGGGCGAACGTGATCAAATTTGCAGACTCTGCCCCCTTCCACCTTCGCGGGGCGAGCGAAGCTGAACGACTGCATTTGCTCCATGCGAATCCGGCACTGGAGATTCTCTTCAACATCAAGAACTTTTTCGTCCACCTTCAAATCCGCACAGGCGACTGCGATTGTGGCATACGAATACTGCCCGACCAGCCACTCCCTTACCTCCTTATCGACATCCCCCGCATTCGCTTGCATATCCTCGATCAGCAGCGCTGCCTTGGACGCCCCGGATGTGATTCGCCTGACGCCTCTGTACTTGGCGGCGATCCAGTCCTCTAATGCCTTTGGCATCCCAAGCAATGACAGACCAGCGCCACGGTTCGCACCAAGATCCCGCGCCGCATACACAAACCCATAGATGTTTAGCGCTTCTACCTTTACCACAATCATGGCTTGCCCTTCTTCTTCTCACGCATTAGCACGGCTCGTAAGACAAAGGCAAATATGAGGATTGATGCAAAGAAGGCCGCACTCCACCCCCACCACGCTCTTCCGTCTTTCAACCAGTCGAAACGATGCCGGGTAAACTCCATTTCAAACCAGGCGATTACAAGCGATGCACCAGTCAACGGAACCAACAAGATTGTCAGAAGAGTCATGCTCTTTGTGAGATTCATGACTTGAGTGCTGTCGTCCTTCATCTTGGCTGCTTCGTCCAGTTCCAACGCCAGACGCTTCTCACGCATCACGTGATCGAGCAGTTGCTGGTTCCCCAGGTGGTTTGACCAGAAATGAAACAACTCACTCCCCTGCATCTGGTTGGACACCTCGTTAAACCAATACCCTGTAACAAAGCGCGCAAAATCGCGATTCAGACCTTCATTCTCTTCCGTTATCAAATGCACGCTCTGCGAGAAACGTCGCGAGAAATGGAGCAGCGATGCACGATGGAAGTGAGCGATCAGACCAAGCTGGAAGTAATGGTGCCTGAAGTGGGCGAGCAGGCCGTTTGCCCCATTCTCCACGAACTTGGGGTCTGCCTGACCGAGAAAGGTGAACCCGTACCCGGAACACAAAAACCTTGTCGTCATCCAGGCATTGATTGGGTTCGTCGCATCCCAATAACGGTCATAGCAATGCTTTTGAACAAAATCGCTCAGAAACTCCGGAGAGTAGGTCGCCGCCTCAGGATTACTGCTTGGTTCGTCGCAGAAGCAGAGCCGCTGCTGGTCTTCCAACGTCACAGCGTGCGGAGTGTCCGTTGTTAAGAAAGACATGGAAGGCATGCGTTCATCCTCGATCTGGTCATAATAGAGGACGTCATCTTCCCGATCCGCCTGCGGACAAGACGGAATTAGCCCGTTCAGCAGCCAGCGCCAATGGGCGGACACTGGCGGTCTGCGCCAGCCGCTGGCCTCCACGCTTTTCCGCTGTTCGCTAGGGTCCTGCAGCGTCGAGGCGTCTCCAATTGGAATTCCGCTGCCGTCCAGCCACTGAACAGATTCCGGACACTTTCCCGCCCTGCTATGGTCAAAGTATGGTGCATAGACCTTTCGAAACTCCTCGAGAAAGGCCATCGCCTCGGAGCGCGGCATGGGCTCGATAGCTTCTACTTCAACCACCAGAATAGCTACCCGTGTCTGAAACACATACAGGTGAACGCGGTCGATTGTCAGCCGACGCTGGTATCCTTCGTACCCAAAACGCACCTCAACACCGCGCACATCGTCGCGCCCAAGAATGCGCAGGTGCTCCTCGCCTGGTTGCGAAGGATACAGGAATTGGCGCACAAAGGGATGGAAGTACAAGTACTCCGCATAGTGAAGATCGCCGGTCGGGGCCGTGCCTCGATCATAGGGATTGATGAGCTTCCACGGATGGCCGTCGTTGTGCCGCGCAACCCACTGGTCAATCTTGGTCTCGCTCAGATGCTCCTTGCCGCTTAGCTCAAGCGGCCAGAAAAGAATCTCGTGGAACTTGTTAAAGCTGATTTCACTCATTTGCATCCTCACGAAAGGGACGGTTTGATTAGCTCACTCTTAAAAGCTGTTGTCGGAGGCGGAGTTATGGTTTCGCTGAATATGTCGGCTTTCAAATTCAGCCGAATCGCGGTCGTTCTTGCGTTCATGCCATCGGCTTTTGAAGCTGCCAGCGGTCGAATCACGAACGCTGCGACTTATCTAGCCTGTGTGTCCCTGGCAGAAGGACGAGGGGCCAAATTAAAACTGCGAAACAAATAATGACGGTCCAGAGTGCTCTCGAAAGGTGATTGATGTGCGTCAAGTACAACGAACAGAAGTGATGTGATCGGCGTTGAAGGCCAGCACGAAATAACACTCCGTGACATGAGGTCACAAAAGCGCAGTCGAAACAACTACTTGAAATGCAATGCACCGAATACTAGGCCAGATTCTGGGGCACGTCAAGATAGAAACACAGTCCTAACTCAAGCCGTCTGTGGAAAACCATCTTGGGAAGGTTACGACAGACTATTCTTCTCGAGGACCTGCCAAACTCCCGCCTGAAGCAAGGGTATTGATCTTGTTTGGTCTTGCGATGCGCGTCACCACTTTGCATTTATTCAGGGAGGCCTCGAGCGGCTTCTTGACAGTTTGCCGAAAGTGCCGTGTAAGGGATAGAACTTATGGCGGTAGAGTGAGGTATTTCCGAGCATGTTGTTGCGCCTAAGCGAATGAAACGCCTTCCTCCGCTCGTCCTTGCGCGTCTCCCTTAGCTTGCTGGAAACACCTCCCGCTCGGAAGTGTCTCAAACGCAGGATAAGAGCAAACAAGCGCAACAAAAGAGTACACTGCAAGCAAAACACACCGCCGCTCCGAGGCGACTGAAACGCTTCCGCTACCCGTGCTTTGTTACGACTTCGTAAGTTCTGAACGCGTCGCCGCGGCGAGGCGACTCCTCCTCCATCACCCCGCATCTCAGCGGGTTAAGGAGGCCATGTGCAAACTCCATGGCTGGAACCCGAAGCCCTCAACCGTGCTTGGAATCGCGTGCGGGAAAACGATGGCTGCGCCGGAGCGGACGGTGTCACCATTCAGCGCTTTTCCTGCCTGCTCGACGCTGAATGGGAGGAGCTGAAACAATCCGTCGAACACGGCCAATACCGTGCCCTGCCATTGCTCCCCATCGTCATCACCAAACACCCCGGCTCAACGGAGACGCGCACCCTCATGGTTCCCTCTGTCCGTGATCGGGTTCTCCAAACCTCCATCGGTTTTCATCTGGGTACAGTCTTCGAGGATGAGTTCCTCGACTGCAGTTTTGCCTATCGCCCCCATCGCTCTGTCAACTCCGCCATCGCACGCATTCGCTTCCTTCATGCGCATGGCTATCAATTCACAGCATCCGCCGATATCGCCTCCTTCTTTGACCGCGTCAACCACGAGCAGCTTCGAGAGCGTCTTCACGCCCGCATTCGCAACTCGCAGCTGATCGACTTGCTCGATGGCTGGATACAGGCTTCAGTTTGGGATGGGAGCAGCATCAAGCCGCTCACCGCTGGCATTCCTCAAGGCAGCCCCATTTCGCCCCTGCTGGCCAATTTCTACCTAGAAGATTTCGATCTCGCGCTGGAGAACGCTGGCATGAAGCTCATCCGATATGCCGACGATTTCCTGGTGCTCGCGCGCGACCGTCAGTCCGCCGTCAACGCGATTGCCATTGCGGCCAACCAGCTTGAGAAGCTGCAACTCATCCTTAAGCAGCAAAAGACCCACATCGCCAGCTTCGACGAAGGGTTCCGGTTTCTTGGCGCCTTGTTCTCCGGCGCAGACGTCTGGATTCCCTGGGAACGGCATACCCGCCAGTCCCGCCTTCTAGCCATGCCTCACCCCATGCCAGCCTCACTCGTCCACCGATGGCTCGAGCCGCCCGAGGCCACAGCCATGGCGCAGGCGTTGGCAGCCGCACGCCATCGACCAACCAAAAAAACAGGAACAAACGCTACAAGCGCAGAGGACAACGACGTGGCATTCCTTTATCTGACCCAGCAAGGCTCGGTCCTTCGCAAGATCGGCAATCGCCTCATCGTCGAGAAGGACGAGACCATCCTGCTCGACGTTCCTTATCACAAGCTGGAAGTTGTCCTCCTTTTCGGCAACATTCAGGTCACCACCCAGGCCATGGCCGAATTGTTGGATGTGGGCATCCCCATTGGCTTGCTCAGCCGCAGCGGTGAGCTGCGCGGGCGGCTCGAGCCCGCTCTCGGCAAAAATGTCCCGCTGCGCCTGGCACAGTTTGATCTCTACCACGATGCCGCCCGCTCACTCACACTCGCCCGCAGCCTCGTCGCGGCCAAACTTACCAACTCAGCTCAGGTTCTCTCCTCGTTTGGTGACCGTGAACAGATCCGCTCTCCTGAGAGTGCAGTCGCCGTCAAACAACTCCTCGACGCCAGTACCACGACCGCATCGGCTCCCACGCTCGATGTCCTCAACGGAATCGAAGGCTCCATGGCTCGCCTCTACTTTGACGTCCTCATGCGCCGCAACAAGTCCGTCTTCACCTGGCCCGGTCGTCAGAAACATCCCGCCACTGATCCGCTCAATGCCCTGCTTTCTTTTGCCTACACACTTGTTGGCAATGAGTTGGCTGGCCTCGTTGAAGGCGTCGGCCTCGACAGCTACATCGGAAGCCTGCACCAGATCAACTACGGCCGCCGTTCTCTTGCGCTGGATTTGGTTGAGATCTTTCGCGCGCCGCTTGCAGACCGCTTTGTCCTCACTCTCATCAATCGCCGCCAGTTCTCCGAGGCCGACTTTGAGCCCAGCGACAAAGATGGACTCTACTTGCGTCCCGAATCCTGTAAGCGCTTCCTCGGCGAATATGAATACTGGATGCTTCACGCGCCCTTCGGGACGATCAGTAAAAATGCGGCCGGATTTCGCCCCGTGCTTCGTGCGACCGTGGAGGCATATGCAGCGGCTCTGCGAAACAACACCCCCTTCCAGCCTTGGCTCTATCGGCTAGAGGAACAAGATCCGTCAGATGCCGCCCGACTGGGACCCGCGCCCGACAGCGCCAAACCACAACCGGCCACGGTTGCGGCGCTTCCCGAGCCAACCACCGTCGAGCCAACGACGCAGGAAGACGCCGGTTCCAAGGAGCCAGAATGAGATACATCGTTTGCTACGATATCGCAGATGATCGACGCCGCCAGCGTCTAGGTGACGTGCTGTTGGACTTCGGCCAGCGAGTTGAAGAGAGCGTCTTCGAGTGCTCCTTGGAACCGTCCCTTGCAGCCAGGATGATCGATGGAGTTCGCGCCGTAGTGGATACCGAGGAGGATAAGGTCCTGATCTATGGATTGTGCGAGAATTGCACTGAGAAAGCCCTCGTCATCGGGCCGGTCGAGAGAACCCAGGATGCGGAGTTTTACATTCTGTGAGGGGCGGGCTCCGCGCAATTCAATTGCTGGTTCGAGCCAGCTTTCTTTTCAGTGCCTGGCCGTCGGTTTTGCCCAGTTCTGAGACTTAAGGCATTGAATCTAATTGCTTTGCTGGATCGTACCCTGTTTACCACTCGGTACATGAGGTCTGCTCAGAGGAAGTATTCTCATGAAAAGAAAGAGCTTGATCGAGCTCTCGAGAATGCCATCTGCACCATCTCCAGGGCGGTTCCAGGCCATGTTTGCACGGTCTGCTCAAATTGCCCTGGAAATCTCTGAAGCCATTGGGCTAAAATGTAGTGCAGTCCGAATCACCCCGCCGCTCCGAGGCGACTGAAACCTTCCACCATCCACGTGGTCAGTTCGAAACGATCTTGTCCGAATCACCCCGCCGCTCCGAGGCGACTGAAACATTCCTGTTGTCCCAACTCATACGTGGGGCACGCGCCCGTCCGAATCACCCCGCCGCTCCGAGGCGACTGAAACTCTTTACGCTGGCGTTATCCGAGATTGCTTCGGTCGAGTCCGAATCACCCCGCCGCTCCGAGGCGACTGAAACGAAAAGAGCCGCAGCCGACCAAGCCGACCCCGTCCCGTCCGAATCACCCCGCCGCTCCGAGGCGACTGAAACTCGTGTTCATTTTCCCTCCAGTGCTGCGCGTGCCTCGTCCGAATCACCCCGCCGCTCCGAGGCGACTGAAACAAAATCAGGCGAAGGACCCCGTAGGCACCAACTCCAGCAGTCCGAATCACCCCGCCGCTCCGAGGCGACTGAAACGCAGTTCGCCGCATTCTTCGCGCGCTTGATGGTGTGTGGTCCGAATCACCCCGCCGCTCCGAGGCGACTGAAACCGGAGACGACCGAGTTTTCCGTGGCGCTGGCATTGTCGTCCGAATCACCCCGCCGCTCCGAGGCGACTGAAACGTTTGGCCCAGATGCAGTTGAAGAGGCTGCTGGTGCAGTCCGAATCACCCCGCCGCTCCGAGG
>Ga0302155_10000170_pt1 | contig 54898 bp, 44 predicted proteins | sample I_Bog_N3_1_FD_193508 | JGI IMG/M metagenome (GOLD analysis project Ga0302155, IMG submission 193508) | Peat permafrost microbial communities from Stordalen Mire near Abisko, Sweden - I_Bog_N3_1 | ecosystem: Environmental > Terrestrial > Soil > Wetlands > Peat | place: Sweden: Abisko, Stordalen... | reverse complement strand
TAAGGTCTACCGGGCGTGCGGCACCCCGGGAATTTGAAATTTTTATTGTGTGGGCGGTGCGATGCCGCGCCGTTCAAGTCGCCAGAAAAGCCGCGGCGTCCAGTTCGATCATCAGCGGTTCGTGAGGGTCATCCCGTTGGCCAAGCAGCTCGCGCAAACTGTCCAGATTGCGCACCAGGTGATGGGCAACATGGCAACTGCGGGCCAGGGCGGCGAAGTCCGGGGTGAGAATGTCGACACCCACCAACGGCACCGTTCGCGCCTCCATGTAGTCGCGAATTTCGGCATAACTGTGGTTGTTCCAGAGCAGCAGGATGATGCCTGCGCCAGCCTCCCTGGCGGCGATCAGTTCGGCGCTGGAGAACTGCAGGCCGCCATCCCCGACCAGGGCCACCACCGGACGCAACGGCTGTGCGAGCTTGGCGCCGATGGCGGCCGGCAATGCGTAGCCGAGGGTGCCGTAGCCGCTGCCGGCGTTGAACCAGCTGTTGGGCGTGGGGGCCCGATAACCCAGGGCGCCCTGATACACCGGTTGGGTCGAGTCACCGACGATCAGCGGCTGTGGCAAGGCATCACGCACGGTGTCGAGCACCTGCTGCAAGCGACACTGTTTCTGGTTCCAGCCGTTACGCTCGAGCGCATTGACCCGCGCCACCCGTTCACTCGCCCAGGTCTGATCGGCCTGGCGTTGTGGCAGGTGCGAGAGCAGGGCACGGAGGCCTTGCTCGGCGTCCCCCAGCAGGCCAACCTCAGCCGGTTGTACCCCGAGTATCTGCAGCGGATCGATGTCCAGGCGAATCAGCGGTGCCTTGAACGCCAAAGGCCCCAAGCCGAAAAAGTCATAATCGGTTTCTCCCAGTTCGGTGCCGACGGCCAGTACCACATCGGCCTCGGCGATCAGCTCGCGACCGTGGCCGGAGGACTGCACGCCATCGAGCAGCAAGGGATGTTCGGGCGCCAGCAAACCTCGGGCATTGGTGGTCAGTGCCACCGGTGCCTGCAAATGTTCGGCGAGCAAGGTCAGGGCCTGGCTGGCTCGCCGGGCGCCGCCACCGGCCAGGATCAGTGGGCGGCGGGCCTTGTCGAGCAAGGCCACGGCGGCTTCTATGGCCACGTTGGCCGGAGCAGCGGCGGCGGGCAAGGCGCGCGGACGCAAGTCGAGACCGGTAGCGGGCATTTCCAGCACATCCAGGGGAATCTCGATATGCACGGGCCGCGGCCGGCTACAACCAAACAGGCCAAAGGCCCGCGCCAGCACTTCCGGCAATTGGCCCGGGTGCTGCAACGTATGGCTGAACCCACAGACCCCCGCGACCAGCGCGCGTTGGTCGGGCAGCTCATGCAGGTGACCATGGCCCAGGCGCAGATGTTCACGGCGGTTGCAGGTGGAGATGACCAGCATCGGCACCGAGTCCGCATAGGCCTGGGCCATGGCGGTGAGGATATTGGTCATCCCTGGGCCGGTGATGATGAAGCAGACCCCGGGCTTGCCGCTGGCGCGGGCATAACCGTCGGCCATGAATCCGGCACCCTGTTCATGGCGTGGGCTGACGTGCTTCAGGCGGCTGCCGTGCAAGCCCCGATACAGCTCGACGGTGTGGACGCCGGGAATGCCGAAGACGGTTTCAACCCCATAGCCTTCAAGCAACTGAACGAGCGCCTGGGCACAACTGGTCATGCAGCACCTCTTTGATAATGGAGCCAGCCTTGGTGAGCCAGGCAAACGGAATCTGTTCACCGGCCCATCCTGCCGGACGACTTGTTTACCTAGTATTGGTGAATCAACCGATACAACAATCGAATTTTTTTGGCCTGACTGTTCGATTTAAGTCACCATAGGCGTCACTTCGGACTGCAGTGGAATGATTTATGCGCTTTCCCTCGATGACAGCTCTTCGTGCCCTGGACGCGGTGGCCCGCCTGGGCAGCGTGTCGGTCGCGGCCAGGGAACTGAACCTGACCCGCAGCGCCATCAGCCACCAGATCAGCAAGCTGGAGGAGTGCGTGGGCTTCGCGCTGACGGAGCGGATTGGCCGGGGCATCGGCCTGACCTACCAGGGCGAACGTTATGCCCGTGAAGTGCACGGGATTCTGTTGAACCTGCTGGATGCCGGTCAGTTGGTCGACGACCAGGAGATCTCCGGGCGTTTGTGTGTCAGCTGCGCGCCGGGGTTCGCCACCTACTGGCTGTGTCACCACATCGGGGCGTTCCTGCGCCAATACCCGCAGGTGCAATTGCAGCTGATTTCCCCCCGCACACCGGATGACATCAGCAATCCCGGCGCCGATCTGTTCATTGCCTATGGCATTGGCGACTGGCCGGAAATGGTGGTCGAGGAAATCGTTGCGTTGCGCTTTTTCCCGGTCTGCAGCCCGCGCCTGATCAACGCCCTGAGCGGCCTGAAACACCCGCAGGAACTCAGCGCTTACCCATTGCTGCACATGACCGACTACTCGGATTGGCGTGTCTGGCTGACGGCCGCCGGTGCCTCGGGCGTCAACGCCCTGAGCGGCATCCTGTTCTCCGATGCGCACTGTGCGCAGTCCGCCTGCATCGCCGGCCAGGGCATCGCGATTGGCGACAACCTGATCAGTGGCGATGCCTTGTCCAAGGGTTTGCTGGTGCGTCCGTTCGATATCACCATCGACCTGCACCGTGGTTATTACCTGGCCGCCGACCCGCAAAAGGCCGAGCGCCTGGTGGTCCAGGCCTTCAGCAACTGGGTCAAGACCCAGCTTCAGTCATCCCACCAGGCCTGGCAGGACACGCTCTAGAAGGGCAGGGCGCGGGACGGGGAGGACGATGGAAAACCCCAGGGAACTGTTCAATAAAAGTAACCAATGCGGGCAAAATAATTCTATTGATGTAGCGAAACTTTTAACAATAATAAGCCCAAGGCCCATGTCGGATTCACATCCGTCCTCGTACGCATATGGGCTAATAAAAAGAGGAACTCCATAGTGTCCAGCCGTTCAGCGGTTCAGCTCAGCGCACAAGGTATCAGCCAGTATTACGGTCGTTTCGCTGCGTTGGATAACGTCGATCTTGATGTTCGCCAAGGCGAATTCCTCACCCTCCTGGGTCCCTCCGGCTCCGGCAAGACCACCTTGCTGATGATCCTCGCCGGCTTTCTCAGCCCGACTTCGGGCAAGCTGATGGAACAAGGCGTCGACATCATCAAGCGCTCTGCCGAGAAGCGAAACTACGGCATGGTGTTCCAGGGCTATGCGCTGTTCCCGCACATGAGTGTCGCGGACAACGTGGCCTATCCGTTGCGTATCCGCAAAGTCGCCGCCGAGGAGCGCCAGCGCCGGGTCAAGCATATTCTTGAAGTGGTCGGCCTCGGCGCGCACATGCACAAGAAGCCGTCCGAGTTGTCCGGTGGTCAGCAACAGCGGGTGGCGATTGCCCGGGCGCTGGTCTTCGAGCCGGAACTGCTGTTGCTTGATGAGCCGCTGTCGGCCCTCGACAAGAACCTGCGCGAACAGCTGCAAACCGAGTTGCAGCGCATCCATCGCCAGGTCGGTACCAGTTTCGTCTTCGTCACCCACGACCAGAACGAAGCCTTGGCCCTGTCATCGCGTATCGCGATTTTCAACCATGGTCGCCTGACCCAGGTCGATACCCCGGAAAACATCTACAACCACCCCGAGAGCCGCTTCGTCGCCGAGTTCCTCGGCAAGATGAACCTGTTCCCGCTGGCCGACATGAGCCGCAACGGCCTGACCGCCAGCGGCCGCTGCGGCAATAGCGTGTTGCACGCCCAGGCCCCGTCGGCGTTGAGCAAGGACCCCATCGTCCTGGCCGTGCGTCCGGAGCACATGGAGTTGCACAGCGAATGCCCGACCCGGGAAGGCTACAACGTGATGCCGGCGCAGCTCACCGACAAGGTCTATCAGGGCTCCAGCACCCACCTGGCGCTCAAGGTCGGTGGCGACACCTTGCCGATCAACCTGTCCGTACCCGGTAACCACCCTGGAGCACTGATGCCCAGCGGGGCGCCGGTCTGGTTGAGCTGGCCGGTGCAGCAAAGCTTTCTGCTACAGGCCTGACCCCGCAAGACAACGCGTCACAAAGCTCTCTCCCAATGACAACAAAAACAGGCCGGTGTCCGATGCGACATCCGCCGATAGAGGACTTGCCCATGAGCCAGGATCATCAACGCGACTGTATTGAAGTGCTTATCGAAAAAGCCCGTGGCGGCCAGATCAACCGTCGCACCTTCGTCCAGGCCATGGGCCTGCTGGCGGCGGTGCCGCTGGCACTGCGCAGCGGTATCAGCTGGTCGGCCGGCAAGCCGCTGGTGGTGGTCAATTGGGGCGGCGATGCGCTGAACGCCTTCCGCTCGGCCTGGACCGATACCTTCACCAAGAACACCGGCATTCAGGTGCGTATCGACGGCGCCGGCCCGACCGAAGGCGCCATCCGCTCGCAACTGGCCAGCGGCCAACCGAGCTGGGACGTGGTCGATGTCGAGAGCTACAGCGCCATTGTCCTGGGCCGCGAAAAGATCCTGCAACCGCTGGATTACAAGGTGATCCAGCGCGACCAGGTGGCCCCGGCACTGTCTTCCGATTTCGGCATTGCCAGCTACCAGTTCAGTTATGTGATGGCCTGGGACAGCGCAAAATTCGGCGATAACGGGCCGAAGACCTGGGCCGATTTCTGGGACGTCAAGAAATTCCCGGGCAAGCGCACGCTGTACAAATGGATGAACGGCATGCTCGAAGCGGCGTTGCTGGCGGATGGCGTACCGGCTGATCAACTCTACCCATTGGACGTCGCCCGGGCGCTGGCCAAGATCGACGAGATCAAACCCCATGTGCTGTCGTTCTGGAGTTCGGGCGCCGAGAGCCAGCAACTGATGGTCGATGGCGAAGTCTCGGTGGGGGCGATCTGGCATACCCGCGCCAAGCTGCTGGCCGAGGACACCGATAACCGCGTGCGCTGGAGCTTCGATAACGGCTTTATCAACTCCAGCAGTTGGGCGGTCTTGCAGGGCAACCCGGGCGGCACGCAGCCGGCCATGCAATTCATCCAGCACGCGTTGCAGCCTGAAGGCCAGCTCAAGCTCTTTGAATTGCTGGGTAACGGGCCGTCGAACAGCGCTACCGAAAAACTGATGTCGGCCCAGCAACTGGAAGCCAACTGTGGTTCCGTGGCGAACCTGAAAAAACAGATCGCCCTCAACGCCCAGTGGTATGCCGACCACTACTCGAAAGCCTTGGAAGAGTACCTGACGCGGTTGTCCAAGTGAGCCATCGACCATGACGACGACCCTCACCTCAACCCTGAGCAAGCCAAAGGCCCGGTTCAGTTCGCCGGGCCTGGAGCGCGGCTTGCTGCTGTTTCCGCTGCCGGTGTTGCTGCTGATTTTCTACGTGCTGCCGTTTCTCGGCGTAGTCGGTTGGAGCTTCTCCCTGCCGACGCCGGGTATCGAGCAGTATCAGCGCATTGCCACTGACCCGGCGATCCACGACATGCTCTGGCGCACCTTGCGCCTGTGCCTGACCGTCAGTTGCCTGGCCTTGTTGATCGGCTACCTGCTGGCGTATTGCTGGGTGTTCAGCCCGCCGTTCTGGCAGCGGGTGGTGGAGATCTGCATCTTCATCCCGTTCTGGATCTCCGTACTGGTCCGGGCCTTCGGCTGGTTGATCGCCCTGCGCAGCAACGGCGTGCTCAATGAAAGCCTGTTGGGCCTGGGCCTGATCGATCACCCGTTGCAGTTGAGCCGCAATGAAATCGGCGTGGTGATCGGCATGCTCCACGTGATGATTCCGTACGCGGTGTTCCCGTTGCTGTCGAGCATGCGCCAGCTGGACGCGCGCATCCTCATGGCTTCGCGGGGCCTGGGGGCGGGTGCCTTGCGCACCTTCTGGCAAGTGCTGCTGCCGCAGACCCTGCCGGGCATGCTGGGTGCCTTCATCATGGTCTTCGTGTTCTGCCTGGGGTTCTTCATCACCCCGGTGCTGCTGGGTGGCGGGCAAACGGTGATGATCGCCGAGTACGTGTTCCTGCAGATGTTCCAGACCAGCAACTGGGGCCTGGGCGCGGCCCTCAGCGTGGTGCTGCTGATCCTGGTCAGCGCGTTGATCTGGGTGCTGCTGAAAATGACCCGTGTGAACCGACTGGTAGGCTGAGATCACTATGAATACCCATCGCACAAGCCTGAGTACCCGGTTGCTGGCCGTGGTCGCCATGGCCTTCATGTTGTTCCCGCTGCTGACGGTGATTCCCGTCTCCTTCACCAGCAAACGCTTCCTGTCGATGCCGGAGGGCAACTGGTCCCTGCGGCACTATGAAGCCCTGGTCAGCAATCCGGACTGGTTCAATGCCATCAGCCAGAGCCTGATCATCGCCTTGGCCACCAGCGTGATCGCCACGTTGCTGGCGGCCAGTTTCAGCCTCGGCATCTGGTATATGCGTTCACGCCTGGCCACGGCGTTGATGGGCCTGGTGCTGTTGCCGATGGCCATTCCACCGGTGATTTCAGCCCTGGTGTTGTACTTCATGGAAACCAAGCTCGGTCGCTACGCACCGGGTATCGGCTACGACACCCTGACCGGTGTGGTGATTGCCCATGTGATCATGGTGGTGCCCTACGGGGTGGTGACCATGCTGGTTGCCCTCAGCCAGATTGATCGGCGCATCGAACTGGCGTCGCGCAACCTCGGTGCCAGCCTGATGCAGACCACCTTCATGGTGATCCTGCCGAACCTGAAACTGGGGTTGGCTTCCACCGCGCTGCTGGGCTTTGCCTTGTCGTGGGAGGAGGTGGCGGTGACGCTGTTTATCACCAGCGTCAATGTCGACACGCTGCCGAAAAGGATCTGGAGCGGCTTGCGCGATAACGTCGACCCGAGTGTCGCGGCCATTTCGGTCCTGCTGATTACCCTGACACTGCTGGTGTTGATTGGCCGGCTGGTGGTTCAGCACCTGGCTGACAAGCGTCAGCGCGCGCGGCTGGCAATTTCCGCTCATAACGCGTAAAACGCCCCTCCAAGCCCTCGTCCAGAGGGCTTTGTCATCTGTATCCCCGCACTCCAATCCAAAGAATCCAAGCATGAACCTACGCCATATCGCAGTGGGGCTGTCCGCCCTTGTGTTGTTTTCTGCCGACGCCGCACAAGCGCGCAACCTGCTGGACCTTATCGATCCACCCAGCCAGCACGAGAGACAAGGGCACCGCTCAGGCTCCATCAGCCAGGGCGCGGCGATTGACCTGTATTCGAACCAACAGCAGCAGGCTTCATTCGACAGCTGTGCCGACCTGTTCCCGGGCGCCAGGCCGATCAGCACCGCCAGTGTGCCGGCGACGATGAAACCCATGGCCCTGTGTTCCGACAGCTTTGCGGTGCTGTACTCGCAAACCAGCAAGACCCCGCTCGTGGTGGTGGAGCGCCTGAGCGCGGCCCAGCTACAGAATGCGAAAGGGGAGGAGCGTACCAATCAGTTCTACCCGGATCCGCGCATTCCCAAAGGTGCGCGAGCCGAACTGAGCGACTACCGGGCCCAACATCCGGCCGTGGATCGTGGCCACCAGGCGCCGGCGGCCGATGCGCCGAATCCGAATGCCATGGCGCAGTCCTTTGCGCTGTCGAACATGGTCCCGCAGGACCCGACCAATAACCGCAAGATCTGGAGCAAGGTCGAGGCCGATGTCAGAAAGTTCGCGGCGCGGGCCGAGGGCAATGTGTTTGTCTTTACCGGTCCGATCTTCGACGAGGGCCATGGGACCATTGGTGATGACCAGGTCTGGGTGCCCACGCGCCTGTTCAAGCTGGTCTATGACGTGTCGTCCAGGCGAGCCTGGGCCTATGTGCTACCAAATGCGGAAACCCGCATCGAGAAGCCGATGGACTATGAGACGTTCGTGAAAACCACCGGGCTCAAGCTGCTGGACAATCTGCCGGTTTCGGGCTCGGTGGTTCGTTCTTGAGGGGCGGGCGTCTGTTTTTCGGAGTGCTTTGAAGCCGGGGTTAGCCGACTTTCATCAACGGTTTGGCCCTCGCCAACGCCGTTGCCGCACGGGTCAAAAGGGCTTCGGTATCGTCCCATCCCAGGCATGAGTCAGTCACTGAAACTCCGTAACGCATGGATTCACCTAGTGTTTGTGAGCCCTCGTAAAGATGGCTCTCCAGCATCATACCCTTGAGCGCATATTCACCCTCAAGGCGTTGCTCCAGGACGTTGGTAAAAACTTCGGGCTGGCGACTGTGGCTTTTATTGCTGTTGGCGTGGCTGCAGTCGACCAAAATTCGCGAGGGAAGGGAGGCTTTGTTCATGGCCGACTTGGCGTCGGCGATACTCAGTCGATCAAAGTTGGGACCTGAAGCACCGCCTCTCAGAACCAGATGGGTGTCAGGATTGCCATCCGTTCGAAGTACGGCCGAGTGCCCGTTGCCGTTCACGCCAAAATGGGTATGTGGGTGGGCTGAAGCCCGCATGGCGTCACAGGCGATTGAGATGCTGCCATCAGTGCTGTTTTTGAATCCAACCGGCAAGTCCAGCCCACTTACCAGTTCGCGATGGATTTGCGATTCGGTGGTGCGTGCTCCGATCGCAGCCCAGCTCAGCAAATCATCAAAGTAACCCGCTGCGATGGGTTGCAGGAGTTCGTTGGCAATCGGCAAGCCCCTGGCCACGATCTCACGCAGCAGGCTCCTTGAAACGTCCAGGCCGGTATGCACATCGTTGCTACCGTTGAGCCAAGGGTCATAGGCCAAGCCTTTCCAGCCAACCGTAGTACGTGGTTTTTCCACATAGGTTCGCATGACCAAACATATTTCATCGCTAACGGACTGAGCCAATACCGAAAGCTTTTCAGCAAACTCAAGTGCGGAATCGGCATGGTGAAGTGAGCAGGGGCCGACGATCACCAGCAACCTCTGGTCTTCGCCATTCAAGATGGCTCGTATCGCTTTTCGGTTTTCCTGAACCTGACGCATGACAGCAGCGCTGAGCGGAAGTTTTTGCTTAAGTGTCAGCGAACTGGGAAGTTGCCCTTGGAGAGATGGCTGTACAGATAGGGATACGGGTGAAACGACGGAATGAGAGTTCATATCGGTTGCCTGATCCTGAGCGAAGTGGTGCCGCCCAGGTTTTTCCAGGACGGCTGTCGGATAATGTCGAGAGTGGGGAGTGTTTCAATACGCGGTGAGTAAGACTTACAGGTTTAGTCCGTTAAGGTTGCTTTATAACCCCCGGAATATTCATGGCTGCAGTTCCAGTGCGGCTGTGGACCGGCGATGAAGGGAAGGGCGCTGTTTTTTTTCCAGAAGACCGTGTATCTGCAAGTCAGCAATGTATTTACGAATAAGAGATTCCGAAAGATGAGGGATTTCGAATGTTTCATTATCGGAGCCCACGGCTTTGACGGCTTCTTGAAAACGCGTGGACACAATATTTGAGCCACTGACGATCTCGGCGGGCTGGCTGACACCATGAATCAGCGTGAGTGAGGAGTGTTGTTTCAGCCGTTCAGGTAGACCTCTCAACGCTGTTTCAAATCGGCTGAACCAATCCGAATAGTTATCAATTTTCTTTATTTTGATACCTTGCTCAATCATCCAGTCGATAAAACTATCCAGTGAAATACCGTCGTCATGCGGATTCACCAGATTAAAGGATCTATAGTCTGCAAAAGACTGTCGAACCCCGATTTTCAGAATCGCCGAGGCGGTGAAGTCGACAGGCAAACCATCGTAATGGGGTTGCCCACCCTCCTGGCCTGGCGGCTGATAAAAAGACAAGGGAGCAATGCCCGTAAGTCCGATACTCAGCAGCAGGCGAGTGAACATATCGGGGATATTGAGCTGTCCGGGGTATTGGCTATGCGCCAGAATCATGCTTGAGCGGAACGTGGTGACGGGTAATCCGTAGCGCGTATGAGCTTCTCTGAGCATGACCTCGCTCGCCCATTTACTCAGGCCGTAGCCAGCCGCATAAGTGTCTTCCACCTCAAGCGAGGCGGCTGATACACGGATGTCAGAGTCCTCGTCCAGGGTAGCGGGATCACTCAACAAGGAGGCGACTGCGATGCTGGATAGAAACACCACCGGTTTCAGATGGTGGGTGAGCGCCAGGCTGATGATTTCCCCTGTGCCGGTGACATTGGCGTCGAACAAGCTGCTATAGGGAAGAACGTGGTTCACCAATGCCCCGGCATGGACGATAAGATCGACTTCCCGACCCAACCGCTCCCAGGCTTCCTGGTCCAGGCCTAGCGCAGGTTCTCCGATGTCTCCGGCCAAAACTTCCAGATGGAGTGTGGAGAGCGACTGTACCTTTCGGAAAATCGGCGAGCTCAGGCTACCAAACGACTCATGCAGTCGTTTGGCCGCAGCAGTCGTATCCTTTCCTCGTACGATGCAGATGAGCTTGCCATCCGTTTCGCCGAACGCTTCCAGCAACTGAAGGGCCAGGAACTTGCCCAGGTATCCGGTCGATCCCGTCAACAAGATCGTCTTGGGCGATCTTACAGAGGCTTGCAGTCCATGGGCATTTTGCAGGACATCCGAGCTGATGAATTTTTCCAGTGACAGATCTTTCGCGTGGAAGGTCTTCGTCTCGGCGCCGTGAATGGAGGCCGCCGATGGGCGCACGAGGCCCGATTGCAGCGTACGTTCAATATAGTCCGCGACGTGCTGAAGGTCGTAGGCCGGACTGATCAACAGATCGACCGGAACGCTGATCCCGTAAGCTTGGGAAAGAATCGAGGAGAGACTGACCGCCGATAGCGAGTCTCCCCCCATATCTCTGAATTGAGCCTGGGGATTTATTTCCTCAGCGGAGGCGCCGACCAGGCTGCGCACAGCTTGCTTGAGTGTTTCAATCACGGGCTGTTGGTTTACCCGATCATGGAGATCATGGAGTTTATCCCGCTCATTGGCCATGAGTTGATCATTCAATTCTTCAAGCGGCTGTGCGTACTTTTCTCGTAACCGCGGCCACAACGGTTTTCCATGGTCAGAGAGCAGGCCATTGGCTTGAGTAAAGGGCTCGCTGTCGATCAGGAAGTCCCTGGGAATCTCATAGCTGCGCAGCTGTGATTCTTTTGCCAGGCCTCGTATGGCTTCGCCGAGAAACGATTTGATCTGTTCGGGTTTGCCTTCGAAGCGTTTTATAAGGCGATCTGAGGGAACGACGACGGCGAGGAGGTGCGACCACTCGCTACGTCCATGTACGAAAATATTCTGGATATCCGCTATTGCTGAGAACAGGGTCTCCAATTGAGCGGTTGCAACGAATTCCCCTTGGGAAAGCTTTATGACGTTCTTGCGACGGTCTACATAAACCAGTCGTTTGTGGCCCGTTTCCGCCACGATGTCCCCGGTTTTGTAGTATCCGTGTTCATCGAATAGCTCAGCGGCCAGCTCGGGTCGTTTGTAATAGCCCGGGATAATCGATTGAGTTTTCAGAAGCAGCTCGCCACGAGGGAAGGGCGAGTCGGTTCTGTAATAACCCAGTTCCGGGACATCAATGATCTTATAGTCTTCGACCGGCGGGGAGAGCAGTTCGTTGTCGATCCAGATGGCTCCCGCTTCTGTCGAACCGTAGACATTGTGCAGCGGAATATTCAGCAAGGCCTCGGTGAAGACCTTCAGCTCATTGGACAACGGTGCAGAGCTGCAACTTGCCCAACTGACCTGGCCGCCTAGGTCGTGAGTACGCATCGTCTCGAGAATCGCCAAGGCCACAGCATCACCCTGGACGGCTTTGTTTCTAACGAGTGCGCCCTGGTATTTTTGATAGATCATCTCGCATATCCGCGGCACCAGGGATAATTCCGTGGGGCGAACCAACGAGATGTCTTCGAGCAGGGTTGAAAGGTTGCTCATGGCGGTGAAGTAACAGGTTCCACCTCTGGCAAGCGTGCTTTTAAGCGACGAGTGACCGGCCACATGGCTCATCGGCATGTAGTGGAAGGTGATAGCTCGCTCTTCGGAAAAAATCGTCGACCAAGAGCCGCCCCACATGCCAGATGCCAGTTTCTGAGTGTACATGGCACCTTTGGGGGCGCCGGTACTGCCAGAAGTGTAAATCAGCATGGACAGTTCATCGTCGGCAGACGCGCTCTCATACAAGGGGACTTCGGGCAATGAAGCGCCTACTTGCAAAAGATGTTTCAAATCCTCGATCAAGACCGCACTTGAGTGAGCGGCCAGGGCCGTCAGTGCATGCTCACGCTTCGCGGCGTGCTCGGAGACTTCGGGTATATAGTCCAGCAGCAAGATCCGTTGAATAGAGGGGGTCTTCAGAGATGCCTTGAGCGCAATGTCGAGATAATCAACGCTCACCGCCAATATCAACGGCTGGGTCTCTTGAAGAATCGAGTCTATCTGGGCAGCCGACGATCCTGTTTGAAGCGGGACGGCGATGACCCCCAGGCGAATACAGGCAAGGTCCAGCAGCGCATAGTCGCCACTGGTAAAGGCCAGAAATGCAACGGTACTACCTGCCTCTAAAGGCGCAGCCGTATGATGGTGCAGTGCTGACGCCAGGTGCCCCGTTCGGGCCCAAAGCTCCTGATAAGTAATCGTGCTGTACTGAGGTAGCCATTGGACCGAGACTGTCTTGCCGGATTCATCAGTCCGAAGTTTTCGGTCACGCTCCCCGATAGCCGGACGATCAGCATACTTGCTCATTGTATCAGCGACGATTTTTGCCAAGCCCATAATACGTTCCTTGATTAAAATTGGCAGGTAGTACTTTGATAATTGAATAATCCGGCCCTGGAGTTATTCGGGAAGTGTCTTCGGCAACCAGTAGACCGCGAGAAGTCCTACGGCCAATGTCAGCAGGCCTGCCACCGCCACCGCCAGGTGCATTCCAGACAAGAAGGCTTGTTGAGCCTGAGCGATCGTTTCCGCGGCAAGACCCGACTGATCGAGTGTTTCGTTCAGCGTGCCGGCCACATCGGGGCCCGACAGGCGGAACCACAAGGCCGCGAGCGAGCCGAGGATGGAAATACCCAGGGCATTGCCGATTTCGTTACTGGTCTCTGCAATAGAGGCCGCTGCACCCGCTCGTTCAGGGGGGACTGCGGAGACGGCGATTTCCGCGACCAGGCTGAAGGACAGGCCATAGCCAACTCCGGCGACGATGGTCGATGCAACGAAATATCCCGCACCTTGACTGGTGGTTGTCATGAACAGCAACAGCATCCCGGCGCTGATCAGGAAGTGTGTAGCGACCAGTGCCCACTTTCTTCCGATGCGCTCGACAATTTTGCTCGTCCAGATGCAGGTTGCCGTGAGGACGAGAGCCCCAGGTATCATTAACAAGGCGGTGGTGAAAACGTCAAAACCCAGTACTGACTGAATGTAGACCCCGGCGAGGTACCCGGCGGCCGACCAAACCACCAGCGACAACAGGCCTGTCAGAATCGCAATGGTAAAAATTCGGTCTTTGAAGAGGCTGACATCCAGCAGGGGATGTTTGAGGTGACGCTGTCTATTGACGAACCAAAAGAGCCCAATGATCCCAACCGCACCGATTGCCATTTGACTCGGGGAAATACCATAAGCCGCGGCGGTTTTCAGTGAGTAAGTGAAAAGCAGGATGCCGATAAATGACAGTCCCAGACTCAGTCCGTCGATTTTTCCGCTGGTCGGAGCATGCACTTCACGCAACAAATGTGGCGCGAACAGCATGAAAATGACGACCACTGGCACGTTGATAAGAAAGACGGATCCCCACGTGTAGTTATTGAGCAGAACACCGCCGATTAGTGGTCCGACCGCAAACCCACCGGCAAAAGTGGCTGCAAATATGCCAATGGCTTGTGCCCGTTGCTTGGGATCGGGGAAGAGATTGCTGACGATGGCCAGCCCTGAAGGCAGCAGTGTTGCCCCACCCAATCCCATGAGCGCCCTGAACGCGATCAGACTTTCGGGTGTTGTCGAGAAGGCAGCACCAATGGAGGCTCCACCGAAAATCATGGCCCCCACCATGACAAGTTTCAATCTTCCGTAACGATCGCCAATATTGCCGAACGCCACGAGCAGGGAGCCCACGACGAACCCATAGATATCCAGAATCCATAGCGCCTGGTCGGCACTGGGCACCAGGGAGGAAGTGATTCTTGGCATGGCCAGATACAGCACTGAACCGTCCATGGCGACGAGTGCAACCAGTCCCAGAACAGTCAGTAATCCTAACCATGCTTGCCTGTTCGCAGGCTGAGCGATAGTAGCTTGGTGCATAATGAAATGACCTTTAGTTGTGTGCTTGAAAAGAGAAGTTAAATGCTGCGGGTGTTTGTTATTTCAGCAGGTTGCCAATCACCGTGCCGAGTAGTTGTGCTCCGTTTTGGGTGAGTATGGATTCAGGGTGGAATTGAAACGATGCAAATAAAGGCCCGCGCAGTGCATGCACTTCGCCGGAGTGGGGATCGCGACTGACTTCCAGGGTCACGCCGTCGTATCGTAATGTCGAGTCATTCATCATGGCGGCAAAGGTGTTGTAAAATCCCACCCGTTCAGGTTGCCCAAACAGGTCGATTTCTTTTTGAGTCCCCTGGTTGGGCATGTCCTTGCGTTGTACCTGCAGGCCCAACTGAGTGCAGAGTATTTGATGACTCAAGCAAACGGCCAAAAAAGGGCGTTTTTGTTTGATCAGCGTTTTGACCGCATTGTGCAAACTATAAACTCGAGCATCTTCTAGGTTGTTCGGGTCGCCTGGGCCCGGCCCTAATACGAAAATGTCATAGTTGTCGTAGGGTATTGGATGTTTTGCATTGGCCACATCCACAGAGAGGCTGAATGCACTCAATTGATGGCAGATCATTGTGGTGAAGGTATCTTCGGCATCCAGTACCAGGACCCTGAGACCCTTCAGTTCTTCTTGTGGCTGCCCTCGTTCTTCTGTCGGTGACTGCCAGAAATTTGAAATGTTGTCGTTACGACTTTGCAAGGCGACTTTGATACTTGGATGAGCGGCGAGATTTTTATAATCCTGCTCACTAAGGGCTCGGCCAGAGGTGGCGGTGCCTGTTTCAGGATCAAGGATGCCTAGCGCAGAAAGCAGGCCTGAGGCCTTGGCTCGTGTTTCAGCGGCCTCCGAGGCTGGGCATGAATTGCGTACGAGTGTGGAGCCGGTCGAAATCCGGATTGTGCCGTACTTGTTAATATCGGCTGTTCTAATCAATATCGAGGAGTCGAGACGGTGAGCACCGTATTCGTCACGCCCCAGAAGCGCGATAACACCGCTGTAATAGGCTCGGCCTTCAGGTTCATATTTTTTGATGACCCGACAGGCGTTTTCCAAAGGACTGCCGGTAATGGTGGGGGCAAACAGGGTTTCGCGTAAAATGTCCCACGGTTGGGATTGGGTTTCTCCTGTGATGAGGTATTCGGTATGGGCGAGGCGAGTCATTGTTTTCAGGTAGGGGCCTTGGAGGCTGCCGCCCTTGCCGCAAATTTTGCCCATCATCTTGAGCTCTTCATCCACCACCATGTACAGCTCTTCGGTCTCCTTGTGATCGCCCAGGAAACCGAGGATACCTTCCACGCTGGGGCCTGATGCCGGGTATCGATAGGTACCGCTGATGGGGTTCATGGTGACGATATTTTGCTCGAGGCTGACATGCCGCTCAGGCGTCGCTCCGACGAAGACTCTATCGCCTGTGTAGATGATAAAAATCCAATAGGCCCCGACTTCCTGTTGCAGAAGTCGACGGAAAAGCGTCAACGCCTTGTGATGATCAAAGTCATTGATGGACGCGAGGAATGAGCGCTTCAAAACAAAGTTTGAGCCTGCCCCCATCCCGATTTCGTCTTTGATGATCTGCAACGCGGTTTCGGTGTAAGTGGCATCATCAATGTCGTAATGCTCTCCACTCAGCTCGATTCCGCCGTCTGGAATCTGTGCCAGCAAATCGAGCTTCGACAACTGGGCGGCTGCCTCGATACACAGCGCGATCAGCGGTTCCTTGTCATCAACGCACTCAAATCCCCTTTCCGTAATCTGGCGATAAGGAATGATTGCGAGGACATCGTGATCACCGCCCTTCGACAGATGGGGCGAATAGCACTGAGCAAGGTCTGTCAGCGTTTCCAACTGCTTGACCTGGCCTGTCAGGATTTCTACTGCTTTGCTGTTGGTTGATTCAGGACGATAGATCAGCGCAAAAGGGGGCGGCGAGTTGCCCAGTATGGTTGTTAGCAACTCATCCTTGAGGCCAGGCACAACCAATGGTGTGCTCATACAAAGACTTCCTCGGTCGTGCACACCACCGCGCAATTCTTCGCCGCATAGTCCAGCGCCAGTTGGTGATGCTTTTCTGAAAAGTCGGCAACAGCATCAGCCACCAGGAACGTCTGAATATCGTTGGAAAATGCCTCGACTGCGGTAAACAGCACACCCACATGGGCGTACACCCCACAGATAACCAGTTGGTCACGACCCGCTTCACGCATGCGTTCGAGCAGGCCCGAGCGGAAGAACGCGCTATAACGCCATTTTGTGGAGAGCCAATCATTGGGCTCGGGGGCGAGCTCTTCGACTATTTTCCGATCGTCTGGATCAACCTTCATTCCTGGGCCCCAAAAGTCCTTCAGCAAGCCTCGCTGCTCGGGGTTCATACCGCCCGGTTGCGCGGAATAGGCAACTGGGATGCCCAATTTCCTGGCTCGCCCGCACAGCAATGAAATGTTCTGGATAAGACCGTTGCGATGCTGTCCCTCAAACGGCTGTACGAAATAGCGCTGCATGTCATGGATGAGCAGGACGGCGCGGTCGGGATCAACATCCCACTGAGCAATGTTCGGCGGAAGATCGAACGAGGTGGGCATTTGATACGGGGAAATGGATGGTATGCCGGTCATGAGTCTCTCCTTGATAACCAACAACTGGGTGTCCGATCGGCGCAGTTGCAGACCTTTCGGCGGTACGGTGCGCATGGCAGGCACTCCATGCGCTTGCGTCAAATAATTATGTCGTGCAGCGACAAAATGTGTCAACTGACAAAATTCAATGAAGGATAAAATTCACTTTAAGACTGTTTAAAGTCTTTTTATATCAATAAGTTAGTGAGTTTTTCCTCGGAGATCTGACTTTTTTGAGATTTTTGTAGGCAGGGAATGGGAGTTTTTGGCTTGGAATGGGAAGTGGAGGTCGCTCGATCTGATGGGCGACGGTGGTGGGAGAGGAGGCAAGAGGGGGGGCGGGGCAGGATCTCGAGGCTGTCACCATGGACTGAAGGAGGGGGTGTTGCACGGAATTTTAGATTCAGTTGGGTGTCGATTTGGGGCGATTCGGAGAGAAATCGGTCAAAATTACGAGCATCGTCTACGATTGATCTCTGATGTATTTACGTTTGCATGGTTGGATACCCTGTAACAGGGACTGTGGAAGGTTTTCATTGATGCTTCTTTTGTGGACCTCAGACGGTTTAAGTCGCCGCAGTTGCTGATAAACATTCATCTGGTGACATAATTCGTTTCGTGTCTTATGTCTATAGATGAATTTTTTCTCATTGAGAAAATAGTCCTTCTGTGTTAAAAACTTTTTGCGTCAGGCTGAGAGCCTGAAAGCCTGGCAGGGAGGCTGCAGCGAAAACAGGAATTAATTAGCAAGAGGTAGATCGTGAAGGAACCTGAGGAGCTCGGCCGTCGAGAGCGGAAGAAGCTAATGTTGCGTGAGGCTCTGATCGAGTCTGCGTACAATCTGTTCGAAGAAAAGGGATTTGACGAGACAAGGATTGAGGACATTACCGATAGGGTTGATGTGTCTTCGCGGACGTTTTTCCGTTATTTCTCCTCCAAAGAGGAGGTCGTTCTTGACTATCAAGAAGTCGAGCACGATGAAGTTATTGCTGCTTTGAAAGTCAGGCCTGAAGGCGAGTCCATTTTGACCTCTTTGCGGCACGCCGTTGTCGAAGTGGTCAATGGATGTGAGTTAGGTTCCTACGGCCTGGACTCCAATAGGTTTAGGGTCTTGAAACATCTTATTCGTGGTCATCCTCTGGTTTGCGCTGGAAATCTGGAACGAACGCAAATTCGTAAAGCGTCGCTGATTGCCGTGATCGCGAGCAAGATGGGTGTCGATCCTGAAGAAGATATCCGACCCGGTGTAGTGGCGGGGGTGCTTGAGTTTGCCAATAGTGCGGCGTACGACGTTTGGAAGGATCTCGAGGACTCTTCTGTGCTCTATTCTGATGTATTAGATGATGTTTTCGCGATGATTGAAGAGGGATTGAATTACAGTTGTCAGGCTGAGTAGGAAAAGCACTTTTGGCAGTGGTGCATGCACACCACTGCTTGTTTTTTATATTGAAATAAAGATTACTTGGATATGATCTTTTTCGCTGTACTAGCCTGTTAGCTGCCCTCGCTACTCACATGTGGGCGGTTTGGGTTTTCGCAATAAATAATCGACGGCCGAGGCCAAACGCAGACGCCAGATGTACGGCCGGATTGGCTGTTTCAGACTCAAGCATGAGTTCCGACGTTATTACATTGGCGCCGCAGTAGTTGAAGATACCATGGTCAATTTGGGTTTTCATCGCGGCCGCATAACCATGTCGGTTGTAGGTACCCGGATCTGCTCCACCCACCCCCAATAAGTGAATGGGCAGGTGACCCAGTTTCTTTATCAGCGGAGCGCCTGGGCGGAATTCGAATGCCCATCCATTCGAGAACACACGATCAATCCAGCCCTTGAGCAGGGCCGGCATCGACCACCAGTAAACCGGGTAGACGAGGACCAGTGCATCCGCGCGCTCAATGCGTTGCTGTTCAGCGCGGATATCAGGTGGCGGCAATGCTTCATTATGGTGAACCGCCAGGTCGCCAGCGGTGAATCGTGGATCGAATCCTTCACCGTATAGGTCCGCGATGTCATAGGTGCTGCTGTGATCCGCTGTCGAGATTCCATCCCCAATTCGAGCCGCTATCCCGTGGGTGAGGGAGTGATGGTCATGGTGAGCGACGACGATGAGTGCGTGCATTTGAATCTACCTCTCGGTGGTTGAGGTCCGCAGTAGTGAGCTATATACTTTTAGTAAGTTTGGTAACCTACTATTGGTATATAGCGATGTCAAGCGCTGAAGGGGAAGCACCGGGACGCTCGTCGCCACGCCTGCGCATGTTGCGGGAGGATCGGCTACGTCAGTTGCTGGACGTGGCTTGGCTGTTGATTCGCAGCGATGGAACCGAGGAGTTGTCGCTCGGCAGGCTCGCTGAGCGCGCGGGGGTGACAAAGCCCGTGGTGTACGACCATTTTCAGACCCGGGCGGGGCTGTTAGCGGCGCTCTACCAGGATTTTGATGCGAAACAAGCGTCGCTGATGGACGCGGCTCTTCAGCAGCTCAAACCTGAGCTTTCCGATGCCGCGCGTGTTATTGCATCGTCGTACGTAGATTGTGTCCTGACCCAGGGCAACGAAATCCCTGGTGTTATTGCCGCGTTGGTGGGGTCGCCAGAGCTCGAAAAAATCAAAAGGCAATACGAAGCGGTTTTCTTGGCAAAGTGCCGAAGTGTTCTACTTCCTTACGCCGGCGGCGGTGAGATTTCCCATGCCAGTCTTCGAGCGATGCTGGGGGCGGCCGAGGCACTGTCGCATGCAGCGGCAGCCGGAGAAATCGAAGCCTGGCAGGCTACCGACGAGCTCTTCAAGACGATAGTGAGCATGGTCGATAGAGCAACTCTGTAGCGTGCTAATACAGTCCAGTTGTAGTGATCCGTGACCTTGTGTGGGGCACCGAGCCGGCTCTGTTTCTTGCAGAGTCCGGGTGTACTCGCCTCGCGTGAGATCAGAAAAACAGCATGCCGAGCCTGCCTGTCACTGAGGCGAGGGTCTTGTCAGGTATAAATACATGATGTAAAACATCTATTAAATAAAGATTGTAACTAATCTATTCTGTCTTTCCCCGACGAGATGCGGCACGCCCCGCAAGTACAAGGAACACTCCATGCTGTCTACATTGGTCGCAAACCGCCTGGCACGGCGTCAGGTTCACTATGGCTGGGTGGTGGCCGCCGTCACCTTCCTGACCATGCTGGTGATGGCCGGGGCCATGGGGGCACCGGGGGTGTTTATCGTGCCCCTGGAGCACGAGTTCGGCTGGAGCAGTGCGCAGATCTCCGGGGCCCTGGCGATTCGTTTCATGCTGTACGGGTTGATGGGGCCATTCGCGGCAGCCTTCATGAACTACTTCGGCCTGCGCCGGGTGGTGCTGGCGGCGTTGGTGATCGTGCTGGGCGGCATGATCGGCTCGATGTTCATGAACAGCTTCTGGCAACTGGTGCTGTTGTGGGGCGTGGTGGTCGGTGTCGGTACCGGGCTCACCGCCATGGTGCTCGGGGCCACGGTGGCGACCCGCTGGTTTTCCCACCGTCGCGGCCTGGTGGTCGGGCTGCTGTCGGCCAGTTCCGCCACCGGACAACTGCTGTTCATGCCACTGATGGCGTCCTTGACTGAACACTATGGCTGGCGCCTGGCGTTGAGCTTCATCTGCTGCGCCATGGCGGTGGTCGTGGTGGCGGTGCTGGCGCTGTTGCGCGATCGTCCGGTGGACCTGGACTTGCCGCTGTACGGGGAGACAGAGGTTCTGCCAGCACCCGCCCACCGCGGCAGTTTGCTGCAGATGCTGATCAGCCCGCTGAAGGTGCTGCGCGACGTGTCGGGCAGTTGGACGTTCTGGGTATTGTTCCTGACGTTCTTCGTCTGCGGTGCCAGCACCAACGGGCTGATCCAGACCCACTTCATCAGCATGTGCGGCGACTTCGGCCTGGTCGCCACCAGTGCCGCCGGTATCCTGGCGATGATGGGCATCTTCGACTTTTTCGGCACCGTGGGCTCGGGCTGGTTGTCGGATCGTTTCGATAACCGCTGGCTGTTGTTCTGGTATTACGGCTTGCGCGGCATTTCGCTGATGCTCCTGCCGTTTACCGACTTCACCGTGTTCGGCCTGTCTTTTTTCGCCGTGCTCTATGGCCTGGACTGGATCGCTACCGTGCCGCCCACGGTCAAGCTGGTGGCGCAGAAGTTCGGCGGCGAGCGGGCCAATATCGTCTTCGGTTGGGTATTTGCCGGCCATCAACTGGGCGCGGCCTTTGCCGCCTACGGCGCCGGGTTGACGCGGACCTTGCTGGCGACCTACACGCCGGCGTTTTTCATCGCCGGGCTGCTCTGCGTGATCGCCGCGCTGATTGCCCTGTCGATCCCGGTGATACTGAAAAAATCGGTGGTGAGTTAGCAGTCTCCAGTCTAACGGCGCTAGCCAGGGCAACAGAATGCCCTGGCTATTTCCTTTCGTTGTCTTCAAATGCTCAAAGCGAGATAGTCGGTGTATCCCTTCTGGCTGCCGCCGAAGAAGGTGGTGTTGTCCGCTTGATTCAGCGGCGCATCGGCCTTCAAGCGCTCGACAAAGTCCGGGTTGGCCAGAACCATCTGGCCGTAGGCCTCCATGTCCGCAAGCCCGGCAGCCAGATCGGCGCCAATCTGCTCCCGTGGGCGGCCTGGGCGGTTGACTATCAGGGTGTTGTTCCAGGCCTTGCGGATGTCCACCAGAAGCGCGTCGTCGCCTTTATGCATGATGTGGACGTAAGCAAGGCCCAGCTTATTCAGTTCGGCCACCAGATAGCGGTAGAGGTCCGGACCTTCTTCGCCTTCATCGATGCCCCACATGGTGATGCCGGGCGAGAGGCGAATGGCGGTTTTTTCGGCGCCGATTTCCTCGGCGATGGCGGTCGCGACCTCAATGGCAAAGCGTGCGCGGTTCTCGATCGAACCACCGTACTCATCGGTTCGGGTGTTGGCACTGGGGGCCAGGAATTGCTGGACCAGGTAGGCGTTGGCGCCGTGAATTTCGACACCGTCGGCACCGGCTTCAATGGCCCGGCGCGCGGCGAAGCGGAAATCAGCGAGGGCCTGGCGCACCTCTTCAGTGGTCAACGCCCGTGGTACCGGGATGTCCTGCATACCCTTGAGGGTGAACATGGGCGTATTCGGCGCGATGGCGGACGGCGCCACACCCTGGCGATGATGGGGTGTGTTGTCGGGGTGGGACATCCGACCGGCATGCATCAGCTGGATAAAGATATGCCCACCTTGGGCGTGTACCGCGGCGGTGATTTTCTTCCAGCCGGCGACGTGTGCATCGCTATAGATACCGGGTGTGGTGAGGTAACCCTGACCATCGTCAGACGGCTGTGTACCCTCGGTAACGATCAGGCCGACGCCGGCACGCTGGGCATAGTATTCGGTTGCCAGTTCCCCTGGCGTGCCATCGAATTCCGCGCGGCTGCGGGTCATGGGGGCCATGACCAGACGGTTTGAAAACGTGGCGTTGGCGACGTGTATGGGGGCGAAGACTGAGCTCATGATGTGATCCTCAAAAGTGTGTGTTGCTGGGAGCGCATCATCAGTCTTATTATTTTTGGGATAAATAGGGTCTTCTGGATTTGATTGATCCATATCTGGAGCAATTGGCGTGGAACTTCTGAACGATATGGCGTTGTTTGTCGAGGTCGTCAAAGCGAAAGGATTTCGCGGGGCGGCCGAGGTGTTGGGCATGCCGAACTCCACCCTGTCCCGGCGTATCAGTGCCCTGGAGAAGGCGATCGGTTTGCGGCTCCTGCATCGGACCACGCGCAAGGTCGAGGTGACTGAAGCGGGGCAGATCTACTTCGAGCGCTGCAAGCGCATTGTCGATGAGGCCCGGCTGGCCCATGAACAGTTGGGCGAGATGCTCGCGCAACCCAGCGGAGTGCTGCGGGTCTCATTCCCCGTGGACTTTGCGGTCACTTACCTGGCGCCCTTGATCGCCGAGTTTTCCGGACTTTATCCGGGGATCACCTTCGATCTGGATCTGACCTCCCGGCGCGTCGACCTGGTGAGCGAACCCTTCGATGTCGCCATTCGGATGGGCGAATCGGAGGACTCGCAACTGATCGCACGCCCCTTGACCACCCTGGTGTCTTATTTGTATGCCTCGCCGCGTTATCTCGAAGTCTCGGGCGAGCCGCGTACACCGAGTGATCTCGAGCGGCATCAGTGCCTGAATATTCAGAAGGCCGGGAGCTGGACACTGAGTGATGGTGTACAAACCCTCTCGGTGGCGGTTGGCGGGCGTTTCATGGTCAACAGTGTCGGGATGCTGCGGCGGCTTGCCGCGCTTGATCAGGGCATCGTACTGATGAACGAGGAAATCATTGCCGATGAACTGCGCAATGGCCAACTGCGTCGTGTCATGCCCGAATGGCGGGGCAAGCCGGTGACGGTGTATGCCGTGACCGAGACCCGATTGCTGCCGGCCAAGACCCAGCGCTTCATCGAGTTCCTTCGCGCACGGTTGGAGTGACCGCGGTCATGACGCGCTCAAGCCCGTCAACGACTGCATCATGATCGTCATGCAACCGGTGTGGAAAGCGGCTGCTCCGGTGCCTCCTGATGGTGAGTAGAACCAATGAACAGGTACATGGCCGGCACCATGAACAGTGTCAGCAGGGTGCCGATCGACAGACCCGCGAAGATCACCAGGCCCATGTCGTGGCGTCCGGCCGCACCGGCCCCGGAGGCCCAGACCAGCGGCACCACGCCCAGCACCATGGCCGCGGTGGTCATCAGGATCGGCCGCAGGCGGACCGCCGCGGCTTCTTCGATGGCCTCGCGCTTGCTGCGACCGGCGCGCTGCAGTTCGTTGGCAAACTGCACGATCAGGATCCCGTGTTTGGTGATCAGCCCGAGCAGGGTCACCAGCCCCACCTGGGTGTACACGTTGATCGAGGCGAAGCCCATGGTGATAAAGGCCAGCGCGCCGAACAGCGCCGGCGGCACCGAGAACAGGATCACCACGGGGTCGCGGTAGCTCTCGAACTGGAAAGCCAGCGCCAGGTAGACGATCAGAATGGAGAACAGCAGCAGGCTGACGAATCCGCCCGACTCCTGGACGAACTGACGCGACTCACCCGACGCATCGGAGGTGTACCCCGAAGGGGCGACGTTGTTGAGGATGGTGTCCAGTTTCGCCAGCAGTTCACCTTGGGACACACCGCTCACGCCGGAAAGGGTGGCCGAGTTGAGCTGCTGGAAGTGGTTGATCGACTCCGCTTCCGTCGAGGTCTCGATATGCGCCACCGTGCGCGCCTGGATCATGGCGCCGGAGGGCGTGCGAATGTAGTAATCGAGAATCTGATCGGGGTTCAGACGGTCGACCTGCAATACCTGGGGAATGACTTTGTACGAGCGCCCGGCGGTGGAGAAATAGTTCACGTAGTTCCCACCCAGCGCCGCCGAGAGGGCCGCACCGACGTCGGCCTGGGTCATCCCGAGGGCGGCGATCTTGTCACGGTCAACGATCAGCTTGGCTTGTGGCTTGTCGATCTTCAGGTCCAGGTCGGAGAACCAGAACAGCTTTTGCTTCTGGGCCTCGGCCATGACCGCCTGGGCGACTTCATTCAAGTTCTCGACGGATTCGGTGGTGGTAATCACAAACTGCACCGGCAAGCCTTGGGAGCCCGGTAACGACGGCAGCGGAAAGGCCGCCATCTTCGCGCCGGCCACCTGGTTCCACTTCTGTTGCAGGTCCAGCACCAATTCTGCCTGCGAGCGCGTGCGCTGCCCCCAGGGCTTGAGCAGCACGCCGCCGAGCCCCTGATTGAGCGAGGGCACTCCGGTGAGCTGGAACATCTGCGCGTACTCGGGCTCGGTTTTCGAAATCTGGAAGGCCTGGTCGGCCAGTCGCTCCATCTGCTGCGGGGAGGCTGTCGAGGCGCCCTGGATCTGCATGAACACCAACCCCTGGTCTTCGGTCGGCGACAGCTCGCTCTTGGCGGTCATGCCACTGGCGGCCACCAGCAGGAACAGGATAAAACCAAAGGTAACCAGTACCGGCCAGTTGTTGAGCCCGCTTGACAGTATCCGGTGGTATCGACGGCGTAGCCGGTCGAAATAGCGATCCAGCAGGCGGGCGAAGCGACCCTCTTCCTGCCCGGGTTTGAAGAGTCGCGAGGTCATCATCGGCGAGAGGGTCAGCGCCACCACGGCCGACACGGTCACGGCGCCCGCCAGGGAGAAACAGAACTCCTTGAACAGCGCGCCGGTGAGACCACTGCGCAGGCCGATGGGGACGTACGCGGCAATCAACACCACGGTCATGGCGACAATCGGACCACCAAGTTCCCTGGCCGCGATGATGGCGGCCTCCAGCACCCCTTTGCCTTCTTCCTTGATATGGCGGTCAACGTTCTCCACCACAATGATCGCGTCATCGACCACCAGGCCGATGGCCAATACCAGGGCCAGCAGGGTCAGCAGATTGATCGAGTACCCCAGCAGGAACATGATGAAAAAGGTCCCGACCAACGACAGCGGTATCGCCACCAGTGGAACAATCACCGCGCGAAATGAGCCAAGGAACAGATAGATGACGACCGAGACGATGATCATGGCCTCAACCAGGGTCTTCACCACCTCGTAGATCGATGTATTGATGAACTCCGTGGAGTCGTAGACGATCTCGCCCCTGACGCCGCTCGGCAGTTGCGATTGCAGGTCGGGGAAGACCTTTCTGACGTTGGCGGCGACGGTCAGGATGTTGGCGTTCGGCGCCACTTTGATGCCGATGAACACCGAGCGCTTGCCGGAGAATGCAACGCTGGTGTTGTAGTTCTCCGCCCCCAGGGTGACCGTGGCCACATCTTCCAGGTGCACCAGGGCATCGCCGTTCTGCTTGATGACCAGCTGTTTGAATTCATCCACGGTGTGCAGATCGGTGCCGGCGGTCAGGTCGACCGTGACCATCTGGCCTTTGGTCGCACCCAGGGCGGACAGGTAGTTGTTGTTCGACAAGGCGACCGAAACGTCCTGCGCCGACACGTTGTGGGCGGCCAGCTTGCCTGGGTCCAGCCAGGCGCGCATGGCGAACTGGCGCCCGCCGAGAATCTCGGCGGTCTGCACGCCTTCGAGGGAATCGAGCTTGGGCTTGACGACCCGCAACAGGTAATCGGTGATGTTGTTGGTGGGCAGTGTATCGCTGTAGAAACCCAGGTACATGGCGTCCGTGGTCTGTCCAACCGCGACCGTGAGTACCGGCTCCTGGGCTTGCGCCGGAAGCTGGTTCTTGACCGAGTTGACCTGGGTATTGATCTCCGTCAGTGCCTTGCTGGCTTCGTAGTTGAGCCGCAGGGTCGCGGTAATGGTCGAGACGCCGGTAATGCTCGAGGACGCCAGGTAATCAATGCCCTGTGCCTGGGCAATGGCCGATTCGAGCGGTTGGGTGATAAAGCCGGCCACGGTGGCCGCGTCCGCACCGTAGTAGCTGGTGCTGATGGTGACCACCGTATTCTCGGTGCGCGGCCACTGGTTGACCGGCAGCCCGAAGATCGATCGCAGCCCCAGTATCAGGATCAACAGCGAGATGACAACGGCCCAGACCGGTCGCTTGATGAAGATGTCGGTGAGCTTCATGGGCGAGGAGACCTATTGTTCTTGCGGCTTGGGGGCTGCGTCGTTCAAGGGCACGCTCTGGTTGTCGACTTTTATCGATGAGCCGTTCTTGAGCTTCATCTGACCACTGGTGACCACCTGGTCGCCTTCCTTGACGCCGGACAGGATGGCCACCTGGTCGCCACGGGTTGGCCCGGTCTCGATGAAGGTCTGCTGCGCGGTGAGCTCATTGTTGCCCTGGTCGCTTTTCTGTACCGCGAGGAAGACCGTCGTCCCATAAGGGTTATAGGTGACGGCGGTTTGTGGAACGGTGAGGTAGCGCTGCTTGGCGCCGGACTCCACGACGGCCTGGGCAAACATGCCGGGCACCAGGCTTTGCTTGGGATTCTCGACGGTGGCTTCAACCACGACGTTGCGGGTGGTCGGATCGAACCGCGTATCGATGGCGGTGATCTTGCCGGCGAAGGTCTGCTTGGGCAGGCCGCCCGCCGTGACCGCGACGGGTTGCCCGAGGGCAATCGCCCCCACCTGGGCTTGCGGTATGTTGAAGTCGATATAGATGGGGTTGAACGTTTGCAGGGTGGCTATCTTGTCGCCGGGGTTGAGAAATTGACCGGGATTGACACTGGTGATCCCGATCTTGCCGGCAAAGGGCGCGCGGATGGTTTTCTTCGCCACCAACGCCCGTTGCTGTTCTGCCGCCGCGACCTTGGCTTTCAAGTCGGCCTCATCCGCTTCTACTTGTGCCTGGGATACGGCGCTTACCGCCAGTTGTGCCTTGTCGCGTTTGAGGACGGTGCCGGCCAGGCTGGCGGTGGCTTCGAGTGAGTGAAGCTGGGCGATGTCCGAGTCCGCATTCAGCTGGACGAGCAGGTCGGCGGCCGCCACCTCCTGGCCCGGTTTGAAGCCGAGGGTGCGCACGATACCGCCGACCTCGGTGGTGACATCGACACCGCGTACCGCCTTGATCGACCCCACGCTGGAAACGCTCGGCTGCCAATCGGCGAGTTCGGCGCGGATGACCGTCACCACGGCGGGCGGCAGGGGCACTTTGGATTGGGCGATCAGCTTCGATATCTGGGTGAATTTCACCCCCACGATGATGGCGACAATGACCAGGACCACCGCGATCATGATCAGCATGGGCTTGAACAGCCGTCGTTTACGTGCACCGCCAGGTTCAGTCGGCTGGGGCGATGGAGCAGCGGCAGTGTTGGCATCAGCCATGGTTTTTTCTCGCTGTTTCAAAAACGGTCGGGGCTTCCCAGGGAGGCGGGGGCCACATCGGTTCGGTTCCACCATCCACCGCCCAGTGCCTGGAAGAGGGCGGTGGTGTCGCTATAGCGGGCGCTCTGCACCTTGACGCGGGTGAGTACCGCGTTCTGATAGGTCTGTTGCGCCGTCAGCAGATTCAGATAACCCACGGCGCCAAGGCGGAACTGCGCCTGTGCCAGATCCAGGCTTTCGCGGGCAGCCTGTTCGGCCTGTACCTGCTGGTTGAGCGTATCGGCGTCCGCTTGCAGCGCCCTGAGTGCGTTGGCAACATCCTGGAAGGCGGCGATCACGGTGCTGCGATAACGTGCGGCGGATTCGTCATAGGCGGCCACGGCAGCGCGCTTGCGATGCTCAAGTGCGTCGGCGTCGAAGACAGTCTGGCTGACCGATCCGGCGAGGCTCCAGAACCCCGTGCCCGCCGAAAACAGCCGGGTGCCGCCCAGCGCAGCGGAGCCCAGGGTTCCGGTGATGCTGAATTGCGGCAGTTGATTGGCGACGGCCACGCCGATATTGGCGCTGGCCTGATGCAGTTGCGCCTCGGCGGAGCGCACATCCGGCCGCTGCTCGACGATGGTCGAGGGCAGGCTGAGCGGTAACTGCTCGGGTAGATGGAGGGAGGCCAGGTCGAAATTTTCCCCCTGGTCCTGATTGGGGAAACGGCCGAGATAGGCCATCAGCTGATTGCGGGTTTGCGCGAGCTGCTTTTGCAGGGGCGGCAAGGTCGCACGGGTTTGCGCGAGTGAGGCCTGCTGCGTGAGCACGTCGTTATTGGCGATCGCCCCGAGCCGTCGTTGCGAGCGCAGCAGCTCAAGCTGGTCGCTCTGCAGCCGGATGATTGCCTCGGTGGCGGACACCTGGTCGCGCAGGGAGGCGAGGGTCACAGCCGTGTTGACGACATTCGAGGTCAGCGTGAGGTAGGTCGCCTCCAACTGGTAGCGCTCATACTCGGCCTGTGCCGTGGACGATTCAATCTGGCGTCGGACGCCACCGAAAACGTCCGGGGCGTAAGAGACGCTCAGGGATGCCGAGTTGACGGTGAAAATTTGCGAGGGCGCGCCAAACGTAGTGACCGCCGATGGCAATTCTCGCGTACGGGACGCGCCGGCACTCAGGGACGGAAACAGCGACGCCTGTTCGGCATAAACCAGTTCGTAGGCCTGATGCAGGGCTGCTTGGGCGGCGGCCACATCGGCATTGGCCTTCAGGGCCTCTTCCACCAGTGCGTTGAGTGTCGGCGAGCGGAAAAGCGTCCACCATTGGCCGGGAATATCCATGCCCTCGACCAGCTTTTGCGCGGTGCCTCCGTCTGCCACGTCCGCCGAGGCAGTCGTTGTCGCCAGCTTCTCCTGCGAATAACCGGCATTTTTTGCGACGCCGGGCCGGGCAAAGTCCGGGCCCACGGCACAGCCCGTGAGCAGGGCGATGCAAAGTACACTGGCAGGAGCAAGAGCCTGCCAGGTGCGAGAAATCGCCTGCCGCCGGGGTTGCTCTTTCATGGGCTCTCTAATTAATCCATTAGTTAGTTTATGAATAGATCAAGCCTGCGCCCTTTGCCTCCTTGAACGACGATTTATGCGCACACTGCGGGAGGAGGGTAGCGCCGGGCGCCAAGGCGCGACTGCCCAGCAGAAGACTAATTGCTGATTTAATGACCCGTAAGTCAAGTGAATTTTCTCGTGGATGCGGACTCAGCGATTGACGCGTTGCTGCAAGTGCGCGGGATAGCACTCGCCCACGACGGTAAACAGCACCGGGCCCGCTACACTCATGGCATTTGCGGCAGTTCTTGCGGGCGCAGGTCGAACACCAGCACTTCGGCATCCGCGCCATTGCTCAAGGTCAGCACCTGTTCATCCCGAACCCGCACGCCATCGCCTTCCTGCAGTTGCACGCCGTTGAGTTCGACCTTGCCCCGGGCGACATGCACGTAGGCATAGCGATCGGCGGCCAACTCCAGGGTGGCGCTTTCCTTGCCGTCAATCAGCGCGGCATAAACCCGCGCATCCTGACGCACGCTCAGTGAGCCATTGGCCCCGTCAGGCGAGATGATCAGTTGCAGCCGACCGCGTTTTTTCTGAGCGCTGAAATGCTCTTGCTGATAACGCGGTTTGGCGCCGCTGACGTCCGGCACGATCCAGATTTGCAGGAAGTGCACCGGCTGGTTTGCCGAGTGGTTGTACTCGCTATGGGCCACGCCACTGCCGGCGCTCATCAGTTGCACGTCGCCGGGGCGGATCACCGAACCGGTGCCCAGGGTGTCCTTGTGCTCAAGGGCGCCTTCGAGCACATAGGAGAAAATCTCCATGTCCCGGTGTGGGTGTTGACCGAAACCCTTGCCGGCGGCCACCCGGTCGTCGTTGATCACCAGCAGGTCGGAAAAACCCTGCTCCCGCGGATTGCGGTAATTGGCGAAGGAAAAGGTATGGAACGACTTCAACCAGCCGTGATTGGCCGCGCCACGATCAGAGGCTTTGCGAAGGGTCAGCATGATGAGATCTCCCGTAGGGACGAGAATTCGTCCGAGTGAGGAGAAGGTTAATGTTTACCGCCGGGAGCAATAAGTAGATGGAAGTTGAAATACTGTCTCTTTCAGGTTGACAGTTTTGTGCGGAAAATCACGTATTCTCAGCCGCCATTCGTGCCATATCCGGTCATACTGTCCAATGTCGGGGTGAAGCTTCTATTCCTTTTATATCAATGAGTTAAAACCCATGAAAACAGTGGCGATGGTGCTGTTCCCGGACTTTCTCCTGCTCGACATGGCCGGGCCCATGGAGGTGTTCTCCATTGCCAATCGTTATCTGGACCCGGACGAGCACTATCAGCTGTCGCTGATTGGCACTGAGCACGATGCGGTGCGGGCTTCCAACGGTGTCCGGGTGCAGGCCGATGCGCATATCGATCAGGCGGATGGGGGCTATGACCTGTTGCTGGTGCCTGGCGGACCTGGCGCCTACAACGAAAACTGTCCGTCGCTGCTCGCCTGGCTCCAGGACGCTGTCCAGCGGGTGACCTGTTATGGCTCGATCTGCACGGGTGCCTTCGTGCTGGGGCATGCCGGTTTACTGGATGGCTATCGCGTGACGACTCATTGGCACTATACGGAACGCTTGATCAAGGCTTTTCCCAAGGCGACGGTGGAGATCGATCAGATTTACGTCCAGGACCGCAACCTGATCACCTCTGGCGGCGTCACCGCCGGCATTGACCTGGCCCTGGCGGTGGTCGCCCGGGATCACGGCAAGAAAGTCGCCCAGGACGTGGCCAAGGTATTGTTGGTGGCGATGACGCGCCAGGGCGGACAGGCGCAGTACAGTCCGTTGATGGCGGCGGTGTCGCCCCATGAAACCCCGGTCACCCGGGTTCAGCATCATGTGCTCGAACACCTTGATGAAACCTTCAGTGTCGAACGCATGGCCGGACTGGCGAACATGAGTGCACGGCATTTTGCCCGGATATTTACCCGGGAAGTGAACATGACGCCGATGGCGTTTGTGCAAAACGCCCGCATCGATTGCGCCAGGCGTCTGCTGGAAACCAGCGACTTGCCGCTCAAGACCGTGGCCTACAAAAGTGGCTTCGGCAGCGTGCGGCACATGCGTTTTCTGTTCAGTGAGAAACTCGGCCTGACCCCCAGCCAGTACCGCGAACAGTTCAGCTAGAGCGCTCTTGTCCGTCCCGCGCACTGGGATGGCCGTACCGCTCCTCTCGTGATGGTTGTACCGTCACCCACGCCTGCCAAGATACCCATGAACTTTTAGCCATGGAGGTGCGGGAGCCTGGGTCGATGCGCGCAACGGAGCATGCAGTACCTTTGGGCCGAACCAGGTTTTCAGCACGTGAGCGTGCATGAACGACCTCAGAGATTTAAACCGCGATGGGCCGCTGCGCTTCGGTCCCTATATGTTCCACCCTCGGCAAAGGTTGATTCTCGACGGCGATCGACCGCTGCGCATGGGCGGACGGGCGCTGGACATTCTACAGGTGCTGGTCGAGCGCGCCGGCAATGTGGTCGGCAAGGATGAGCTTATTGCGCGGGTCTGGCCGACCTCGGTGGTCGAGGAAATCAATCTGCGGGTGCACATCGCCGCCCTGCGTCGGGCCCTCGGTGACGGCCAGGAGGGGCAACGCTACATCGTTAACGTTCCCCAGCGTGGTTACGTCTTTATCGCCCCGGTGCAGCGGATGGCGCCCGGTACGGCGGTCGCGATCGACACCTCGCCCAAGCCCCAGCACAACCTGCCTGCGCGGTTGACCCCCATTACCGGTCGAGACTCGATGGTCGATAGTGTGGTCCGGCAGTTGCCCGTCCACCGTTTCATGACCCTGGCGGGTCCGGCCGGCATCGGCAAGACCAGCGTGGCGTTGCGTGTGGCTGAATTGCTGCTGCAGCACTACCGCGACGGTGTCTGGATGATTGATCTGGCGGCAATCGATGATCCCGCGCGGATCATCGGGTATCTGGCGCACACCCTTGAGTTGGACAGCGGTGTGGACGCCCTGAGGTCATGGCACGCCTTGCTGGTGTTCGATAATTGCGAGCATCTGCTCGAAGGCTGTCGAGCAGTCGTCGAGACATTTCGGGTTTCGGCGCCACGACTGTCGATCCTGGTCACCAGCCGCGAACCGCTGCGGGCATTGGCTGAAACAGTACTGCACGTGCCGCCCCTGGCCGTTCCGCCCGCGTCGGCGTTGCACAGTGTGGCCGACGTGATGGGCTATTCGGCCGTGCAGCTGTTTGTCAGCCGGTCCCGGGCCCGTCAGCCAGCCTTTTGCTTGCGCGAACGGGACCTCAGGGCCGTGCGCGAAATCTGCCGTCGACTCGATGGTTTGCCGTTGGCCATCGAGCTGGCGGCGGCGCAGATCGATGCGCTGGCACTGGTGGGACTGCAAGCCCAATTGGGCAACTGCCTGCAACTGCTGACCCAAGGCCGGCGTACCGCCGTTCCACGGCATCAGACCCTCAAGTCCGCATTGGACTGGAGTTATCAGCGCCTCAGCCCGCTGGAGCAAACCGTGTTGCAGGGGCTGGCGGTGTTCAAAATGGCCTTTACCCTGGAGGCCGCCGTCGGCGCCATCAGCTGTGTGGTACTGCGCCCCACCAGTCTGGTGGACGTGGTGGAGCGACTGGCGCGCAAATCGCTGTTGTCGGTCGAACAGCGCAACGGCATGACACGCTACCGGTTGTTCAACACCACTCGCGCCTTCGCGCTGGAGAAGCTTGAGCATGGAGGACTGCTGCGGGCGTTTGAAATGCGCTACGCCCGCTACTTCAGCCCGGCACATTGGGCATCACGGGGCACGCTGCCGTTGCAATTCGTCGAGCAACTGACGAGCTTTGGTTAGATCCGGTGTGGCAAAGCCTTCGGTGAATCGGGCGTAGAGTGGGGCGAGTAGCTCATGAGCTGGCTGGAAGTGACCCTGGCACTGCCAAAGTTGTGCCAGTGAGGTGGCGCTACGTAGCTCCCAGGCCTGTGCGCCCTGTGCTTTTGCCACGGCCAGCGCCTTGAGCAGAACCGTCTCGGCCGCGCTCGTGCAGTTGGCTGTCAGCAGCGTATGGGCCCTGGCCCGCAGGATCTCCGCCGTACTCCAGCCGGCCATGCCGGTTTCGGCGCGTTCCAGCAAGGCGTCATCGAGAAAGCCGGTGTCCAGGGTCACCATGATGTCCTTGATCAGCCCGGTGCCGGGTGGCGGCGACGAGTACTGCGCGGCGCTATCGATCACCTGGGCATAGCGCCGGGCCCAAGTGTAGAACAGCAGCACCGAGTGCTTCTGTGCCTGCTCCAGCAGCAGGTGCAACAGTTCACGGGCCATCCCGGTGTCGCCGTTGTAGTGGGCGATCAGGCAGCCGGACAGCGCCAGGGTGTAGCAGATGGAGGTCCCGTGGTTGATCTGGATCGCGATATCCAGGGCCTGGCGAGCCGTGTGCCAGGCTTTTTCCGGATGGCCTTGCAGCCAGAGGATTCGCGCCAGGATCGTCAGGGCGGCGACGCTCTGGTCGTATTGCACGCCAAAGCCGCGGGTAAAGCGATTGAGGTGGCCGCTCTGGGCCATGCGCTGGATGACTTGCTCGGCATTCTCCCGCGCTTGTGGCTGGTCCCCGGCAAAGTGCAGGGCCAGCACCCGCAAGCGATGGGTGCTGAGGGACATCGCGGCGGTCCCGTTGCCGAGCAGACCCAGTCGGTCGAACTGCCGGCTTTGCTCCAGGGCCTGCTGGTAGTGACCGCAACTGAGGTTGACCGCCATATGCCCGGATACCGCCCGGAGCTGGCCGGCCACATCGGCGCAGCTTTCGGCCAGGGCTCGGGCGCTGACGAAGGCGTCGACCGTTTCGGCGGTACCGCCCTGGGCGTGGTAGCAGGAGCTGCCGAGGGCGAGCTTGAGGGCCATGGTCAAGCGAGGACAGGGGTGCGCGGCTGCCTCCAGACGGGCCAGAGACTTGCGTACATACCCGCCGTGTTCCTTGAGTAGCGACAGTTCCTGCCACAGCGGCGTCGAGGCGGCTGTCAAACGGATTGCCAACAAAGACGGGCCATCGCCCTTCAAGCCCCAGTCGAGTGTCGCGCGGATGTCTTCCAGGCCTCGGGCGTAACGTTCGATCCATAGCTCGGACAGGGTCAGTTCCCAGTCCTCTTGAGCCTGGTGCATCAAGGCCAGGCAACGTTCGGCGTGACGCTCGCGGACCTCCGTCAGCTCGGCAGCCTGGTCGAGTTTTTCCAGGGCGTAGCTGCGGGTGGTGTCCAGCAGGCGATAAAACACCTCCTCGTCACCAACTTCCACGTTCAGCAGGGACTTGGCCACCAGTTGGGTGATCGAGGCAAAAACCAGGTCTGAGGCGATATGTTCGCCGACGATCACCGCCGCCGCCGACGCCAGGGTGAATCCTCCCCTGAAGATGCCCAGTCGGCGCAGACAGGCCTGCTCGCAGGCACTGAGCAGTTCGAAGCTCCAGTCCAGCGTGGCACGCAAGGTCTGATGACGACCCAGTGTGGTATGGGAACCCTGGGTCAGCAGGCGAAAGCTGCCTTGTAGTTGCGTCAGCAATCCCTCTATTCCCAGGTTGGCCACTTGCGCCGCCGCCAGCTCGATCGCCAAGGGAATACCGTCCAGGCGCCGGCAGATTTCGATCGCCAGGGGCAGCTCGTGGTCGGCCAATTCAAAACTGTCGTGGCTGGCCATCGCCCGCTCGACAAACAATTGCAAAGCCGAAAAACCCAAGGCCTGAGTGCGGTTGAGTGCGGCGATGGGCGGCGGGCAGTCCAGCGACTCCAGGCGTTGCACGAATTCGCCTTCGGCCCGCAGGCTCTCGCGGCTGGTGGCCAGGATATGCACCTGTGGCGCCGCGCGCAGGATGCTTTCGCAGAGCAACGCGATGGCATCGACCAGGTGTTCGCAGTTGTCGATGACCAGCAACATCTGCCGCTCGCGCAGGCAGGTCGCCAGGCAGTTCACCGGCTCGCCGTCATGCAGCGCCAGGTCCAGCAGCGTTGCCAGATGAGCGCTGATCATCCGTGGGTCATGGATCGGCGCCAGGTCCAGCAGTCGAATGCCGTCACGGTAGTGACCGATCAGCTGTTCGGCAACGCGCAGCGCCACGGTGGTCTTGCCGATGCCACCGGGGCCGACCAGGGTGATGAAGCGCTGGTCGGGCAGTTGTGTCACGAGGCTGTCCAGCAAGGCGTGGCGCCCGATCATGCGGGTGCGACGTACGGGCAGGTTATGACCCTTGGGCTCGTCCGAGGCGCTCCCGGGGCTTTGCTCGATAGCCTCGAGAGAGAAGGGCGCGACAAAGCTGTAGCCACGCTGAGCGACCGTGATGATGTAGCGCTGGCCAGCCTGGCCGTCGCCGAGGGCTTTGCGCAGTGCGGCGATGTGCACGCGCAGATTGGTGTCTTCGACAACGCTTCTGGGCCAGACCCGGGCGATCAATTGCTGCTTGCTGACCACATTCCCGGCGTGCTCCAGCAGGATCAACAGAATGTCCAGGGCGAGCCGCCCCAGGCGCAGGCGCTGATCGCCCTCCATGACCAGACGTTGTCCGGGGTAGATCCGGTAGGGGCCGAAAAGCACGGCCTGCGCGGGGGGAAGGGCCAACAGATTACTCCTCTGGAAAATTAACAACGTTTAACTCGTCCTGTGCCCGTTCTACGTTCAAAAATCCAATCCTTCAAGTTCAACGCAAAGCTCAGCCTTCTTGCAACGACAACCCCGAGGAGCAATCGCCATGAGCACATTTACCACCCGTGATGGTACCGAGATCTACTACAAGGACTGGGGTACCGGTCAGCCCATCGTCTTCAGCCACGGCTGGCCGCTGAATGCCGACAGCTGGGAGGCGCAGATGATCTTCCTGGCCTCCAAGGGTTATCGGGTCATCGCTCATGACCGTCGTGGCCATGGCCGCTCCAGCCAACCCTGGTTTGGCAATGAAATGGACACCTACGCCGACGACCTGGCCCAATTGATCGAGCTGCTGGACCTGAATAACGTGGTGCTGTTCGGTTTCTCCACCGGAGGTGGCGAAGTGGCCCGCTACATCGGTCGTCACGGTACCGGACGGGTTGCCAAAGCGGGACTGATTTCTTCGGTGCCGCCGCTGATGCTCAAGACCGAAGCCAACCCGGGCGGTTTGCCGATCGAGGTGTTCGACGGCCTGCGCCAGGGCTCCCTGGCCGACCGCTCGCAGTTGTACAAGGATGTCGCCAGCGGGCCGTTCTTTGGTTTCAACAAGCCGGGTGCTCAACCTTCCCAGGGCATGATCGACTGGTTCTGGATGCAAGGCATGATGGCCGGCCACAAAAGCGCCTATGACTGCATCAAGGCGTTCTCGGAGACCGATTTCACCGAAGACCTGAAGAAGTTCGACGTGCCGACCCTGGTGGTGCATGGCGACGCCGATCAGATCGTGCCGATCGAGGCCGCCGGCATCGCCTCGGCCAAACTGATCAAAGGCTCGAAGCTGTTGGTCTATCCCGGTGCCCCCCATGGTCTGACCGACACCCACAAGGATCAACTCAACGCCGATCTGCTGGCGTTCCTCAAGGGTTGATTGCTTGTGAGCGCGTACTGATGAACCGTAACGATCTGCGTCGCGTCGACATGAACCTGTTGGTGATTTTCGAGGCCCTGATGTTCGAAAAGAACCTGACCCGAGTGGCTGAAAAACTGTTCATGGGGCAGCCGGCCGTGAGCGCTGCGCTGGGACGCCTGCGGGATTTGTTCGACGACCCGCTGCTGTTGCGTAACGGTCGTGGGATGGAACCGACGGCGCGGGCGTTGGCGATCCTCAAAGAGTTGCAACCGGCGATGGACACCATCTCGGGTGCGGTCAGCCGGGCCAAGGCGTTTGACCCGGCGACCAGCTGCGAGGTGTTTCGCATCGGCCTTTCGGACGATGCCGAGTTCGGTTTGTTTCCGCCGTTGCTCCGGCAGTTGCAGGAGGAGGCGCCGGCGGTCGTTGTGGTGGTGCGTCGGGCCAATTATCTGTTGATGCCGGCCTTGCTGGCATCCGGGGAAATCTCCGTCGGGGTCAGTTACACCACCGAGTTGCCGGCCAACGCCAAGCGCAAGAGGCTGCGTGATATCCCCTGCAAAGTGTTACGCGGTGACAATCGCCCCGGTCAACTGACGCTCGATGAATACTGTCAGCGACCCCACGCCATGGTGTCGTTTTCCGGCGACCTGAGCGGCAATATCGATCTCGACCTGGCCAAGGTCGGCCGTACCCGGCGGGTGGTGCTGGGGGTTCCGCAGTTCAGTGGCTTGCGGGCGATGCTCGCCGGTACCGAAATGATCGCCACGGTGCCCGACTACGCGGCTTGCGCGTTGGTTGAAGGCGGTGCCTTGAGAGCGGAAGAGCCGCCATTCCCCATCGAGGCGGCGCAACTGTCGATGGCCTGGAGTGGCGTGCACGACAACGACCCGGCTGAGCGCTGGTTACGTTCGCGGATCAGCCAGTACATGTCTGAACCATTGAACATCCCCGATCCCTTCGCTGGAGCTTCGTATCATGGCTGATTCCACGCGCCTCGATCTTGTCAGTCGCCCGGTGCGGGGGGCTGATGAAGTCGTGACACTGATCGTCAAACACCGGGTCAAGGTTGGCTTCGAGGCCTCCTATGAGGCTTGGCTACGGCGCATTGTCGGCATTGCCGGGCAGCGCGAGGGGCATTTGGGCGTGGACGTGATTCGTGGCAGGAGTGCCGGTCTCGACCTGTTCACCTGCGTGCTGCGCTTCTGCTCCACCGAGGCGATGCAGCGCTGGCTTGATTCGCCGCAGCGGCTGGAGCTGGTCAACGAAGCCGCCCCGATGCTCGCCGACGGTGATCGGACCGAGGTCCATCCGGTCAATGCGTTCTGGTTTTCACCGCCGGCGGATGCCGCCTCGCCACCCCCGCGTTGGAAGCAGGCGGTGCTGACATTGATGGTGATCCTGCCGCACACCCTTCTGGTGCCGCTGATCTGGGGGCCGGTACTGCGGCTCGACGCGTTCCTCTCCAATTACCTGATCTCCACCTTCCTGATCACCCTGACCATCGTGCTCTCGGTGGTGTACCTGTTCATGCCCCTGGCGACCCGACTGTTTGCTCCCTGGTTGACCGCCGCCCCGTCCCATTCCACTTCGTCCGAGGAAACGCGATGAACGCCGATCTGATTTTGTTCAATGGTCAATTTCACACGGTTGACCGTGCCAAGCCCCTCGCCAGTGCGGTGGCGATCCACGACGGCCGCTTTGTGGTGGTGGGTACGGATGCCGAAGCCATGGCCTTGCGCGGTTCGAGCACCCAGCTTATCGATCTCAAGGGCCGTTGCGTCATCCCTGGCCTCAACGACTCGCACCTGCACCTGATCCGTGGTGGCTTGAACTACAACCTGGAGCTGCGCTGGGAAGGTGTGCCTTCCCTGGCCGATGCGCTGCGCATGCTCAAGGAGCAGGCCGACCGCACGCCGACGCCGCAATGGGTGAGGGTGGTGGGCGGCTGGAACGAATTCCAGTTTGCCGAAAAGCGTATGCCGACCCTGGAAGAACTCAACCAGGCCGCACCGGACACACCGGTATTCGTCTTGCACTTGTACGACCGCGCCTTGCTCAATCGCGCCGCGCTACGGGTCGCCGGCTACACCCGTGATACGCCGAACCCGCCGGGCGGCGAAATTGTCCGCGATGCCAAAGGCGACCCGACGGGCATGTTGGTGGCGCGACCCAATGCGATGATTCTTTACTCGACCCTGGCCAAGGGCCCGAAGTTGCCCCTGGAGTATCAGGTCAACTCGACTCGCCAGTTCATGCGTGAACTCAACCGTCTCGGCCTGACCAGCGCTATCGATGCCGGCGGCGGTTTCCAGAATTACCCGGATGACTACGCGGTGATCGAGCAGTTGGCCAAGGACCGGCAACTGACCATTCGCATCGCCTACAACCTGTTCACCCAGAAGCCCAAGGAAGAACTGAGCGATTTCAAGAACTGGACCGGCAGCGTCACCCTGCACCAGGGCGACGACTACTTGCGGCACAACGGTGCCGGGGAGATGCTGGTGTTCTCCGCCGCCGACTTCGAAGACTTCCTCGAACCGCGCCCGGACCTGCCGCAGACCATGGAAGAAGAGCTGGAACCGGTTGTGCGCCATCTGGTGGAGCAACGTTGGCCGTTCCGTTTGCACGCGACGTACAACGAATCCATCAGCCGAATGCTCGATGTGTTCGAGAAGGTCAATCGCGACATTCCATTCAATGGCTTGCCCTGGTTCTTCGATCACGCCGAAACCATTACCCCGCAGAACATCGAACGGGTGAGGGCGTTGGGCGGCGGTATTGCGATTCAGGACCGCATGGCGTTCCAGGGCGAATACTTCGTCGAGCGTTATGGCGCCAAGGCTGCCGAAGCCACGCCGCCGATCAAACGTATGCTGGCCGAGGGTGTCCCTGTCGGCGCGGGCACCGATGCCACGCGGGTTTCCAGCTACAACCCGTGGACCTCACTGTACTGGATGGTCAGCGGGCGTACCGTGGGCGGCATGGAATTGCACCGCGAAGGGCTTTCCCGGCAGACCGCACTGGAGCTCTTCACCCATGGCAGCGCCTGGTTCTCTTCCGAGCAGGGCAAGAAAGGCCAGATCAAGGTCGGGCAACTGGCAGACGTTGTCGCCCTGACCGCGGATTTTTTCCAGGTCGAAGAAGAGGCCATCAAGTGGATCGAGTCGCTGCTGACGGTGGTCGGCGGCAAGGTGGTGTATGCCGCCGGAGAATTCGAAAAACTCGGGCCAGCCAGCGTGCCAGTGCTACCGGATTGGTCGCCGGTCGCCAAGGTGCCCGGTCATTGGCGCCCGACGTCGCCGATGCAGGCTCAGGTTCACCATTGCAGTGGGCCCTGTGCCGTTCACTCCCACAGCCATGAGCGGGCGCGTCTGTCGAATGCACCGGTCAGTGACTTCCAGGGTTTCTGGGGCGCGTTCGGCTGCTCGTGTTTTGCTTTCTGACAATCAAAAAAAGCGCCGGCCAAAGCTGTCGGCACCCTGTGCAATATCCATCCACCAAGGAGTTTTTACATGAGCAACGTTCCGTACAAGCGTCTGAACAAAGATGATGCCGTTGTGCTGTTGGTCGATCACCAGACCGGCCTGATCTCGCTGGTGCAGGATTTCTCACCCAACGAATTCAAGAACAACGTACTGGCGCTCGCAGACCTGGCCAAGTTCTTCAAACTGCCGACCATCCTGACCACCAGTTTTGAAAACGGCCCGAACGGCCCGATGGTGCCGGAGCTCAAGGAACTCTTCCCGGATGCGCCGTATATTCCGCGCCCTGGCCAGATCAATGCCTGGGACAACGCCGACTTCGTCAAGGCGGTAAAGGCGACCGGTCGCAAGCAACTGATCATTGCCGGCGTGGTGACCGACGTATGCGTGACGTTCCCGACCCTGTCTGCCCTGGCGGAAGGCTTTGAAGTGTTTGTGGTCACCGACGCCTCGGGCACGTTCAACGAAACCGTGCAGCAGGCGGCATGGGCACGGATGACGGCGGCGGGTGCGCAACTGGTGAACTGGTTCTCGGTAGCCTGCGAGCTGCAAGGCGACTGGCGCAACGACATGGAAGGCCTGGCGAACCTGTTGTCGCCACGCATTCCGAACTATCGCAACTTGATGAACAGCTATTCGGCCCTGGCCGCCAGATAAGTTCTGCTGCGCTACTGGTTTGAATGAATGCCCGCCACTGTGCGGGCATTTTTTTGGATCAACGTTTCTGCAACCATCCAGCGGGCCTTTCAATCCAGGACTCATCAACACCCTGGATAGCGGTTAATGGGCTGTCAGAACGGGGAAAAGTCGCTATAACGTGTTTGACTGTCAACCAGAGAGTGACAATGAACCCGTTCGAAGATATGCGCATTTTTTGCCAGGTCATGGACTCCGGCAGCTTCACCGCAGCGGCGGATCAGTTGGGCCTGTCCAAGCAGTTTGTCAGCCGGCGTCTGATGCAACTGGAGGAACGTCTGGGCGTGCGACTGATCAATCGCTCGACCCGGCGGCTGGATATGACGCTCTTGGGGCAGAGTTATTACGAGTCGGCTTTGCGCCTGCTCAGTGAAGTCGAGCAAGTGGAACAGGGCATCGCCGGTCAGACGGTAGAGCCCCGTGGCACTATTCGCTTGAGTGCTCCGCTGTCGTTTGCGATGGCGCATTTGAGCGAGGTGTTGCCGGCTTTTTTGCAGCGCTATTGCGACGTTACAGTTGAAGTCGATCTCAGCGACCGGCCGGTAGATTTACTTGGTGAGGGCTACGACCTGGCATTGCGCATCGGGGTGCTGGAAGACTCGACGCTGATTGCCCGACGTATCGGGTCCATCCAGCGGGTGTATTGCGCCAGTCCCGCTTACCTGAGCACGCGCGGTACCCCGGCCAAACCCGAGGATTTGCAAGCCCATGACTGCCTGCCTTACGGCCACGGCCGTCAGGTGCAATGGCGTTTCGAAGGGCGGGGCAAGCCATTGATCGTCAATGTCAGGGGACGGATGCGGGTCAACAACGGTGAGTTGCTCAAGGACGCCGCCATCGCCGGCATGGGGATTACCTATTTGCCGACCTTCATTGTCGATTCGGCCTTGAAGGATGGGCGGCTGGTGCCGGTACTGGCTGACTTCTGCCCTGAGCCGTTGGCGTTATCAGCGGTTTATCCGCAGCATCGCCAGGGCTCTCGACCGGTGCGGGCGCTGATCGAGTTCTTGCGTGAGCGGCTGGATTGCGGCGTTACCCCCGGTCAAAGCCCTCGTCACACTTGAGTGTGCACAGGGAAACCGATGGGCGGTTCTGTGCGCTAACGCACAGAGCGCACTTTGGCCTAATCTTTGGTACGCGAGGCATTTTTCCTTGAACGGTGGCGGATATGCTCGATGCTCCCAAGCCGCAACAAAACCATCTCCTGGCCGCTCTGCCGGTGGAAGCGCTGGAGCGCCTGCTGCCCTGCCTCGAACTGATCAGCCTGCCGTTGGGCAAGGTGCTCTACGAGTCCGGCGATGCGCTGCGTCATGTCTACTTCCCGACCGACGCCATTGTTTCCCTGCTGTATGTGATGGAAAGCGGAGCCTCGGCGGAGATTTCAGTGGTCGGTAACGAGGGCTTGATCGGCATCGCGGTGTTCATGGGCGGCGAAAGCACGCCCAGCCGGGCCATTGTCCAGAGCGCCGGGCATGCCTTCCGATTGCCTGGCCAGCGGCTCAAGGACGAGTTCAATCGCCACGGGGAGATGCTCCAGCTGATGCTGCGCTACACCCAGGCATTGATTACCCAGATGGCCCAGACCGCGGTCTGCAACCGGCACCACTCCATCGATCAGCAGTTGTGCCGCTGGCTGTTGTTGTCTCTCGATCGCCTGCAGGACAATCAGCTGACCATGACCCAGGAGTTGATCGCCAACATGCTCGGTGTCCGCCGGGAAGGCGTGACCGATGCCGCCGGCAAGCTGCAACGCCTGGGGGTCATCGAATACAGCCGCGGGCATATCAAGGTGCTGGACAGGGCCAAACTTGAGCAACTGAGTTGCGAGTGCTACGCGGTGGTCAAAAAGGAAACCGACCGCTTGCTGCCCTACGTGCCTTCTCGGCCGGCCCACGGATAGGCGAACTAGATTGATTCCAACAGCCCGGGTAGGGGAAGAATAATTATGAACTGGCTCCCTAAGTCCGGGCCTCCACTTTTAGCTTCTACAGTGCCGTGATGGGCCTGCACCAGTTCTCGGACCACCGTGAGCCCGATACCGAGGCCTGCACAGTTAAAGCGCATTGCTGTTATGTCTTGAACATAGGGGTCAAAGATCAGGGGCAACATCTGCGCGGTCATGCCGATCCCGCTATCGGCGACCACGATCTCTACGTTCTGCTCGATTCTGCGCATGCAAAGCGACAACGCGCCGTGTTTGGGTGTGTATTTGGAGGCATTGCCCAGTAGATTGCAGAAAACCTGAGCCAGTCGCACAGCATCCCCTTCAATGAACACGGGGGGCTCGCAGAGTTGCACTTTCAGGTGCTGACAGCGTACCTCTATCAAGGGGTGACAAGACCCCACGGCCTCGTTGATGACGTTGTTCAGATCGATGGACTGCCGATCCAGCTTCAGCTTCCCGGCCTCTACATGGGTTATATCAAGCGGGTCTTCAACCAGGCGTGACATGTGCCGAACCTGCTGTTCGATAGTTGCCTGGATGCGAGGCAAGTCCGCCAGTTTTACTCTTGCCAACAAACCCGCCGTCTTGCCCAGTGGCGTGAGCGGGTTGCGCAATTCGTGAGCCTCCCTGGCCAGGCGATCTTTCTGCTGCTGCAGGGCGTGTTCAGCATCCGACTGCAGCTTTTGAGCACCGAGCGCTACCATGACCAGTTGTTCGTTGGCTTGGCACATACTCTCAACATGCCGGTCCACGGTGTTGCCAGGTGTTGGATCCAGGAAACCGGGGACCTGCTCGCCGTGAAACTGAAACTTGCCAGGCCCTGCTCGTTTGGCCTGGTACATGGCCACATCGGCTTTCTCGATCAGCGTTTGAGCGTTGGTCCCATCCTCGGGGTACACGCTGATGCCAATGCTGACTGACAGACGCAGGCTCTGGTCACCTATCGGATGGGGGGAGCCGAATGCACTCAAGATCTTGTCGGCGACCGACATCGCATCCGATTTTCTCGATACGTTGCTGAGTAGAATCAAGAACTCATCGCCACCGTAACGACTGACCGTGTCAGTCTCGCGGACGGCGGTCGTCAGACATTGAGCTATTTTTTTCAGCACCAGGTCCCCGGTTGCATGCCCAAGCTTGTCGTTGATGCATTTGAAGCCGTTGACGTCCAGAAACAGCAGGGCAAAACCGTCGTCATGTCGGATGGAGTGACCAATGGAGTGCTCTATGCGTTCCAGCAACCGACGTCGATTGGGTAGATTGGTCAGTTCATCCAGATCCGCGAAATACACGACTTCGTCGAGTGCCTTTGCTGTCGTTTCCGCGTCACTGTGCAAGCGCATTATTTCCACCACCAAGTGTTCATTGGCATCGAGCAAATTACACTGTCTCTGACTTTCACTCAGGCGTTTCTGGGCGTGCAACAGTGCCTCCTTCAAACGCCTCAGCGTTGCTTGCGCCTTCTGTGCTTCCTCGTCGATCCTGGCAAGCTCGCGTTTGGCGGTGAAAAGCGCCTTTTCATCGCCCTCAAGTTTGTCGCTCATCTGATCTCTTCTCTTTCCGGGAGCTTTCGTTATTAATTATTGTGATGAGGAAAGAACAGTCTTCTCTATAGTCAGCTGGGCTTATCGGATAGTTTCATTATTAGACAGAATGGTTTGAAAAACATTGTTCTGCGCGCGACCGTTCAAAGGGGTAACGGTTCCACTTGAGTTAAACCATCGGATCAATGGACTGTTCGCGGAGCCTATGTGCTTCAGCGAACAGATCATCTGCCGGCGATCAATCAAACTCGGGACATGGGATTGCCAGGTAGCGGTCCCTCGTTACATACCGATGGGCCCCGTGCAGCCGAGCGACTGAGTTATATCCCGGGCTGCGCACTCACTCCGAAGGACACTTATCCATGCTCACTCACTTCAAGGTCGCCGGGCATCTCGCCTGCGGCCATCATGGCGACAACCTCACCTCCACTGTCGAACTTGCCCGTGTGAAATGCCGCAGCTGTCGTGGTACCGATGCATTCAAGGCGGCTCGTAAAGATGCGCGCAATGCAGCGCGCCGATCCGCGCGAAAAGCCAAGGGGATGCGTGGCGTCAACGGCTGGCGCATTTCCTGGCAGGAAAGACTCACTGCACTGCCAGGGCTGCAGAGACTGCCACGGGGATTCCAGGGGCAACCCTTCGTGTGATGGCGTACAGAGCATGGCGGCGATCAGGAGCAGAATAAAAATAATAACAGAGCAGTCTTCGCTGCAGCAGGCATGACCATGAACGCAATGACCGATTCAGCCCTGGTACTGCGCATCAACGCGCAGTGCCACCCACTACTGCGTTATCTTCATAAGCTCAGTGGTGTGCGTTATCTGGCGGTTTGTGAGGTGGTCGGCAGCTATGAACTGAGCCCTGTCAGTGGCCGTGCAAGACACGTGACCGACAGGGAGTTGGCCAATGCGGAAGTCTGGGAGCGATTGCCTTGAGCAATAGCCCTGCTAACCCAGTTGGTCGATCATCACCGCGTTGCTATAGACCAGACTGCCGTCACTCTCGCGATGTCCGACCAGATGAAACTGTCCACGTTGGTCCCGTGTGCTCAAATAGACACGGAACTGACAATCGGATAACGGACCGCATTCCTGCGGCATGATCAGCTCCATCCGACTCATGTCGACATCCACCATGATTTCCGCTTCGTGGGTCTTGTTCAGGCGCTCTTCCGCCTGTTCCAGGCGCAGATGGTCAGCGACGCTGACGTGGAAATGGATTTGCCCCAATTCCACGGGTTTACTGGTTTCGCTGGTCTTGTACCAGCCTTCGATGGTCAGGGTATTCATGACGAACCTTCCTGGCGCGTACGCCAGGGTTACATGCCCCAGAGGCGGGGCATGGAGGGTCTAACGTTTGATCAGCGAAATCTTGGTGCCTTCGATGCTGACGCCCGCCATCAGGCCCTGCTGGTCAAAGACAAACGCATAGGCATCGTCCTTCAAGGTCGAGGTCGACAGGTTTTTCGAGATTCCCTGGTCAACCAGGACGACGGTAGGGCCGACACCGACTTCCCAGCCCTTGGTTTCACGGACGTAGTTGACCGCTTTGTCAGTCATCAGGAACACCGCATAGGCATAAGACTGGGCGCCGGCCTGCAGTCCCCATGAACCGGTCACGGAGTTATAGTAACCGTCCACTTTCGGGCCGCTGAACATGACCCCTTCACCATAACTGCCACCAAATACCAGGCCGGCTTTGATGACTTTAGGGAATACCAAAATAGCCTTGGCCCGGTGCGAGATGGTTTCGGCAAATGGATGAGCTTTGTAGAGTATTTGCAACGCCTGTCGGGAGTCTCTGTTCAGATCCTCGGCGGTGGCGGCGCTTGCATTATTGAGCAACCCCGTGGAAAGCAGTGACAGGGTTGCAGCGCCGATAAAGAGAAGTGAGCGTAGTGAAGAGGTCATGGTTGTACTCCAATGCCAGTGATACGGATGAACAAAGTCATTGCGATGGCCCTGCTCGTGGCCGTATCTGCGATCATCCGATCATGACTCGGCCACGGCCGACCTTTGATCAGGTTAGGAGCCGCTACCGACCCATGTCTGTTCGGTAGCGCACAACACACTTCACATCAATGAAATCTATCCGCGACTTCGTGGCGCTCCCCGCGCTCACTGCGAAACAGTTTATCGGCGGTCTTTTTCTGATCGGCGGAAAGCGTGCCATACAGCGCGCTGAATGAAGTGGCAAGCTTGTGCAGATTGTCCGCGTGCATCTGGGCCAGCCTGGCATAGGACTGCATCGCGTCATCGGCATTCAGCGAGGGCAGCTTCTGCGCCTGATCCAGGTAGGCTTTATCGGTGCCATGTGCATTGTCACGCATGGTTTTCGCATAGGCGTCCCACTGGACGGACTGCTTGTCGGTGATCTTCAGTTTGGCGTGCAGTTCGTTGATCCGTTTTTCTACCAGGTCTTCGTATTTTTTGGCGTGACGGGCGGCTGCCTGTGAGACGGCGTCAGAGCTGCTCGCTGCCATCGTCGGTGCCGAGAAGGAAGCGCTGAGGGCGGCCAGCATCAACACGGCGGGCAGGGCCGCTTTGAATGCGAAGTTTTTCATATTCGTCTATCCGGATTAAAAGGGCGGCATCTATGTCGCCAACCTTACCACTAAGCGCGGCAGCGAACCGACGAACTGTCGACGATATGTCATCGTTCCTTACCCGGCATTCAGGGATTTTGCTGTGCCAACAACACTTGCCCATGGCAATGAGAGCAGCCGCTAATCCGTTGCACTGGAGAACGATCACATGAAACGCACGAGCCTATGGATCCTGATACTTTCTGGCGCCCTGCTGTTGGGGGGCTGTTGGCCTTTTTGGCATGATGGCGGACACGGTGGCGGGCGTGACCATGGCCGTTACTACGGTGACGAGCGAGGAGGGAGTCAGGAATATCGCGGGTAGGTCCACGGCAAGAGGGCGGGTAAAGACCCGCCCTCTTGCCCATGTGGCAGGGGTCAGCTGTTGAGTTTTTTCGGGTACGAATCCAGCAGTACCTTGTCCTGGAGGCCGTCCAGGGTTTCCTTCAAACGCGCAACGCCCGATGGCGTCTTGTCCGCTGTCTCCGGGTGCAATGCCTGTTCCAGCACATTCAGGAAGCTCTGGGTTTTCGATGTGTTGACCGGAGTCGACGTCTGGCTCACCAGGTGGCCCATCACGTATTTGGAAATATGTGTGGTTTGGCTGGCCGACTGGGTCACCGACGCATTGGTCAACTCACCGTCTTTGTAGCCGATATTGGTCTGGCTGCTGGCTTGGTCGTCGACCTGGTAGAACAGGTAGTTCTGCGATTCCGCGTTGGTGGACAGCTTCAGCTTCTGGCCTCCGGACAGCGCCTGGTGATAGCTGGCGGTCAGGCTCGATTGCTGGTTCTGCTCAATGGAGCGATTCTGCGGATCACTGCCTGTGAGTCGAGTGGTCTGGGACACGTTATAAGCAAAGGTATCACGCTCGCTGGGACGCATCGGGTTGCTTGCCTGGCTTGTCTGCGTCATCGACGCGGAGAAGTCCGCCAGGCCGCTCAACAGTTTGCGGTCCAGATTGGTGGGTGCCAGCGGATCGACAGTTGCCGGCGTGGAGGTCGCGCGGGTGGCGGGATAGTTGCTGTTCAGGGAGGAGAACGCATCCTTGAACATCGACATCAGATCGCGGTCGGCGTGACCTCGGGCGGCAGCCGCATCGATCTGCTTGAGGTAGCTCTGCAGGGCCTTGGCCTGTTGGCTGGCATTGCCGAGAATCGCCTGGCTCTTCAGGTCCACGGACAGTTGCAGATCACCCGAAGGGCCGCTCATGTTCACCGAGCGTTTCTGGTTGTCGGCGTGGAACTCCAGGGTCTGGACGCTGTTGTCGCCCAGCTTGAGCTTGGTGCTCAGGTCGACCGACGAAAATACCTTCGAATCGAACTGGGTCAGGGCATCCAGCTTCAGTTGAGGCGGCTGGGCGGTCAAACCATCGATCGCCGACTGGAAACCTTTGGCCATTTTGTCCAGGGCCGCACTTTCTTCAGTCGTGAGGTCGCCGCCTTCCACCTGGGCCTGCACGGCCATTCCATCGTCCTGGTTTGACAGGCTCAAGGTCACGGTTTTACCGCTGGCGGTCTTGAGGGTCAGGCTGATCGTGCTGTCGGCATTGTTGCCGTGCAGCTTGGCTTGCGCGGCCGCAAGCTCGGCGGCGTTGAGCGGTTTGCTGCCGGACTGCTGGATAACCGATTGCGAGATGTTCTTCTTGCCGTCGGCCAACTGCGACAGCAACGCCGCACCCAGACCGGCAAAGCGCGAGGCATTGGAGTTGGAGCTGCTGCTGAAGTTGCCGCCCATCGTGAACGACACCTTGTCCAGCGGGCTGCTTTCCCAGGCAGGTAGCAGCGCGGCGTTAGGCAAGGCTCCACGGGCATTGTAGGTGTTGATTTCGACCACATTGGTCTGGCCGAGAATCACGGTGGCGGCCGGTGCGGAAACAGCAGCGGTTGTTGCGGCAGACTGGACGCCAGCCGGCTGATTACCTACAAGCGGGGAAGGGTTCAGCGTCAAAACATTGATCGACGATATCCCTGTCATGGAACCTCCTGGAGCAAGAGAATTATTCTATGTACAGGAGTGTATCGACGGCGACACAAATAACTTTAGGGCGTCTTTGGCAGACCGGGGATTTTTTGTCCAGCGCACAAACCCCTTGTCATAGAGGGATTCAGGAACCTGTCCCCGGATACCGTGTCTCCATCACGATCGACAGCGCATCGGGCCGCCAGAATTCCTGGTCGAATTCCACCGGCTGGTTGGCTTCGCCGAAGTTCAGGCGTTCCAGGTAGACGCTGGTGGAGCCCACCGACAGTTGCAGCAACTGCGCCTGTTCCTCGTTGACCGTGCCGATATGCATCTCCAGCTCGCAACGCGACTGCACCCGCGAAAAACGCTCGCGCAGCAGGCGAGTGAGGGAGGTGTTCAAGTCTTCCTCCAGCAGGCCCGGGCACCAGCTGGCCAGCAAGGCGTTGAATTCCAGCAAGACCGGGCGTCGGTCGATCCAGCGTCGGCGTTGCAGGAAGAACACCGGCTCGTCCGCCGAGTCCAGGCCCATGCGCTTGGCCAGCCAGGCTCCGGCCGGTTGCAAGCGGGCCTGCAGGCATTCGGTTCTCGGCGTGCGGCCCTGGCTGCTGACGTAGTCCATGAAACCGGTGATGCGGGTCGGGTCATAACGGATGCGTTGCGGGCTGACAAACCAGCCCCGGCGATTCTCCCGGTACACCAGGCCTTCCGCTTCCAGCTGTTGCAGTGCCTGGCGCAAGGTCACGCGGGTACAGCCGAAGCGCTCGATCATGTCGCGTTCGGAAGGAAACTTTTCATTGGCCGGTGGAGTGCCGGCGCTGATGTCTCTGGCGATCTCGTCGCGGATCCGCAGGTAATGCGGTGATAAGGGATCGAAAGGCATTCAGGGGGATCGCCGGTGGGTCGCAAGAGACCGCGGCGCCTGGAGGGCAGGCGTCGCGTGTAAGGTGCCTACACTAACGAATCAGCTCGCCCGTCGTCGAGCCCGACGACCCTGGCTGCTCCTGGGACTTCAGATCCTGCTGCCAGGCCCGCAGGCCGTAGATCGCCAGCACCACGAAGCCGGCGTACAGCGCCGCCGTCAGTTGCAGGTCCTTGAACAGGAACAGGCCGACGTAGATCACGTCCAGCACGATCCACAGCCACCAGCTGGCGACATACTTGCGCGCCGCCCAGACACTGGCCACCAGGCTGAAGGCGGTGAGCGAGGCGTCGACCCACGGCACCGCGGCATCGGTAAAGTGGACCATCAGGCCCCCCAGCAGCGCCGCGCCCACCGCGCCGCTGAGCAGGCCGAGCAGGCCTTCGCGCAGGGACAAACGGGCCACATGGACCTTGCCCTCGCTCAGCCCGCCCTGGCTCCAGCGCCACCAGCCATAACCCTGCAACACGGCGAAGATGCCTTGCAGCAGTGTGTCGGAATACAGTTTGGCGTCGTAGAAAATCCAGGCGTAAAGCAGCACGGCAACGACGCTGACCGGCCAGCACCAGCGAATACGCCGGGCGGTGAGCCAGACGCCGAGAACATTGACCAGGACAGCGATGATTTCAAGTGTGGACATGCAGGGTTCCTCAACGGAAACAGTAGGGGCACGCAATCAGAAATTGATCGATGCGCTCAGTCGTGCGGTCAGCGGGGCGCCCTGGAACAGGTAGGCGTCGCCTTCGTATTCACCGGCATCACGCCAGTAGCGTTTGTCGAACAGGTTGTCCACGGTCAGTCGAAAGACCGTGTCATAGCCTTCGATGCGGGTGCTGTAGCGGCTGCCGATATTGAAGATGGCGTAGGCGCTGGTGGCCACCGAGCCTTCGCGATTGGCGTATTTGCTGCCACTGTATTGAACCCCGCCGAGCAATGCCAGGCCATCGAACCAGGGCAGGGCGTAGTCGCCGGAGAGGCTGGCGCGCAGCCTCGGGACGTTGATTGCCTGATGCCCTTCATAGGCCGGCGTGCCGCTGCCGGTAACCCGCGCCTGAATTGCCGCGACGCTGGCCGCCACCTGCAGGCGCTGGGTCGCCCAGCCATTGGCCGAGAGTTCCAGGCCGGTGTTCTTCTGTTCGCCCTGTTGGGTGAACGTGAAGCTGCCGTCGTCGTTGGGCTTGGAATATTGATAGGCCTGGCGGATCTGGAACAGCGCCGCGGCCAGGCTGATCCGTTGCCAGTCGTACTTGACCCCGGCCTCGATCTGCCGCGAGACCGTCGGCGCGAGGATTTCGAAGGCATTGGTGGCGAACCACGGTGCTTCGCCGCCCAGTGACAACCCCTTGCTGTAGCGGGTGTAGAGCGACAGGTTCTCGATGGGCTTGTAGATCAGGGCGGCCGAAGGCAGGAACACATATTCCTGGGTATGCCGGGTGGTGGTGCCCTGTTCGTCGAAGGTTCTTTCGTCGAGGCGTACTTCGCGTCCACCGAGGATGGTCTGCCACTGCTCGTTCAGGCTGATCCGGTCATTGAAGAACAGCCCGTACTGGCGGCTGTCCAGGTGTCGGTAGGAGGGCCCGATCGGTCCGTCGTAGCGTGGGAACTGCTCTGGATCGCTGTCGATATTGCCGCTGCCGATCAACTCGTTGATCGGGTCGTGCTGGTCGACGATACGACGAAACGCACTGGTCCCCACCGTCAGGTCATGGCCGAGGAAACCGCTGTCGAAACGACCATTGAGGGACGCCTGGAGCTCATCGTTGCGGTGGGTTTCGTCGGGGCTGCGATAGTCGTAGATATCGTAGCCGCCCTCGGGACTGAAGTGATTGTAGGTCCCGTCCGCGGAGCCCCAGGCGAACGAACTGTAGTCGTCGATCACCACGCGGCTGCGGGAGGCACTGAGGCTGCCTTTCCAGCGATCATTGAAGTGGTATTCGAACAAACCATTGAGGTTCAGCGAGTCGTTGGTGACCGGTGGCGAGCCGATCTGGTAGCCCAGCAGCCTTCTCGGTGACGCGTCGTGGGGCAGCTCGGTGCCGCCGAGCAACTGGTAGCCGGGGGCCGAGCGCTGCTGCTTGGTCTGGTACTCGGCGTCCAGTTGCAGGACGGCATCAGGGTTGATGTTCCAGTCGAGGGCCAGGGAGGCGAAGTCGCGCTGGCCATTGGTGTGCTCGACATAGGACTGGATATCTTCATGGGCGACGTTGACCCGTAGCCCCAGCTGCTGCTCGGCGCCGAACCAGTCGCCGACATCGGCGGCCAGGTAACCGCTGCCCTGGTCATCGGTGGACACGGTGACCGAACGCACGGGTGCCGGTCGCTTGGTCACGTAGTTGACCAACCCGCCGGGTTCGCTGACGCCGCTTTCCAGCCCGGCAAGCCCCTTGAGCAATTCCACCTGCTGCTTGTTCTCCAGCCCGACGTTCTGTTCGCCGGTGATGCTGCGGCCGTTGATCCGGTAGCTGTTGGCGGCGTTCAGCGAGAAGCCGCGCACCACGAAGTTCTCGTAGTAACCGACCGGTGCATAGCTGTCGCCCACCGAGGCGTCGTTGCGCAGCACTTCGCTGAGCAGACGCGCCTGCTGGTCCTTGATCAGGGCGTCGGTGACCACTGAAATCGACGCCGGCGTGTCGAGCAGGGGCGCTGTGCCGAAGCCGCTGACCGACGCGCTGCCGGCGTTATAGCCGGAGTTGTCCTCGCCGACGACGGTGACCGGCGCCAGTTCGGTATCGGCGGCATGGGCCGCTGGCAGGCTGCCGGCGATCAGCAGGCCGAGGGTCAAGAGATTGAGCGCGAACCGCGGGGCGGACTCTCCCGGGGGAGGCGTCCGGTAAAACCTATTCATGCAAAGCTCCTCGACGACGACTGTCCCCCCGATAGCGAAATTCCGGGCGCAGGGGCCCAGACGCTCTCGGGAAAGAGTCGTTCTGTTAAGACTGGAAAAAAAGCGGTGTGCCCTGGGGCGTCAGGCCGGAGTTGCTCCGGTGGTCATTGGCAGTTCTGAATCCGCGGCCCATTCTTGAAGCGAGCCATCATACAGGAGCACGTTGTCGCGTCCGACCTTCGCCAGCGCCAAAGCCACCGCCGCGGCGGAAATACCGCCACCGCAATAGAGCACCAGGGGTTCATCCGAGGTGAGCAGTTCGAGACCGATCGCCTTCTTCAGCGGCTCGTTTTCCAGGTAGCGGCCCTGTTCGTCCAGCAGTTGTCGGGCCGGCAGATTGTGGCTGCCGGGGATATGCCCGCGCCGTGCGTAACGGCTGGGGGCGGAACCGTCGAACAGGGCCGCGGACAGGGCGCAGACCAGCTTTCCCGGACGTTCACCCGCGAGCACCGACTGCACACCTTGGCGGTCAATCCAGAAACCGGGCCGTTGTTCCAGAGGCAGGGTTTCGGCGGCCCGGGGCGTTTCATCACCCTGGTGCTCCGGCAATCCGGCGGCCCGCCAGGCCCTGAAGCCACCGTCCAAGACGCGGGCATGCAGGCCCACTGCGCGTAGCATCCACCACAGGCGTGCGGCCCAGAAACCGTCGGCCCGGTCATAGATCACCACCTGGCTGTTGGCGTTGATGCCCAGTTTCGCCAGGGCCCGGGCCAGTGACTCGGCAGGGGGCAGGGCGAAGCTGAAAGTGGCTTGGGGATCGGCCAGGTCTTCCATCAGGTCGGCATGCACGGCACCGGGAATATGTGCCTGCAACCAACCGGCCCGACCACTGCTTGCGCGATAGTCCATGTCGAAGCGCGGTGTCGGCAGTTCGACCGTGGCGTCGAGGATGTTCAACGTTGTGTGGCTCATCAGGGTCGCGAGTGCTTCGGGGCTGATCAACAGCGGCGGCGATACCTGGCTCATGTCCTGCTGCTCCGTGGTGAAGGATTGGCCCGCTCGCGCAGGTGCCCGAGCAACGCCTGGCCCTGGCTGCCGGCGAACCAGCGCGCATGGCCGATCAGGTAAGTGTGATACGCCACATCGGCACTTGCGCTGGAACCGACTACACCCTGGAAATAAGCCACTTCGGACAGCGCGAAATCCACATGCACCACCGGCAGAAGGGCAACCAGCGTCCTTATATCGTCTGCCGACAAGGGCCTGGCGCTACGATAGCCGGCCAGCAGGGCGTCGACCTGATCGAGAAAGGCCGGGGCATCGCCGCCGCTGTCCAGGTCCAGCCAGGGAATGCAGCTGCGTTCGATGGCGGTGGCCAGGTCGAACAGGGCGAAGGTGCGGTCGGCCAGGCCGAAGTCGAGCACGCCGCTCACTTGTGCATCGGCTGCCCCGGTGCTCCAGAGCAGATTGGAGCCGTGCCAGTCGTTGTGGGTCCAGAGTGGCGTCTGGCGGGCCAGATGGGGTTGCAGCTCTCGATGCCAGGGCAACAGCAGCGGCAGCAGTTCGTCCTGCCAGTCGCGTCGGCCCAGATACTCGAGCAATGCCGGGGTGCGCCGCACGTAGCTGCGCAGGTCCGCCGCCGGATCGTTGCCGGCGAGCAGCTTGAAGTGGGCCAGCAACACCTGGGCCTCGCGCGCCGGCGCCTGATAGTCCTCGGCGGCCCGATGCAGCCGGGCCAGGGACGCTCCCGCCGACCAGGCCTGGGCCTCGCTCAGGAACGGTGTCCAGGACAGGGCGTCGCGGTAAAGGTCATGCCCCTCGGCTGCGGCATGTACTTCGTAGGTCCATTCGCCCTGGGCGACAGCGGTCTGCCCCTCGCGGTTGGCCAGCACTTGGGTCACCGGCACGTCACGCGCTCGCAAATGCGCCATGAACCGGTGTTCTTCGCTCAGCCAGGCCGGTGTGCGAACACTGGAGTGATGGCGTTTGACGAAGACCGTTTCGGCGGTGGTTCGCACCAGGCAGGCGGCGGAAAAAGGCCGTGGGCTGTGCCAGGTGAGGTCCAGCGGCGTTCCCACTTGCCCATAGCCACTCAGCAGGCTGGCCACATCATCGGCGCTCAGCGCCGGCCAATCGGCGGCCACCGGTTCAAGACCCAGGCCGTGGGCGTTCAACGCCTTGAGCGCGGCCATCAGACAGGCTCCGGCAGGAATACATTGCTGGTCGCCTGGCGCC
>Ga0302155_10000169_pt1 | contig 55124 bp, 42 predicted proteins | sample I_Bog_N3_1_FD_193508 | JGI IMG/M metagenome (GOLD analysis project Ga0302155, IMG submission 193508) | Peat permafrost microbial communities from Stordalen Mire near Abisko, Sweden - I_Bog_N3_1 | ecosystem: Environmental > Terrestrial > Soil > Wetlands > Peat | place: Sweden: Abisko, Stordalen... | reverse complement strand
GCCCGCAGGTCATGGGACAGAAAGCGCAACAAGGTCGCCCGTTGCTGCTCGGCCTCGCGCGCCAGGCTCAGGTCCGCCAGGCTGAACAGCCAGCCGACGGCGACTTCATCTTCCGTCGAGCGCAGCGGTGCCAGGTCCAGGTGCAGGGCGCGTTGGCGGCTATCGCGAAACTCCTGGCTCAGCAGTTCGGTCAAGGCCGGTCGTGCTGGCCCGTCCATGCCAGGAAAGCCAAGGCCCGCCAGACATTCGAGCCAGTCCTCGCCCACCAGCGCAGGCCCCAGCAACTCGCGCGCGCTGCGGTTGGCGAGCAGCACCTGGCCCCAGGTGTCGGTGATCAGCGTGGCGACGGGCAGGCATTCCAGGCCATCGGCCATGAATCGCCGTGTATCGCGGGTGCGCCCGAGGGCCTGTTCCAACGCCGCGATGCGGCCTTGCAATACATCGCCCTTGGGCACCAGGGGGCGGCGGCGTTCGGGCAACACCTTGGGCTCGTCGTTCAGACGGGCCAATTCCCAGCCGAAGTAGGCCAGCACCGCACTCAGGCGCCGCCAGTTCCAGATCAGGTAGGCCAGCAGAAAACCGCTGAGGCTGGCGGCCGGCGACCACCACAGGCCGAACCGCAGCAGTCCCCAGGCCGCCAGCAGCACCGCCGCCATGCTTCCGAGCGTCAGCCACAACGCATAACGCGCACGCACCAGCAGCCCGCCCAGCAGGAGTGCCACGGCCAACACCGACAACAACATGCCCGACAGTGGCGCCAACGCGACAATGCTGCGCTGCTGCAACAGGCCGTTGAGCAGGTTCGCCTGGATCTCCACTCCTGCGGTGGTGCCAGCCTGCTCGGACACCGGCGTGACATACCGATCCCCCAGGCCCGGGGCGGTGGCGCCGACCAGGATCAACCGATCACGCAGCAGCTCGGCCGGCACCTCACCACGCAGCACGCTGATGTAGGGAACACTGGGAAAGCCGCCGGCGATAAAGGGCACCAGGATGGCGCTCTGGCGCTGCCAGCCATGCTGTTCGGAGATGTCCGCAGTCCCTGGCATCGGTGGCCGCTCAGCCACTGGCAGCGCCATCTGATAGGCCAGCCAGGCCAACTGCTCACGGGGTTGGCGGACCGGACCTTCGCGCAGGTACACCCCACGCACCACGCCGTCGTTATCCGCTTCGACATTGATATGGCCGACCGCCCTGGCGCAGCGCCGCAACGGCTCGATCGGTTCGATTTCCGCCAGCGCCGTGGCAAATCGCGGCACACCTTCGCGCAACAGCGGTAGGACCACATTGCCGGCACGACACAGCGCCTGGGCCAGGCGCTCGTCACCACTACCAGCCGCCTCCGGTTCGCTGAAAATCACATCAAACAGGACACCCCGGGGCTGCGCCGCGCTCAAGCGCTCGAGCAGCTCGGCATGCACACTGCGCGGCCAGGGCCAGCGCCCCAGGGCCTCAAGACTGCGGTCATCGATAGTGACCAGCAAGATCCGTGGATCGACCGGCAAGGGACTCAGACGACTCAACCGGTCGTAGAGAAAATGACTGAATGCCAGGTTCTGGCTCAAGGAAAGCACGGCGGTCAGCGGCAGCAACAACAGGCCCACCCACAACCATTCGCGCAACAAACCACGGAACAGCCGTTGCGCCTGCGTCGGCTCGCGTCCCTCGTGCCGTCGCCACAACCTCATGAACGCCGGGTACCGCAGCTATTGCTCATGAACCGTCCTGGGCCAGTAGTAGATATCGTAGACCCCAGTCTGGCCTTCAAGTCCCTGTTCGTCGAATGCCGACAGCCGCACATGGTAGAACGCCGCCTGCAAACCGCTGAAGCGGATATCCGGGGTACTGGAAAACCGCTCCTGCTTGATATTGAGGAACGCCGCGTCGGTGGCGACTTGCGCCCGGTAGCGCCGGGCACCGTCCAGGGGCTGGAGAAAGAGTTGCCAGACCGGCTTGTCGCCGCGCTGGCCGTCCTGCCCGAGCAAGCGTGGGGCCGCCAGCAGGTCGACCGGCTTGAGCTCGCCCTTGTCCTGGATTTTCAGACCCTGCCGGGCGTTGACCCTGACCGCGGGCTCGCCCGCAACGGGCAATGTGTTGCGCACCTTGTTGCCGGAAGCCGGCGGCGCTTCGCCGCGACTCACCGCAACCTGGCCGTCAAGCACTTCAACCAGCGACTGACCGTCTTCGCTACGGGTGCGGAAGTGCGTGCCGCGAACGCCAAGCACGCCGACCGAGGTACGAATCTGGAAGCGATCATGCTCGCTGATGCGCTTGATCACGTAGGACTCGACCTGACCTTGTTCGAGCTGCAGTTGCGGGATCGACTGCGTCTCGTCCAGCTCCAGCCGTACCTGCGAGTTGGAAGGCAGCACGATCCGCGAACCATCGCCCAGCACCAGGCTGACAAAGGCATCGCCCGAGGTTCTCAGCCCTTCGTGCTCATCCAGGCTCATGCCCTCTTCCAGGGCCAACTGCTTGCCCTTGGCATCCAGCTTCCAGGCCTCCCCCGCCAGGTGCAGCACCACCGCCGGAAACGGCTGCGGACGGCATTGCTGTTCGCGATCGAGGTAAGGCGCGCGCAGGGCCGGCGGGGCCGCCAGGGCATTGCCAGCAAACAGGCAGAAGGCCGCGCCAAGCAGCAGGCGCAGGCTCGGTCGGGACAACAGGACAGGAAAAAGAGGCTGCGAAAAAAAGCGTTCGCTCATGGGCTTGGCCGCTCAGGCTCTGGAGGGAGCAGGATCGAAGTAAAGGAACAACGGCAAAAAGCCATCCGGGCCCATCATGCCACAGCGCCCTCAGTCAGCCTGATCGCACTGTGTTGCTTCGTATGAATGCACGCCAGGGTGTGGCGGAAAAATGGCCAAGGGAGGACATCCTGACCGTCCCTTGGCGGCGGCCCGTGTGGATCCGAACCGCCACCCGTCCGTGGGTCGGACTTGCTCCAAAGTGCCCCGGTATTACTGGGTCTACTCTATGGGTAAAACCAGAGCGCCCGGTGAATCTGCCAGATTTGTTCAGAATTGCCGGAGAATCCTCAGAACACCCAGCGCGGCTGTTCCCGTGGGCGGATGACTTCGCCGGTGGTCCACAGCGTCGGTGCGGCGAAGGGGGCTATCCACCGGCCCTTGGGCGCCACCGGCAGTTGCTCGGACACCAGCGAGGGACGGGCAGCACCGTAATGGAACAGCCCGACGACAAAACCGAAGCCAAGGCACAGGCTCAATCCGGACAACAAGCCGAGTACCGCCCAGGATGGCAAACCGCTGAAACGAAAGGGACTGCCCATGAATCCTTCTCCTTGACCGTGCAAATCGTTACCCTGCGCCTGACCCCGACAAGGGCCACAACACGCCAGGTAAAAGCCATTTGACATCAGCCTAGCCAGCCGCCGCCCGTCCTTGAGGAAATCGCCAGAATTGTTCAGATTTGACGGCAAACTTACAGACTTCCCTGTAGGAAATAGCCTGTAGAGTCCTCTTTTACAGACAGATCCGTGGCTGAACGAGGAGAAAGGTCCAGACATGCGTGTCGCCATACTCGACGACGAGCCCGCCGAACTGCGTCGGGTCGAACAGACGCTTGGCCAGATGGCCGGTGTCGGGGAAGCCCCCTGGACCCTGCACGGTTTCGAGCGCGGCGAAGACCTGTTGCGTCAGCTGCGCCGGGAAACCTTCGACCTGCTGATTCTCGACTGGCAGGTGCCGGACCTCAGTGGCCTGGCGCTGTTGCGCTGGACCCGCGAGCACATGGAAGTACCGCCACCGGTGATCATGCTCACCAGCCGCGATGCCGAGAGCGATATCGTCCTGGCCCTGGGCAGTGGCGCCGACGACTACGTGAGCAAACCGTTCCGCGCCAACGAACTCAAGGCGCGGGTCAACGCGGTGCTGCGCCGGCATGCCGGACAGCGCGGCAACGCCAGCACAATCGCCATCTTCAATGATTTGAGTTTCGACGACGCCGAACTGACCGTGACCCGCTCAGGCAGCCCGGTCAATCTGACCGAGCGTGAGTATCGCCTGGCCCGCTGCCTGTTCAGCAACCTCGGGCGGCCGCTGTCGCGCGAGTATCTCTACAAGCGCTTCTGGCCCCATGAAGAAATGCTCTCGTCACGTCCCCTCGATACCCACATCTATCGCCTGCGCAACAAGCTGGGCCTGACCGCCGAACACGGCTGGCAGTTGCTGACGATCTACGGCTATGGGTATCGACTGGAAAGCGTCACCTCTGGCTGAACGCCGCTTAAGGCTGTTCGCCGCCGCCCGCACCACCGAACTTGGTCAGCAGCAAGGTGATGAAGTCTTCCACCGGCATCTTCTGCCCGTTGAAGTCCACCTGGCCATTGGCGTAGTGCAGCGTCGAGATGATATCGCTGCCTTGCACCGTCGCCATCTCCGTGGACAAGGCCATGGTGCCGGCCATTTCACTGGCCATCGAGGCTTGACGGGTGATGGCCGCAGGGTCGGTCTGACCCTGGATCTGCGCCTGCAGGCCGGCCAGGTCGGCGATCATCGGCTTGGACAGCGAGACCTTGGCATCCAGTTGCGAAACCAGTTGCTTGCCCAGCTCCACGGGTGGCAGCTCGGTGGAAGACGGGTTGGTCAGGTCCAGCACTAGGCTGGCGCGGCTCTCGCCGTTGGCGGTCTTGATCGAGAAGTTTTCCAGGGCGATCTGCGGCTTGCCGGTCAACAATTGCTTGATGTCCGCTTCGGCCTGGGTCTGCTGGGCCGGGGTCAGTTCCGGGACCGCCGCCTCAGGGTCTTCAGCCCCTGCCGCCTGGGCTTTTTGCAGCGCTTCCAGCTGGACCTGGTACAGCTTGATCAGCGATTGCATCGCCGGGAAATCCAGGTTCTTCGCCGTCCAGCTCATCTGGGCGCTGCCCACCGGCTTATCGTTGTAGTCGATGGAGGCGATGTTATAGGCCAGACGTCCGGAAAGCACATTGCCCTGCGCTTGCGTCGAGTCTTTCTGCTCGAACCCTTTGATCGTGACCACCGCCGGCTTGACGCCGAAGCCCACCTTGGTCTCGCTCAGTTCGATAGTGTTCTGCCCCAGGTAGAAACCCAGGTCGCTCTTGGTCAGGTCGCTGGCCAGGGTCAGGCCGTTCAGTTCGAGCTGCACCGGCCCCTGCTCAGGGGTGACCGTGGACACCTTGAGGTCATCCATATAGCCGTTGAGCTTGATCTTGGCGGCCTGGTCGCTGGCGGTCACCGCCAGGTTCAGCCCGGAGAATTTCAGGCTGGTGTTGGCGTCCGGCGTGAAGTCCAGCGGCACCAGTTCGATATTGCCGTCCACCGAACGGTTGTAGCCCAGGGCAACCTGGCCCTTGAGCGGTGCGGCGCCCTTGGCGGCGTCGAACCACTTGGCGGTGACGTCGTTCTTTTCCAGCTCGTAGTTGCTGTTGACCATCACCGGCGCCAGCTTGAACGCCTTGAGACGCGACCACGGCAAAGGCCCGTGCTCGATATGGTCGACGAACAGCAGCTCGATGTCTTTCTTCTCGGTGCCGGCCTGCAGGTTCTGAAACTTGACGCGGTAGTGCGCGGTGCTGGTGAACAGATTGCGATCAAGCGATACCAGCTCGATCTGCGCGCTGCCGCCGGCACTGGCCAGGGCAGTCTTCAACTGTTGGTTGGCTTCCTGGATCGAAGTGTTCAATACCCCTTCCAACTGATTGCCGGTGTACCACGCGCCGACGGTGCTCACCGCACCGACCACCACGACAAAACCTAAAAGCAAGCCTGCTGATTTATTCATGAATTGACCCGATCGATGTCCGTTGAATGGAAAAATGCTGGTCTTCCTGACCCCTGACCGGAGCCGGCTCGACAATGCCCGAAAGGACGCAGGGTAGCATTTGCCGGAGCAGGCCCCAAGGCTTTGCCCACGGAGCCACTGGCTACTACTTCATCCTACGGACAATAGCGAAATGACTGACAACGCAGTACGGGAATAGTGCGCTCGGCAGCGCTCATCGGCGGCCACGCGGGTTGACGGCGGGTCGACGACCGCCGGGCAGGGACAGGGACGACTCAGGAATACTGGACTTCCATCTCATCCAGTTGATGGTCGAAAGTCTTCAAACGCGCGGTCCAGGTGTACACCAGCACCTCGAAGTCGCGGTTGATCACCACGCCGTTCGGCGAGTCATTGCGCGGGTCGCAGACGTCCAGTTGATAGCGCTCGCGGGCCATGGCCGTGGCCACATCGGACAATTCGCGGGCATTGGTCAGCCAGTGGCGTTCGTCATGGGCCACTTCGTGGTCGAGTTTCAGGCATTGGATCTTGAGCATTTCCAGGCTTTTTTCCAGCGGCGTACCGGTGAGTTCGCCCATGACCTCCTGGAAGGTCCGGCCCGGTTGCCAGTAGCTGCCCCAGAAATACCGGTCGAAGACGGTTTCGACCCGGCGCAGGGCAACTTTGGTGTCCCAGACCAGCACCAGGGTCTTGCTCTGGGACAGTTGGCGTTTCTTCACCTGCTGCGCCTGGTAACTGGCCCAGGCCACCACGGCGATGGACATCACCGCGATCAACGCCGTGGCGCTGTCGAGAAAGACCAGGGCCTTGTCGATCTGGTGCGCCAGCATGACGCCATAGAAGTAGGTCGCCGAAAGCAGGACCAGCGCCACCACCGCACACCAGAAACCAGGAGCATAAGGGTTTTTCATTATTAGAATCCCCATCGGGCCACGCTGACCACGATGGTTAGGATTCTCCCAGCGCTCCCCACCAGCGGCGACCAGCCGATAGTTCAAAGCATAGCAACGGACTCAGGGTTGCGCGTGTTCGGCAGGTGGCGTTCGTCCGCTTTCCCAACCGCCGCCGAGGGCCAGGAACAGATCGATCTGGCTCATCGCGACCTGGGTGTTGGCCGAGGCCAGCTGGGCGCGTACATCGGTGTAGGTGCGGGTTGCCTGCAAGTCGGCGAGGAACGAGGCGCGACCGGCCTTGAAGAAACGGTGCGTCTGGTCCGCGGCGAGCTTGGCCGAATTCCCCGCATCGGCCAGGGCATCGCGGCGGTCGAGCTGCGCGGTGTACTGGGCCAGGCTGGTCTGGGTTTCGCGGATGGCGTTGAGCACCACACCGTCGAAATGCGCCAGGACGCCCTGGGTGGTGGCCTCGGCTTCACGGATACGCGCGCGGGCGCCGTTGGTCGGCACGCTCCAGCTGATCGCCGGGCCGAAGCCCCAGCGATTGGTCGACGGATCGCCGAGATCCTTGAGGATACCGACCGTCCCCACCGTGGCCCCGATGCTGATGTTCGGGTACAGCTCGCCCGTGGCCACGCCAATGCCGGCCGTCGCTGCCGCGAGCCGGCGTTCGGCCTGGCGGATATCGGGACGGCGCTTGAGCAACTCGGCACCGTCGCCCACCGGCAACAACTGGGTGATATGCGGCAGTGCGGCGCAATCGGCGACACCGGCCGGCAACTGGTCAAGCGGCTTGGCCAGCAACATCGACAGGCGATACAAACCGGCCTGGCGCGCGGCCTGGTAGCGCGGCAGTTCGGCGCGCAGGGATTTGAATTGGGTCTGGGAACGGGTGACCTGGGTTTCGTCGCCGCGCCCGGCGTCGCGCAGACGTTTGGTCAGCTCGGTGCTCTGGGATTGCAGCGCGAGGGACTCCTCGGCAATTCCGCGTTCTTCGTTGGCCGCGCAGATCTGGGTATAGGAGCGCACCACATCCGCCACCAGGGTGATGCGGGCCACGTCGCCCGCCGCCTGGGTCGCGTCGGCATTGGCTTTCGCCGCCTCGATGCCACGCTGCAAGGTGCCCCACAGGTCGAACTGGTAGGAGGCGGAAATCGCGATATCGCCGACGTTGGCCACCGGCACCTTTTCCGTCAGCAGGTAGGCCTGGCCGGACTCCTGCAAGCGCTGGGCGCCGGCTTTTATCCCGGCACTGAAGCCGCCGGCCGCCTCGGCCTCTTCCACCTGGGCCCGGGCCCGCGACAGGCTCGCCGCCGCCACGCGCAAATCGGTGTTGGAGGCCAGGGCCTGGCGGACCAGCTCATCCAGGCGCGGGTCCTGGTACAGGCGCCACCAATCGGTCGGCACGGGCGCCGACACCACATTGTCGCCTTCACCGGCGAGCGTCCCTTGCAGGTCCTTGCGTTGCATCGCCGAGTCGGCCGGCAGGTGATAATTGGGACCGACCATCGAGCAGGCCGACAGCATCAGGCCAAGGCCCAGGGTCGCGACTTGCGCCAGCGGTTTCATTGCGCGGCCTCTTTCTTCGGCGCGGCCTTGGCGTCATCGATGATCGACACCGTGGCCGTGCGACCGGCGATCATGCGGAAGTCCGCCGGCACGTCGTCGAAGGCGATGCGCACCGGAATCCGCTGGGCCAGGCGCACCCAGCTGAACGCCGGGTTGACGTTGGGCAGCAGGTTCGTGCCGCTGGTGCGGTCACGGTCCTCGATCCCGGCGACGATGCTTTCGACATGCCCGCGCAACCGCGCGTTGTCACCGATAACCCGGATGTCCACAGCCTGGCCGACATGAATGCCGTCGAGCTTGGTTTCCTCGAAATAACCGTCGATATGGAAGGAGCTGCTGTCCACCACCGCCAGCACCGGCCGCCCGGCGGTGACGAACTCCTGCTCGCGGGGCGCACGGTCGTTGACGTAGCCGTCCACCGGGCTGCGGATCACCGAACGGTCGAGGTTCAACTGCGCGGCGTCCACCGCCACCTGGGCTTCGGCCAGGGCCAGTTCGGCACGGGCGACCCGCGACTGGCTTTCTTCCAGTTGCTCGCCGGCCACCAGATTGCCCAGACCCCGGTTGCGCTTGTTCTCGCGCTGGGCCTGGGCCAGGGTTTCCTGGCGATCGGCGACCGCGGCCCTGGCCTGGCGCAGCGCCAGCTTGAAGCGATCCTGGTCGATGCTGAACAGCACCTGCCCGCGGCTCACCGGCTGGTTGTCGCGCACCTGCACCTGCTGGATCAGGCCGGACACGTCCGGGGCGATCTGCACGATATCGGCGCGGATATGCCCGTCCCGGGTCCAGGGTGCAAACATGTAGTACATCACCATGCGCCAGACCACCAGGCAGGCGAAGATCACCACCAGCAAAGTCAGGACTACACGGCCAATGGTCAAAAGAGGTTTTTTCATGTCATCAGGTATCGACTGAACGAATCCACAACGCCCAGCAACAAAGCGTAGAGACCGACGTTGAACAAGGCCCGGTGCCAGACCAGGCGGTAGAAGTGGAGACGCGTCAACAGCCCGTGCACCACCAGGTACAGCGCATACGTAATGCCCATCAGCACCAGCAGCGTGGGCAGGAACACCCCGCTGATATCCAGCTCACCGATCATAACGGCACTCCATTGATCCCATACGGAACGCTCTCCGGCTGATCGCCGCTATCGACGAACTCGACGCCGGGCAACAACGCCAGGCGCAGGCCACTCAAGGCGTGTAGCAGGTGCAGGCGGGTTTCGCCATCGTCCAGCCCCTGGGAACTCAGGGCCCGACGCGTGCGGTCCATCGTCATCAGCAAAGGCGCTGGGGCCGGCAGACGCTCGCGGGCCTTGAGACAGGCGCGGAAGTACTCGCCGACCTCTTCCACCACCTGCTTGAGCAGCACATTCGCCACCCCCAGCACGCGAGGGGTGTAAGCCAGCAGATCGAGCAGGTTGAGCGCGACGCGCAATTCGCGCAGCGCCGCGCCGGTGTCCTGGCCGGTCATGGCCAGGCGCGGCAGGTGCTGCATCAGCCGGTCGAGCATCTGCGCGCCCATGTGCCGGTGCTCGGCCAGGGTCGCCGGCTCGGTCAGCTTGACGATGTCGTGCCAGCTGAAACGGGTCAGGCGCTTGGCCGCCAGCTCGGCGCCGAAAGGCCGCGCCACCAGGGTCCAGACAAAGGCGAACAGCAAGCCCACGGGGCCCGCCAGGTTGGCGTTGGAGAAGTTCAGGAAGTCGGCGTCATAGGCCCCTGAAATGCTGATAAAGGACGAGGTATTGACGATGGTCAGCAAGGTCCCGAGGTAGAAACGCGGCTGCACGGTGAGGGTACCGACGCAGATAAAGGGCACGGCGAAGGCCAGCACCAGCATTGGGAAATCATGCAGGTTGGGCAGCACCACGAACAGGTAGAGGCTGGCGAAAATCACCGACATCGCGGTCCAGAAAAAGAACCGGTAGATCTGCGGCGCCGGGTCGTCCATCGCCGCGAAAAAGCTGCAGGCGACCGCCGCGAGGATCACCGCGCTGGCCCCATCGGTCCAGCCGAGCAGGATCCACAGCACCGAGGCAACGATGATCGCCAGCACCGTCGAACCCGCCGAATAGAGCATCAGGCCACGGTCGAGAAAGGGTGTCAGGCGGCTCAGGCGCCAGTGGCGGTAGACCGCGCGCCAGCTGTCCTGGCTTTCGCACTGGATGGCGTATTGCAGGCTGCGCAGGTCCTGCCACAGGTCGACCCATTCGCCGAGGCGGTAGAGGGCGTTGGAGAACAGCAACTGGCGGCGGTCATCCAGCTCGACCGGGCTCGGTTGCAGGCTCTCGATCTCGGCGCGCAGGGCTTGCCAGCGTTCGACCGGCGCTTCTTTTTTGGTGCTTTCCAGCCATTCGCGGGTGGCCACGAGCAAGGGTTCGAAACGCGCCACCAGCTCCGGCGTGCGCCGCGCCATCGCATACAGGGCATCGTCCAGGGCGTCGACCACCGGCAGCAGGTGAATCATCCGCCCGCGCAAGTCCTTGGTATTGCGCACGGTCTGCGGCCGGGCGCCTTCGTGGGGTAGCTGACCGATCATCAATTCGAGGCTGTTGAAGGTCGCCACCATCGCCGAACGCAAGGCGCTGACTTCATCGGCCTGCACATCACGGGAAAGGAATCGCAGGCTGTAGGTCGAGGCATCGGCGAACCACTTGCCCGCCGCGTCGATAAACACCGGGGCCAGGCGCCGGGGCCAGAACATGCTGCCGACCACCGCCGCCACGGCGATACCGAGAAAGATCTCCTCGGTCCGCGACACCGCCACATCGAACACCCCCAGGGGGTTGTCGACTACTGGCAGGGCGATCATCGGCATGGTGTAGCCGGCGAGCATCAGCGCATAGCTGTTGGCGGTACGCAGGTGCAGCGAGAGAAACAGCAGGATGCCGGTCCAGAGCGCGATCGCCACCACCAGCAGGTAGGGTGTCTGCACGAACAGCGGGACAAACAGCACCGCCGCCGAAGCGCCGAGAAAGGTCCCGACCGCGCGGTACAGGGCCTTGGAGCTGGTGGGACCGACGAAGGGGCTGGAAACGATATAGACGGTGGCCATGGCCCAATACGGGCGCGGCATCTCCATCAGCAAGGCGATATACAGCGCAATCATCGAGGCGGCGAAGGTGCGCACGCCGTAGAACCAGTCGCGGGCGGGAGGCATGCCGGTCCAGAAACCATTCACGGGTTCGCCACTCCCAGATTGCGCCCGGCCGCTTCGAAGGCACGGATCACCCGCAGCGCCGCTTCCAGGTCAGCGGGAGCGAAACCGTCGAGCACTTCGCCGCGCAGGCGGATCAACTGGATTTCGATGTCCTGCATCAGCCGCTCGCCGGCCTCGGTCAGGCTCAGGCACTTGGCCCGGCGGTCACTCGGGTCTTCGCTGCGCAGCACATAACCGGCATTGCACAACTGGTCGAGCAGGCGCACCAGCGACGGGCTTTCCATCCCCGCTTCCTGGGCCACGGTCACCTGGCGTACGCCCGGCCCCATGCGCCCGACCAGCAGCAATGGCATGGCGCAGGCTTCGGAAATCCCATAGTTGACGAGCGTGGTCTGGCACACCCGGCGCCAATGGCGCGAGGCGACGACGAGGCCGGCACTGATGTGCTTGTGCAGCTGTTCGAGGTGCTTGGACACGGGGAGATTCGCATTGTTAGTTTGCTAACTATCAATATCTCGCATCAGTTGGGGGCTCGTCAAGTTTTGAAACAATTACTTCATTCGACCGGGTGACGGCTGGGGACAGGGTGGCCCGGCTGAACTCAAGCCTAGTTCACGGGTGATGAGGTGCTTGGGGAATCGTCGGGCTTGAATCGTAGCGTGATGTAAAAATTCTGCTGTTTTGGCTTGGGAAACTTCAGCGTTCTTGCACCGTTGCTCTGTGCCTGTGGACGGCGCTGCCCGCCACAATGGGGACGAGCAGCGATTGGGCGAAAGCCACGCGTCACGCTTGCAATGGGGTTTCCAGGGGGAGACGGAACTGGATCCGGTCGAGAATATCCAGGCCATCCTGCAGCAGCAGGTAAGCCCCGTTGGTCAGCCGGTACAGATCGGCGTCGTCGATGTTCCTGATAGTGACCGAGGTGAGGGTTTCCAGTTGCGCGGTACCCGCACGGATGCGGGCGTAGGCGGTTTCGTGGAGCAGGCGTAGCGGGGCTTGGGTGTCGATCAGCAGGACTGGGGTGCCGGCGGGGCTAGTGGTTAACGGGTGATATGTCGTCATGACTAGGGCTCCAAAGTTATAGACCTAAAGCCATGGTTGATCGGATCGCCAAATCCTCTGTCAGCAGGTGCCGACGGGTCAAATTATAGGGTTGAAAAATCAAGGGACACAACAGAGGCAAAATGCCCAAGGCCGGATAAAGCGTTACCAAGCATGACGCCGATCCAGAAGACAACGAGTGACTGTGGGAGCGGAGCTTGCCCGCGAAGCTTTTAGCGGTTTCAGGGACCTCTTCGCGAGCAAGCTCTGCTCCCACAGTTTCTTGCCAGACTTGGGATCGTTCTTAACTGAACGGCACTAGGACAAGCTCGCTGGCCACACGACCACAGAAAAAACTGACTAACGCGATTAAAGCCCAGATTTTTTTATCTCTTCCCCAGTTTTTTTACATTTGGGGCATTTTCCACATTTTTTTTTACACCCCTCTCCCCTTCCTCAACAACACATCCAGCTGATCCACCACTTCCGCCCAGTCGGCGTCGTCCAGGATCTCGCCACGCAGAAAGTCCGCCTGGCTCTTGCTCCAGAAAAACGCGTCGGCCAGGTGCAGTTCCGGCTTGAGCGGCGAATGGGTGGCGATAAAACGATCAATGCTGACCGGGTCATCGGGCAGGCCCAGTTGCTTGAACAGGGACGGCAGGCTGTGATCAGGTGATTCCATGGGGGACTCCGGTATAGGGAAAATGGCGGTACTGGTCAGACAGCTTCGCGAGCAAACGCGTTCCCGCTGTGAAGCACCGCGCGAATAGAGAACAGCCAGCGCCAAGCTCTCAGTGACAGACCTCGCACACCTCGGCATGGGGCACCAGCTTCAGGTACTGGTCCATCTGCATATGCACCAGGTTGTGGTGATTGCCGGCTTCCAGGTAGATGTCGTGCTGGCGGGTCAGTTGCGGATCGACCACCATTTTCAAGCCATAGGACTCACCCAGCGCCGGCACCGCGCCGCGTTCGCAGTCCTGGAACAGATAGGCCAGGGTGCTTTCCCGGGTGATCTGCCAGGTGCTGGCGCCGCGGACCTTGCTCAGGTCCAGGTGCTGGCTGGCGGGCAGGACCGCCATCAGGTAGTGGCCGTGCTGGTCGTCGAGGACCACCGATTTGGCCATGCGCTCGGCCGGGATTCCCGCCAGGCGGGCGGTTTCCAGGCTACTGGACGAATGCGGATGAGCGACGATATCGAATTCGCAGTGCGCCTGTTCCAGGCTGCGCTGCACGGTTTTTGCCATGCGCATGATGCACCTCCGGGCCCTGTCGAATGCCCCAGGGCGATGGGTTTGCTGCATTCCTTGAGTAAGAGTCTAGGCAGTTCACCGCCGGGCGTCGGCTTAACGTCAGTAACCGTTCTCGCTATTGCAGGTCCTCGATAGTCGAGTCGGGTCTAAACAGGTTTGGGCCCCACGGTATTTTGCGCAGCAACACCGAACCTGTAGGAGCCGGCTTGCTGGCGATGAGGCCAGTCAGTCTTGCAGCGCCTGATCGGCCGTCATCGCCAGCAAGCCGGCTCCTGCAATGACCGTATTTTCAAGTCCGAGACCGTATCGGCGGGAGCTGCAAGGCTGCGTTTATCCGGCGGCGCGCCTCCACTCGACTAAGCTTCTTAATGGGGGTAACGAATCTCGCGGAGAATTCAAGTGAGCGGTCGTTGCTGGTGGGCCTGGTTGTTGTTCGGGTGGCTGATCGTCTGGCCCGTCGGGCCCCAACTTGCCGAAGGCGCCGACTCCGTCGTGACCGTGCTGGTGCTGCCCATCGACGATTCCGGTTCCGGGCTGATCCTGCTTGGCATTGCCCTGATCGTCGCCGAAACCCTGCTGCCCAGCTTTGGCCTGATCGGCTTCAGTGGTCTTGTCGCGTTCGTGCTGGGGATGCTGATCCTGTTCGACCCACAGCTGTTCGACGACAACACCGCACGACCGTTGAAACTCACCCTGATGCTGATCGGGCTGCTCTTGCTGGTCGGCTTGATCGTCGCGGCCCTCAAGGCCCGCCAGCGCCAGGTGGTCAGTGGCGACGCCGGGCTGGAAGGCAGCCTGACCCCGGTGACCGCCCTGAAAGTCGGCAATGCCTACGCCGGCTGGGTACAACTGCAAGGCGAAAACTGGCAGGTCCTCAGCCCCACACCGTTGCATCCCGGCCAACAGGTCCGGGTGATCGCACGCAAGGGCCTGCTCCTGGAAGTGAACGCCGTTGACGACCCGCCTAGGCGAGGAGATTGATCATGGTCCTGCAATTGGGTTCCGGCGCGCTACTCGCGCTCCTGCTGCTGATGCTGCTGGCATCGACCTTTCGTATCCTGCGCGAATACGAACGCGGCGTAGTGTTCCAGCTCGGGCGCTTCTGGCAGGTCAAGGGACCCGGGCTGATCATCTTGATTCCGCTGGTGCAGCAGATGGTCCGGGTGGACCTGCGCACCGTGGTCCACGATGTCCCGCCCCAGGACGTGATCACCCGCGACAACGTCTCGGTGAAGGTCAATGCGGTGCTGTATTTCCGCGTGCTCGACCCGCAGAAAGCGATTATCCAGGTGGAGAATTTTCTCGCCGCCACCAGTCAGCTGGCCCAGACCACGTTGCGCGCGGTGCTCGGCAAGCACGAGCTGGATGAGCTGCTGGCCGAGCGGGAAAAGCTCAACTCCGATGTCCAGCAGGTGCTGGACGCCCAGACCGATGCCTGGGGGATCAAGGTGGCGAACGTCGAGATCAAGCATGTGGACCTCAACGAGTCGATGATCCGCGCCATCGCCAAGCAGGCCGAGGCCGAACGGGAGCGGCGGGCCAAGGTGATTCACGCCGAAGGGGAATTGCAGGCTTCCGAGAAATTGATGCAGGCCGCGGAAATGCTCGGGCGTCAGCCGGGGGCCATGCAGTTGCGGTATATGCAGACGCTGTCGTCGATTGCCGGAGACAAGAGCTCGACCATCGTGTTTCCACTGCCGATCGAGTTGTTGAAGGGGATGGCGGATCTGTCGGCGAAAAACAAGACCTGACGCGCGTTAGCGTTGACGTCCATTGCGCACGATCAAGAGACGGCCGGATGTTCCTGGAGGATTGCGTTCAGCTCGCAAGGTTTCCAATGCCTGATAAGGCCCCTCGGCCCAGAACGCCACCCGCTCCCTGAGCCGCTCCGACGCCTCCCGGTGCTTGTCCTGGCTATCCGGCACAAACATCTGGTCCGGCTGCTTGGCGTGCTGCCGCACCACGGAAAACACCTGGGCGCGTTGCTCCGCGTCGAGTCCGAAGAACTCCCCCAGATGCCCTTCCAGCGCCCCCGGCAACTCGCTGTAGTTGACCGGCAAACCGCCAAAAGCCACGCAGTGCTCCCAACCCTTCTGAAGGATCCGCCCGATGCGCGCCGCGATATAGTCCTCCCGCGAGTCGTCCTGCCCCGGCGTGTCCAACACGCTATGACCGATCATCCCCGGCACCATCTGCAGTCCGGCCCGGCGCACATGGGACACGGCGATTTCCAGCGGATCGCGGTACAGGAACAGCCAGGGCGTCTCGGGAAAACACTCGCGCAGCAACGGCAACTCGCCGATATTCCAGGCGTCCAGCTTGATCACCAGGGCCTGCTCACTGCCGCTCCGGCGCTGACCGTAAGCCGCCAACAAGCCCTGCAGGGCCGCACGCTGCTCCGGCGGATCGAGGTCGTCACGCAACAGGCGGTCGAGGGGCGGCGGTTCGCTGATCACGATATGGCTGTCCAGCTGCGCCAGCATCTGGCCGATCAGCGTCGAACCACAGCGCGAGGCGTGATAGATAAACGCGCTCGGCGCCACGGCCGGCACCTGCCATTCACTGAGCACCACCAGCGGCGTCTCACGCCGAAAGACCTGGTTGAACGGCAGTTGCAGGGCCGCGTCCACTGAATCGGCAAAAAATGGCTGATCCAGCCGACGCTCGCCGAACCAGCACCAGTCGACACGCCAATGGGCCTCTTCGCGCCAGACGCGAATCGGCAGCCAGTCCTTCAGGCCGTCCATGGTTGATTCCAGCGCCGGCCACGGGTCATGGCCGCGTGCAGGTCCTCATGGGCGAAGTGCAGGCCATGGGCGGCGGCGCGCTCCAGGGTCCGGGCAATAAAGGCTTCGCTGTCGGTGTGCGCTTGCAGCTCGCGACACAGTTGCGGGTCACGCTCCAGCCATTGGCGAAATTGCTCGAGCGCCATGGCCGCGCGACCCACGCCGGGCGCCGGGGTACTCGGCAGGCCCGCGACAATCTGCTGCTCCAGCCAGGCACTCGGACGACAGTCGAGCACCAGGTGAACCCGCTCGCTATCGCCCCAGTTGTCGACGCTGTGGGGCCGCGCCAGATCGAGAAACCAGCATTCACCGGCCTTCATGGGAATGCATTGCCCATCGAGCATGAACTCCACGTCGGGCGGGCTGAGCAAGGGAATATGCAGGCGCCGGTCGGCGTCCGGAGAGCTGAGGTCGTAATCGCGGTGCTCATGAATCCGCCCACCCGGTCCCAGCCGCAGCAGGCGCGCCGAACGGATTTCCAGGGGCAGCCCCTGCAAGCCATAGGACCAGCGCGCGTCTTCCAGCCACGGCTTGCGCGCAATCGCCTCGCCTTTGCCCGACGCCAACTCGCCCGGGGCATCGTTGGCGGACACCAGCGCCACCCCGCTCCACTCGCCGGCGTAGTAATCGCGATTGAAATGCGCCACCCAGGCGCTATCGCCCAAGTGCGCCAAAGCCTGGCGCAGCAGTGGCAGGTCCACGGTGACCGGCAGGCGGGAAAACGCCGGCCGGTTCAAGAGATCACTCCGCCCGCGCCCAGCCTGTCGAGCAAGCGCTCGACACAGGCCTCGCGCCGGCTGGCGCTGATTGACCCCGTGGGCAGGTCGGTCATTTCGCTTGAGCAGGCCTCACAGGTTCATCGATATTGCCCGCGGCCCAGTCGGATTCACGGGTGGCCAAGGCCCCGGCAATCGCCTGGATCTTGGTCGAAGACACTTCCGGCGGCAGCGGATCGAGCCCGGCACTGGCAAAGATCTGCCCATAGGCGTTGCGCAGGTCGGCATAGGCCAGGTCGCGACGCAGGTCAGCCTGCAAGGTGTTCAGCTCGCCCTGGATCAGGTCCAGTTCACCGAGCCCCGCCGCCTTGTAGCGGTTGCGCAGCTGGCCGGCGATCTGCCCGTCAATGTTCGACAGTTGCTGGCTGGTCTTGAACTGGCGCACCGCTTCGTTGAAGTTGGCATTGGCCACGTAGAGCTGGGCCAGCACCGCGATGGACATGGCCTGGCGGCGTGCCGTGGCGACTTCTTCACCGGCCTTGGCCACGTCGATGGCCGCCGGGGCGGAGATCACGTTGAACAGGTTCCAGGTGACCTTGACGCCGTAGTCGGCCCACTTGTCGTTGACCAGGAAGGAGTTGCTGTCGTAATGGCCGCCGGCGGAGAATTCCAGGCCCGGCAGCAGGCGCAGCATGGCCTTGCGGGTTTCATTGGCGCTGATGCGGGTCTGGTAGTCCTGCTCGCGCAGTTCCGGACGATTGGCCAGGGCCTCCTGTTCCAGCTTGCCCATGTCGACCTTGAGTTGCGGAATCTCGTAGTTTTCCGGGGTCGCCAGGGTCAGCTCGGTGCCCATGGGCAGGTTGATCAGGGTCGCCAGTTCGGTCTTGGCCAGGGTCAGGGCCTTGCGCTGTTCTTCCAACTGGCGTGTGGCGACGATCAGGGCGCGCTGGTAACCCAGGGCCTGGATCGGATCGCCGATACGCTGGTCGCTCATTTTCTCGCTGTTGCCCTGGGCCTGCTCGACCCGCGCCATCAGGCTGTCGATCTGCTTGAGCAGGCGCTCGGCGGCCACGGCACGCCAGTAGGCCGAACGCACGTCCTGGACGATGGTGTTGACCACCTTGCGCCGACGTTCCTGGACGATCAGCCGTTGATCGCCCTGTTGCTTGGCACTGATGTAACTCACGCCGAAGTCGAGCACGTTCCAGACCATGGTCAGGTCGCCGACACGACGGTCGCGGTCCTGGGAGGTCGATGGGACCAGGGATTGCTCGCCGGTCTGGACGTTCTGGCTGCTGGAAGCACTGACGTTATTACGCCCGGCGTAGCCGGCGGACAGCGCCATGCGCGGCAGCATGTCGAAGCTGGCGAGGTCGAGTTGGCGCTTGGCCAGGGCCTCTTCCATGATCTTGAGCCGGCCTTCGAGGTTGTACTTCACCGCACGGGCCATGGCCTCATGCAAGGTCAGCGGGCCATTCAGCGGCTCCTGGTCCTTGAACATGGTCTGCATGTCGCTCTTGGCGCGTTGTTCGCTGACGCTGCGATCGATCGGCTCGCTGGTGACGGCACAACCACTGACTACCAGCGCCAGCAAGCTGGCGCTGAACAACTTATGACTTCTTCTCATCCCTAGTACCGCCCCTGACTACCGCACTCTTCTTATAGGCGCCGACAAAGGTCAGCGCAGATCTCAAATATTGTTCAGGCCGACATTTCGCTGATGCCGACTTGTTCCAAAGCCCAGGCTAGTTCATGCAGCTGTTTCTGCTCGCCATCTTTGATTTTCTGCAATTGCTGCCCCAGGGTCGGCGCGCCGAAAATGCCGCGCACGCCCTGGGCCGGATCGCCCAGGCCCTTGCCGTTGCGGTCGAAGACCTGACTGGTGGAGGTGTCGCTGTTACCCGAGTCGCGGTTGAAGATGCCCGACACGGTACTGCTGCCGAACACGCCGCCATCGCCGCCGCCAAACCCGAGGAAACCACTGGTACTGCCCGTGGCACCGCTGTCGGTACTGAACACCTGGGCGATATAGCTCGGCGCCAGGGCGTTCTGGTTGATGAAGATATTCCCCAGCGGCGGTATGCCGTCGCCCGAGGTGCGCTGCTCGAACAACGGCGGGAAGCCCAGCGGTGAGCCGAGGTCGCCGGTCGGGGCGACGCTGATCTGTGGCTGCAAGGGCAGGTTCGGCGCATCCGGCCGTGCCACTGGCGATTCCACGCGGAACTGTGGATCGCCGCCCAGTGCGACGGTGTTGACCGCGAAGTTGTTGGAGTTGGCGAAGCCGGTCCCGGCGTTGCCGGCCAGGTCCGTGACCAGGCTGTTGTCCAGGGTGATGAAGTTGCTCGGGTCGGTGACGTTCGCCGACGGGGTCAGGGTCGCGGTCCAGGTCTTGCCGCCGTCGGCGCTGGTCAGGTTGGACAGGGTGCCGTTGGCCACGCTCAGCTCCGAGAGGTCGAAATTGCTGACTTTCTCGCTGAAGGTGAAGGTCACCACGGTGGTCTGGCCGGTGGTCAGGTTCGGGTTGGCGACGCTGATGGTCGCCGTTGGTCGATTGGCATCGAGCGCGTAGTTGTTGGAAATCGCGATGCTCGCCCCGGTATTGCCGGCGGTATCGCTGACCAGGCTGGTGTCCAGCACGATCAGGTTGGTGGCATCGGTGACGGCAGCCGTCGGGGTCAGGGTTGCGGTCCAGGTCTTGCCGCCGTCGGCGCTGGCCAGGTTGGACAGGGTGCCGTTGGCCACACTCAGCTCGGACAGGTTGAAGCCGGTCACCACTTCGCTGAAGGCGATGGTCACCGTGGTGGTCTGGCCGATGCCCAGGTTGTTGTTCGCCACGGAGATGGTCGCGGTCGGACGCTGTGTGTCGACGCTGTAGGTGTTCGAGTCGGTGGTACCGCTGCCGGCGTTGCCCGCAACGTCACTGACGGCCGCGTTGTTCAGGGTGATGATATCGCCGGTATGAGTCACCCCGGCAGTCGCGGTCAGGGTCGCGGTCCAGGTGATCCCGCCGTCACTGCTGCTCAAACCGCTCAGGGCGCCGTCGGCGACGGTGAACGCGGCGGTTGTGAGCCCGCTGACCGCCTCGCTGAAGATAATGGTCACCAGGGAGGTCTGGCCGATGTTCAGCGCGCTGTTGGCGACCACGATGCTCGCCGTCGGACGCTGGGTATCGATGGCGTAGTTGTTGGAATCGGTGGTGCCCGTCCCGGCGTTACCTGCCAGGTCGGTGTAAGTGGTGTTGTTCAGGCTGATCACGTTGCTGGCGTGGGCGATATTGCTGGTCGGGGTGAAAGTCCCGGTCCAGGTGATACCGCCATCGCTGCTGCTCATCGTGCTCAGTGTGCCATTGGCGACGGTCAGGTCGGCGTTGCTGAAACCAGTCACCGCCTCGCTGAAGGTGATGGTCACCCCGGCGGTCTGGCCGATGTTCAGGGCCGAATGGTCGATCACCACCGAGGCCGTCGGCGCCACGGTATCGACGCCATAGTTATTGGACAGAGTGGTGCCCGCGCCAGCATTGCCGGCGAGATCGCTGACCAAGGTGTTATTCAGGCTGATCACGTCGCCGGTGTGGGTCGTGGCCGCATTCGGCGTTAGGATCGCGGTCCAGGTGATGCCACCGTCGCTGGAACTGACCGCGCTCAGCGTACCGTCGGCGACCGTCAGATCGGCATTGCTGAAACCGGTCACCGCCTCGCTGAAGGTGATGGTCACCAGCGAGGTACCGCCGATCTTCAGGCTGTTGTTGACCACGATGCTCGCCGTCGGCCGCTGGGTGTCGACGCTATAGGTGTTGGAGTCGGTGCTGCCGCTGCCGGCGTTGCCCGCGCCGTCACTGACGGCCGCATTGTTCAGGGTAATGATATCGCCGGTATGAGTCACCCCGGCGGTCGCGGTCAGGGTCGCGGTCCAGGTAATCCCGCCGTCACCGCTGCTCAAACCGCTCAGGGTGCCGTCGGCGACGCTGAACGCGGCGGTTGTGAGCCCGCTGACCGCCTCGCTGAAGGTAATGGTCACCAGGGAGGTCTGGCCGATGCTCAGTGCACTGTTGGCGACCACGATAGTGGCCGTTGGGCGCTGGGTGTCGATGGCGTATGTATTGGAGGTAGTGGTACCGCTACCAGCATTGCTTGCGCTGTCGCTGAACAGGGTGTTGTTCAAGGTGATGACATCGCCGGTATGGGTCACCCCAGGATTCGCGGTCAGGGTCGCGGTCCAGTGGGTGCCATCGACCTGGACCAGGTTGCTCAAACTGCCATCGGCGACAGTTAACGCGCCGGCGGTGAGATTGTTGACCGTCTCGCTGAAGGTGATGGTCACCAGGGAGGTGCTACCGTTGACGTTCAGCGCCGTGTTGGACACCACGATGGTCGCGGTCGGCGCCACAGTATCGATGCCATAGGTATTGGACAGGGTGGTTCCCGCGCCAGCGTTGCCGGCGAGATCGCTGACCAAGGTGTTATTCAGGCTGATCACGTCGCCGGTGTGGGTCGTGGCCGCATTCGGTGTCAGGGTCGCGGTCCAGGTGATGCCGCCGTCGCTGGAGCTGACGTTGCTCAGCGTACCGTCGGCGACCGTCAGGTCGGCATTGCTGAAACCGGTCACCGCCTCGCTGAAGGTAATGGTCACCAGCGAGATACCGCCGATATTCAGGGCCGGGTTCGCCACCACGATGCTCGCCGTCGGCCGCTGGGTGTCGATGCTGTAGTTGTTGGAGTCGGTGACACCGCTGCCGGTGTTGCCCGAGGCGTTCGCCACGAGCGTGTTGTTCAGCTCGATCACGTTGCTGCTGTGGGTGATGTTGCTGGTCGGGGTAAAGGTCGCCGTCCAGGTGATACCGCCGTCGCTGCTCTGCACCGCGCTCAGGGTGCCACCATCGATAATCGTCAGGTCTGCGTTGCTGAAGCCGGTCACGGCTTCGCTGAAGGTGATGGTCACCAGCGAGGTTTCGCCGATCTTCAGAGCGTTATCCGCCACCACGATGGTCGCGGTCGGACGCACGGTATCGATGGTGAAGTTGCCCGAGTTGGTGATACCGGTGCCGGCGTTGCCCGCCCCATCCTGCACGCCGCTGTTGTTCAGGCTGATGAGGTTGGTGGTGTCATGAACGCCGTCGGTCGGGGTGAAGGTCGCCGTCCAGGTGACGCCAGCGTCGCTCGTGCTGACGGCGGTCAGGGTGCCGTTGGGCACGCTCAGGTCGTTGTTGTCGAAGCCGTTCACCGCCTCGCTGAAGGTGATGGTCACCAATGAACTCTGCCCGGCCGCCAAGGTCGGGTTGGCGACCACGATGGTTGCCGTCGGGCGTGTGCTATCGAGGGCATAGGCATTCGAGCTGGTGGTCCCGGTACCGCTGTTGCCGGCACCGTCGATCACCGTGCTGTTGTCCAGGACGATGTGATTGTTGTTTTGGGTGATACCCGGCGTCGGCGTCAACAGCGCGGTATAGGTGATGTTGTCGCTGGTGCTCAGACCGCTGAGGGTACCGTTGTCGGTCGTCAGGTCGGCCAGGGCCATACCGCTCACCGCCTCGCTGAAGGTAATGGTCACCGTGGAGGTACCGCCGATGCCCAGGTTGTTGTTCGACACAACGATAGTGGCGGTCGGGCGTACGCCGTCGATGGCCACGTTGTTGGACGTGACGGTGCCGCTACCGACGTTGCCCGCAGCGTCACTCACATGACTGGTGTCCAGGGTGATGTGGTTGCTCGCACTGACGATCGCAGCCGTCGGGGTGAAGGTCGCAATCCAGGTGACGCCACCGTCGCTAGTGCTCACCGTGCTCAGGGTGCCATTGGACACCGTCAGGTCGGCGTTGGTAAAACCGGGCACGGCTTCGTTGAAAGTGATGGTCACCGGCGAGGTCTGGCCGATCCCCAGGTTGGTATTGCCGAACACGATGGTCGCGGTCGGCAGCACGGTGTCGACGGCGTAGGCGTTGGAGGTGGTGGTACCGCTGCCGGCGTTGCCCGCGACGTCGCTGATCGCGGTGGTGTTCAGGGTGATGACATCGCCGACATGGTTGACCCCGGGGTTCGCGGTCAGGGTCGCGGTCCAGTGGGTGCCGTCGACCTGGACTAGGTTGCTCAGACTGCCATCGGCAACAGTTAACGCGCCGAGGGCAAGATTGTTGACCGTCTCGCTGAAGGTGATGGTCACCAGGGAGCTGTTACCGTTGACGTTCAGCGCCGTGTCTGACACCACGATGGTCGCGGTTGGTCGCACGGTGTCGACGACGTAGGTGTTGGAGGTGGTCGTACCGGTACCGGCGTTGGTCGCGGTATCGGTATAGAGGGTGTTGTCCAGGGTGATGACGTTGCCGCTGCTGTTGTTGCTGGCGCTCGGTGTCAGGGTCGCGGTCCAGTGGATATTGTCGCTGGTGGTCAGGTTGCTCAGGGTGCCATTGGACGCCGACATGTCGGCCAGGCTGAAACTGCTCACCGCTTCGCTGAAGGTAATGTTCACCGTCGAGTTGACCGTGGTGCTCAGCGTAGGCGCGACCACCGAGACGGTCGCGGTCGGGCGCACGGTATCGATGGCATAGTTGTTGGACGAGGTGGTGCCGGTTCCCGGTGTACCCGTCGACGTGGAGGTGACGCCGGTATTGTCGAGGACAATATGGTTGGTGGCGCTGGTCACGCTCGAGTTCGGTGTAAAGGTCGCGGTGTAGGTGATGTTGTCGCTGGTCGTCAGGGTGCCCAGGGTACCGTTGGCAATCGTCAGGTCGGCGTTGGTGAAACCGGTCACCGCCTGGTTGAAGGTAATGGTCACCAGCGACGTGCTGCCAATGTGCTGGGCGGTAGTGCCGACCACTATGGTCGCGGTCGGAGCCGGCGCATAGGCGGTGTTGAGCGTGCCGCCGTCGTTGAAGATATTGTTCACCGCCGCCACGCTGGCGCCGGTACCGCCGCCGCCCAGCGCCGGACCACCGGAGCCGCTGCCACCAACGTTGCCGGTCATCGCCGCGAAGTTGGCGGCGGTCATCAACAACGTGCCTTTGTTCCAGATCGCGCCGACGCCTTTGCCGGCCGCTCCACCGGAGTCGGCGGAGCCGCCCAGGCCACCGCCGCCGCCACCACCACCGCCAGCAGCGATGTTGCTGGAAATCACTGAAGTGCCGACGATCGTCAGGGTACCGGTGCTGGCGTTGTAGATACCGCCGCTGGCCGAGGCACCGGCCCGGCCGGCTTTGTCCCAGCCAGAACCGCCGCCGCCGCCGCCAATGGAAATGGTGCCATTGTTCGCCGTGCCGCCGGCCCCGCCGTTACTGTAGTTGGCGGCGCCTATACCGCCCGCGCCGCCGGTGCTGCTACCCCCCTTGCCACCCATGTAGCTGGGGTTGTAGCCGCCGCCGGTACCGCCGTGGTTGGCGGTGCCGGAGGTACCGCCATAGACCCCCGTACCGTAGCCCGAGCTACCACCATGACCACCATTCTGTCCGCCAAGAGCACCGCCACCGCCACCGCCGCCACCAACCGCGCCGCCGACGTAGGGCGCCGTGACCCCGCCGCCGCCGCCGCCGCCCGAGGCCGCGTTGCTGGTCACCGTGACATTGTTCAGGGTCAGGTTACCGGCGTTGACAATACCGCCGCCCATCGCCGCAGTGCCATCGACCCCGGCCGCCGCGCCATTGCCCACCGCCAACCCCTGGGTAATGACCAGCCCGTCCAGGGTCGCGGTGATCCCGGAATTGACCATGAGCACCTGGGTCTTGTATTGCCCGCTGAGGGTCACATCGGGTGTGCCGTTGTGGTCCAGGTCGCCTTCGATGGTGAGGTTCTTGCTGATGACCAGTTGCGAATTCAGGTTGACCGTCATGCTGGCGTTGAAGGTGATGATATCGCCCGCCACCGCGCTGCTCAGGGCCGAACGCAGTGAACCGACGCCACTGTCAGCGTTGCTGGTCACGGTAATGGTCGACAGGGCGTACTGGTACGCGGCCATGGCGTCGGCCGAGAGCACGTTGTGGCTTTCGATGACACCGGTGGAGATTTCCAGGGTCCAGTCGCCGCCCAGGCCGGTACGGTTGTCGGAAGCGGCGATATCGCGCCCGGTGTATTGCGCCAGGGAGTCGACAAAGCCGATGCCGGTGGCACCTTCGGCGGTATTACAGGCGTAGATCAGGATATCGCCGCCGACATTCATGTCATTGCCGATGCGCGCCAGGACATCGGCCCGCGCCGCGACGTTGGTCGACGATAGATAGGTGCTGCCCAGCCACAGGTCACCCGAATTGCCGTGAGCGATGATTTCCACGGTGCTCACGCCCTGGTGGGTGTCCAGGTAGTCGGCGATCTGTTGCAGGCCATCCTTGCCGGCCTGCAGCACCACCACCTGGGTGCCGGGAGCGACGCCCTTGAGCAGGGCACTGAAATCCTGCACCCGCGAGTCGACGAAGACCACCGATTGGCCAGGTACGGCGGCTGGGGCCGGGGTCGGCGTGGCATCGGATTGCGGGTGGGCATCGGAGCTTGCCGCCGTAGAGTCCGTGGCCGGCGCCTTCGCCGCATCGGCAGTGGTGTGATTGGCCGGCTGCGCGGCATCAACTACCGTGGCCGCCACGGCGCCGTCGAACAGCATGCGCGGTTCAAGCGGGATAATCATGGGTGAAACCAGGGTTCTCACGCTTTCAGCCCGCGATTTCTGTTTGCTCCACCACATGCTTCACCTGCACTCGAGCGCTTGCGCGCCCAAAAGATTTTTTTGTCGGAATAAAAAACCGCGATCAACTGACCGCGGTGTTGGTTTTCATGCGAATGACATTGGCGGCGCTGGCGGAGCCATCGTTCCAGAACGACAGTTCCGCATATTTTTCGAACAGGTCCGGCGGCAGGATCGTGCGCCGTGACTCCAGCGCCACCTTGGGCTTGACCTTGTGCAGGCCGGCGAGCCCGAGGGCCTGGTCGAATTCCGGGGCGTCATACACCAGGTGGTCGAAATCGTGCTCGAACCAGGGTTCGCCGATAAAGTCGTAGACCAGCCGCAATACCCGCTCCGGGGCCTGGGACAGCAGGTCGTAATCGATCAGCAGCAAGGAGTCGGCGTGTTCGCCGTAATAGGCTTCCTTGATCGCGGTCCAGGCATACCCCACCAGGCGATTGCGCTGGGCCAGGGTTTCGCAACGGCTGTAGACGGTGTTGCGCTCGACTTCGTCGTTGAACAGCTTGGTGTTCTCGAAAGGGTTGGCGCGGTACAACCGCTCGAGGCTGTCCATGACCCAGGCAACATTGCGCACGCAGGCGATGACCTTGGACTGGGGGAACAGGTCCATCAGCGCGGGCAGACGCGCCGACCACTGGCGATTGGTATCGAAGACCACCGATTGCTCGGTCTTGTCGGCGTAATAGGACTCGAACAGCCCGCGCAGCAAGCGACGGCGCATGTCGGTGTCGATCACCGCGCCGAACTCGCTGCCGGCACTGCATTGTTCCAGCACGCTGTTGAACAGGGTGCCGACCGGGCTGCTCATGCCAGCATGAAAGCGGGGATTCTGTAGAAGAATGGCGGACAGCAGGGTGGACCCTGAGCGCGGCAAACCGGAGATAAAGTGAAAACTGCGCAATCCCTTCACCCTAGACGGAAGTCCATTTGTAGGACAAAGCGTAGCCTAAAGGGAATCGCTCACACTAGTAGTATTTTGACATCAACCATCTGCGTTTTAAGTCTAAACAACCCATAAACAGCGACGTTTATGGGCCTTCAATATGACTTCATGGCTCTAGATCAGGCCTGTTACGGTGAGTCATCGCTACACGAAGGATGGCAGACCTCGTATAAAACCGCCTGGGTGTCACCCCCGGCATGCTGGTCAATTTTTCGCCAATTGTCCGGAATGGACGGGAATTCATCCGGCGCCACCCGGCTCATCACCAGCCAGACCCGGCCATTGCCCTGGGGCAGGTCGTCCAGCCGATCGAGGTAGACGCCGGCGTTTTCATCGATCAGCGTACCGAAACCATAGCTGTTCGGTCGGGTCGACACGCCCTTGGCCGTGGGCGGCGTGTACAGCCGCGGCGCGGTGGCGCTCTTGTCGTAATAGCCCCAGGTGAGCAGCCAGAACATATCGCCCAGCACCACCTGGTCGCCGGCGACGGTGTGCTGGTTCATGTACTCGACCATGTTGTTGAACTGATCGCCTGCGTCGACGGTGTAGTTGTTCTTCAGGCCCACGCCCTCCACCGCCAGGATCGCCATCAGCAGGAGCACCGCCAGGACCTTGAAGCGCCGCGCCAGGCGATCGATGGCCAGGGCCAGGATAATCGGCAGGCCGAGCGCCGGGACGGTGAGGTAGCGCTCGATAAACACCGGCGAGACGAAGGAAATGGCGAATACCAGCAGCAACGGCAGTGCGCTGTAGACCACCAGCAGCGTGTCGAAGCGGTAGCGGCTGCGGTCAGTCCAGACGAGGAAGGTCATGACGGCCGCCATGACGCCCGGCAAGGTGACGAACAGCCACAGCGGCATGCCTTCGCCGTCGTCCTGGGCCATCAGTTGCCAAAGCATCGACGGCAGCGAACGCAAGGTGACCGGCGGTTCCCAGCCGACATCGCCGCCGACCTTCAAATCCTCCATGTGCCGCACCAGATCGATCAGCCCGGGCAACCAGGGCAGGAACAACAGCACGATCGCCACGTTGGCCAACCACCACTCGCGACGGGCGATATAGCGGTGCGCGCTACCGGGCTCGGGGCGGATCACCAGCAGATAGAGCCAGTGCGACAACACGCACAACGCCGAAAAGTAGTGGGTATAGAAGGCCGCCGCCATCAGCAGCGCATAGATCACCAGATAACGCTGGCGCGCGGGCTCGCGGACCCAATACACCAGGGCAATGGTGGCTCCCAGCAGCCACACGCCCATCAGCGAATACATGCGTACTTCCTGGCTGTAGCGCACGGCCGTGGGCAGCAGGGTCAGCAGCAGGCAAGTCAGTATCGTGACCCGCCGGTTGGCGGCCAGGTTCGCCAGCCAGGTGCCGAGCAGCACCGTGACCACCCCGGGCACCGCGCTCATCATGCGGATCGACAGGATCGAGTCGCCGAACAGGCCGATCCAGGCATGCAGCAGCATGAAATACAGCGGCGGATGGACATCGTGGGACGCATGGGACCAGATGCCGGCCAGCGGGAACTGGGCCAGCAGCACGCTGGAGCCTTCGTCGCCCCAGATCGCCGAGGCCGTCAGTTCATAAAGACGCAACGCCACGGCCAGTAGCAGGAGGGCTATCAGCCAGGGTTGGCGAAGCAACTGGACAAGGGATTGCGGATGCGTGACAGGCTGACCGGAAAGTCGCTTTGCTACTTCATCATTGCTCGGAACGCCCATCACCATCCTCTAGAAATCGACAACTGCACCCGCCAGGGGGGTATGACGCGGTGATTGTAGGCTAGAACGATACTGCCTTGCCTGACTGTTCCCATCACGACCTCGAGCATGCAAAAAACCGGGCGCCGGCCAGGACAGCGTCTACGCTTCAGGACGGTGCACAGCAGACCCGGACCGGCGGCCTACGCAGCCCGTCCAACGGGCAAGGCACTTCACTTAACGCAGCTGAAGGATAAGGATCTATGGACGTATTTCTCGGCAATATCCAGATGTTCGGCTTCAACTTCGCCCCCAACGGTTGGGCGCTCTGCAACGGCCAGTTGCTCAATATCCAGCAGTACCAGGCGCTGTTCACCTTGCTCGGCACGGTCTATGGTGGCAATGGCCAGCAGAACTTCGGCCTGCCCAACCTGCAAAGCCGCCTGCCGATTGCCCAAGGCACCGGCCCGGGCCTGACGACCCGGGTCATGGGTGAAGCCAGCGGTACCGAAAAAGTCTCCATCCTGAGCACCAACCTGCCGCCGCAGGCGATCCCCACCAGCGGCCTGACCGTCAGCACCACCATCAACCTGGCGAGCGCCCCCAGCAATCCGGTCACCGCGCCGACCAATACCAATGCCTATCTGGGTGCATCCGCCCCCTCGGGGCCGCCCTCGGCCGGGATCTACTCCGACGCGCAAGGTTCCTCGCCGGTCGCCCTGAAAGGTGCCACCACCACTATCGCCGGCACCTTGGCCATACCTGGCGGCGGCGTGGCCCTGGGGACGATGAACCCGTTCCTGGTGGTGAACTTCAGCATCGCCCTGCAGGGGCTGTTCCCTTCCCGGAACTGATCAGCCTCAGACCGCCGGGGCCCGGTGTCCCGGCTTTTGCCGTATATGACGGAGAATATCGATGCTGCAACAGGTTTCAAGTGAACACTTCCAGGCGTTGATGAAACAACACTGCCCGCTGCATCTGCCCGACGGCAGCCTGCTGCCGATCGAGATCGAGGCGATCGCGCTGCGCCCGCAATCGCGCCTGCCGGAAAGCAGCCGAATGCCCTTCAATGTGCTGTTGCGCAGCCTGGAACCGACGGAGTTCGTCGACGGCCTGTGCGCCCTGGAGTTACCGAACCTGGGCCGCGTAGACGCCGTCTTCGTGTCCCGCGAACCGCCCCTGGGCCGTGATCCGGCCCTGGGTTATTTCAATATCGTCTTCAACTGAAACCCGGATACCAGACCAGACGATCAGCCCCCGGGGAACTCTCTTCAACCTGAAACCCCAGCGCCAGGTAATGCTGGCGCGCCTGGGGATTACTCGCCCAGACCACCGTCGCCACCGGGCAGCGCACCTGCTCGGCGGCCTTCTGCACCCCTTGCAGCACGCTGCGACCAAACCCCTTGCCACGGGCCGCCGGGATAAACGCCAGGTACAGCACGCGGATTTCATTCGGGCCGAAATCGGCGCTGAGCACGCCGATAGGGGTGTCGAGCTTTTCCACCACGTAGTGCATCGCATCGGGGAAGTGCTCGCCGATACCCCGCTCCTGCACCTGGAATTGCTGGGCGACCACCTGCTCGACCACCTCGGGATCGGCGTCGATCCACTGTAATTCGGGACGGGCCGACTTATAGAGGCTCTGCAGAAAAGGCCCATCGGTAGGCCGTGAGGGCCGCATGGACAAACCGGCGGCAGACGAATTGTTCAACATCGGTTGTACTCCCTGAACCGTTGTACTGGCTAGAAACCACTCTCCCGCACGCCCAGGGCGGCCATGCGCCGCCAGACCGTGCCCAACAATGACTCACTGCGTCCCTGCAACACCGCCACGCCGCGCAGCGGATGGCTTGGCGTCGGCACGTCCTCGAGCAACCGCAGGCGGGCGCCGTATTGCGCCTGCACCGGTTCCGGCCGACGGTTTTCGTCACGGCGCACGGCAATCGGGCCATGGTGATCGGAGGTCAGCGCCTCCTGGTCGATGGCCGCCACCCCGTTGGCATCGACGTCCAGCAGCTCCACCGGCCAGGCCGGGCGCATCGGGTCGTCGGCGACAAAGCGCCCCTTCGCTCCCGGCGCGACCCGCCACAAGTCCTCTTCGGCCAGATAACCGCGCATGCGGGTGCCGCCCTCGACTACCCGCGCCAGCGGCTCCTTGGTCGAAACCCAGCGCCCGACGGCCAATTGCGGCATCAGGTCGCGCACCTGGCCGGCCTGCGGTGCCTTTAACAACAGACGATCACGACGGGCTTGCAAACCCCGGTATTCGGCCACGGCCTCCGCCAAACGCTGTTCGAGAATGCCGACATCGGCCGCGGTTTCGCTGCGCCCGGCCTGGCGGCGCATCTGCAATTGGAGGATATCGATTTCACGGCGCACGATGATCAAGCGCGAGTCGACGTCCGGCGACTCCAGCTCCACCAGCACCGTGCCCGCCTCAACCATCTGCCCATCGCGGACATTGACCTGCTTGACCCGCGCGGCGACCGGCGCATGCAGGGCCGTGACCCGCCCGGCTTCCAGCATCACCGGTATTTCCACGCTGCTGCGCCAGGGCACCGCCACCAGCAACAGCAGCGCCAGCAGGCCCAGGCCGCTAAGCAATACCCGTGGGGTATGCGCCTGCTCACGTCGCGACCACCATTCGCGGGTCTCCTTGAAAATCGGCAGGAAGATGAACCAACCCAGTTCCACCATCATCAGGAAGATGCCCAGCAATTTGAAGAACAGGTGATAGACCGCCAGGGCGATCCCGAAAAACAGCGCCGCACGCCACAACCAGGAGAGGAATCCCCACCACAGCAAACGTCGGCGCATGGCCGGCGGCCAGGGTTCGGGGGCCGGCTCGTCGTAGCCGAACAAGGCCTCGCGCAAACGCCAGCGGCACAGGGCAAAGGCGCGGCCCTGGAGGTTGTCGATTTCCCAGAAGTCGCTGAGCAGAAAGTAACCATCGAAACGCATGAACGGGTTGAGGTTGACCGCCAGGGTGGTCAGCCAGGTGGCGCTGGCGAGCATGAACGCCGCCGTGCGCGCCGGCCCGTCCGGTAACAGCGACCAGGCCAGCAGGGCGATACAGGCCAACAGCATTTCGGCCATGACCCCGCCGGCACCGATCAATAATCGCGCCTTGCGGTCGTTGATCCGCCAGGCATCGCTGACGTCGGTATAGAACAACGGCAGCATGACCATAAAGGCCACACCCATGCTCTGCACCCGACACCCGGCGCGCTTGGCCATAAAGGCATGGCCGAATTCATGGCAGAGCTTGGCGAAGAACAGCGCGATGCCGAAGGCCATGGCCCCGCCGAGGCTGAACAGGTGCGGAAAGGTCGAGAGAAAGCGCTCCCAGTCCCGCGACACCAGAAACACCCCGAGCCCCAGGGTCGCCGGCAAGCCGTAGCGCAGCAGGCGCGGGCCGAAGCGTTGCAGCCAGGGCCAGGCGCGATTGAGGAAAGCATCCGGGCGCCACAGGGGAATGCGGAAAAACAGATATTGATGCAGCGCCATCTGCCACAGGCTCTGGCGCGACGCGGCGGCTTTCCAGGCGTAGCTGGCGCGCTGTTGCGTGTCCAGCGCGGCGATCAGGTCATGGGAACGCAAAAAGCCCAGTAACTGCTCCAGCTCCGGGTCGCCCAGCGGCAGGCCCGGTTCACGGTTCGCCGCTTGCAGCACCTGCGCCGGATCCCCCAGCGACCAATGCCGCAGCAAACGCATGGCCTGGACACCGAGCTTGAAATAACGCCCGCGCACCGGGTCGGCCAGGGTCCAGCGCGGCGAACCGTCCAGCGCCGGGGCGGCGGCAGTGAGCTGCAGATCCGCGCGCAGGCTGGGCAGGTTCATTACAGCCCGACACTCTGGCGCAGCCCGGCCAACGGCCGACGCAGCAGGTACAAGGCCAGCGGCGCACGCTGGCCGAAGAGTTTCGCCGTGCCGCGCAAACCGATGCGCGGTACCGGGGTATCGGTGAAGCTGGCATCCAGGCGATAGGCCAACTGCCCGGCCGGGGTCGATTGCGCCTCGTAGGCCACCCGCTCCAGCTTGGCCGAGTAACGCTGCAAGGGGTCGCTGTCGAGGAACAAGGCGACTTCGGCGTCGGACGTCAGGGCGATGGCGTCGCCGACCGCCAGTTCGATGCGCAGTTCGGCCTGGTTCGGGTCGGCGATTTCCATCAGTCGTTCACCGGTCTGGATCGGTTTGCCGGTCCAGCGTTCGGCATCGGCAAACACCGCGATACCGTCACGCTCGGCACGCACTTCGCTGCGTTTGAGCAATTCGGCGGCGTAATCGCGTTCGGCGCGCTTCTGCTCGACCCGCGCCGCCAGCAAATCGATCTTCGAGCTCGACTCCGCATCGGCAAAGGCGCGCTGGGCATTGGCCTTCAATTCGGCTTCGGCCACGCCGAGGGCGCGCTGGGCCACATCGGCCTGGGCCTTGAGGGTGGTGCTTTCGAAGCGCACCAGCAGGTCGCCGGTCTTCACCGTCTGGTTGGGCTTGACCAGGAATTCGGCAACCACCCCATCCAGCGGGGCTGCCACCACACGGCCGGCCAGCGGCACGACTTCCGCCGGCGCCAGCACCGACTGACGCACCGGAATCAGCAAACTCAACAGCGCCAGCACCACCAGCAACGCCTGGCGCTTGCGGGTGAAACGCAGACGCCACGGCCGCCGGGGCTGCAAGGCGAGCCAGGCATGGCTGTAGGTGTCGCCCAATTGCGCCAGCAGCACCTGTTCGGAAGGACTCCAGGGATTGTCGCGGGCCAGCCAGAGGCCGCCGAAGACTTCGCCCTTGTGATCGAGCAGCGGCAACCAGAACACCTGGGGCGCCGACAGGCTCTGCCAGTCCTCGCGCACCGAGACGGTGAAGGCGTCCATCGGCACCACGGTTGCGGGTTTGGCCCGTTCCAGCTTGAAGACCTGCGCCACGGCGTGTTCGACGAAGGCGACAAACGGCGCATTCGGCTCCACCGAGCTGACCCCGGTCACCGCCCGCACCTTTCCGGCGATCAGCAGGGCCGCGTGGCGAAAGCCAAACAGCGCCTGGCCGTCGTTGACCAGGCTATAAGCCAGCTGTTCGGTGGTGCGGGCAGCGCGGGTCACGCGTTCAAGGTCGAGGAACTGGGCGAACACCCGCTCCACGGCGCCCGCTACCGGTGCGTTCACTTCAACGCCTCGAAGCGCGCAGTGCCGCTCATGCCCGCCAGCAGGCCGTCGACCTTGGGCAGGCTGGCCACCAGCAACAGGGTCTGGCTGCCTTCATCGATCCGCGCACCGAGGCGCTTGATGGTGGCCGTCAACGGTTGCCCGGTTTCATCCGGGACGAAGCTGAAAGTCTGCCCGGCCTTGAGCTTGCCCATCCAGCGCGACGGCACCAGCAGGTGGATTTCCAGGGTGCGGTTGTCGACGATCTCCAGCATCGGCGCCCCGGCCGAGACGCTTTCATAGCGCTGGACCTTGCGCTGCACGACCTGGCCGTCATAGGGCGCGATCACGCTGCAACGCTTGACCTGCACCTGGTAGACCTGGGACTGGGCCTGGGTTTCGGCGAGCTTGGCCTCGGCGCGGGCCACTTCGAAGCGGCCGACGGAGTTCAACGAAGCCAACTGTTTATTGTGAGCCAGCTCTTCACTGGCACCGCGGCTGGCAGCCTGGGCGGCATTGAGCTGGGCCTGATAGGCCGAGCAGTCGAAACGCGCCAGGGTGTCGCCCTGCTTGAAGGTTTCGCCTTCGCTGTAGGGCAGCTCGACAATGCGCCCCGACAATTCGCTGGCGAGCATCGCCTGGTCACGGGCGCGCAACACGCCACGGGCCTCGCTGGCGGCGACGGTATGCGTCGCGGCAACGTTATTAGTATCCAACAGCGGATCAGCCTCGACCGGCGTCTGTGCCTGAGCCAGGCACGCCATGCAGGACAACCCCACTACAACTACCCGCAAACACCACATATACAGTGACTCCTTGTCGGACAATCGCGAGTCTACGGCAGCCGTATCAAGCGTCAAGCCAATTGCCACTATGTTTATCGAACGACCGGGTGGTCGCCGATGTGCGGCAGATCACAGGCTGCAACGCCGTGCTGGGTACAAGCATAGGTGTTGCGGCCCGGCTTCGGTATTATTCGCGCCATTCCCGGCCTCGCTGCCGCTCGTTTAACGAATTAGGGACAATTCATGCGTATAGGTCTTCTGACATCTCTGGCCCTGGCGGTGAGTGCCGGCTTCTGCTCCATGGCCCAGGCCAGTTCCGACGACACCTGCTACCCGCGTTGGTCAATGCTCAAGTACAGCCTCGACGGCTGCAGCAACCTCGCCTTCCTCAACCCGGGCAACGACAGCCGGGTCAACCTGCGTCTGTTGCTCGCCGACCAGGGCGCCTTGCCCCTGGCGCCCAACCCGCTGAGCAACGACGACCTGGGCGCGGGCTTCGGTCCGGTACCGTTCGCCACGACCCGCCTCGACGCCGCCCCTGAGCCGGTCGTCGACGCCGAACCGGGCAAGTCCGTCACCGCCCCGCTGGATGAGGCCCTGGCAAAACTCGGTATCACCCGCGAAAACGCCAACACCGCCGTCAGCTCGCTGCTGTCCGGCGAGGGTGGACGCTGCCGCAGCAATGACGCCGACAGCGCCACGACCTTTATCAACCAGTTGTTGGGCAGCAGCGAGCTGCCCGACCCCGAGCGCCAGGCCCTGGCCCGCGCTCGCGTGCAGATGCTCGGCACCTGCGCCTGGGAACCGGCCCAGCAAGCGAGCCTGGTGCCCGCCATGCAATCGGCCCAGGGCCAGGCATTTGCCAGCTACCTGAACGGTGCCATCAGCTTCTACAGCGGGCGCTTCGCCGACGCCGCCCAGGTCTTCGCCAGCCTGGGCGAAAGCCCGCAACCCTGGCTGAAGGAAACCGCGCAGTACATGCAGGCACGCACCGCCCTCAACCTGGCGCAACAGAACACCTTCGACAGCGACGGCATGCCGACCAGGGAAGAGGCCGACGCGGCCCAGCTGAAACGGGCCGAAGAAGGTTTCCAGCATTACCTCGGCACCTGGCCCGCGGGCCTCTATGCGACCTCCGCCCGTGGCCTGTTGCGCCGGGTCTACTGGTTGGCGGGGAATGCCGAAAAACAGGCGACCGAATACCTCTGGCAACTGGGCCAGGCCAAGGCCGACGAGCGCAACGTGACGCCCGACGAACTGGTGCAGGAGATCGACAACAAGATGCTGTTCGGCAGCGGCAAGGTCGATCAACCCTTGTTCCAGGCCCTCGACGACCTGATGGGCATGCGCCCCGGCTACGGCGAGAACGCCGCGCCCAAGCTGACCCTGGACATCCTCCAGGCGCAGAAACCGATCTTCGCCGCGCAACCGGCGCTGTATGACTATTTGCAGGCGGCGTTCCAGCTGTATGTCGCGAAAAACCCGGAGCTGGCGCTCAAGAGCCTGCCAACCGAGATCCCGGCGAAACTCGACTACCTCGCCTTCAGCCAGCAGATGCTGCGCGGCCTTGCCCTGGACGCGAAACAGGACGGCAACGGCGCCGAGGCCCTCTGGCTGCAACTGCTGCCGCAGGTCCACCAACCACTGCAACGCGAGCAGGTCGAACTGGCCCTGGCCGATCACTACGAGCGCAATCAGCAGGTGGCCAAGGTCTTTGCCGCCGACTCGCCGATCAAGACCGTGCCAGTGCGCGCCATCCTGTTGCGGCATATCGCCGACGCCGGGCTGCTGCGCCAGGTTGCCCAGGGCGAAGCCTCCACCGAGCGGGATACAGCCCTGTTCGTGCTGCTCTACAAGGACCTGCGCCTGGGCCATTACGCGGACTTCGCCACCGATCTCAAGCAGTTGCCTGCCGAACCATCGGATACCAAGTTGAGCACCTCGTTGGGTTACACCTACGGCGACGGCCAGCCGCTCAAGCTGTTCCGCTGGAGCGGCGCCAAGGCCGAGTCCGGTTATGCCTGCCCGACCATTGGCGAGACGGCGGCGACCTTGCAAGCCGATGCGAAGCAGCCCCAGGCACTGAACTGCCTGGGCGAATTTATCCTGCGAAACAGCCTGGACGGCATGCCCCTGGACAGACAGCGCGGCTCGGATGAGCTGGGCGGGACCGCGTCCTTGTTCAAGGGCAGCACCTTCTCGCGGCTCGACGGTTACCAGAGCGTGATCGGCGATACCAAGGCGTCGTCCACCGACAAGGCCTATGCCCTGTTCCGCGCCATCAACTGCTACGCACCTTCGGGCTACAACAGTTGCGGCGGGAAAGAGGTGACACCAGCTCAGCGCAAGGCCTGGTTCAAGCAGCTCAAGACCCGCTATGCCAGCACCCAGTGGGGCAAGTCGCTGCAGTACTACTGGTAAGTGAGCGTGGATCGCTGGCGCTGGCGGTTGCTGGCCGGGCTGCTGGCATTCGCCGATGCCCGGGCGGCGGTCGATGCGCGGGACTACGACAGTTTCTGGCTGTGGAGTGGCGTCGCTCCGCAGGCGGTGCTGAGCCAGGCCAAGAGCCTGTATATCCTGCAAGGCCAGGTCAGCGAGTCGCGGCGCTCGCCGCAGCGGACGGTCAACTTTATCGCCCAGGGCATTGCGATTCCGCGCCTGACCCGGGGCGAGGTCTGGGTGGTCTATCGCGCCCACACCCTACGCTGGCCGGAGTCGGTCTATCGGCAGTTGCTCGGCCAGGTGAAACGCTGGCAACAGGCGGGCAACCCGGTGGTTGGCATCCAGATCGATTTCGATGCCCGCACCCGCTACCTCGATGAGTACGCCGCCTTTCTGCGCGACCTGCGCCAGCGGCTGCCGGCGGACTTGCGCTTGAGTATTACCGGACTGATGGACTGGAGCAGCAACGCCGACCCGACGGCCATCGCCCAGCTCAAGGGAGTGGTGGATGAGGTGGTGGTGCAGACGTATCAGGGGCGGCACAGCATTCCCGATTACGCCGCGTATCTGCCCCGGATAAACCGACTGGGCATGCCATTCAAGATCGGTTTGGTCCAGGGCGGCGAGTGGCAGGCACCGGGGTATTTGAAGGGGAATGAGTGGTTTCGCGGGTATGTGGTGTTTTTGCAGAACCCCTGATCACCGGACAATTCCCTTTCCCTTGCCTGAAGTTTCCTAGAAAATCCTTTCGCCTTGCGCCTGCTGGAGCCGGTCACTAGTCTTCGTCCTATCGCTGCAAAATCAGCGATCGGGCGTGAGAACCCGTGCTCAGTAAGCGCATCAGCGCCACTTCGTTACGAACGCCTTTTCATCTGAAAACGCTTCATGGCGGCTGTGCGCAGGCAGACTTCGGTCTGGCCGGTTGCCTACTGTCCGGTATTCTCACCCTGTGTACAGCTGCCACCCTTTGCCGCGTGAGAACGGCAAACGATGGCCCCTCATTACAGACATGTAGGAGCTGGACCATGGATAAAAGACTGACACCGGACCCGCCGATCATTTTCCCGGCATCACGTCGCGCAAAGACCGGAAAACCTCACTTCGATGCCGCTGCCGAACGCGCCTTTGCGCACTACGGGCTGCCGCTGAGCGACGATCCGCTCAGGCCTCATCCGACTTTCTCGCCCTCGCCCACTCGTATCGCGTCGTCGCTCAGCGTGGAAGACAAGCTGGTCAACGCGCTGTCGATCCTGCAATCGGCGGCGGCCACGGCTTATGAGTCCGCCGACCAACTCGACGGAGCGAAACGCAAGTTGGCGATGGGCACGGTGCATCTGATCGAGTTGGCGCAGTCGTGGGTCGACTCGGTGATTGATGAAGCGTCGACAATGGGGACTGCGGGCTGATCCAGAGCCTGCGGTGTTGCTGAAGACGCCTTCGCGGGCAAGCTCCGCTCCCACAGTAAATTTCGCGTCGAACCTGATGTTTGTGTACGACCAATAACTACCTGTGGGAGCGGAGCTTGCCCGCGAAGGCGGCAGTACAGGCACCACAAAATCAGCGGATGTATATCAACGCACCAGAGGCCGCAACTGAATGAACTCGGCAATGGAACCTCAGGCATTAAGCCGAAAACTCTCCAGCCAGGGCCCCAACTCGACCGCCTGCAACGGTTTGGAAATCAGAAACCCCTGCGCCACCTCATAGCCCTGGGCCTGGAGGATCTTTTGCTGGCCCGGGGTTTCCACACCCTCGGCCACCACCCGCAACGCCAGGCTCTCGCCGATACGGATCACGGCTTCGCTCAGGGCCTGGCTGGTGCCGTCGGTTTCCAGGTCATGGACAAAACTGCGATCCAGCTTGAGCTCCTGGATCGGCAATCGCCGCAAGTAGCTCAAACTCGAATAACCCGTCCCGAAGTCATCGATGGCCAGGCGCACACCCAGGGCATGAACCTCGTCGATCGTGCACAAGGTATCGGGGTTGTTGTCCATCAACACGTTCTCGGTGATCTCCACCGTCAGGTCCGCCGCCACCAGTCCGTTCTGCGACAAGGCCCGGCTGATAAGGCCTGGCAATTCACGGTTGTGGAAATTGGTCGGCGAGAGATTCACCGAAATGCCCGGCACCCTCAGGTGCTCACGGCGCCAGCTTGCCAACTGCCGGCAGGCCTCGCGCAACGACCATTGGCCAAACTCGCCGATCAAGCCGCACTCTTCGGCCAGGGGAATGAAGGTGGTGGGCGAGACATCGCCAAATTGCGGATGCGACCACCGCGCCAGGGCCTCGATACCACACAGTTCCTGGTGGTTGAGATCGATCTGCGGCTGATACACCAGGTACAGTTGTTGCTGATCGATGGCCTCACGCAACGCCGCCTCCAGGTTCAGTCGGCCCTTGGCCATCTGATCCAGTCCGTGGCTGAAGAAACTGATGCCGCCCCGCCCGCTGGTCTTGGCCTGATACATGGCGATGTCAGCCCGTTGCAGCAGGACCTCCATGGTCCGACCATCCTCCGGGAACAAGCTGACGCCAATACTGGCGGACGGCCTGAGGGTCACGCCGGCGATCTGACACGGCGCGCTCAGGCAGCTCTTGATGCTGACCAGCAGGTCGGTCACTTGCTCCAATGAACATTGCGGCAACACCAGCACAAACTCATCGCCAGACAGCCGACAGACAATATCCTGCTTGCGCCGCCGTTCATTCAAACGCCGGGCGATCATGCACAGAAACTCATCGCCCGCCGGATGCCCGAGGGAGTCGTTGACCTGCTTGAACCGGTCCAGGTCAATGAACAGCACCGCCAGGCTGCTCTTGCTGCGCACCGCATCGGCAATCGCCTGGTCGGCCTTGGCATGCAGCATATTGCGATTGGGCAGTCCGGTCAGGTCGTCGTAAAACGCCAGCTGACGGATGTGGGCGCGGGACTCTTCGCGCTCCAGGGCCAATGCGCAGAGGTGGATCGTGGCATTCACCAGTTGCTGATCCTGTGGGCTTGGCTCGCGGTTCTCACGATAGTAGAACGCGAACGTCCCCAGCACCCGGCCTGAACTGGATTTGATCGGCGTCGACCAACAGGCCTTCAGCCCCAGCGCGATCACCTCATCACGAAAGGCCTCCCAGAACGGGTGATGGGCAATGTCCGTCACAATCACCGGCTCACCGCTGAAGGCCGCCTTGCCGCAGGAGCCGGCCTGCCGCCCGATGGGCAAACCCTCCAGGGCCCTGGAGTAATGTTCGGGCAAGCTGGGCGCGGCCAGCGGGTGCAAGGTGCCCGCCTGGTCGACCCGCAGGATCGAAGCCACCACCTCGGGGGCAATCCGCTCGACTTCACGGCAGACCAGCGTCATCAAGGCCGCCAATGACTCCTCCCGCACCATGGCTTCGAGCACTTTATGCCGCAGGATCTCCGGCATCCGCGTGTGGGTCACGTCAATCAGCACGGTGACGGTATTGGTCAGGTGGCCGAGATGATCGAGCACCGGATAGGTAGTGACATTGCACCAGACACGATGGCCATCATGGCGATAACCAAACGCCTGTGAGACGTAGGGCCCGCCTCGTCCCAACAGGTCACGGATGGCGGCAATGTCTTCCTGTTCGAAATAGGGCGCGATGACCTCGATGGGCGTTCGTCCCAGCACGGCGGCCTCGTCGTAGCCGAACATGCGCGTGAACCCACCGTTGATGTAGAGAATCTGCCAGCGGGCATCGGTGACGATGATCGCGTTTTCGGTGCTGTCGACCACCAGCGACAGCAGAGACAGGCGCTGGCGCTCTTCATGCTGGACGGTAATGTCCTTGATGAAGGCGGTGTACATCAGTTGGCCACCGGTCCTGACCTTGGAGATGGACATCGCGCCCCAACCCCGGCTGCCGTCCTTGCGCTCGATCGGCACGTCACGGCTGGTGCCGACGATCTTGTTGACGCCCGTGTGGCGATTGGCATCGACGTAGCCGTCGTGATCCGCGCGGAGCAACTGGGGGACCAGCATACTGACATTGTTCCCGACCACCTCCTGCTGCGCATACCCCCACAACTTTTCGGCGGCAGCGTTGAACAGGATGACGCGGTTCTTGCTATCAATCACCACCACACTGTCGATGCTCTGTTCGAGGGTCTGGATGAAAACGTGTGAAAGATCCTGAATTTCAGGCATGGCGGGGGGCCCACTCACGGGAATACAGCAAATACGGTGTCGGACTCCTTCCCGATGTTTCAGTCGCTTGGTGATCTGTGCCCACATCGGTGGACATCATAGGGAGGGGGAGAAGGCGGCACCGAGGTCGGTACCGAAGAGGAGCAAGGTTGATAACCTCTACAGTGATATCAATGTGCTGCCATCTGATCATCAGACTATTGATCTGGGTCAAAGAACCCACAAAGACAGATGTAATACCTTGGTCGCGGCCCCGCGACCAAGGTCTTCTCATCCGCTCTAACGCTGCATCCCCCAACGCTTCACCGTCACCCGCTCCAGCGTGTCGAACACCAGGTTCTCCACCAGCAAGCCGATCAGGATCACCACCGCCAACCCGGCGAACACCTTGTCGGTGTACAGCTCGTTGCGGTTCTGGAAGATGTACCAGCCCAACCCGCCCTTGCCGCTGGTGGCGCCGAACACCAACTCGGCCGCGATCAAGGTGCGCCAGGCAAACGCCCAACCGATCTTCAGCCCAGCGAGAATCGACGGCAACGCCGCCGGAATCAGGATGAACAGCACAAAGCGCAAACCCTTCAGGCCGTAATTACGGCCCGCCATGCGCAGGGTCTCCGACACCCCGAGAAACCCGGCATAGGTATTCAGCGCCAACGCCCAGAGCACCGAGTGCACCAGCACGAAAATCAAACTGTTCTGCCCCAGCCCGAACCAGAGCAATGCCAGCGGCAGCAACGCAATCGCCGGCAACGGGTTGAACATCGAGGTCAGGGTACTCAGCAGGTCCCGCCCGAACTGGGTCGACACCGCCAAGGTGGTCAAGGCAAACGCCAGGACAATCCCCAGCACATAGCCCTTGAGCAGCACCACCAGGGAAATCCCGACCTTATCCAACAATTCGCCACTGATCAGGCCGTCATACAACGCGCTCGCCGTCTGCAGAAAACTCGGCAGCAGCAGGTCGTTGTTCTGATACCGCGCCGCGGCTTCCCAAAGCACCGCCAGCAAGATCAGGATCAGGCTCTTGCGCAACCAACCCTGTTGCCACAGCCGTTGCGCCAGAGGCAGTTCGCGCTCCAGCGGGACCTCGAGCAACGGCTCCAGGACCACTTCATATTCTTCACGCACAGGGGATGAAAGACTCATCGGGCATTCCTCCAGCCGCTCAATAGGCGATGCGGATATCGGCGAAATCCAGTTCGGTTTCAGCCTGCGGGGTTTCGTCGAACAGCAGCCGGTGGATCCGTCGCGCCGACGCCTGGAACTCGACGCCGCCCAGGCTGTGCAGGTTGTACTGATGGCTATGGATCTCCGCCCGTACCCGACCCGGATGGGGTGACAACAGCAAAATACGGTTGCCCACCACCAGCGCCTCTTCAATCGAATGGGTTACGAACAGCAGGGTGAAGCGCACCTCCTCCCAGAGTTGCAGCAACTCCTCCTGCATCTTGCGCCGGGTCAGGGCGTCGAGGGCGGCGAAAGGCTCGTCCATCAGCAGGACCTTGGGTTGCATCGCCAGGGCCCGGGCAATCGCCACCCGGGCTTTCATGCCGCCGGACAAGGTGTGCGGATAAGCATCGGCAAAAGCCGACAACCCGACTTTTTCCAGGTAATGCAGCGCCCGCTCTTCAGCCTCCCGGCGTTTGAGAGTGCCGGACGCCAACAGCGGAAACATCACGTTCTGCTTGACGGTTTTCCAGGGCGGCAGCTGGTCGAACTCCTGGAACACCACGATACGGTCCGGGCCCGGCTCGGTGACGGCCTGGCCTTGCAGACGGATCTCGCCTTCGCAGGGCCGGATAAACCCGGCCACCGCCTTGAGCAAGGTCGACTTGCCACAGCCCGAAGGCCCGAGCAGGACAAAACGATCTTCGTGGTCGACTTCAAAACTGACCCGGTGGGTCGCCCGCACGACGCGCGCCGGGGTGCGGTATTCCAGGCTGACCTGATCGACCGCCAGCAACGCCGGGGTGGCGATGCTCGGGTTGCTGGCCGTGTGGCCTTGCAAGAGGGCATTCATGTCGGTCAGCTCCCCTGCAACAGTTTGGCATCCTCGAAGAAGTAGTCCTTCCACGTCTGCGGCTTGTGCTTGATGGCGCCCACGCGATAGAGGAACTCGGCCAGCGGGTAGGTGTTCTTCGGCGTGATGCTGAATTCGAACTGCGGGTTGTCGATGATTTTCAGCAGCGCCGCGCGGTCGATCTTGGCCTTGGTCACCCGCAGGTAGGTGTCCGCCGCCGCGCCTTTGTCCTTCTGCGCGAAGTCGGCCGCTTCGGCCAGGGCGTCAACGAAGGCCTTGTAGGTTTTCGGGTTGTCGTTGCGGAATTTCTCGGTGGCGAACAACACGGTCGGCGAGTTCGGCCCGAGCAGGTCATAGCTGTTGAGCACCACGTGCACGTTGGGGTTTTCCAGCGCCTGTTCCTGGAACGGCGGGTTGGAGAAGTGCCCGGTCAATTCGGTACCGCCGGCGATCAGGGCCGCCGTGGCATCGGGATGCGGGACGGCGACGGTGTATTTGTCCAGGCGATTGAATTCCTTGTCGCCCCACTGCTTGGCCGCGGCGTATTGCAGGAAGCGCGACTGCACGGAAACGCCGACCGCCGGCAAGGCGATACGGTCCTGGTCGGTGAAGTCAGCGATGGTCTTGACCTTCGGGTTGTTGCTCACCAGGTAGTAGGGAAAGTTGCCCAGGGAGGCGACCGCCTTGACGTTCTGTTTGCCGTAGGTGCGATCCCAGATGGTCAGCAGCGGCCCGACACCCGCACCGGCGATATCCACCGAACCGGACAGCAGCGCGTCATTGATCGCCGCGCCGCCGGACAGTTGGGTCCAGTCGACCTTGATATCGATCCCTTCGGCCTTGCCGTATTTCTCGATCAGGTGCTGGTCGCGGACCACGTTGAGCAGCAGGTAGACGATGCCGAACTGTTCGGCGACGCGGATCTCGCCCTCGGCCTGGGCCGTGGCAGGCGCCAGCAGGCTGCCGGCCAACAGGCTCAAGCCGAGGCCGACGGTGGTGGTGAGGCGGCCGAGTTTCGGCCACAGCGCAAAGGGTGCAGGCATGGGGATGCTCCTTGAAGCGATCAGATCAGAACGGGGCATCGCCCTGGATGGTGGTGCGGTAGAGCTTGCGGCGCAGGTAACTCGGGCAACCGGCCGCCAGGTGCACCAGCGAACGGTTATCCCAGAACACCAGGTCGTGGGGCTGCCATTGATGGCGGTAGATGTTTTCCGGCAACACGCTGTGGGCGTACAGCTCGCTCAGCAGCTGGCGGCTTTCGTCTTCCGGCAGGCCGACAATCCGCGTGGTGAAACCCTCGCTGACGAACAACCCCTTGCGCCCGGTTTCCGGGTGGGTGCGCACGATGGGATGCACCACCTCGGCGACCTGGGCCAGTTGTTCCGGGGTGAGGGTCGGCCGCCAGTTGCCTTCGAATTTGGTCTCGCTGTAACGCGCCGTATAGGAGTGCGCCGCCGAACGGCCGCAGGCCGCCTTGCGCAGCGCCTCGGGCAGGCTGTCCCAGGCCTTGTGCTGGTCGGCAAACAGGGTATCGCCACCTTCGGACGGCAGCTCCTGGGCGTGCAGCATCGAGCCGAGGCTCGGCAGCTCCTTATAGGAGAGATCGGAATGCCAGAACTTGCCCGCATCGCCCAGGCCGATGTTCTGGCCGTTTTCGACAATGTTGGAAACGATCAGGATCTCCGGGTGCCCGGCCAGCAGGAATTGCTTGAGCACATGAATCTGCAAGACGCCAAAACGACGGCTGAAGGCGATCTGTTGTTCGGGGCTGATGCGCTGGTCGCGGAACACCACCACATGGTGATCCAGGTGCGCACGGTGAATGCGCGCAAAATCCTCGGCATTGAGCGCCTGGCTCAAGTCGAGTCCGACGATTTCAGCGCCCACCGATCCGTCAAAGGGGCGGACGTCGAAGTGCTGGGCCGGGGCGTCGGCGATGGTCGAAACGGAAGAAGCCAGGGACATGTAAGGACTCCTGCGCAGGGCACGCTCAGAGGTGCACTTGGTGATCAGACACTCACGCGGGTCGCGTGTGGGTTCAGTTCGTACGGCGCACCAAAGGGCCGGTGAGCACGCAGGAATATGACAATATAGATATAAGAGATATAACTTAAATACTATTAAGGAATATCAATAGGGCTTTTTTCATGGGCGCCCCACCGCTGGGCCGATGATCGATGAGTACTTTTTCATACGTCCCAGGGAGCTCTCCGACACACTTGGATACCTTGAAACCCTGGCGCCTGGAACCTTGTGCAAAACACTGGGACAGCGGGAAGCAATACGCATTGCCAAGAGGGCGAGTCCCTACAGCCACTTGGGAATCGATTGATAGTTTCAGGGGGGGCTGGTGGAAGAGAATGGCACCATGCAATCATCCGTTATAGCGCGCCCAAGGCGCAGAAAACGGACGGTTTGACAAGCACCCGGGCAGCTTCTAGTGTGCCATCGGATCACCCTTCAACCTTGTTCAAAACAGAGTAGTCGCGTGGCGGAAAAACCGAATCCCTTGAACAGCGTTCACGTCAATGGACCCATACCCGCCCACCTGGCCCGGGCGGTGATAGAGGAGACCTTGCGCAACGCCATCCTGGACGGGCGTCTTCCCTGTGGTCTGGCCTTGCGCCAACAGGAACTGGCGACGCTGTTCGGCGTCAGCCGCATGCCCGTGCGTGAAGCCCTGCGCCAGCTCGAAGCCCAGGAGCTCCTGCATGTGGTGCATCACAAGGGGGCCGTGGTTGCGCCACTGATCGTCGATAACTCCATCGAAGCCTACGACTTGCGCATCCTCCTGGAGACCGAGGCCCTGCGCCTGTCGGTGCCCCTGCTCGAGGAGCGCGACTTCCAGCAGATCGAGGCCTATATCGATCTGCTGGAAACCGAACAGGACTATACCCAGGTCGGACGGCTCAACCGCCTGTTCCACATGGAGCTCTACAGCAAGGCGCCCAATCACAAACTGTTGAAACTGATCGAGCAGGGCCTGGTGGAAGAAGAACGCTTCCTGCGTTTCAACCTGTCCGCCATGGGGCTGGGCCAACTCTCCCAGGATGACCATCGCGCCCTCCTCAGCTCTGCTCGGGCCGGCGAGATCGAGGTGTGCGTGGAGAACCTGCGACACCACCTGCAACGCGGCATTGAAGTGATTCTGCGTTATCTGGCCCAGACCCGGTCTTGACCCCCCCTGAGCCGATACGCCCGCAAGACACCGGGCCTGCGGTTTTACCGACGTGCACGGTGGCTCGCGAGCTGAGGAGACAGGTTGCCGGTGAGCGATAACAACGCGGCCGACAAGCGCTCATCAGCTGTTTTGCATGATTTGTGAAAGATGTCGTGGGCGCACACCCTGCCACGCGGGATGACCCTATCTATTCACCGCTTCGGACAGGTTTCGCCTCTTCCGGCGATAGCAGAACTGTCCGTTTGGGCACAGGCTTGCTCACCGATAATCAATTGACGAGCGACGTACGGCTCTGCGCATGCAACTTTCGGATTACATCACTCACCCAAGGAGCACTTCCACGCGCCGGAAGTACGGATCAGCCGTGTCTCGGCCACGCCTATCAAATTAATAACCCACTCCGTTGAGAGCCAGTTGAATGAGGCATTCCATCATTCATTTAAATTCTGATCGTTATTATTCGGAAGGGGCACTCTCACCCCTAAAAACACGGCATCGCCAGTGTTATCGGTGACACTCATCCATTAAAAAGTTGCACTTACAATTGTTCTAAAAATAACTTGATCCGCGCTGATTATTTGTATTAATTTTTAATGGCTTTCGGGCAGCCCTACCGCCAAGGCCTTAGCCAGCCTAGACATAGACGCCCGGTAACACCAAACAAAATACGCTCAAAACGCTTACGCGCTGACACCTGGGCGCATTTTAAATACGCCGTGATTTCTCTCGATACTTTCAATTTCTTATTGAGGAATCCGCTCGTTCGCCCGTTAGCCAATGCAACACCGTCGTACCGCCAGACCGATTAGAAGACACCGTGCAACCTGTCACAGCCCTTTCAACTTCGCAGACACGTGGTGATTATTAATGAGCGCACTAAAGCACCTTCTCGACGCCCGTAAAGAACAACTGACCCAACACCCTGTATTCAGTGAGATTCATTCACTTTCACTACTTCGACGGTTCATGGAAGTCCATGTCTTTGCAGTCTGGGACTTCATGTCGTTGACCAAGCGCTTGCAACAGGAACTGACCTGTACCACTTTGCCGTGGCTGCCGCCCAAGGATCCCCAGGCCGCGCGCCTGATCAATGAAATTGTCCTCGGCGAGGAATCGGATCAACGCGAAGGCCCCGGCCATTGCAGCCACTTCGAGTTGTATCTGGAAGCGATGCGCGAGGTGGGCGCCAGCACGGTCGCCATCGAGCGCTTCATTGAGCTGCTGCGTGAAGGCGTGACGGTCGACACCGCGTTGCGCACGGTGAACGCCGCGCCGATGGTGATCGGCTTTGTCAGAAACACCCTCGACATCGCCCTCGGCGCCTCGGCGCATCAGGTGGCCGCGGCCTTTCTGCACGGGCGGGAAAGTGTTATCCCGCAGATGTTCCAGCGGATTCTCGATGAGTGGGGCATCGATCACGCCCAGGCCCCGACGCTGCGTTATTACCTGCAACGGCATATCGATGTCGACTCCGAGGACCACGGGCCGGCGGCCGAACACTTGCTCGAACGCCTGGTGGGCGGTCAGCCGCAACGCGAGGCGGAGATCTACAGCGCCGCCCTGGCGGCCGTGGACAGCCGCCTGGCGCTGTGGGACGGCTTGCAGCTGAGCCTGACCGAGCAGGCTGTCGAGGTGGCCCTCTCATGAACGCCGCCGACTACACCTCCTTCGCCGATGCCTGGGAGAGCCGCGCCAGCATCCGCACCCGCCCACGGCGCCTGCTCGAGGACGACGACCGGCTGATCTATCCGCTGAGCCGCCAGCCGCTGGTCAGCAGCGAGAGTTTCCTCACCCTGTGCCCGGAACAGCGGGATTTCGTGCTGCTGCAGAGTCTCTACAAATTCATCAATGACGTGGTGATTTTCGAGACCGATATCGTCGATCGCACCGCCCGCAGCATTGCCAAGGGGCGCTTCCCGATCCCCTTCCCGTTCGCCTGTCGTTATGACGCCATGACCGTGGTGGTGGACGAGGATTACCACGCCCTGGTGGCCATGGATTTCATGCAGCAGACCGTGGCCATGACCGGCATCGAACCCCTCGAACTACCCGAGGAAATCGAGTTGAGCCGGGCGATCCCGGCGGCCATGGGCATGGCCCCCGAGCACCTGCAAGCGGCCATGGAGCTGATCTGCGTGGCGATCTCGGAAAATACCGTGACCAACGATGTCGCGGCCTTTGCCAAGGACGACACGATCAAACCCTCGATCAAGGGCCTGATGGCCGACCACCTGCTCGACGAAGGCCGGCATGCCGGGTTCTGGACGCGTCTGGTGCGGATCTACTGGCAGACCGCGAGCGAGGACGACCGCGACCTGATCGCGCAGATCCTGCCGGTGTTCATCGTGCATTACCTGACCAACGACATCCAGAAGGCCTTCGACTTCCGCGTGATCGAGCACCTGCCGGTGAGCGAGGACATCCGCCAGGCCCTCAGGCGCGAGGCATTGGGGCTGGCGTATCCGATCAATCGCCACCATCCGCTGGTGATCAATATCGTGCGCTTCCTGCGCAACAGCTCGCTGCTCGATTCGCCCTGTGTTCAGGACGCCTTGAGCGACTACCTGATCTAGCCAAGGAGATCATCATGAGACGTCTCACCCTTATGCTCGTCGGCAGCAGCCAGGCGCTGGATGAATTGCTCCGCGAGCTGGAACAGCACGGTCATTCGATTCAACGCCTGAGCCAGGCGCAGGCCATCGAAGCACAACCGCCGGGCGCGGCGGATCTGTTGATCGAAGATGGCAGCCTGGCATTGCCCACCAGTTGGCGGCGCGACCTCGGCGCATGCATTCACCTGGCCCTGCGTCTGGAACAGGGGCCGGTGACACCCCACGGCCTACCCGCAATCAGCCTGCTTTGCCGGTTGATCGAGGACAGCGGGAGCCGCCTGATCCAGCGTCTGAGCGTTGATCAGGACGGTTCCGGGAATGGCCAGGCACTGCGCCTCGCCGCGGTCCAGGCATTGGTGGAAGGGGTGGCCTTGCAGGTCAGTCGCTACTCCCGCGATGCCGAACACTTTTCCGAAGCCGTCACGTTGCCGTCGGCCTCGGAGCATCCGGAACAGGACCTGGGCAGGCTTGAGACGCTGGCTTTCGAACACCGTCTCAACCAGACCGCGCGCCCCGAGTTGCTGGCCCAGGCCCAGGTGTCGGTGATCGAACATATCGAAGCCAGCCTGCTGCGCTTCGCTGATCGCCCCGCGCTGACCCTGGACGGAGTGTCGCTGACCTACCGGGAGCTGCACGACCTGAGCCGGACGATCCAGCACAGCCTGCTGGCCCGGCTCGATGCCTTGGGACCGTTCGCCGAGCCGCCGGTGATCGGGCTCTGCCAGCACAAGAGCCCCGCGCTGTACGCCAGCATCCTGGCGGTTCTCGGGGCCGGCGCGGTGTATCTGCCACTGGACCCGGGCCACCCGCTGCAACGCCAGCTGTTCGTTCTCAAGGATGCTGGCGCCACCTTGCTGCTGCACGACGGGCAAGAACCTCTGGCTGGGCATCTGCCGGCCCTGGATGTCCGCGACCTGGTGCAGAAACCGACCGATCAGCCCCTGGTGCGCCAGGCACGCGCCCCCCAGGCGCCCTGCCTCGCGCTCTACACCTCGGGGACGACCGGGCAGCCCAAGGGCGTACTGCTCAGCCAGCACAACCTCAGTCACTTCACCGCCTGGTATGCCGACTATGTGCAGCTCAGCGAAACCAGCCGGGTCCTGCAGTTCTCGACCCTGAGTTTCGACTCGTCGCTGATCGACATTTTCCCGACCCTGGTCAGCGGCGCGGAGCTGGTGGTGCCCACTGAGGACCAACGTCGCGACCCCTTGCAGTTGCTGGCGCTGATTCGCGGGCGACAGCTCAGTCATGCCTTCCTGCCGCCGGCGCTGCTGAGCATCCTGCCGCTGGACACGCCCCTGGGCCTGAGCCATGTGATGACCGGCGGTGACGTCTGCGAACCGGACGTTATCGAGAAGCTCGCGACGCAGTGCCATTTCTACAATCTCTACGGCCCTACCGAGACCACCGTGCTGGTCACCGCCAGGCAGTTCCAGGCCGGCTCCGGCAATCGCAACCTCGGCCAACCCATCGCCAACAGCCAGGTACTGATTCTCGACGAGCAGCGCCAACCGGTCACCGAGCAGACCGTCGGCGAGTTGTATATCGCCGGGCCCGGGGTCGGCCTCGGTTACCTGAACAATCCCGGCAAGACCGCGGACAGCTACCTGCAACTGGCGCTGGGCCAGGGCGAAAGCCTGCGTGCCTACCGCACCGGCGACATGGCCAAATGGACCGGCGCAGGTATCGAGCTGTGCGGGCGCCGGGACAACCAGGTGAAGATCCGCGGCTTCCGGGTCGAGCCGGAAGAGATCGAGCAGTGCCTGCGCGACAGTCGGCTGTACCGCCAGATCGCGGTGGTCATCGATCCCCGGCGGCGGGTGCTGGCCTTTATGAGCCAGCCGCAGTCTCCCGGCGGCCAGGACGCCCTCCGGCAGCATGCCGAACGCTACCTGCCGGACTATATGCAACCGACCGTCTACACCGAGCTGACCGACATGCCTTCGGCCAGCAACGGCAAGATCGACCGCGCGGCGCTGCTCAAGCTGCCGGTCGAAACACCCGAAAACAGCCGCCGCCGCTTACCCGTCACAGCGGACGAAAGTCGCCTGCTGGCGCTCTGGGCCGAGTTGCTGGAACTGCCCGTCGAGGATATCTCCACCGACGAGAGTTTCTTCAACCTCGGCGGTCACTCGATACTGCTGTCGAAAATGTTGCTGGGTATTCGCGAACAGTATGGCCGGGGTATCTCCATCAACCGTTTTATCGAGGAGCCGACCTTGTGCCGCCTGGCGATGCTGGTCGGGGGCGCGGCCACCACCCAGGCCCTGAGCGAACAGATCCTGATCGATACCACCCGTGAACTTGGCCTGAACGTATTGCCCGCTGATCGCGCCGGCGATGTGAACAAGGTGCTGGTGACCGGCGCCAACAGTTTTGTCGGCGTGCACCTGGTCGAAGCGCTGCTGGCCGGCGGCGCCGTCGAGGTCGCCTGCCTGGTCCGCGACAGCGTGGCGGAACCGGCGGCCGAGCGCTTTGCCCGGGCCTTGCGGGAGAACCGCCTGGAGCACCTGGACCTGAGCCGGGTGCGGGTCTACGCCGCCGACCTGACCCGTCCGCTGCTGGGTCTGGCACCGTCGGTCTATGAGCGGATCGATCGCGAGTTCGGCGCCCTGGTACACAACGCGGCCAACGTCAACCATGTGCTCGACTACGAGTCGCTGGCACCGGACAACGTCGATCCGCTGTTCGAATGCCTGCGCCTGTGCGAGGGGCGCAGCAAGAAGATCTTCAACTTCATCTCGACACTCTCGGCCTCCAGCAGTGTCGATGCCGAGGGCCGGGTGCTGGAGCAACCGGCGGCACAGACACCGCCGATCTATATCAGGAACGGCTACAACCTGAGCAAGTGGGTTGGCGAGCGGATTCTGCAACGGGCTCGCGAGCAAGGGGCCTGGGTCAATCTCTACCGGCCCGGCAACATCAGCTTCAACAGCCGCACCGGGGTCAGCCAACCCCACAAGAACCGGCTGATGCTGATGCTCAAGGGCTCGTTGCAACTGGGCCAGGTGCCCGCCCTGGAGCTCAATTTCGACCTGATGCCGGTGGACTTCCTCGCCCGCTTCATCGCCGTGCACGGCCGGCGCACCAGTGCCCACGGGGTGTTCAACCTGCATAACCCGCAACCCCTGAGCTGGGCCGACTACATGGCTTCGTTCCGCGAGGCCGGCCACGACTTCCAACTGGTCAGCGTCGCCGACTGGCAACGCCAGTTGCACCGGGTCGACAGCCACAACGCGCTGTTCGAAGTCCTGGGGTTCTACCTCAACGGTTTCGAGGAGGACATCGGCGATATCTCGGCCATCGGTCATGCCCATGCCGCCGCCGGCGTGCGCGAGATGGGCGAGCAATACCCGGCCAAGACCCCGGCGCTGCTGCGCAAGGGCTGCGACTACCTCAAACAGATCCAATTCATCTGATTCACCCCCACCCACAAGGAGTTACATCATGAATAACCTGCAACCCGATAGCCTGATCCGCAACCCACAAGGCAGCCCGGTGATTTCATCGGTTGAAGTTGCTCGCGACGCGGCCACGGTCTGGGCCGTGGTCGGCGATTTCGGTGGATTCGCGGCGTTTATCACGGCGCTGGAGCGCATCGAGATCACCGGCGAAGGCGTCGGCTCGCTGCGCAAGAAATTCTTCAAGGACGGCAATCTGGTAGTCGAGCAGCTCAACTCGCGGGACGAGCAGGCGCGGCGGATGACCTGGACGACGATCTACAACACCCTGGGGGTTGGCCAGCTGTGGGCGGCGATGACGGTCGAGGCGCTGGATGCGCAGCGCTGCCGCGCGACCTGGACCATCATTGCCGAACCGGCCACGGGTGGCGAGGAGGCGCTGCCGGGGTTCCGCAGTTTTGTTCAGGGGTTTGCCGATGATGCGATGAACACTGTGCGCACGTTGTTGGCCTGATAGGCTCCGATAGAGCGTAGGTGTCCTTGAGGGCCTCTTCGCGGGCAAGCCACGCTCCTACAGGGTGGTGTCGACCACAACTCTGGGGCTCGACATAAACCTGTAGGAGCGTGGCTTGCCCGCGAAGGCGGCCTCAAGACCGCCAAAAGCTCTGCGGGCAAACCCGACTCCGGGTGTCGCAATCAGATCCTGAAACTGTCCACCAACTGCTTCAACCGTCCGGCCTGCTGCGCCAACGCATCGCAATCCTTCAAGGTTTCATTCAGGTTGGCCACACCCTGCTGGTTCAGCAGGTTGATCTGGTTGATATCGACGTTGAGGGTTTCCACCACCGCGGTCTGCTCCTCGGTCGCGGCCGCCACCGACTGGTTCATCCCGTCGATCTCGGTAATCCGCTGGGTCACGCTGACCAGACGGGCACCGGCCTGGTTGGCGACCTCAACGCTCTCTTCGCTGGACAGCTGGCTGGCGTTCATCGTGGTCACCGCTTCCCGCGAACCGACCTGCAACGAGGTGATCATCTTGTGGATCTCCTCCGCCGATTCCTGGGTCCGGTGGGCCAGGTTACGCACCTCATCGGCCACCACGGCAAACCCGCGTCCCGCTTCACCCGCCCGCGCCGCTTCAATCGCCGCGTTGAGGGCCAGCAAGTTGGTCTGCTGGGAGATCCCCTTGATCACGTCGAGAATGTGCCCGATGTTATCGGTGCTGGCGTTCAGCGTTTCGATCTGGGTGCAGGACAGGCTGATCTTCTGCGACAACTCGGTCATCGCCAGGATGGTTTTTTCCACCACCTGACGCCCGTCATCCGCCTGCTCGCTGGCGCCGCTGGCGTGTTGTGAAGCATCGGCGGCGTTGCGGGCGATTTCCTGGGTAGCCGCCCCCAGCTCGTTGATCGCCGCCGCCACGCTGTTGGTCCGCGCGCTTTGCTCATCGGAACCGATGATCGAGGCATTCGAGGAGTTCATCACCCGCTGGGACAGATCATGCACCTGGCGCGTGGCCGAGGACACTTCACTGATGGACGCGTGGATGCGCTCGACGAACTGGTTGAAGGAGCCGGCAAGCTCGCCGAATTCGTCCTTGTTCTCGATGGTCAGGCGCCGGGTCAGGTCGCCCTCGCCCTGGGCAATGTCCTGCATCGCACGACCCATGGTGGTCAACGGACGCATCAGGAACTGGATCAACAGGGTCAGCAGTACCGCGATCGCCACCACGGCAATCAGCATCGCGATCAACGCCGAAGTCCGGAATTTGCTCAGTGGTGCGTAGGCCTTGTCCCGGTCGATGGACAGACCGATATACCAATCCGCCGAAGGCAGGCCCACCACCGGGGTGAACGAGATAATCCGTTCCTGGTTGTTCAGGGTGACTTCCTGGATGCCTTTGGTAATCCGCAGCCCGGAGTTCGGGTAGAGGTCCTTGAGGTTCTTCATCACCTGGTCTTTGTCCGGGCTGACGATTACCTGCCCGTCGCCACTGACCAGGAACGCCTGGCCAATGCCGCCGAAGTCCACCGAGTTGATGATCTTCACCAGGGTTTCCAGGCTCAGGTCACCGCCCACCACACCGAGCAGCTGCCCGTTGCTCTTCACCGGCAGGGCGATAGTCACCACCAGGCCGCCCACCGAGGCCATATAGGGTGGTGTCAGCATGGTCTTGTCCGCCACGACAGCGGATTTGTACCAGGGGCGCTGACGCGGGTCGTAGCCGTCGGGCATCTTCGCGTCGGGACGCTGGGTGAAGGTGCCGTCGGTCTGACCGACATAGGTGAACTGGAAGTTGGAGGTCAACGCCGGTTGATCGACCAGCCCCGGGTAATCGGCCTTGCTGCCCTGATGGGCGACGTTCTGCGCCAGGTTCTCCAGTACCAGGATCCGTCCGCCCAGCCAGTTCTGCACGCTGCTGGCGGTCAGGTCGCCGGCTTGCTGGATGGAGGACTCGAGGTTCTGCCGGATGGTGCTGCGCTGTAGGTAGTCGTTGTAGAACGTGAACAGCGCAAAGGCGAGAACCACGACACCGGAGGCGGCCAAAAGGATTTTATGGCTGAATTTAAGATTCATTTCATAGACTTCTATGCCGAAAGTGGGGATGCGTGCGAATGAAACAGTCCTTGTAAGGCGTAGGCCGCGTTCTGTGACCGCTCTACTTTGGTGCACGCATTGCTCACCATGCTGTCGGCACCATGGAGCGAAAACTTAACTCATTTCAAGAAATGTCTGGTGGCTTTTTGCACCCAAAAAACAAAACCCCCGTCTGCGTGAGCAGACGGGGGTTTCGGAATTCAATCTTGACGATGACCTACTCTCACATGGGGAAACCCCACACTACCATCGGCGATGCATCGTTTCACTGCTGAGTTCGGGATGGGATCAGGTGGTTCCAAT
>Ga0302155_10000161_pt1 | contig 55991 bp, 53 predicted proteins | sample I_Bog_N3_1_FD_193508 | JGI IMG/M metagenome (GOLD analysis project Ga0302155, IMG submission 193508) | Peat permafrost microbial communities from Stordalen Mire near Abisko, Sweden - I_Bog_N3_1 | ecosystem: Environmental > Terrestrial > Soil > Wetlands > Peat | place: Sweden: Abisko, Stordalen... | reverse complement strand
GCATGCTCAACTCCGATAGGGGTAAGGTCAATGGGATTGGCTAAAACCATTGTTAATGACGAAGTGATAGCATGGCGGCTAACGGCTGCAAGCCGCCGATCGTGAGCAGGGTTTATTTTGTTTGCTTCAGTTTGACGGCGCGGCTTTAAGCGCACGCTAACTCATGCGGTTTACACTGGAAATGAAGGGAAATTCATGAAGCTGCCGATTTACCAGATCGATGCATTTACGAGTGAAATCTTCAAAGGCAACTACGCTGCTGTGATTCCACTCGAATATTGGCTTCGCGATGGGTTAATGCAGGCGATTGCGACTGAAAATAACCTGTCTGAAACGGCGTTTTTCGTGCGTAACTCAACGGGAATATTCGATATACGCTGGTTTTCACCGATGACGGAAATTGACTTCTGTGGGCACGCCACGCTGGCAAGTGCTTACGTGATCTTCCGGGATATCGCGAATCAGGGTGTCATCGAATTCAATGCGAAAGCAGTGGGCCAGTTTGCTGTGCGCCGTAACCCTGACGGGTGGATCGAAATGAGCTTCCCGCAACGACAGTCAGAAAGGCTTGAAACTCCTCCTGAGGCACTGATTAAAGGGCTCTCGATTCAACCGAAGGAAGTACTGATAAGCCAGCAAGCTTACGTCGTGGTCTATGCCACGGAGCACGAGGTTCGGTCTGTCGTGCCCGATCTCAAGCAGCTCGCCACTCTTGGGCCGCGCGATGTCGTCGTCACCGCGCGCGGGGACCAACACGACTTTGTTTCACGATATTTCTGGCCCGCAAATGGCGGAGACGAGGACCCGGTGACTGGCTCAATCCATGCGGCCTTGGCACCGCTCTGGTCTGAGCGATTGCACAAACAGGAGCTTGTCGCCATGCAGGTGTCGAACCGGGGTGGGTTGCTGCATTGCCATGTACAATCTGATCGTGTCCACGTTGCGGGTCAGGCTGTTCCATATCTGGAAGGGACGATTCAGGTGCCGGATGCGTAGGTCAATCGATTTCCATTCGCTTTGGGATGGTCGCTTGCGGGTGCACGGAGTGACGTTTGTGGGGCGGTGGCAGCCGTCTGCATCCGGACGCACTGACATCCGCTTTCGGCCAGAAGCAGCCGTTTACATGCGTCGTCGATCGGACGTTCACGCGCCGACTCCTCTCCGTAACCAGCCATCCGATTGTAAAGGTCCAACGCTCGTTCATCGACGATTGCCGACGATCAGTGATCGGGGCCATAGTTTCAATGACGGGCTGTCTCCGGAGTTTGAAAAGCAGTATTCCGCGAGGTTCGAAAGTGTCTAATGAACCCGGGGCGATTCAGTCAGAGCCTGCTGGACCCAGCGGCCTTTAGCGGTCAGCCCGGTATACGACCATTTGCCATAGGCTGCTGACCGGAGATCCTGATACTCAGGATAGCTCGCGGGATCGGCGTATGAGGCGCCCTTAGCCGGGCTTCCGTGCCACGCGACGCCAGGGGGCAGGGGTGCGTAGGTTCTGACGCCAGCTGCGGAAAAACTCGTCGTAAAGAGGTCGTAGGCCGGCGTAATTGGGGACAAGGTGAGCCCTCCTGAAGTATCCCTGGCGTCACCCAGGGTGTCACTGACCCAAAGTTGGATGCCGGCTAGTCTGCGATCAGTCAGCACCCGAAACACATCCCGAAAGTACTGACCGATCGCTGGGGACGTTGTCTGGTCTGTTCCGCCTTCACCCAGAAACACCTTTTCTTGGGCAATGGCGAAATCATGCGGATACCTGCCGGGATCAGCCATCTCCATCGCATTGACCATCTTGTTAAGATCCTTGCCGATTGCTGTGAGGTCATAGCTGCCATTGCCATAGAATTCGACGCCGATCAGATCGGGCATCTTGACGCCCGAACCCGGCGCGAACCACTGTTTGAACGCCTTGATGGTCGCCACCTGGGCATCACCGCCGCTGGGCGACCCAATCAGATAAGTTGCGGCAAAGGCGTTGTTCGCACCGTGGTAATGGACAAGCTCGTAGAAGAAGTTCCAATACTTTTTGAAAGTGTGTTCGTGGGTTTGAGTCTTCGATGTTGCGTTCACCACATGCGGGTTCCATTCTCCCGCCAGGTTCCATCCTGCAATCCTAGCGTCTCCAACATGCGAGCGCACAGGGCCGTCCACTAGCCCGATCGTACTAAGCTTGGTTGTGGCGAGGGCGCCATAATAGGCCGTGGGATCGACCAGAGCGTGGAGGTAGTCATAGGCGCCCTTGGGCGTGGAATTTGATCCATATTCATCCGCCAAGCCGGTCCAAGCTGCTCGGCCGTCGCTGCTGCGCCGGTAGTCACTGAATCCGATGGCGAAGATGACCCCTAAATGATTGGCGTCCGCGATGCGCAGAACGATTTCCTGAGCCACTGCGAACTGGGGGCGGGCGGTGGCTGGATTTTTTGGGTCGTAGCTAAAGCCGCCACCATGTTGCGACACCCAGCTGTCGCTGTCTGGCAGCCCGATTGTCACCGTATCGAAGCCTAACGATCGGATGGCTTTGAAATTGTCTTGGATGGAAATAACGGCCAATTCGCGCGGGGTCGGGCTCGACCCAGTATCGTCGGCCAACTGCGCCCAGAACGATCCTTGCAGGCGATGGTAATAGACACTGTGAAACGGCGCTTCATAGGCGTGAACGGGAAAAGATATCGAGATCGCTATCAGCAAAGTCCAACGTAAAAAAAATAGGAACGGATTCATTTTCATCGACCGAAACCTCCGAGAGGAGAGTGCATTCTCAGCCCCCCTCCCCTGAATCCGCAAGTCTCCTACTTCCGCTTCGGGTCGAGAGCGCGCATTCGCCCGCCGATCAAGCCGTCGTTCGACTGCTTGATATTTGTAACGTGTAAGCGTCCAGCCGTTCCACGTTGAATTGCCCTATGAATCTTGGGAGCATCGTATCCACTTTTCGGAGATGGACACATGGATACGTTGCACCCTCCCTGTTCGATAAATGCCAGCAGAGCCGGCTGGGTTTAATCCCGCGCCAGTACCGGAACCCAGTGGGCGAACAGCGCGCCGGTGGCGTAGAACTTGCGCCCGTTAAGGATAAATTCGTCACCGTCGCGAGGAATCGTGGTCTGGAGATCGAGCACATTCTTATCGCCGGCCTCGGAAAAGGCATTGCCATAGCGTTTGCCCCGCAGTACCCGTTCGAAGAAGTAGCGCTGTTGCTCTGGACTCCCTTCAAGCCGAATGTCTTCGATCAGGCAATCGTGATTTTGCGGAATCTGGCCTAGCGAAGGATCCGCGGCGGATATGGTGACGATGACCTCGGCCAAGTGCTCATTGGACATCTCTGCGCCGCCAAAGGCGTGGGGGATGGTAATCCCCGATAGACCGCTCTGAGAGAACAGTTCGACTTTGTCAAACGGCGGGCGACGCAGTTGGTCGCGCAGCGCGGATTGCGAGTGTTCAGTGGTGATTTTGACACGCAAGAAGGCAATCGACTCAAAGTCGACATTGCATGTCTCAAATCAGTGATCGTTAGTCTGAGACGTCTTCTCCTCTCGGTGGGCGACAACATCGCTACGCTAAGCATCTGCCCGACATTTTTTCAAAAAACTCGCTGTTGTAGCGATAACGTCAGGGGCGAGCGATCGTCCTGGATCTGCGTAGGTGGCAACATTAGCGTTCAGTGCATACGGCGAAATCAGCGTGAGGACCAAGGTTGCGTTGCTCAGTAATGAAGTTTCATCGTCGCTGCCCGCGATTTGGTTCAGCCACTGTTGCGGTGAAAAACGCATGTCGCACTACATAGATGGCCTTATAGACACTGGCGTCAGCCTTTAAATAGCAAAAAACCGCTGGAATCCTGTGCTTTCAAAGCTGGCTGCTTTACTTGCTTCGTGTTTGCCCAATCGTGGCTCACGTAAGGCGCTTAAGAAACAAAATAACGCCGTAATGTCAATATTATTGACTATTGTGGTTTGGCTTTATGTAATCATGATAAATGACAAACGATTGCGAGTGCTGGGGTGGTGCCAAACTGCCTTTGAGTTTATGACTTACAGGTTTTTATATAAATTGCATTGATGGTTGCGGGGTAATTCTATTAAAAAATATATGCTCGTCATAATATCGCTGGTGGTGGTAATTCCTGGCGATTCTGTATATTGACTTGCCCCTGAGCCATGAAGTAATCTCGGCCGAGCTTTTACCGGCCTGCATCTGCGCGGACTAAAAGTTCGGCACCCGGATGGAAATGTGGCAATTGTCGATAGATAAATGGAATACGACATTGCCACGCAACCCACTAATTTCAAACTAATAAAGATGAGTACTATTATGAGTGGCTATAACGCAGTTTTACCAAGAAATACGGAAAATGCTCCAAAAAGTATCGGTCCATATTCACAAACTGTGGCTTTCTCTCACTACAATAATCTTTCGGCTCAATTACCTGTTGATCCTAAATCAGGTAAATTGGTGGCAGGGGGTATTAAAGAGCAGGCTGGGCAGTGCTTTAAAAATATCAAGGCAATTCTAGAAAGTATCGACCATGTTATGGACGATGTTGTTAGAATTACCATCTTCCTTAAGAATATCTCTGATGTTGAAGCAGTGAATGAAGTTTATTCAACATTCTTCTCCAGCTATGTTCCTGCGCTGACAACCGTCGCAGTCACCGCTTTGCCTCTGGATGCTTTGGTACAAGTTGAAGCTCTGGTTTCCAACGGTGAAGGTACCATTCCTCATGCGCCACAGGCCGGCGACCTGATCAAGGTTGCGAAAAACACTGAAAACGCGCCGCAAAGCCCTCTGTCCACACAAACCGTGGCTTTTTCTCATTACAATAACCTTTCGGCTCAATTACCTATCGATCCAAAATCGGGGAAGTTGGTCGCCGGTGGTGTAAAAGAGCAGGCTGGACAGTGCTTCAAGAACGTCAAGGCAATTCTGGAAGGTATCGACGTTCCTTTTGACGATATTGTTAAGGTCAATATCTTTGTTAAAAACCTTGCCGATATTGATGCGGTAAACACGGTTTACACCACATTTTTCCCGGACTCGGCGATTGCCCGCGCCGTGGCCTATGTTCCAGCTCGGACCGTCGTTGCTGTTTCAGCTTTGCCGATGAATGCTTTGGTGCAAATCGAAGTTGTTGTTTCGCACGGTGATGGAACTCCTCCGCAAGCGGTTGAAGACCGTCATGGACTGGTTATCAAGGCAAACAATACTGAAAATGCACCAAAGAGTTCTCTGTCGACTCAGACCGTTGCCTTCTCTCATTACAATCATATTTCAGCCCAATTACCTTTAGACTCGAAAACTAATGAAATGGTGGCTGGTGGTGTAAAAGAGCAGGCCGCGCAATGCTTGAAAAATATCAAAGTCATTGTTGAAAGCATCGATCATGTTTTGGCCGATGTGGTTAAAGTAAATATCTTCCTTAAGAATATCGAAGATATTGATGCGGTAGATTTGGCTTATTCAACTTTCTTCCCAAGCGGTGTTCCTGCGCGAAGAACCGTTGGCGTATCAGCTTTGCCTAATGATGCTTTGGTTCAAATTGAAGCGGTTGTGGCGCATGCCGAAGGCACACCGCCAAACGCATAACCGGCATTTGTTTTTAAAAACAGTAACCAGCATGGTTGCTGGTTAATGCCGACGGTGAATGCGGAATCACAGGTCGCTAGCACGAAAAAGGAAGCTGAAAATTTGTTCAGCTTCCTTTTTTTATGGTGCGCCCGGCCGGGCGCGTTGAACATGACACTTGGTCGAGTTGTGTATCGTATGCGTCTAGACGCAGCCTTTAGGGTCCTTAGGTCTATATAAAAGTCTTTCCAGGTCAAAGGGATGCCCGCGCACTAAATGCAACGTGCTGACACTGAGTACAATCGCACCACTCCACTGCGTTGCCCATGCGTCTATTTTTATGCTTTAGTATCAGAAAAATGGAGCTGCAATGAAATCTGCGATTGAACGACATCTGACCGCTGTCCCCCATACCCTGGCTAATGCTGCGCGTGCCGCGCATTACGGCCATCAGGGCGCGGTATTGTGGCTCACCGGTTTGTCGGCTTCGGGCAAATCGTCATTGGCGATGGCATTAGAGCAATCATTGATGGCGCAAGGCTATTCCTGCTATGTACTGGATGGCGATAATCTGCGACATGGTCTGAATGCCAACTTGGGATTCAGCCCCGCGGATCGCGCCGAAAATATTCGTCGTGTGGGCGAGCTGGCCGCACTGTTCGCCGACGCGGGTCTGATCTGTATTACCGCCTTCATTTCACCTTATCGGGCGGACCGGGCGCTGGCGCGTCAAGCTTGCCGCTCCGAGTTTCATGAAATTCATCTGGCCGCCGAACTGGCGGTGTGCGAGTCACGCGACCCTAAGGGACTTTATCGTCAGGCGCGCGCGGGCCAATTGCCCGAGTTCACCGGCATAGACGCGCCATACGAAGCGCCATCAGCGCCGCAGTTGCGGCTGGACACCGGTACAGAATCGCTGGAGCAGAGCCTTGAGCAGCTTGTCACCTACGTGCAACGTCAGCTCCCGCTCAATCGGCCTCGCTAGGGCGAAAAATATCCGCCCGACCTCGTGCTTAACTTGGCCTGTTGGTATGCCGCGCCAGAATGGAGTCAGAGTCGAGGTCGGTGGTACTGCATTCACGCGCGCGGCGCCAGTTCGGCTGCCAGCGCTCGTTTCCCTACATTGCACACCGTCAGTTTTCTCGCGAATTAGGTCGACATAGGCCGGGTTTGTCTACAGCTTCAGGGGCCACCCATGCTCCGCCCCCGCAGCCTTGATGCTTGATTTGTGCTGCAACGCCTCTAGATGCCTAAGTTTGCTAGCTTTTCAGAGATTCTCTTTCGCGCTATTTAGAGCTGATAAATTATTAATAAAATTAATAATTAAATTTGCCTGACTCTGTGCGCTGGCGGACAGAAGGATCAATGGCTAACCCGTTATGGTGATAGTGCATGACTGAGGTGTATGCCGTGTAATGTTTTGATTTGTTAGTGATTGTTTTAAATCCGTCAAATCGATTTTACATAGAAGTTACACCATAAAATCACTTAAACCGCGCTCGTCATTGCCGTTGTGATCGGCGTGCTTGGTCTCTCGGTTAAATGAATCAATTGAACCTTGGTAAAAAATGGCGACGTCTGTACGCAATGGCCAAGCCGTATGCCTTTGATGCTTTTGTCGTCTAATCGTTAAGTTAATCTAGGAGCGCTGACATGCTCGGAACCCTATTGCTGGTTGTTTTGATCTTGATGCTCATCGGCGTCTTCCCCCGTTGGCCTCACAGTCGTTCATGGGGCTATGGCCCAAGCGGCGGGCTGGGTTTGGTCGTGGTTGTGGTGCTGATCCTGCTGCTCATGGGGTATTTATAAGTGTAACGCTGGCCAGTGATGCGCTCATGCCCGGGCATTCTGGTTTTTATGGGCCGTTTCTCACGAGCACTTATTCCGTCAGAGTATGGTCTTTTACTCTCCTTGCGTGTCCCGTTGATCGAGATTAATCATGAGTAAAGCAAAGAAGAAGTGTGATATGGATAAAAACGCCACCACCGTCTTGGCCGCAAAAAATAATGTCAGAGATGGCGCCGTCACGTTTGGCTACCAAGCGGACCGTAAGGCCGTTATCACCTTGCTCAATATCGCCCTAGCGACGGAATTGGTTTGCGTCTTGCGTTACAAGCGGTACTACTACACGGTGACAGGTCGAAAGAATAGTTCAGTCAAGGCGCAATTTTTGCTCAATGCGGTAGAAGAGCAAGGCCATGCCGATCAATTGGCCGCGCGTATCATCCAGTTAAATGGTCAGCCGGATTTAAATCCCGCGACGCTGAACGATCGTAGTGAAGTGGCCTACGATGATTCGATGGAGATCGATGACATGATCACGACGACCTTGGTCGCGGAGCGGATTGCCATAGAATCCTATCGGCAGATGCTAGGATTCATCGGTGATTCGGATCCGACCACGCGCCAGATGCTCGTCGCCATCATGGCGATGGAGGAAGAACACGCTGATGAAATGCGTGATTTATTGGAGTAAAAACGACGACATAATCCAGTGTCATGGCTGTAAGTCGTGGTTTTGTGCGCGGTGATGAGTTGAGCGCGCCCGCGCTAAAGTCGCTGGAAGGGCCTCTGCGCTACGCGCGCGCGACCCTGAGATTGGACTTGATTTCCAGATGCTCTCTAGCGACTTTGCCGCCCGCCGTTCCTGCTCTAATCATGTGTCAGTAGGGCATGTGTTCGGGCGGAGGGGGGGGCAGACTATCGGTTTGTTTTTTGACTAAGGCTTAACATTCGCAGCATAGCGCCTCGAGCTTGGGGCGGTCGAGCACGGTGATGTGTTCCCGGCTGTATTCGATGACGCCGAGTCGCCGCAGCCTGCCGGCGGCTTCAGTGACGCCTTCGCGCCGCACCCCGAGCATATTGGCGATTAATTCCTGAGTCATCGCCAGTTGGTCACCGTTTAACCGTTCCAGCGACATCAACAGCCAGCGGCAGAGTTGCTGGTCGATCGAGTACGGGCAATGGCAGGCGGCGGTCGGTGGTATCAGGGTGATCAAGGACTGGGTGTAGTGCAACAACAAGAGTAACAGACCTGTGTGACGATTGAATTCGTCTTTCAGCCGCTGCCCTGACAAGCGAAAAGCCGCGCCCGCGCGCTGCACGATGGCCCTGCTTGGCGCGTTTTCGCCACCCATAAACAAGGACACCCCGACTAGCCCCTCATTACCAACGATCGAGATCTCGGCGGAGGCGCCGTTTTCCATGACATAGTGCAAGAAGATAATGCAGTCGATCGGGAAATAAACGTGGCGCATGGCATCGCCGGGCTCTTGCAGAACTTTTCCGAGCGGCATATTCACCCATTCAAGATCGGGATATAGCCGCGATTGCACTTCACTGGGCAAGCCCGCCAGTAGATGGTTCTCTTGCGGTAGCGTTGTTTTGGGGGGCATGGTGTTATTCCTTCCAACTAAGCCGCAGTGCGGCCCGCGGTGATGGTTGGGTACATATAGCGGCGGTTCCAGTCCAGAGTTTCGCCGGAGCGGCCCGCCTTGTGGCACAGTACCTGATAGATCGCCACGTGATCATGCTCGAAGGCGTAGCTGCAGCCGGCCAGGTACACCCGCCAGATGCGAAATTGTTCCTCATCCACCGTTTGCCGAATCGCTGTGGCGTTATGTTCGTAATTGTTACTCCACCGTTGCAGTGTGTGTGCATAGTGACGGCGCAGGTTTTCTACATCGATGGATTCCAGCCCGCCGTTTTGCATTTCTTGCAGGACCAGCCCGATATGAGGCAATTCACCATCCGGGAACACATAACGACTGATGAACTGGCCGGCTCCGAGCTCGGTTTCCGCGCGCTCGGTGTCAGTCAATGTAATTCCGTGATTCAGACAAAGCCCATCATTGGTCAGTAGGCTGCGGATCTTGGCGAAGTATTGGGCCAGATGTGCCCGGCCAACGTGTTCGAACATGCCAATGCTGGTGATGCGATCGAATTGCCCAAGCACATCGCGATAATCCTTGAGTTCGATAGTGACTAAAGCGTCAAGCCCCAGTGCGTGCACGCGCTCGCGGGCAAAATCGCATTGATTTTGCGACAGGGTCACGCCGGTCACTCGCGCGCCATAGTTTTGCGCGGCGCGGATCGCCAGCGCGCCCCAGCCGCACCCGATGTCGAGCAGGGTGTTACCAGGCTGCAGCTTGATCTTGTTCAGGATGTGGTCGAGTTTTTTGTTTTGCGCTGTGAGTAAATCCTCATCGCCGTTTTCGAAGTACGCGCAGGAGTACAGCATGTTCTGGTCTAGCCAAAGCCGATAAAACTCATTGGAAACATCGTAGTGATATTGAATGGCCTGTTTGTCCGATTTACGGTTATGTCTGATCAGGCCGCACATCGCCTTGACCAGAAGTGATGCTTCGCGGATCTTGGTTTGCGCGACATTCGACAATGCATAGCTGAAGTCAATGACATCGGAAACCTGGCCCTGGACATCAATATGGCCCTTGATATATGCGGTGCCCAACGAGTTGAGCGAGGGGCTGATTAGATGGGGTAGTGCCATTGGGCCGCACACGGTGATCACGATCTTGGGCTCGTCATAGTCGCCGAGATTAAACACCTCGCCACTCCAAAGCTTGATCTGGGCGGGAAGGTTGGCTTGTTGTCGTACGGCGCGAACAAATTTATCGACGGTGTTGCTCAGCATGTTTCTTCCTTTGCTGCCTGGCCTCATTGGGACGACAGCGTTTTTACGGTGTGGTTGGCCTGAATCGCCATTCAAAAGTCAAAGGAGGTGTAGGACGAGTAGATGGCGGTAATAGCCAGCGCGAGCGCGGCGACCAGCCATACATGGATGAATACACGATTGTCCTGGTAGAACAGCACCGTGTTCGTGACGTAACTGCGAGCCTGCAATCTGAAAATTTTCATGGCGGAGTTCCTTTGAACTACAAGGTCGGAGTATCGATTCTGCATGGAGGTGATCTCTTCATCTGTACGCTAAATAACATATGGACGATCGGGTGGGGGGGTAAACGTAAGAATCATCAGAAGGCAAACCGGCTTCTGTTGGCTAACGCACCGACGCTTGAATCGAACCACGTCAAGGTGTGGTCAATCGACGTCGCAAGCTTGCGGCCTCCGGCGCAGACCAAAGGGCAATTTCATGAGTCAGTACAAAGAAAAACCGTCGTGGAAAAGAACCGCGCAGACCTTCATTGACCAAGGGTTGGCCGCCAAATGAGCTGGCTTAGCTGGGATAGGGTATCCGGGGTGGCAAGGCGGTACTTCAGCACTCAGGGGGTGCGGCCGGTCGATTCGACAACCGAGCAAGGGAGCGATTATTTGGACGAGACCGAATGCGCTCAGCGTCATTTAGTCTTGGAGGGAAGCGTGCATGCAGAGCTTTAAAATCGTTGCGCAACGCAACGCGCGCGGCTCATTTGTCGGATGGGCGGTCCATCCAGTAGAACAGCATCCGCACGCGCAGATCTATCCGCTGTATGAAATGGCTGAAGCGTTTGCTATTTTGCAACGGGATGGAGAGCTTGACGCTGTCCTTTAGCCATATCCCGCCTGTTGGCGGTCAGTCATGTCGGTTCCTAGATTACAGCGCCTACTCTGTTCTTCGAAGCAACAGACTTCCGTGGCACGCGGGGGCCTGTAATCAACGGCTATCCACGCCCGTTCCTTTTTCTGTAAATTCGCTCCGCCAGGCCCAGAGTGGACTACACTGGGTCACAGCTTTGTCAGTGACGAGCGACTATCGTCTTCGAGCATCAGGCAATGCGTGCTGTGTGCGAATTGAATATCGCCACACCGTTCAGCGGGTTGGAAGGAAAATCGTGGTTAAGCGGGTCGCCAGTAAAACGTTTCCGATGCCTAAGCAAGCAAAGGCTCAGGAAGATACCACGCTCATCACTCCGTCCTCTTTTCCGATTGTCGCCGTCGGCGCCTCGGCGGGCGGTCTTGAGGCACTAGAGCAGTTTCTCAGCCATGTCCCCGAGAGTTGCGGCATGGCTTTTGTGGTGATTCAGCATCTTGATCCCACCCATGTCGGCATGATGCCCGAACTGCTGCAGCGCACCACCTCTATGCCGGTCACACAGGCCAAGAACCGCATGGAGGTCAAACCCAACTGCATTTACGTGATACCGCCCAACCACGACCTGTCCATTCTGCACGACCGACTGTTTCTGCTAGACCCCATGGCGCAGCGTGGCCTGCGACTGCCGATTGACTTCTTCTTTCGCGCGCTGGCCGCCGATCACCACGACCAGGCTGTCGGCGTGATCCTGTCAGGAATGGGCTCCGACGGCACACTGGGCATGCGCGCCATTCATGAGGCTGGGGGACTATTGTTGGTGCAGCACCCCGATACCGCCAAGTTCGACAGCATGCCCCGCAGCGTCATTGATACCGGCTTGACCGACATCATCGCCCCCGCCGAGGCGCTGGCGCAGCATATCGTTGACACTCTGCGCCATCGGCCTCGAATCTTGATTGCCACGGGGGGGGCTGAAAAAGAAACCGAGGCACAGAGCAGTGCCTTCGAATCAATCTGCATTTTGTTACGCGATCGTACCGGGCACGATTTTTTGCGCTACAAAAAAAGCACACTCTATCGTCGCATTGAGCGGCGCATGGCGATCCACCAGGTCGAGCGCATTGTCGAATATGTTCACTATCTGAGAAACAACCCACAGGAAGTCGATTTGTTGTTCAAAGAACTGCTGATTGGCGTTACCCGCTTTTTTCGCGACCCGGCGACTTGGAACTATTTACAAGAGCAGGCACTGCCCGCGCGGCTGGCGGACTATCCGTCCGGCGCGTCGCTGCGCGCCTGGGTGGCTGGTTGCTCCAGTGGCGAAGAGGCTTATTCGCTGGCGATGATCTTTCGCGAAGTACTGCAAAAGTTAAACTCGCCTGAACGTTATTCGCTACAGATTTTTGCCACCGACCTGGATGTGGACGCCATCAGCAAAGCGCGTCTGGGCTGTTACCCGGCCAATATCGCGGCGGATGTCTCCGCCGAGCGCCTGAAGCGTTTTTTTATCCCCACGGAGAACGGCTATCGGGTTGGCAAAGAAATTCGCGAGATGGTGGTGTTCGCCCCTCATGACGTACTCATGGACCCCCCTTTTACCAAGCTGGATATTCTGACCTGCCGTAATCTACTGATCTATCTGGACAGCGAATTGCAAAACAGATTGATTCCGCTGTTTCACTACAGCCTCAAGCCGGGCGGGATTTTTATCCAGGGTAGCGCGGAATCGATCGGAAGTTTTACCCATTTATTTACTCCGCTGGAAAGCAAATTACGAATTTTTCGGCGCAGCGGGGCCCCGGCGCACACCTTTGCGGTGGATTTTCCCACCCGTCATCTTCCTAACAAGGCCGAGTCGCTGATGGATGCCAAGCCCGAACAGACCCCGATCAACTTACAGAGCTTGGCCGACCAGCTGTTGTTGCAGCAGTTTGCTCCCGCCGCCGTGCTGGTCTCCAGTTCTGGAGATTTACTTTATATCAATGGCCGTACCGGTAAGTATCTGGAGCCCGCCGCGGGTAAGGTCAACTGGAATATCCATGCCATGGCGTGCGAAGGTCTGCGCCACGAACTGGCGCTGGCGCTGCCCAAGGCCTTGCGCAGCGGCAAACGCGTGGTCTACCCCCACCTGACCATCGGCTCCAATGGCGGTACACAGGCCGTCTGTCTTACTGTCGTGCCGGTGGTTGAACCCGCCTCGCTGCATGGTATGGCGCTGGTCGTGTTTGACGATATTCCGACTCCGACACGGGCGAAGGTTGACACTGGGGTGTCTCGGATTGTGGATCCGGAACTGGCGCAGGCGCTGGCCCAGGCGCAGCAGGATGTGCAGACGCTGCGCGAAGAAATGCAAACCTCGCAGGAAGAGCTCAAGTCAACCAATGAAGAACTGCAATCGACCAATGAAGAGCTGCAGTCAACCAATGAAGAACTGACCACGTCCAAAGAAGAAATGCAGTCCCTCAACGAGGAGCTGCAAACGGTCAACCTTGAATTGCAATCCAAGGTGGATGAATTGTCCTCGGCCAATAACGATATGACAAATTTGCTCAACAGCACGGACACCGCTACGATCTTCCTGGATGGCGTGCTGCATGTGCGTCGTTTTACCACGCAAGCCACACGCTTGTTTAAATTGATTCCCGGCGATATCGGTCGCCCATTGTCGGATATCGTCACCGGCCTCGATTACCCGCAACTGCTCGATGACGCGGAACAGGTGCTGCGCACCCTGGCGTTCTCTGACCGAGAGGTCGCTGCCGACAAGAACAGTTGGTATCAGGTCAAAATCATGCCTTACCGCACGTTGGAAAATGTCATTGATGGCGTGGTGATCACCTTCAACGATATCAGTCGCGCAAAACGCCTGGAAGCTCAACTGCGGGTTGATATCAATCAGGCCAAGGTGACGTGATGACCAAGTATCGGGATAGGGCTGCCGAGGCGCGCGGGCCGGTGGGGCTTGACGGGGATCCCGGCGCCTCCGTTGAACAGACTAGACTGGTGCATGAGTTGCAGTTACACCAGATTGAGCTGGAAATGCAGAATAACGACCTGCGCCAGACCCGGGCCGATCTCGAACAGGCGCTCGCCAGTTATACCGAACTTTATGACTTTGCTCCGGTGGGCTATCTCACGCTGTCCACCACGGGAATGATCGCCAAAATCAACCTGACCGGCGCCTCCCTGCTGGGTGTGGATCGGAGTAATTTATTGCTACCGCGCTTTACCGCGTTTATTGCCAAGCAAGATCAGGACAACTGGTATCGGTACTTCATGGGGGTGAAACAAAGCCAAGAGCGCAGCCATCTGGAATTGGAGATGCAACGCGGCGATGGCACGGTGTTTTATGCTCAGCTGGATTGTGTGCGCCATCGATACCATGTCATCGACCGACAAGAACCCGTGTTGGATGAGGGCGAGCCCTTGGTGGTGCGCGTGACGCTGACAGATATTAGCGCGCGCAGGAAAGTTGAAGCAGAACGGGAGCAACTCGCCCTTGCATTGAAGGAAAAGAACCTGGAGTTGGAGTGCGCCAGACGTGCCGCGGATAAGGCCAACCACGCCAAGTCAGATTTTCTGTCCAGCATGAGTCATGAGCTACGCACACCGTTAAGCGCGATTCTTGGCTTTGCCCAGCTGATCCAGTCCGGCACGCCGGCGCCGAGCGCGTCCCAGCAACGCAGTACGGATCAAATCCTTAAAGCCGGCTGGTATCTGCTGGATCTGATCAACGAAATCCTCGATCTCGCCCTGATCGAGTCAGGCAAGCTACTGTTATCTCTTGTGCCGGTTTCGCTCGGTAAAGTCCTGAGCGAATGCCAGGACATGGTCGAGCCGCAGGCGCGGCAACACACCATCAGCATGGTTTTCCCGACCTTTGAATCCGACTATGTGGTCCGCGCCGATGGCATGCGCCTGAAACAGGCCATGATCAACCTGCTGTCCAATGCGATCAAATATAACCGCCCGGGTGGCTCGGTCAGCGTGTCGTGCGCCGCGACCACACCGGGTCATCTGCTCATCAGTGTCGAGGATACCGGAGAGGGTTTGCCCGCGGATAAGTTGGCTCAGCTGTTTCAACCGTTTAACCGTCTGGGGCAAGAAAGTGGCGTGAAAGAAGGCACCGGCATCGGCTTGGCGGTCTGTAAGCAATTAGTCGAGTTGATGGGGGGGGTACTCGGCGTAGCCAGCACGCCAGGTAAGGGCAGCGTGTTCTGGATCGAACTGCGCCTGGCGGATGACCCGCCAACGGGGGAGCAAGTGACCATTCCCTTCGCGTCGCTCGCGCCACAGCCCGATCCGCCACGGCAACGCACCCTACTGTATGTCGAGGATCAAGCGGCCAATCGCATGCTGGTGGAAATGCTGATGGAGCGCCGGCCCGATATCCGCCTGCTGTGCGCGAAGGATGGCGCCAGTGGCATCCAGATGGCGCACGACGCCCGGCCGGATATCATTCTGATGGACATTAACCTGCCCGATATCAGTGGCACTCAAGCTTTACGGATTCTGGCGCAAGACCCATCCACCGCGCATATTCCCGTCATTGCCCTCAGCGCCAATGCCATGCCGCGCGATATTCAGCATGGACTGAAGGCGGGGTTTTTGAACTACCTCACCAAGCCGATAAAACTAAAAGAATTCATGGAAACGGTGGATTTAACCCTGCAATTCGCGCAGACCGAAGCCGCTCGTCGAGCCAAGCTGGCAGACTGATCGCCCTTTGCCCGCATTCGAGCCAACTCCTTGTTTGGTTTAGTTGCCGAGCATGATGCCGCCATCAACCGCAATGTGTTGCCCGGTGATGAAGTCGTTTTGCAATAAAAACAGATAGGCGCTTGCCAGTTCGTCGATCGAGGCCAATCGGTGTAGTGGAATGTTTTGTTCAAAACGGGCCTGAATCTCGGCCACTTGGCCTGTCGGCATATCACGCCAGAACGGAGTCAGGGTCCAGGTTGGCGACACGGCATTCACGCGCGCGCGCGGCGCCAGTTCGGCGGCCAGCCCCTCCACCAGAGTGTTGATACCCTGATTGCCGACATAGCTGGCGCAGGCATGTTGGGCCCGGCCACCGGTGCCCGAGGTAAAAACCAGGCTGCCGCGCTCAATCAGTTTGCCGGCGGCCAACTGGCCGATGCGAACATTGGTAAAGAATTTGGATTCCATAACCCGGCGAATTTCTGTCATGCCTGACTGTAAAAACCCACCGCCCATGACGTCACCCACCATTGACACCAGGTGGTCGAAGTCGGGCAGGGTGTCAAACCATTGTTCCAGGGCCGCATGGTCGTGGGCATCAAGCTGATGGCCGCTGACTTGAGCACCGCTCGCGCGCAGGCTGGCGGTGGCCTGCGCCAGACGCTGGGGATTGCGCCCGGCGATCATCAGCGTGGCGCCCGCTGCCGCGGCGAGTTGGGCAACCCGCAGGCCGATGCCAGAGCTCCCTCCGATGACAACCAGGGTTTTGTCTGTCAGTGATTGCATGTGAATTCTCCTTGGGGCGGGGCGGTTGATGCTGTATGCCTGTTGCTCTGGTGATGCCATGCGCGCACTCCTCGTTGTTTGTATCGCTTTAGAGACTAAACCGATCGGTTTGATTTCGCTTTACCATAAGAGCCTATAATGAGGTTGTCAAGCCAGTTTGTCGGGTGTTTTTAAGGTTATACGGTAGACATAGCCGGTTGGTGTGGTGATAATAAAATTCAATGATGAATATACCGAACGGTTTAAATGTGAGTGATAAAGCGGGCTGTTCGTCTGGGTTTAAGCCTTCTTCCGTCAAGGCGGGCATTGTGTTGAATGCGGCTACGACGGTTTTTCTGCGTCATGGCTTCAGCGCGGCAACCACTGACATGATCCAGCGTGAGGCTGGAGTTTCCAAGGCGACGGTGTATGCCTGTTTCGCCAGCAAGGAGGCGCTGTTTGCCGCGGTGATTGAGCAGGAGTGCGCCAGGTTGATGCGCACCATCCGTACCATTGATGCGCAATCGCGAGGCTTGCGCGTCACGTTGACCGATATTGGCCATGACTATCTGAACGTCATTCTTTCTCCAACTGGCCTGGCGCTCTATCGCGTCATCGTGGCTGAAGCGCCACGGTTTCCGGAACAAGCCCGGCTGTTTTATCTGGCGGGGCCCAAAGTGGTGTCCGACCTGTTGGCGCGTCACATCGGGTATTTTGTCGAAACCGATCAGTTGCAGCTCAAGGGTATCGGGGTGGGGGATGCAACCAAGGTATTGGTTAACTTGCTGCGCCATGACGCGCAATTGGAATTGCTGACTCACCCGGATTCCCGTCCTTCTGCCGCCCAGATCGATCACTGGGTCGCGCTGGCCGTGAATACTTTTCTGTTTGCCTTTGCGCCTGAGCCACCCGCGGGCTGGGCTGGCGCTGTTGCGAACTGACTGTAAGCTTCTGCGGCGGCTTGTCTGACTCTTAACTGAAGGATACATGATGGAAAACCACATTCCCGCGGTTCTACTGAGTAATGGCGTGACGATGCCGCAGATTGGCCTGGGCACCTGGCCGATGAATGACCATGAAGCCGCCCGCGCTGTGACGACGGCGCTGGGGCTAGGCTATCGGCTGCTGGATACCGCGGAAAACTATCAAAATGAACGGGGGGTAGGGCAGGGAATCCGTAATGCCGCCATCTCGCGCGAGCAGCTGTTTGTCACCACCAAGTTCAATCGGCAGTGGCATAGTGTCGACGGTGTTCGTAGCGCCTGCGAAAACAGCCTGAAAAATCTCGGGCTGGACTATCTCGATTTGTTGCTGATTCATTGGCCCAATCCGCAGCAAGATCGCTATCTGCAAGCGTTCGAGGGCCTGCTCAAGTTATTGGATGCCGGATTGGTGCGCGCTATTGGTACCTCCAACTTCAAACCCGCGCATCTGACGCGACTATTAGCCCAAGGCATGGTGCCGCATGTCAACCAGATCCGCCTCGATCCCTATCATGCTCGCCATGACCTGATTGCGATGCACCGGGCCAATCACATTGTGACCGAAGCCTGGAGCCCGATTGGTCGCGGCAGTCAGTTGTTGCAGGACCCTCTGATCCTATTGCTGGCGGAAAAGTATGCGCGCACGGCTGCGCAAATCGTTTTGCGCTGGCATACCCAGCAAGGTTATGTGGCCACCCCAAAATCCGCCGATGCGCACCGTTTGCAACAGAATATCCAGTTGTTCGATTTCAGTCTGGAGCCCGTTGAGATTGACCGTCTCAATCAGCTGGACCGCCCGGATCCTGACATGCTGGATGCCGACGTATTCGGGCATTAATTCGGTTGTGGAGCGGGCCGGTCGGTTTATTCGTTTGGACGGGGGCGTTCCGGTCACCTTGCTCGGCAACGTGACCACGCTTACTCTTCGGGGTGCGTTTGATCATCCCAGATTAACTTGCCGGTATCGAAACCGAGTTGGCGAGCCCTCGTTCGTAAACATGGTCGAGTCGCGCCATTTCATACCATTTTCCCGCGTAGCGGTGCACATCAAAACCGCTCACTGGTTGTATGCCGGGTGGCGGCATGGAGCTGCACGCGGTGAGCGCGAGCGTAGCCATTAAAGTCAGAAACCTGAACCGATTGAAATAACGACAAGTCATTTGCCCCACCTTTTGCTTTATTTGTAAGTGAATCGATCCAGGATTCATGACGGATTGCCACATCAGCGGATGATTCCGTGTTTTCTAGCCAGAGAAATCCGCCCGCGCGGTTTATCCTCTTGTGTTGAGCGGGATTAGATACAATATGGATTCATATTACCGTATTCCTTATTAGCTATTTATCTTTGGGCTGCGCGCCGCCATCTGACAGGCCCTTGCGGGTTTGCTCTGAGTTAGCTTGCGCGCGTGCCGGAACCTTGAGAGGCATCATGAACGCCGAGCAACAGCAAATTCAGAGCGCCGTGCGCCAGGGCGATTACGCCAAGGCGGAAGGTATTATCGAAAAAGTGTTGCAGCAGCATCCGAATAGCGCCAAGGCTCACTATATCCACGCCGAGATTCTGGTGCATTCGCAGCAGTTGACCCAGGCACAGCAAGAAGTGGCCGTCGCCAAAAAGCTGGATCCGCGGATCACCTTTACCGCGCCGGAAAAATTTGGTCAGTTCGAGGCCTATCTCGATAGCGCCGCGCATCAGAAAACCCACGCGGGGACGCAGACGCATGCTGTCGTGTCGGTGCCGTCTAGTCCGGCGCAGAATCCGGTCAGTGGGCTGTTGCCGATGGCGGGCGGTATTTTGCTGTTTTTGGTGGTGGTGTATGCGGTGTTCCGCCTGTTTACCCGTAGCAACAATAATGTGAGCGGCGCCAGCTATGGCGCGAGTTACGGCGCGGGGCAGTCCATGGGACCGAACGGTGGCGCCACGATCATTAATAATGGTGCGGGGCAAAGCTCCGGCGCCGGCGCGGCGGTTGCCGCCGGGCTGGGCGGGCTGGCCGCCGGCATGCTGCTGGAACGCGCGCTGGATGGCCGCAATGAGGCCATGCGCCCTGGCGCGGAGTATGAGCAGCCGGTCGGCTCCAGCGATGCCAGTGTGCCTAACTATGCCGAGCAACAGTTGGATGACCAACCGTTCGACATGGGTAATGACAGCGGTGGCTGGGGCGATAGCTCGGGCGATTCCGGCGGTTTCGATAGCGGTAGCGGCGGTTGGTAAACGCTGCGCGCTCAAGATTTAAATGGAGATGCCCTTGAGTACCGTGGGTGAAATGACGCCGTATCAGTTACTAGGCGGCGAGGGCGTGGTGCGCTGGTTGTGCGACCGCTTCTACGACATTATGGAGCAAGAGCCCTCCGTTGCGCCGCTACGCGCCATGCATCCGGTCGATTTGGCTGGCTCGCGCCAAAAGCTGTTCATGTTTCTGTCCGGCTGGCTGGGCGGGCCGACCTTGTATATCGAGGCGTTTGGGCATCCGCGCTTGCGCATGCGTCACCATTCGTTTGCGGTTGACGAGGCGGCGCGCGATCAGTGGATGTTTTGCATGCGTCAGGCGGTGAGTGAGCTGATCGTGGAAGATGCGCTGAAGGAACAGTTGCTGCGGGCGTTCTACAGCACCGCAGATTTTATGCGCAATCAGTAGTGGGGGAGGTCGGATTGGCGGGTGTCAGCGCACAAATCGGCTGGTTGTTGTCCCTGTTGTTCGGTTGATGCCTGGCGCCTAAGACCCCGTTAGAACCTAGGTTCATCGGGGTTTTGCGTTTCTACCGCTAGTCTTTGTCCAAGTCCATGATGCTTCTTGTGATGTTTATGGCTGTATTTTTCTAGAAGAACAATTTGGCATGATCGTCAGCAAGCTTGGCCACAGGCGCTCCCAGTGGCTGTCGTGAGACATCCCGGGCACGATACGCGCCTGGGCGCACGGGCCGGCCACGGCGACAAAACTTTGGGCAATCACGGGCGGCACCACTGTGTCGTCGGCACCGCTGAAGTGGATTTGTGGAATGCTGGCCACCCGCAGCGCAACATCCATCGCGTTGAGCGAATCCGGCATCGGAGAGACCTCATGCAGGCGGTTGACCGCGGCCTGGTCGAGATTGCCGGCGACGGTGCGCAGCCGCGCTACGTCGTGGCGTCGGGCCGCCACCAGCACCGCCAGCGCGCCGCCGCCCGAGTAACCCACCAGGCTGATTTCTTGCCCCGGCACGCTCGCGGCGTAATGGGTCACCGCCTGATTCATGGCGGTGACCACTTCCGCGGCATAGCGCTTGTTGGTCCAGTAGCTCACGTCACAGCGCGGATTCAGCGCCATCGGGGTAAATTGGCATGGCCGGGCCAGATACACGACATTCGGCCCCGGGTCGGCCACGGCCAAAGCCAGGCCTAGCGCCTGATGGGGGGTCGGATCGGCGGAAGGCTGGTTGCGCGAGCGCCAGGCCAGACCGTCGCCCTCGATATAAATTGTTAACGGCAGATCGGCGCGGGTGATGCGGACAAATGCCGTTAGCACGAATGGATCGGCGTTAACCAGTTCACGGCGCAGACCGACTGTCTGGGCCATGGAGTTGGCATGGGTGTTGGGGTCGGCGCAACCGGTGAGTACGGTCAGTAACATCCAGATCAACATGCCGGGCAATGCCAGGCCAGACCCGCGCGCGCGCGGCACCATCAGTTAGTGGCCTTCAACTGGCCCAGTTCGCGCGCAATGGCCTTGAGTACCGGCCCCCAATCATCGGGCGCGGACTGGCGGAACAGTCGCACATCGGGATACCAGGGACTGTCTTCGCGTTCCAGCAGCCAACGCCAGTCCGGCACCAAAGGCAACATGACCCACGCGGGACGTCCAAGCGCTCCGGCCAAATGCACGGGTGATGAATCGACCGAAACCAGTAGATCAACCATACTGAGAATGGCCGCCGTATCCTCAAAATCAGCGATCTCATCGCTCAGTGAGTGCAAGTTCATGCCCGGCGGTGGTGACGTCGCCTGGGCGGCGGCAGGTCCTTTTTGTATCGCCAGGAAGGTGATCCCGGTTTGCGCCAGTGGCGCCAGATCGGCCAAGTTCATCGAGCGCCTGGCATCGTTATGATGCGTCGGACGTCCGGCCCACACCAGTGCTACCCACGGACGTGGCAAATGCGCCAAGCGTTCTCGCCATGTGGCCACGCGCAACGGGTCCGCCACGAGGTACGGAATATAGGGGGTGGTTCCCGGGAGATCAGCAAGCTGCAGCTTCATCGCCATCGGCAGGCTCATCATTTCGCAATGCGCGTCGAAAGCGGGTGGTAGTGTGCCGCTGACAATGATGTCATCCACGTCGCAACTACGTCGCGCCAGCGAAAAGCATTCGGGGTTGATTTCCAGAATCACGCGCGCGCCACTGCGTTCGCGCGCCCACTGCGCCAGGCGCAAAAACTGAAAGGTGTCACCATAACCCTGCTCATCGTGAATCAACAGCGTTTTGCCGGGGAGCGGCTGACCTTCCCAGCGCGGACGCTGCACCTTGCGCTCCATGCGCGCGGTGTGTTCCAGGCTGTAACGAAAGCGGTATTCGCGCCAGCCGCGGGTGAATTCACCCTGCAACAGCAAGGTTTCCGACAGGTCGAAACGCGCCGCCAAATCGCCGGGTAACGTTTGCACCACCATTTCCTGAATGGCGCGCGTTTCGTCGATTTTGCCCTGTGGGCGAATCGCCTGCGCCAACAGGCGCCAGAGCGCGATCGGACCGGTGCCGCCGGCCAATGGTGGGCGCAGTAATGCTTCAGCCTCAACCAGGCGTCCGGTTTCAATCAGCGCGCGCGCCTGCTGTGCCAGTCCGGTGAGGTCCGCATTCATGGCGCGGCGATCTCCAGCGCCGCCAATAGCGCGCCGAGATGATCGGCATGCGCGCGCCAGCGGCCTTTTGAGGTGGTATAGATGGGCTGGCGCACCTGATTGACGCTTGCCGTGCGGACCACGCGGCGGGTTTGGTAAAACCTCAGGCAGGCGTCGTCCCAGGGGAGCCCGATGAAATCAATCAACCGTTTCGCCTCACTCTCCAGATCATCGACCACGGCTTCGTAATCGACCTCGATGAAGCATTCGGCGGGTAATACCTGGCGCCAATGGGCCATCAGCGCCTGATAGTTGCGGTGAAATTGCCCTAATTCAGTCTGATCGTAGCTGAACAACTGCTCACCCGCGAATTGCTTGCTGTAACAAGACAGGCAGGTATCGACTGGATCGCGACGACAATGGATGATGCGCGCGCCGGGCAGGATCAGTGGAATCAAGCCGGCGAAGAAAAAATTGGCCGGCATTTTATCGATCAGACGCTCGCATCCGCGCGCCAATGGTGTAATCCGGTCAAGATAATCTCGTCCAATGCGGCTCAGGTCGTCCCGCGACCAGCGCTCAGCGCTCTCGGGGAACACGCCCGCGCCTTCGATCGCCAAACGCAAGGCGGCCAGTTCGCCGGCGCCATGCACTCGTGGGTGGGAGGCCAGAATTTGCTCCAGCAACGTGGTGCCGGAGCGGGGCATGCCGATAATAAAGACCGGGAGCGTGGAGGCGGTGTCCGCCCCTGGGTTTCTGGCCTGTAGTTCGGGAGTGAATGTGGCGACGATACGGCTAAACCACTGCTGTGTGGCCGCCGCATCGTAGGTGAAGGTCGCGCGCTTGTCGTGATTGCCGGTATCCAGATGATGAAAGGCGCGCACCGAGTCGCGGCAATCGAGATAGGCTTTGCCGAGCGCAAAATGTAGCGATAGCCGATCGGTCAGCGACTGCCCGTCGGGCTCTGTCAGCGCGGCTTCCATCGCCACAATGTCCGGGTCATCCGCCGCGAAGGTCTTGGTATCGGCGCGGGCGGCCAAGACACGCAACGATTGCGGAAATATTTGCAACGCGTACTCGAAGGCGGTCGCGGCCTCTTGCTTACGGCCACTCTCCAGCAGCAGGGTGGCGCGCGCGACCAGCGCCTCCTCGGCAACCGTTCCCGGCAGCGCCGCCGCTTGATCGAAGGCCGCCAGCGCTTCATCAATCCGGCCCAGTGCCTGCAGCACCAGCCCCAGTGCATTGTAGGCATTCGCATTATCGGGTGCCTGAGCCAGCGCCTGACGCGCGCAGATCAGCGCCTCATCCGCGCGCCCGGCTTTCTTTAGCAACTGGGCGCGCGCCGCCAGAGCGCCAGCGTGCTGTGGCGCAAAGGACTGCAGCGCGTCCAGCCAGCGCAGGGCTTCGCCATGCCGCAGGCGCGAGGTTTCCACTTCGGCCAGATTGAGATAGGCATCGATCAGTTGTGGATTGAGTTCAATCGCCTGGCGCGCGGCGGCGGCGGCCTGTTCGAATTGTCCCTGCGCGGTCAGCAGAAAAGCCAGATTACTATGCGCCTCGGCATAGCCGGGATTGAGGTTCAGCGCCTGCTGGTAATGCCATTGAGCGCGTTCATGGCGGCCCAGGCGTTTATAGGTGTTGGCCAGATTATTGTGCGCTTCGGCCCCTTCCGGCTGCAGAGCCACTACGCGCTCCAGGCAGCTCAGGCTGGACTCGAGTTTGCCGCTCTCCTGCAGGATGATCCCGAGGTTGCTCCAGGCCGCCACCAGCGTGGGATCGAGCGCGACGGCGCGTTGTCCCGCCTGTTCACCCTCGGCGAGTAACCCTTTCTGGCGGCACATCTCGGCGAGATTACTGAAATAGATCGCTGGCGCGCGCGGTGACTGGCAGGCTTGGCGTAAATACGCGAGCGCCAGATCCAAATTACCATAGGCGTGCGCCATCAGCCCCAGTAGATGCAAGGCATCGATGTGGCCTGGAGACGCCGCCAGCACGCGTTGACACAGGAGCTCCGCCGACTCTGTCTGACCGGCGTTCCAATGCCGGTAAGCCAGGTCTACGGCTTGCGGGATACTCAGTTGCGATGGGGTCGCGGAGCCGATTGGGGTGTCTGTCATCCGTGGTTCTGTGATGCGATGAATATTAAATAGCTAATTATTTTACTGCATTGGTAAATGCCAATGACAATTAAAATTAGCTCAGAACTGGTAGCGCAGACGGAGGTCGACGGTCTGCGCGGCATAGCCGGAGGCCGCCTCCAGAGTGTAGCGCGCCGATAGTGTCAGGTTCTCGCTGCGTTTTAGCGTTGCCGCGAGCGCCAGCACCCCGGTGTCGGCTACCGGAGTTGGTCCCAGTGTCGTAAAGCTGGTCACGCCCGTGATATCGGCCACATAGTTGGCTACGGACTGCTCTCGGGTATTCTGAAATTCGTGGCGCCAGCTCAGTTGCACTGACGGTTCAAAATCGCCGTAGGAAGTGACAAATGCGCGCTTCAACTTGGCGCCCAGATCGCTCTTCAGCGAAGTGCTGTGCGTGGCATCCACATTCAGCGCCGCGCCGCTGCCGCCACTTTCTGTGTAGCCGTCCTGTTGCAGCTGGCTGTAGGTCAGGCCAGCCATGGGGGTCAGGGTGCTGTCGGGCATCAAGGCGTCGAGCTTGATCGGATATCCCCCCTGAACGGTCGCTACATATTGCATGCCATTATGCTGGCCGGTCGCATCGCCGGTGAAACCGGTAAAGTTAATCAAGCGCGTTGTGTTGTACTGGTGTTGCACCGCGCCCGCCGAAACATCCAAATACCAGGTTTTAGCGCTATAACCGGCGTAGCCGATCAAACCGTATGAGTTCAAATGGGTCGAGCTGCCGCTGTTGTCATCGGTGTCGTTCACCGAGGTATTGCTATAGCTAAACAGACCGCCGACCAGCCAGCGGTCGCTGATCATGGTGTCGGCGCCGAGGAGCATACCGTTATAAGTGGCGTGATAGCCGGACACATCGTTACGCTGAGCCTGGTTGGCCTGGCCACCAAAAACCTGGCTCCATACCGTCAGATTGGTTGCGCGCTCACCGGTGGAGATCCCGCTGCCGCCCTGCGCGGGTTCGCCGCGCAGGCCGTCAATGTGGGCCGCTGTCACATTGAGCACATCTTGTGTCGGGGCCATGCCGGCCTGAGTGGCGGCCGCGCTGTTCGAGGCCGGGCTCAATTGCGCCCCGGCCCGGTTGGCAGCGGAGGTGGAACCGAGAGCGGCGGAAGCGTTATACAAGTTCAATAAATCGGGATTGATGCCCGGATAGTTGAACAGACCGGATAACGCCGCCACGGAATTGGATGTGGTGGCGGGGTTGACCGGGTTGGATTGGGCGGCGGTCAGGGTGAGCAGCAGATCGGTATAGCCGCCACTGACGACACTGGTTCCGGTGACGGTGCCGTTGAAACCGCTGGCTGTGTAGTTAAGGCTGCCCGCATTGTAATTTGTGCCACTGCTGGCTGCCTGGATCACAACAAAACGTTGCCCCTGGGCAAAGACATAGCTATTGAGCTTCGTCAATGCCACCGAGGAACCCGAGGCAATGGTTGCGCTGCCCGAAACCAGCAGATGAGCATAGCCGGTGTCGGTGATGGTGCCGGCTGAGGTGGCGCTGTCGCCGACCCCGATATTCAGGGTGGCCGCGGCGCCCTGGCTGTAATTTCCGGTGAAATTGATCGTGTTATTGATTTGCAGTGTGGCGGCGGTGTTGGTGATGGTATGCGAGGCGCCGACGTTGACATTGTCGTTCAATAGTTGGTTGCCGGTGCCGAAGAAGAGATTCGCGGCGGTATTGGTCAGTGTGCCAATATTGCCGGAACCGATGCCGCCGCTGATGCCGGTCAGGGTGCCGAATGTCGCTCCCGTACCACCGTTAATCGTCAGGTTATGGCTGGACGCATTGTTGACGCTACCGGCGATTATGCCTGAGTTGGTCAGCGTGCCAATGGTGCCGCTGCTGCGGTTGTAGATGGCGGCCACGCTGCCGGTGATAAGACCGCTGTTGTTCAGGGAGGTGATGGTGCCGTTGTAGTTGAAGACGCCATTGATGCCGTTGATGGTGCCGCTGTTGATCAGGGTGCCGATGGTGCCGTTAACGTTGCTCACCCCGTAATCGCCGCCGCCGATCGAACCGATATTATCGATCTGGGTAATATGTTCGCCGAAATTCGAAATACCCGCGTAGCCGACGCCCGCGCTAAGCGTGCCGCTGTTGCTCAAGGTACCGACCGATCCTCCCACGCTTACCGCGGTGGTGGAGGTCGAAATCACTCCGCTGTTGGTAATCGTGACATTGCCAGTGGTCCAGTTGATCTGACTTGCCGTGGGGCTGGAAATGGTTTGGTCGGCATTGGCCTGGGTATGCACGATCGCGGCTAGAGCCGACGTCAAGGCCAAGGTGAATGCGGACAATTGCGGATGATGCCTGGATTTTCTCACAAAGGGTTCCTCGACCTCATGTAATACTCGTGCGGTATTGCAATATATTATTCATTGGAGATTACGACGTTATCATTATATTTACAATTGTAAATATATGAAAAAAGTAGAGTTTTACGGTTAATTTTAATTGCGTATGATTTTTTTGTAATGCGAAATTTAAAAACAATGCCGAAATGCCTCGGTGCTAGGTGTTGCCCGCGCATCATAGGGCTTGGGAAAGTCGGGGCGAGGTGCAAACGCTATCATTCCGCGCGCTGCGCATTGATAAAGCAGAGGGGCTGAGACCGTGTTCGACTGACCGGTTCAATGAGACAGCGGGGCGAGGAAATTGTGTTATTTAAGGCTGTTTTACTAGCCTAATTGCATTCTATGCACTGACGTAATCGTGCTAAGGCGGTTTTTAACCCCAGAACGCCAGCGATGAAACTAGCAGGAGAAATAAGTGCGGCGGGAAAAAACAGAATTTAATGGCTTTTGTGCTTGGGATGGAGCCACCTTGGTGCTTAATATCCTCGGAACGCCAAGCGCAAAAAGGGACGTCATCGGCCGGGCTAAAGGTGATCAACTCTGCGTCAGTGTGACCGCCTCGCCAGTCGCGGGCCGGGCCACCGACCATATGGTGCAATTCCTGGCGCTAGAGTTTGGCGTACGGCCCAATGATATTGATGTCGTGTTTGGCCGCTTCAATGTGAACAAGCAGCTGCGGATCAAATCCCCCAAGATATTGCCATCCGTCGTCGGTCATCAGTTAGGGGCCCTCTGAATAAGCTATTCAGCGAGCCCCTAGCTAGTTTGCTGGCCGACCGGGGACGCGAAGCGTAACCCGGTAAGCTATGACACTATCGGCAGTTTAACTGCGCGCGCCTTTGTTTTTTAACTTTTGCAATTCCGCCTGCACCAGATCCGCGGATAGCCGGGCTTGGCGAAATGCCTCGCCTTGCGGCCAGTCAGCAAATTCGAGTGTCGCATCCAGTGACTGCAAGGTGCGTAGCGCATGACGGCTGACCTCGATGCAGATATCGAAATCCCCCGGACTGATCACCCGGCCGTTGCGCAGTCGGCGGTAGTGCACCGCCGTCATGGCGCAATACTGGCGCGCGGTTTCCGGCGCGTTGTCACCTTGCGCGCGCAGCCACTGAAACAGGGTGTCCGCCAGCGCGCGGCACTCGGTTTCGGCAAGCTGCCAGCGTTTTTTCTCTTCTTGTTGCGCCTGCCGGCTGGGAGGAGAAACCTTCTGTGGGTGCTTCTTGGCTGCCATTCTGTTTGCTCATGTATGCCGCGACATGCGGTGCTTAGGACGGGTTCTCCTTAATTTTACCAGTCCTGCGGGCTTAAGGCGCGCCGGCGTTGCGCAGGATTCAACGGACCTTGGTGTTCGTGCTCGCTTTGCTGCGGCTAATGGGAGGGGAGCGGGTCGCTCGGGTCGGTGATCGGGGTCTTGGGGATAGTCCAGCCATTTTGTAAATTTTGTAATTGTTCCCAGTGCTGGCACGCCAGTTCGTCCAGGCAACGCTTGCCTTTAGCGCTCAAGATGACCCCGACGGTTCGACGGTCCTGCTTGCCTTCGCGTCGGTGCACCAGGCCTAGTTTTTCGCAACGGGAAACCAGCGCGCCCATCCCGTGGTGCTGCATTTGCAGCCGTTCAGCCAACTCGCCGATGGTCGCCCATTCTCGCTGCGGATATCCCTCGATTTGCAGTAACAATTGGTATTGCTGCGGCGTGACGCCGTTGGCGCGCACCAGTTGTTCGCTGAAGCGTAAAAATAGTCGCAGTTGGTAGCGGAAGTCCGCGAGTTTTTCGAGTTGTGGTTTGTCGAGTGGAGTCATGTCGTCGGCCTTTGAGTTGCCTGCGCCGCCCATTGGCTATCAAGGAAAGCCTTCAGGACAACGGCGTGGTTACATTCCAGATCGCGGCTGGCGTACAGCAGAGTGACGGGGCCGGCGCTGGCCCCGTCCATGAGTGTCAGCAATACGCTGGGCTTGGCTTGCAGTTCGTCCCGGTAGCGTTGCTGGAATTCGGGCCAGAGCACGACATGGCGATGGTATTCACGGCGCAAGCTCGGGCTTGGCGTGACTTCGGTTAGCCAGGCGGTCAGCATTAAACTGGTTTTGTTCAAGCCGCGCGGCCAAAGTCGGTCGACCAGGTAGCGCGCGCCATCAGCCGGGCTTACCGGTTCGTAGACCCGTTTGATCTGAAAGGGACTCGTGGTGGTCATGAACCGGTTCTCTGTTCGCTGTCGCTAGAGAGTTCTTCTGCCCACCCGATTAAGCTGTCTTCTAGTAAGGCGTCGGCGGCCGTACGGTCGAAATCAGTGCGATAGCGCTTCTTGACGCCGAGTTCGTTCAGTAAAACATGGCGGGTTGGTGTGACGTCATGTTGTTCCAGACAATGTTTGACGCATTTCAGCGGACAACCATCCAGCGCCAGTATGGGTCGGCCAGAGCACGCGATGCGCACCAGATGGGGCACATTGCCGCCAACTCCCGCGATGCACGACATTTCGGCGAGGTCTCGTTTATCGAGCTCGAGCGCCAGATAATTCGCCATCTGGGCTGCGCTGGAACAACCCGAGCAAGAGTAAACCAAGGGTATGGCGCGTGGCGTGGTGGGCATGGCGTTTCCAGTGACAATGCGATGTTATGAAAAAGTATCACATTGTGATGTATTTATTCCCTCCGCATTACGTACTAAGTCGTTCGAAGTAAGTCGGTGCTATCAATTGTAAAAAGTATTTTTGGTGTTTTTATAAATTAACGCTATTGTCATCGCGGTGTTGGTGCGAGTGAAGGCTTTGATTTTGTGAAGGTTAGTCGGTATTTTAGGTCGGGGATAGCGCCAGGAATGTTACGTTTACTTGCGTAGTCTTACGTATTTTTTGCCTGAGGCGCCGCGCGAGTTTTATGTCTTAAATCACTTGTTGATTATGATGAAATAGAGCGAGAAGGCCGTAAAACAAGGCGATTCCGCCATTTTTAAACTGACACCGCTGACGGTTTAGCTCTTCGCTGGCGCGACACGTCAGCACAATCAATGACACATCTTCTTGGTGTTCGATAAGCATATGAAAATTTAGTGTTTTTCTTCATGTGGTCATAAAAATATTTAAATGTACTATTTGTTGACGTATGCATAATATGTATCAACGACAACAGGCAACGGTTGCCTGATAACTTTAAATATTGATACTGCAAGGAGCCCTATGAGCCAGAACACTCCCCGGCAATCCGGATTTATCTTCGCACTGTCCATGTTTGTGGCGGTCGGTGTGGTTTCTTATCTTCCGACGCAAAATTTGCCAGAAGGCGCCAGTTTCTGGCGCGGCGCGATTTACAAAGTGCCGGTCGGCGCTGACACGACGGTATGGCGCGGCGCTACCGTGCATCAGTCAGGGCTGCAGTAAGTTTTGATGATGAGCCTCTCGCCACTGCGCGAGGGGCTTGACACCCCTCAGTATTTCTCCGGCAGTGACTTCCAGTTCCACCACTTGAGCAATTCGGGCTCATGCGATTCGTGCTCGGCAAAATACACGCTGCAGCGAAACACATACAACACACAACGATCAACATGGCCGCCAACCAGGCGCATCAAGTCTTGATACATCTTCTCTGGATCGGCTGTTTGTAGATCGGCCGCGTGACGAAAACCCAGCAGGTATAAATCAGCGGCCAGGGATTTGCCAACGCCGGGGATTTGGCTGAGCTCTTTGATCACGTTCTTTGGTACTTGCGCGCGGCGCAGGGTGTAACCCGCAAGGGTGGCGCTCGGTTGTTTCATGCAGACCTCTCTGCCTTGGCCCGTCAGAAGTCCTGGCGGGTATTGCTTGCTGGTGTTCGGTTAAAAGTTTTTTCTGGCTAAGCAACTGATATTCTAGTCCCGCATCTGAATGTTATGAGTGTGAGTGCTCGGCCCTGGGTCGGAAGTGTAAAAAATAGAAATCTTAACAAGACAGCGCTGTGCATGCCTCGCGATTGGCTGATAATGCGGCAAAGAGGCGGGTTGTGATCATCGCCAGACAGAAGAGCAAACGAACAGGTGATTAGTGAGGATTTAATCTCATCACTAGCGAATGGATATGAAAAAACTTTTATTGATGGTGCTGTTGGCGTTTAGCGCGCTGACACTTAGCGGGTGTTTTTGGCCGGGTTATGGCCCGGGGTGGCGGCATGACGGTGGCGATGGCGGTCATTACGGTGGCGATGGCGGTCATTACGGTGGCGGTGGCGGTGGAGAAAGGCCGCATTGATTTCACCCGCAAAGTTTTCTGCTTGAATTGACTGATGATACCCCTGGGTGCTTGCGCGCTGGTTTTGCGTGAGATTTCCGGGGGTATTGTTTGCGGCTTTACCCGCTGGCGTTCTCCCTCGGTTCTCTTTCAATCTGGTGCTTTTGTCGTTTTACAAAAAGTTCAGAGTATTCACACTAGTTAACAATCTCCTGGCAGTTATTCGCAGATTTTAAATATCACTATTCGAAGATTGATCCGGAATCACGGCCTTAAGTTTCCAGAGAAGGCGGCACTGATGCGCGCTGAAACGAATACTGGCTGGCAATTGCGGGGGAATGGCCATGGAGTGGAGTGCAAAGCAGGGGATTGCATGGTGTTGGCAACACTTTGCCCGTATGGTGAATGGACGATTTCCAGGGCGCGCGCTGATTTTTCTGGTGCTGTTAGTTCGCTTCCCTCTGTTGTGGTTGCGGAGAAAACCCGCGCCTAAGCAGGTGCGGCGTGTGCTGGTGCTACACCAGCTGTTGCTCGGCGACGCGTTGATGGCGACCAGTCTGTTGGCCAAGTTGCGCCAGCAGTTTCCTCAAGCCCAACTGATGCTGGCGTGTCCGCCCGGACAGGTCGCGCTTTATCGCTCACAACCCTATGGCCTGCGGGCTTTGGCCTGGCATCCGCGAGATTTTGCCTCGATTTGGCGTCTGTTGCTTCTGGCTAAATTCGATTGTGTTTATCTGGTTGGTGAAAACCGACTCGGTTTTTTGGCGCGCGCGCTGGGTGCGCGCTGGGTGGTCGGTTTCGCCGGTGAACGTTCATCCTATAAAAGCCTGTTGGTCGATCAGTTGATTCCTTATTCCGGTGTGCCGACGGCGTGGAGTGATACCGCAGCCACACTAGTGGAGGGCCCCGCGCCTAGGCCGTTTCAGTTGAGCGATTGGCCCCTCGACCCGCTGGATCATCTGACGCTGCCCGAACGTTATGCGGTCTTGCATGTCGGCGCCAGCTCACGTACTCGATTCTGGCCGAGTGAACATTGGCGCGCGCTGGCGTCAGAGCTACGCGTTCAAGGTGCGCGAGTGCTCTGGTCCTGTGGTCCGGGGGAGCGGCATTTGATCGCGGCGGTGCAGCCACATGCCGACGATGTGGTACAGGCCGGATGCCTGACGTTACCGCAGTTACGTGCGGTGCTGGCGCGCGCGCGCGTGTGCATTTCAACCGATACCGGGGTCGCGCATTTAGCCAAGGTAGCGGGGGCACCGCTGTTAATGCTCTTTGGTCCGGGCAGCGAGACTTTGTTTGGCGCCAGTTATTTCTTCGCCAATAGTCCTTGTCTCGGGGTGGGGCCGGCGTTGTTTCCATGTCGCAATCAAGCCCGTATGCTGCAGCGTCCGGTGGCTTGGGTGCAGCGTTGTCACCGTCCAGCCGGGGAGGGCGCGGGCGCCTGCGCCAAGGCGCAGTGTATGGCGGCGATTAGTGTGGCCGATGTGTTGGGTGCTTTGCTGATGCTGTCGCGCGCGCCGCTGGGCGCATGTGATCCCGCGCCGCACTGTGTACCTGCGCGCGGGCATCTGCCTTTACGTCGTCGTGTCGTCGGGCGTTCCCTTGGTGGCGCACTGATTTATCGCGTGTTCTCGTCAATAAAATAGAGGGTAATCGACCGCGCACTGACCATTTTTGGGTTCACGTCAGCGCTAAATACTGGTAAAACAGTGGCTCCGCCATTCATTATATTGTCTTACTTCATGATTGTTCGTCCGCAGCACCATTGGTTTCGTCGTCTGTTTATCTGGCATGGTTCGGTTCTTTCCAAAATTCTGTTTCGCCTCGTTTTAAATTTGGCTATGACCTTGGTGGCCCTCTTCTGTGTGCGTTGGTATGCCGGTTGGGGAATGACGCTGACATTGGCGCCATTTAGCTTGTTAGGCTTGGCGATTGCCATTGCCCTGGGTTTTCGTAATAACGCCAGTTATGCGCGCTTTATCGAGGCGCGTAAATTGTGGGGTAGTTTGTTGATAACGCATCGGTCTTTATTGCGCCAATTCAAAAGCATGCTGCCGGATGCCGTGAGCGAAAGCGAGGAGTGCGCCGCGCTGCAAATCACCTTTACCTATGCGTTGAAACATCAGCTGCGCGGCTCTGATCCGAGCGCGGATTTGGCGCGACTGCTGCCCGCCGATCTGTTCAGCCAAGTCCATCATAGTCAGGCACCTAGCAATCGTGTGCTGCTGCTACTCGGCCAGAAAATTGGACGGCTGCGCAGCGCTGGGCGGATTTCCGACATTTTATTTCATGCGCTAGACACCAATCTCAACCAGCTGTCAGTGATTCTGGGTGGGTGTGAACGCATTGAAAATACGCCAATTCCCTTTGCCTATACGCTGATTTTGCATCGCACGGTTTATTTGTTTTGCTCGCTATTGCCGTTCGCGCTGGTGGTTGAGCTGCGCTACATGGCGATATTGGTATCGGTGTTTGTGTCTTATACCCTGGTGTCACTGGAGTATTTGGCCGAGGAATTGGAGGAGCCGTTTGGTACCGGGGACAATCACTTGCCTCTAGATGCGATTTGCAATGGGATTGAAATCAATCTATTAGAAATGAACGACGCGGCGCAGCTGCCCTGCAAGCATCTGCCGAATCGAAATTATCAACTGAGCTAGGCTCGCTGGTGTTGATCTCAAACTATCCGGTTTTTGTCGTTGGATTTAGGGGCTCTAATTCGCCCGCTTTTAGAGTAATGCATCGCCGTTTTCAACTGGAGATGAATGGTGTGTAAGAAAATGTTACTATTATTTAAACTGACTATGTTGATGCCGTGACATTTGGCGGGCTTAAGGCGATTGAATGAAACATGCATGTGGCTGTGAGCGATTCTATTTGGCAATTGAAATGGTGCGGCAAAATGCCGAACCACCGACCACTCTGATTCGCAAGAAGCGCTCAATGCGTATCCGTTTATTGGGGGATGATCCTGCTTGTGGTTTGCTGCGCTATCATCAGGAGCATTATCAATGCAGCGTTTGCTCAACCGATTGGGTGCAGGATCAGGAGCTAGGTTGGTTTCGCGCGGATGAACCCATTGCGTAATCCGGATCTGCCGCGCGGCAATTTTTGCCGCGGCGCGCAGCTTAATTTGCCGGCTGCTTGGCGTGAGGGCGCGTCGGTGATGTTGGATGGTTTGGCAGAGCATTGAACTATAAGCGTTACCGGTGATATTTTCGTTTTCTTCGAATGGCTGGCCTGAAATTTGCTTAAGCGAGGTTGGGTTCGATTGTGTCGTGGTGGTTGGGATACCCTCTGCTGTCGGCGCTCGTACCCTCATCTTTCTTGAGGGAGTAGCGGCATGGCCATATCCGGGGTTAATAATAATTCGCAGCTCAATAGTGGTTTGATGCCGCTGGCTAAGCCGGCCTCCGCGTCCGCCGCCAGTGCTGCGCCCGCGGCAAATGCCTCCGCCGTTGCTTCGAACGCCTCTTTGCCGGGGGCCGCCTTGCCGGGTGGTGCCGCTGCGCTGCCGGGGGGTGCCGCTCCTGTCGCCAGATCGCCGCTGGCGCGCAGTAGCGCCAGCCTGGCTCATGCCTATCAGACCCGTCCTGCGGAAGTTCCTGCCTCTGGCGCGGCGGTGGGAGGCGGTCAGTTGATGCAGGGGATTGAGCAAGCCTTGAATCAGATGGGGATCTCGCTCAATCCACAGGCTGTTCCCGCCGGGCAAGCGGTAGCGGGCGATGGTGCTGCCAATGCGCGGGCTCCGAATCCTCAGCAGGCGCTACATCAGTTGATGCACGATATTTTGACCGCGGTTAATCAGCAGCAGGCCTCAGCGAATACCGGGCGCGCGGCGAATAGCCCCTATACCGATTTTTCAACCGGCCTGCAGAATTTGATCAATTCTTTGAATAGTGCGCCGGCTAATCCGACCACGCCAAGCAATGCCACGCTGATCCAGTTGCAATCCGATTTTTCAAATTTCCTTTCCGCGGTTCAGGGCGCCAAAGGGACTACTTCGGCGCCGACGGCGAAGAGCGAGTCCGAGCCGCAGAATGTTCAAACGTTTTTGCGTAACCTCCAGGCGAACCTGGGGAGTGGGCCCTTGCCTGTGAAGGGAAGCCTGATTGGCACTACATCTTGATTTCGAATTGATTATTATCTGATTTGAATAGGTTTTTCCGGCATGGCTGGCCGATGTCTGCTATAAAAAATTTCCCTATACTTGGTTTGGGAGATTGCAATATGGGAGACGAAGAAGTGAATGAGCAATTGCCCCCCTCCAATGATCGTCCCGATACGATGAGCGCGTTGGAGCGCGAGGTGTTTGCCGATGCAATTCGTGATGAGTGGGATCAAGACAGCTATTTAGCGGCTTGATTTTCCGTGTGTAGACGACTCTAGATAGCAAGCCCCCGCCGCAATCGCCGCCGCGGGGGTTTTGTTTTTTTAGTGAGTGTCAGGGTGCGCCAGGGCGTTGAGTTGGCTCAGGCTGACATCGAGAATCAGGAGCTGCAGCACTTGCTCGGCCAGGGACTCTTCGCCATTCAGGTACGCGCCGGCAAAGTCGTTCACCGCCTGCTCGTTGAGTTGGCCCTGGGTGAGTGCGGTGAGCCGGCTGCCCAAACCCGGCAGTCTATGTGCGAGATCGTGATGCAGCCAATGCGATAGGGGTGGTGAGAATCCGCGTTTCTTTCGGTGGAGCAGGTCTGGCGGAAGGCGAGGATCGAGCGCGGGCGCGAGTAGTTGTTTGGCCGGGCGTGTGTAGCGCTTGACGGGGGCAACCGCCATCAGGCGTTGAAACAGGTGGTGATCCACTAGTGGCGCGCGCGCCTCCAGACCATGCGCCATGGTGCATAAATCTGATTTTTGCAGAATATATTCGGGCAAGTAATTGGCGAAATCCACCGCCAGTAATTGTGATACCGGTGCGGTTTCCTTCCAGTCGGGCGCGCGCCAATAACACAGGCGACTCAGTGCGTGCCCCGGTTGCAAGAACATCCGTTGCGCGGGTGTTAAGCCTGAAAAACGCAGCGAGTAGGATTCGAGCCAGCTCATCGATAGTTCGCTAATCCACTTGCCCCTGCCTTTGCCGCTGAGCGCCGGCCGAATGCGTAACGGTAGCGTCAGGTGGCGCCGCCAACCGGTGCGCAGATGTTTGGCGGTGCGCTTGTAGCCGGCGAGGAGTTCATCGCCGCCATCGCCCACCAAGACGACTTTGACGTGACGACTGACTTCGCGCGCCAAATACCAGGTGGGAAAGCAGGAGGGGTCGGCAAATGGTTGGTCCAGGTCGGCAATAATCCGCTCAAAATCGGCGGCAATACTACTTGGGATCTCGACCGCCTGATTGCTGAATGCCAGTGCGCTTGCGGTGGCTGCTGCGTCTGACGATTCGTCGAGGCTGGAGCCTGGGAAGGTGGCGGTGAAGGTCGGAACCGCGGCGCCCGGATGGTTGACCAGGCTGCTGGCGATCACGGCGGAATCGACACCACCCGAGAGTAGAACGCCGAGAGGGCGGTCAGCCACGGTACGCATGGTGACCGCGTGTTGCAGTGCGGGTAGCCATGGCTGCTGCTCGGTCTGCGGTTGCCAGTAACGGCGCTTGCTCAGTGTGCGGGTTTTAAGATCAAACTCCAGACAGTGCCCGTTCTCCAGCCGACTGATGTTCTTGAAGATGGTGCGCGGCGCCGGGATGTAACGGTGCGCTAGATAGGCATCAATGGCCTCTGGGTTGAATGTGCGCTGTGTTGTCGGCAAAAACGGCAAGATGGATCGCACCAGGGAGCCAAACGCCAGGTTGCCGTCGATCAGGCTGTAGAGCATGGGCTTTTCGCCCATTCGATCGCGCGCGAGATGAACTTTGCCATGGCGCAGGTCGAGAATGGCGAAAGCGAACATACCGCGTAGCGTGCTCAGTAATCGATCAATGCCCCATGCCTCATAGGCAAGGAGAATGAATTCGGTGTCGGAGTGAGTGCGAAACTGATAACCGTCACGCTCTAGTTCCTGGCGTTGTTCGCTCCAGTCATAGACCTCTCCGTTGTAACAGATCCATATGTCAGCGCGCGAGTTAGGCATCGGCTGATCAGCTTGAGGTCTGGGATCGATAATTGACAGGCGGGCGTGGAGCAGGGCGTTTTCGGCGGCGCCTTCACAGGGGTCAAAAGCGGCGTTCCAGGTGCTCGCGTGCTGGGCGTCGGGGCCGCGCGCACTGAGCGCGGCCAGCATGGCCGAGGAGATGTCACTGGAAACCGGACGTTGAGAGAAAAAGCCTGCAATTCCACACATGAATTAAAACTCTGTAAAGATTGGCCGGTTAAGGCGCGGGTTGTTCACTGACCGTGTAGCGGCCTAGCCGATTAATTGCCCATCGCGCCCAGCATTGGGGCGTAACCCATTGCGCGCAACTTGGCGATAGCTTGCTCTGCTTCGGCGCGCGTACGAAACGGCGCTAGATGCACGCGAGTCTCGCTTTGGACCTCAATGCCTTTGCTTTTGAGTTCGGCAATTAATTTTTGTGCATTCTCTAAATTGCTGAATAGCCCAAGCTGCACGTTATAGCCAACCGAGCTGCCCACTGGGCGCGCTGGGAGGCTGGCTTGTGGCTGAGGTTGCGTCTGTGCTGCCGGCGGCGCAATGGGGGCGGGCACGGCGGCATTGTAACTTGGCGCAGGAGTGTACCCAGGCTTGTAGGCTTTGCTTGCCTGGTGGGGTGCTACCGGTTCGGGAGCGCTATGTGTCTGATGGTGTTGCGCGCTTGGCGTGTGTGTTTGCATCGGCGTGGGTGCCTGAGCGGGCGTAGCGGCGGGGAGTGTCAGCGGTGTTGCGGCGCTCATGCCCGGCGTTTGGCTTAAATCTGGTCCGGTTGGCGCGCCCGCCGGGCTGGCGACTGGCGCGCTGGCGCTGGCCGCGGGCGCGCTGGCCGTCGCGGCGCTGCTGTCGGGAACGGCGGCGACCGCCGCCGAACTATCCAGGCTCGCGATACTATTGCCGCTATCGCTGGGTTCGGATTTCTTGCCTGTCAGATGATCCAATAGAGGAATGGCGGCCAGCGCCAGCGCAACTAGCGCGCCGGCAATCAATAGCCTGACCTTGAGGCGCGAGCCGAAGTCCGACTCTTCTTCGTCTTCTGCGGAGTATGGTTCTTTGCGTGGATCGGTCATTGTGCTTAACTTATGCGGCAGAGGCCAAAAAAGGCTGGTAATATATCGGGTTCCTTAAAAATAGATAAACCCGCGCTGGCTGAACAAACGCTAGTTTAGCTAGTCGTCTTGGTAATTGGGAGATTTATATGGCAATTGAACGTACCCTGTCCATCGTTAAACCTGACGCTGTCGGTAAAAATGTGATCGGTAAGATCTATGATCGCTTTGAGTCCGCGGGTCTTAAGGTCATTGCGGCACGCATGAAACAGCTGTCGCGCAAAGAAGCCGAAGGTTTCTACGCGGTTCATCAGGCACGTCCTTTCTTTAAGGATCTGGTTGAATTCATGATTTCCGGCCCGGTGATGATCCAGGCTCTGGAAGGTGAAAACGCTGTAGCCAAAAACCGCGAACTGATGGGCGCCACTGATCCGAAACAAGCCGACGCAGGCACGATCCGCGCCGACTTCGCTGATTCGATCGATGCGAACGCCGTGCATGGTTCCGACAGCGCCGAAAATGCAGCCAATGAAATTGCTTATTTCTTTGCTGCGTCGGAAATCTGTTCCCGTTGATGTTTATGGCGCCGACTGTCCCAAAGGACAGCTGGCGCTGTTTCAAGAGATTTACATGAAAACCAATCTGCTCGACTTCAATCTGTCCCAGTTAACCGATCACTTTGCCGCCATGGGGGAAAAACCCTTTCGCGCCAAGCAGATCATGCACTGGATGCATCAGATGGGGGAGGACGACTTCGACGCCATGACCGATATTGCCAAGAGCTTGCGCGCCAAGCTAGCGGCGTCGGCCGAGGTGAGCGTACCGGCGTTGCTGGCCGAGCAGAAAGCCAGTGATGGCACACGCAAGTGGCTGTTGGATGTGGGGGTGGGCAATGGAGTGGAAACCGTGTTCATTCCCGAGGACGAGCGCGGAACCTTGTGCGTGTCTTCCCAGGTGGGTTGTGCTCTGGAGTGTACGTTCTGTTCTACCGGACGTCAGGGCTTCAATCGCAATCTCAGTACCGCTGAAATTATCGGACAGTTGTGGTGGGCCAATAAGGCCATGGGGGTGACCCCGAAAAATGAACGTAAGATCTCTAACGTGGTCATGATGGGGATGGGCGAGCCACTGGCGAACTTCGATAATGTGGTGTCGGCCCTGCAGATCATGCTTGACGATCATGCCTATGGTCTGTCACGTCGCCGTGTTACGCTGTCTACCTCGGGTCTGGTGCCGCAAATGGATCGCCTGGCTGCCGCGTGCCCTGTGGCGCTGGCAGTGAGTCTGCACGCGCCAAATGACGCGATTCGCGATCAGATTGTGCCGATCAATCGCAAGTATCCGCTGAAGGAATTAATGGCGGCGTGTCTGCGTTATCTCGAATACGCGCCACGCGATTTTGTCACCTTCGAGTATGTGATGCTTGACGGGGTTAACGACAGGCCCGAACATGCACGTCAGTTGTTGGATCTGGTGCGTCATGTACCATGCAAATTCAATTTGATCCCGTTTAACCCGTTCCCGAATTCTGGGTACGATAGGGCGAGCAATAATGCGATTCGCGCTTTCCGTGAAATTTTGCAGGACGCAGGGCTGGTGGTGACGGTGCGCAAGACCCGTGGCGATGATATCGATGCCGCTTGTGGTCAGTTGGCTGGGCAGGTGCGGGATAAGACGCAGCGCCAGGAAAAGTGGATTCGCATTGCACAGAGTGATACCGAGTGAATAAATGGCGGTTGTGGGCCTTACCCCTTTCGATGGTTTACGCCACGGCCGCATTTGCTAGTTTGCCAGTTCATGAGTTAGCCTCGCTGCATGCCCAGCTATCTTTTGAGTATGCAAAGGCTGGGCAGTACGGCTTGGCTTTGGAGTCGGCCAATCGCTCCTTGGCCCTTGATGAGCATTTAGTACCCGCTTGGTTGGCGCGTGCGTACATTGAGTCGTCGCTGACGCAAGACGCCGACGCCGAGCGTGATTATCTCCAGGCGTTGCGCCTAGGGCCATTGAGTGCACAAGCCAATAATAATTATGGCCAATTTCTGTGCAGCAGAAGCCGGGCGCAAGAGGCTATGCCCTACTTGCGACAGGCTTTGCTTGACCCGCTGTATGCCGAGCCGCATGTGGCGAACGTCAATCTTGGCAACTGCAGCCGCAAGCTGAGTCAGGATGAGCAGGCAAAAGATTATTTTCTGGCGGCGTTAAGGCACGCCCCGGAGTACGAGCCGGCGCTGAAAGCACTGGCCTCCTTGTATCTCGAGCAAGGGAGCGTCAAACTAGCATCTTATTATTATGACCGTCTAATTCAGTACGCCGAGACAATGGGCCCGGATGATCTCCTGGTGGGGGTTAAACTGGCTCGGATGTCTGGGGATCGTGTCCGTGAAGCGCGCTATGCGGCCTTACTGCAAAGCCGCTATCCGGACTCCAAGGAAACACAGCAGTTGTTGAGCGGGACCTGAAGGATGGAACAGCAATCCGAACAGAATAATCAGCCGGAACCGATTAGCGTGGGTGCGTTATTACGCTCAGAACGCGAGTCCGCCGGGATGTCTCTTAACGAAGTGGCGGATCGCCTAAAACTGTCGTTACGTCAGCTGGAAGCGATTGAGCGCGATGATTTCACCGCCTTGCCCGGTCCGACTTTCGTCCGCGGTTTTGTCCGCAATTACGCCCGGTTTTTAGAAATCGACCCGGCGCCACTGATGGCCGCGTTGGAGGATCATTTTCCTTCAGCGGTGAATGAGGTGGCGAACCTGTCGCGTGAAGATCATGGCGCGGAATCAGCCGAAAGCGAAGGCCAGGAGCGCAATAGCAGTAAGTGGTTGGTGTTGGGGCTGGTCGGTGTGGTGCTTGGCGCCGCCGCCGTGTGGATTTTTGGGCGCAGTAATGAGCAGCAGCCAGATGTAACACCCGTGGTCAATCAACAGACGGCTTCAGACAATGCGATGGCGGCGTCCGCGCCACCCGTGATGGCTTCGGTGCCACTGCAGGCGACGATGGCTTCGGCCCCGGTGGTGGCGGCTTCAGCCCCTGGCGCGCGTGACGCCTCTGCGGTGGCGGCCAAGGCCGCTGCAGCCAAAGTCGCCGCGGCTAAGGCCGCTGCGGCCAAAGTGGCAGCGCTCGCGGCCAAGACAGCGTCCTCCGCCTCGGCTGGCGCTAAATCCGCACAGCCAAGCGGGCCGTTGCATAAGGTCACGATCTCCACGACGGATGCCGCCTGGGTGTCGGTGATCGACGCGGATGGCAATAAGCTGATCTACTCACTGATGCAGCCGGGCAGTACGCGCGAGGTGAGTGGCGTGCCGCCATTCAAGGTGCGGGTGGGTAATGCGGCCAAAGCAACCTTAAGTTATAACGGCCAGGCGGTTGATCTGAATGAACACCTTCATGGCACGACCGCCGATCTTGAACTCCAATAGAGATAGACTGGTTTTATGGATAGCGAGATGATCGCGCGCCGCCCCACCCGTCGGGTACGAGTGGGGCATGTTGTTGTCGGTTCGGATGCGCCGGTAGTGGTGCAGTCGATGACTAATACCGATACCGCGGATAGCGCGGCGACCGCGGCCCAGGTATTCGAGTTGGCGCAAGCGGGTTCCGAGCTGGTGCGTATTACAGTGAATTCGCCGGAAGCCGCTGCTGCGGTGGCCGAGGTGCGTCAGCGCCTGGACGACTTGGGGTGCGATGTGCCCTTGGTTGGCGACTTCCATTTTAATGGTGATCGTTTGCTGCGCGAGTATCCTGCTTGCGCTCGCGCGTTGGCAAAGTACCGTATCAATCCCGGTAATGTGGGCCGTGGCGCCAAAGGGGACGACAAATTCGCCTTTATGATTCGTACCGCGCAGGAGTATGACAAGGCGGTGCGCATCGGCGTGAATTGGGGCAGCCTGGACCAGGCGCTCGCCACGAGATTGATGGATGCCAATAGTTTGACGGCGACGCCGCTTCCAACCGAGGCGGTAATGCGCGAAGCGCTGATCGTTTCTGCGCTGGAGAGCGCGGAGAAAGCGATAGAGCTGGGCTTGGCGGCGGATCGCATCATTCTCTCCTGTAAGGTTAGCCATGTTCAGGACTTGATCTCGGTGTATCGCGATCTGGGGCGGCGTTGTGATTTTCCGCTGCATCTGGGCTTGACCGAGGCGGGTATGGGTTCAAAAGGGATCGTGGCATCAAGCGCCGCGTTGGCGGTGCTGTTGCAAGAGGGCATTGGCGATACCATTCGCATCTCTTTGACCCCCGCGCCGGGTGAGACGCGCACGCGTGAAGTCATCGTTGCGCAGGAACTGCTGCAGACCATGGGCCTGCGCGCGTTTACACCGTTGGTCACCGCCTGCCCTGGTTGTGGACGCACGTCTAGCACCCTGTTTCAGGAACTGGCGGACAGCATCCAGGGATATTTGCGTGAGCAAATGCCCGTGTGGCGCTTGCAGTTCCCCGGCGTGGAAGACATGAAAGTCGCGGTGATGGGCTGCGTGGTCAACGGACCTGGCGAGTCGAAGCTGGCTGACATCGGTATTTCATTGCCGGGTACTGGTGAAGTTCCGGTGGCGCCGGTGTATGTCGATGGACAGAAGGATGTGACGCTGAAAGGCGATCACATTGCCAGCGAGTTCATGACTCTGGTTGATCAGTATGTCCGTTCTCGTTATGGACAAGGGGGCGCCAAGCGGCGCGATGTGGTCGCGCAGATTCGGACGATCCCGATTCAGAAGCTTTAAGCAGGGCTGCTTGAAGCGGAAATATAAAAAAGACTAATGATATGGCACAAAAAATCCAAGCAGTGCGTGGAATGAACGATGTGCTGCCGGCTGAATCCTTTCAATGGGAGTTTATTGAGTCGGTATTGCGCAAATTGTTGTTCGAGTATGGTTACCAGCAAATTCGTACTCCACTACTGGAGCAAACGCCGCTGTTTGTCCGCTCGATCGGCGAGGTGACGGATATTGTCGAGAAGGAAATGTACACCTTCATCGATAGCCTGAATGGCGAAAGCCTGACCTTGCGCCCGGAGGGTACGGCGAGCACCTTGCGCGCGGTGGTGGAACACAATTTGTTGTATAACGCCACGCAGCGCTTGTGGTACGCGGGCCCGATGTTTCGCCATGAGCGTCCGCAGAAGGGGCGCTATCGTCAATTCCACCAGACCGGGGTTGAGGTGCTGGGGATAGACGGTCCTGACGTTGATGCTGAAATTTTGATGATGACGGCTGATTTGTGGCAGCGCTTGGGGCTGGCTGACTGCGTTGAGTTACAGATCAATACGCTGGGGAATAAGGAAGAACGCAATCTGCATCGCGTGGCGTTGATTGCTTATCTGGAAAAGTATGCCGATTTGCTGGATGAAGACGGCAAACGTCGTTTGTACACCAATCCGCTGCGTGTGCTGGATACCAAAAATCCGGCCCTGCAGGACATGTGCAATGGCGCACCCAAGCTGCTGGACTACCTTGGTGCCGAGTCGCGCGCGCACTACGAAGGCTGGAAGGAAATGATTGCCGCGGTTGGCATTCGTTATGTGGAAAATCCTCGACTGGTGCGTGGTCTGGATTATTACAATCTTTCGGTGTTTGAGTGGGTGACCACTGAGCTCGGCGCGCAAGGCACGATCTGCGCTGGCGGCCGTTACGATGGACTGATCGAGCAACTGGGGGGTAAAGCCACTCCGGGGATCGGCTTCGGTCTTGGCATGGAGCGTGTGCTGCTGCTATTGCAAGAGAAGAATCTCATTCCCGCAGCGCCCGGCGTGGATGTTTACCTGGTGCAGCAGGGGGATGGGGCTGCAATCTCCGCGTTGCAGCTGGCCCAGACGCTGCGCGCCGCTGGTCTGTCGGTGCATCAGCACTGCGGTGTGGGTAGTTTTAAATCGCAAATGAAGAAGGCCGACGGTGTTGGCGCGGAATTTGCGGTCATTATCGGTGAAAACGAACTGTCCACGGGAACGGCAATCGTCAAGTCGCTACGTAGCGCAGCCGAACAACGTACCGTGGCGCGCGATGCGGTGGCAGCGACCATTGCCGCGTTCAAGTCTTGATTGGAGGGGGCGCAATGGCGTTCGACTTGCAGGAACAGGAACAAATTGATTCTCTGAAGATATTCTGGAATCAATGGGGTAAATGGATTGCCGCTGGCGTGCTGGCGTTGGCAGTGGGTTTTCTGGCGTATAAAGCTTATCTCCTGTATCAGGCTAAACAGGTTGATGCCGCCAGTGTAATCTACTCTAGTGTGGAACAAGCCGCGGCGGGGCAGGATTTGGCTCAGGTCAAGGCGCAAACCGCCTCGATCGAAAAAGATTACGCCACGACGCCGTATGCTCCACGCGCGGCGTTTTTGGCGGCGAAACTGGGTTTTGACAAAAATGAAACTGACTATGTCAAAGCCCAGCTTTCGTGGGTCGTGGCGAATGCCAAGGAGCCGTCGTTAATCGCGTTGGCACAATTGCGCATGGCAGCCGTGGCGCTGGATCAAAAGCAGTATGACGTCGCGATTGCCCAGCTGACGGCTGCGCATGATGCCGCGTTCGATGCTTTGTTCTTCGATGCCAAGGGTGATGCTTTTAGCCTTAAGGGTGATAAGGATGGCGCCCGCGATGCCTACCAAGCTGCTCTGGCAAAACTGGCGGCCGATGCTCCAAATCGCCAGTATGTTCAGACCAAACTCGATGCCCTGGGAGGCTGATTGATGCGTCACCGTCTGCTGCTAGTCCTGTTGTCCACTTCCATGCTTGGCGGATGCGCTAGCTGGTTTGAAACTTCGTCGCGTCCGTTGCCGACTGCGTTGAGCGAAATCCATAGCAGCCAAAAGCTGCAGAAGAAATGGTCAAACTCGGTTGGCGCGCAGAATAACGGCAGCTTTTTGCCGGTGTATGACCGCGGTGACATCATCGTGGCTGATGGTGACGGCGTGGTACGGACGTTCAACGCCGACAGCGGGCGGCTGAATAGCAAAATTGAGGTTAAACGGCCATTGTCCTCGGGTGTCGCGGTGTCGGACAATCTGCTGTTTCTAGGTAGTCAGGATGGTAGTCTGCTGGCGGTCGAACGCGCGACCGGCAAGGTACGCTGGGAGCAGCGGCTCACTAGCTTGACCCTGGAGGCGCCATCGGTCGGTGGCCAAGTCGTGGTGGTGCGCACCAATGATGACCGGGTGACTGGCTTTTCGGTGAGTGATGGCAAGCAGCTTTGGTCGGTGCCGCATTTTATGCCGCAATTGACCGTGCGTAATACGGGATCGCTGACTCCCGTGGCGTCCGAGGTCACCATCGTCGGCTTGTCTGGCGGCAAGCTGCAGGTGTTGGCGCAGTCCACTGGCAATGCGCTATGGGAAAGCGTGGTGGCAACGCCTAAAGGCGCCACCGAAATGGAGCGCATCACCGATGTCTCCAGCCGTCCCGTGTTCAATAATGGTCAAGTCTGCGCCGTGGCCTATCAAGGTCGTGTCGCATGCTTTGACGCCAAGAGCGGCAATCTGGAGTGGGCGCGTGATGTGTCGTCCAGTCGTGGTTTAGCCGTGGATGGTAATAATGTTTATGTTAGCGCCGAAGATGATTCGGTCTGGGCGTTTGATCGCCTGACCGGTCGTAATGTCTGGAAACAAGACGCGCTCAAATATCGTAGTTTGTCCGGTCCCGCCATGCTGGGTCGTTTTGTTCTGGTGGTTGATGCGCAGGGAATTGCGCACTTACTGTCCAACGAAGACGGCAGCATTATCGGTCGTGCCAAAATTGGCACGGAAGGGCAAACCGGACAACCGGTATCGCTAGGATCCTCGGCCCTGATTCAGGGTCCCGAAGGTCGCCTGGTGATGCTGTCACTTGGATAAAATAGTTTTTAATGAAACCAACAGTAGCTCTGGTCGGCCGCCCGAATGTCGGTAAATCGACCCTATTCAACCGACTGACGCGCAGTCGAGACGCGCTGGTTGCCGATCAGCCCGGCCTGACGCGCGATCGCCACTACGGACATGGTCGCGTTGGTGAAAAGCCGTACCTTGTGATCGATACCGGTGGTTTTGAACCGGTGGTTGACGAGGGTATCTTGTTCGAAATGGCCAAGCAGACTTTGCAAGCCATGGATGAGGCCGATGCCGTGGTGTTCCTGGTTGATGGGCGCACTGGCATTACCCCTCAGGACAAAATTATCGCCAATCGCCTGCGTCAGCTTGATCGCCCGGTTCACTTGGTGGTCAACAAAGCGGAGGGGATGAACCAGGCGATTGCCGGAGCCGAGTTCCACGAATTGGCGCTGGGTGAACCCCTGGCGATTTCGTCCGCGCATGGTGACGGCGTCAACGAGTTGATGGAACTGGTGCTGGCGCCGTTCCCCGATGAAGTTGAAGAGGAAACCACGCGTCATCCCAAATTCGCTGTGATTGGCCGACCCAACGTCGGAAAATCGACCTTGGTCAATGCGATCCTGGGCGAAGAGCGTGTGATTGCCTTTGATCATCCCGGCACCACGCGCGACAGTATATATATTGACTTCGAGCGTGCCGAGCGCACATATACGATTATCGATACCGCTGGCGTGCGCCGACGTACCAAGGTGAGCGAAGCTGTCGAGAAGTTTTCCGTCATCAAGACCATGAAGGCGATCGAAGACGCTAACGTGGCGGTTCTGGTGCTGGACGCGCAGCAAGATATTTCCGAACATGATGCCACCATTGCGGGTTTTGCCTTGGAGGCCGGACGCGCGCTGGTGATTGCGGTCAATAAATGGGATCACCTGGACAATAACGCCAAAGAGCAGATCAAGCGTGATATCGCGCGTAAGCTGACCTTCCTGGATTTTGCCAAGTTTCACTACATTTCCGCGCTCGAAGGGCGTGGTGTGGGCGATTTGTTCAAGTCAATCGATGAAGCTTATGAAGCGGCGATGGTTAACCTGTCAACGCCTAAGCTGACTCGTGTACTTGAGGTGGCGATTGAACGTCAGGCGCCGCCGCGTGTCGGACCAGTACGTCCCAAGATGCGCTATGCCCATCAGGGCGGCATGAACCCGCCGATTATTGTGATTCATGGCAATGCGTTGAACCACATACCGGATAGTTATACGCGCTACTTGGAACATACCTTTAGAAAAGTGTTCAAACTCCAAGGCACGCCATTGCGGGTTCAGTATAAAACAGGTGAAAACCCGTACGATAAGGACGATGCAAAGCACAAGCCCAAACTCTCGCCGTTGGCTAAATTTAAGAGCAAGCAGGCGGAGATGAAGACAAAACAGGATGCTATAAAGCGTTTGAAAAGCGCCAAAAAATAGTACACTGGTATGTTTTCTGCTAAAACAAAGCGTGCTACCGGGCTTGGCGGCCACTTTAATTACAACAATCGACGTTTCGGAGAATAACAATGAGCTCAAAAGGGCAAATGTTACAAGACCCGTTCCTAAATACTCTGCGCAAGGAACATGTACCGGTTTCCATCTATCTGGTGAACGGTATTAAGCTACAAGGTCAGATTGAATCATTCGACCAATATGTGGTTCTGCTGAAAAATACAGTGACACAGATGGTATACAAGCATGCGATTTCTACCGTTGTGCCGGCGCGTGCGGTGACGATCCCTCACGAGCACTACACCGCACAGAAGCTGGATCAAGCGGAAGACTGATCAGCGGGATGAAGTCCAGGGCTGGCGTACTGTGTTCTTTTGAGAACGCGGCGCTAGCCTTTTATTTTTTTGCGCAAGGTGAGTATTGTGTTTGATCGCCCGGAAGTTGGTGACAGAGCCGTATTGGTGAGTCTGGATTTTGGCGACCCCGATTTTGCCGAGAGTGTGGCGGAGTGTGCTGAACTCGTAAAGAGCGCGGGGGTTGAGATTGCTGAAACGGTGACGGCAAAACGGCAGCGTCCGGATGCCGCTCTGTTTGCTGGCAAAGGCAAGGTAGAAGAAATTGCCGCGGTGGTGCAGGGCACGGCCGCCAATGTGGTGATTTTCAATCACCAACTGTCTCCGGGGCAGGAGCGCAATCTTGAGCGTCAGTTGCAGTGCCGCGTCATCGATCGCACCAGTTTGATTCTCGATATTTTTGCGCAGCGAGCGCGTAGTCATGAAGGTAAGCTCCAGGTCGAGCTGGCCCAGTTATCGCATTTGGCCACGCGCCTAGTGCGCGGCTGGACGCACTTGGAGCGGCAGAAGGGGGGGATTGGCTTGCGCGGTCCGGGAGAGACCCAGCTTGAAACCGACCGACGCCTGCTGGGCAATCGCGTCAAGCTGCTGAAGGAACGCTTGAAGCATGTCTCGCGCCAGCGTAATACACAGCGTCGTTCTCGCCTCAGGTCGGGCATCCCCGCATTATCGATTGTGGGTTATACCAATGCGGGCAAGTCCACATTGTTCAATGCCTTGACCAAGGCTAACAGCTATGCCGCCGATAAATTATTCGCTACTCTGGATACCACCAGTCGCAAACTGTATCTCAACCCGGAAGTTTCGCTCGTGCTATCCGATACGGTTGGCTTTATCCGCCATTTGCCACACTCCTTGGTCGCCGCCTTTCGTGCCACACTGGAAGAAACCGTGCAGGCTGACATGCTGCTGCATGTGGTAGACGCCGCAAATCCGATGCGCGAAATGCAAGTGGATGCGGTTGATCTGGTTTTGGCTGAGATTGGCGCGGTAGATGTGCCCCAATTAATTGTATGGAATAAAATAGACCTTAAGTCTCAAGCGCCGGGCATCGAGCGTGACAGCGATGGTGTGCCTATCGCGGTGCGCGTATCCGCTCTGACGGGGGCTGGTCTTGATTTGCTGCGCGCAGCTCTGGTCGAACGTTTCTCCCCTAGCCTCGATTCCGCGGTGCTTGACTACGACGATGGCATGAATTTTTGAGCGATATGTGTAATTTTGGACGAGCACATCGTGCCAGAAGCGCGTAGAATCACCCCGAAGTATGCGTGCACGCAGTGTTGTGCACGCGCGCAATAATCCCATGCCCACTTGGGCGCGGTGTAACTTGTAGCTATCGAATAATCCCCGGTTTTTACGTAGCAGGCCCAAGGCCTGTCTGCGCGCCGGCAACAAGGCGGGCATTGATTGCCGCTTTTTATTTGCGACCGACTATGCGTAATTGGCTGTTACCTGAACATATTGCTGATATTTTGCCGGCCACCGCACGTCAGGTGGAAACCGCCAAATCGGCAATGCTAGAGCAGTTCCGTACCGCGGGCTACGAGTTAGTGCTACCTCCACTGATCGAATATATCGATTCATTGGTGGCCGAAGGCGACGACTCGCTGGAAATCAAAACTTTTAAATTAGACGATCAGCTTTCCGGTCGTCAAATGGGCTTGCGCGCGGATATCACCCCGCAGGTGGCCCGTATCGACGCCCACTTACTGGCGGAACGCACTGGTGTGACGCGCTTGTGCTATGCCGGTAGTGTGGTGCATGCGCGCCCAGCCGGTTTGATGAGTTCGCGTGAACCGCTGCAAGTCGGGGCTGAGCTATATGGTTATGCGGGTATTGACGCGGACCTGGAAATTATTCGGCTGATGTTGGCGACGTTGAATCTGGTTGGTGTCGAAAAGCAGCGTCTGGATATTGGCAATATTGCCATTTTCCGGGGCTTGGCTTTGGCGGCTGGTTTGGCGCCAGAACTGAGTCGCGAGGTCTTTGCCGCATTACGCTGTAAGGATAGCGCTACAGTGTCGCGCTTGGTGCAGGGAGTGGCGGAACCTTATCGCAGCGCCTTTGTTGCTTTGCCGGAATTGTATGGGCCGCGCGCGGTGTTGGATCGTGCGCGCAGCCGACTGCCGTCGATTCCCGAAGTCGATCTGGCTTTGGGACAACTGCAGACACTGGCCAATGCGCTCGCCGATCAGGTTGAGCTCTGCTTCGATCTGACCGAGCTGCGTGGCGCCGCTTACCATACCGGTTTGATGTTTGCTGTCTATGCCCCGGGTTGGCCGGATGAATTGGCGCGTGGTGGTCGCTATGATAACGTCGGGCGCCGTTTTGGCCGTGCCCGGCCAGCGACCGGCTTCAGTTTGGATTTACGTGATTTGCTGCGTATTCTGCCCCAGCGGGATAGTGCCCGCGGTATCCGTGTAGCGGCCAGTCAAATGCTGGCGGCGAGCGCCGAAGTCGAGCAGCTGCGCCGTGCTGGCGAAGTCGTGATCATCGACTATCTAGGCGAATCGGCCGCCGCGCTGAATTGTGATCGAGAGCTGGTTCCCGTGGCATCGGGCTGGCAAATTGTTTCATTCAATTGAACTAAAGTAACACCGATAGAAGGGTTCTTTCCTATGTCCAAGAACGTTGTCGTGATTGGCACCCAGTGGGGCGATGAAGGCAAAGGCAAAATTGTTGATTGGCTGACCGATCACGCCCAGGGGGTGGTGCGCTTTCAGGGCGGTCACAATGCGGGCCACACCCTGGTGGTGAACGGTAAGAAGACCGTTTTGCGCCTGATCCCATCGGGTATATTGCGTGCGGGTGTTGAGTGTTTTATTGGCAACGGAGTCGTGCTGTCGCCTGAAGCGCTGTTCAAAGAAATTGACGAGCTTGAAGCCGCGGGTGTGAGCGTGGTTTCTCGTCTGAAAATCTCCGAAGCGTGCCCGCTGATTCTGCCGTATCACATTGCGTTGGATCAGGCGCGTGAAGCCTCCAAGGGCGCGGGTAAAATCGGGACCACCGGCCGCGGAATTGGCCCAGCCTATGAAGATAAGGTCGCGCGCCGCGCGTTGCGCGTAATCGACCTGTTCTCGCCGGAACGCCTGAAGGCCAAGCTGGAAGAGAACGTTGAATACTATAACTTCCAGCTGACGCAATATCACCATGCTGATCCGGTCGACTTTACCTCGATTCACCAGAACCTGCTGTTGCTGGCTGAACGTCTTAAACCGATGGTGGGCGATGTTTCTCGCACCCTGTATGAAATGAACAAAGCCGGGCGAGCGCTGTTGTTTGAGGGCGCGCAGGGTACGTTGCTGGATATCGATCACGGTACCTACCCGTACGTGACATCATCGAACTGTGTTGCCGGCGCCGCTGCGCCTGGCGCTGGCGTTGCGCCGCAGATGCTGAGCTATGTGTTAGGTATCGTCAAGGGCTACACAACGCGTGTTGGTTCTGGCCCATTCCCAACCGAGCAAGAAAACGAAATCGGTGGCTACTTGGCCGAACGCGGTAACGAGTTTGGATCGGTGACCGGACGTCCGCGTCGCTGTGGCTGGTTTGATGCCGCCTTGCTCAAGCGCTCGATTCAAATTAATGGTGTTTCGGGTCTGTGTGTGACCAAGCTGGATGTGATGGACGGGCTGGAAACCATCAATTTGTGCGTTGGCTATATGCTCAATGGTCAAAAAGTGGATATCTTCCCGGTTGGCGCCGATGCGGTAGCCGCCTGCGAACCGATCTATGAAACGCTGCCAGGTTGGAGTGAATCGACGTTTGGCATTAAGCGCTATGAAGAGTTGCCCGCTAACGCTAAAGCCTATCTGAAGCGGATCGAAGAGATTTGCGAAGCGCCTGTTGATATGATTTCTACCGGTCCGGACCGCGAAGAGACCATCGTGCTGCGTCACCCGTTCGGCGTGTAATTCGCACCACTTCCCGCCGGAGCGCAGGAACCTCATGCGCTCCGGCGGGAAGTGGTAATAAAAAAACCCGTAGAGCATGCTCTACGGGTTTTTTTGTATTGGTGCCCAGGAGAAGACTCGAACTTCCACAGTGTTGCCACCGCTAGGACCTGAACCTAGTGCGTCTACCAATTCCGCCACCTGGGCCTGGCACAGCGCAAGCGCTACCTGCCAAGAGCTGCTCACTATAATGGGCAAGCACCGGCCTGTCAAGGTTGGGGCCGTGCTAAACTGTGCGGGCGATCAGAAAAACACAGGAGAAGCGCCGGATGATGTCTCAACCCATCGTGCGCAGTTTGCTGGAAAACGACTTATATAAATTCACTATGTGGCAGGCGTTGCTGCATCAACATCCGGGTGCGAAGGCTGAATATGCGTTTGTTTGCCGTAATCCCCCCGAGTTTCCGCTGACTGAACTTAAAGCGCAGTTAGAGGACGAACTTGATCATTTGTGCTCGCTGATGTTTGCGCAAGATGAGCTCGATTACCTGAGCGGGCTTCGCTATATCAAAAGTGATTTTGTCGACTTTCTCAATGTGTTTCGCTTTCAGCGCCGTTTCATCAACGTCAGTATCGAAAACGACCAGCTCTCCATTGTGGCCAAAGGGCCGTTGGTGCATGTGATGGGCTTCGAAATTTTCGTGCTGTACATTATTAACGAGCTGTATTTTCGGCGTTTGTCGCATGGGCGCGAAGCCGAGATTCGCGCGCTAGGTTTAGCGCGTTTACAGACCAAGATTGAACTGATTCAGCATGCGCGCGCAGAAATTCCCAAGGCTGCCGGCTTTGCGTTTTCTGATTTCGGGCTACGGCGTCGATTTTCTGGCGCGTGGCAAGACGAAGTGGTTTCGACCTTGTTGCATGCCTTGCCTGAATCGTTTAAAGGCACCTCCAATGTTTACCTGGCCAAGCGTTATGGCTTGGTGCCCATCGGCACCATGGCGCACGAATACATGCAAGCATTCCAGGCGTTTGGCACCCGCCTGCGTGATTTTCAAAAAGCGGCGCTGGAAGGCTGGGTGCACGAGTTTCGCGGTGACTTGGGAATCGCCCTGACCGATGTGGTGGGCATGGATGCCTTCCTGGTGGATTTTGATCTGTACTTTGCCAAGCTATTTGATGGCCTGCGTCACGATTCGGGCGACCCTTATGTCTGGGGTGACAAAGCGGTTGCGCACTACCAAATGCTGCGGATTAACCCGCAAACCAAGCGCCTGGTGTTTTCCGATAGTCTGACCATGCCACTGGCGCTGTCCTTGCACCAGTATTTTGTCGGACGGATTCAAGTCGGGTTTGGCATTGGCACCCATCTGACCAACGACCTGGGGCTTGAACCGCTGAATATCGTGATGAAGTTGGTGAATTGCAATGATCAGCCGGTCGCTAAGTTGTCTGACGCCAAGGGCAAGACGCTGTGTAGCGATGAAACCTTCTTGGCGTATTTGCGCCAAGTGTTTCATCACGATGAGCCACAGTAGCCTGGCTGAAATGCAAAAACCCGTCGAGCGAACTCGACGGGTTTTTGGGAATTGGTGCCCAGGAGAAGACTCGAACTTCCACAGTGTTGCCACCGCTAGGACCTGAACCTAGTGCGTCTACCAATTCCGCCACCTGGGCGTTGTCACAATTTCACAGCAAAGCACCGCTAAAATCAGCTGGTGCCCAGGAGAAGACTCGAACTTCCACAGTGTTGCCACCGCTAGGACCTGAACCTAGTGCGTCTACCAATTCCGCCACCTGGGCCTGCTATTGCTGTATCATCGCAGCGTCTCGTGCTGCAATGAAGTGCGAATTATATTGAGCTTTCAGGGGAAGTCAATGGTCGCGAACCAAAAAAAAATTAAAAGTCCGTCTCTCCGACTGCAGGATCCGTACCTAGAGCGCGAAAAACTCAAATATACCAACCCCTTGCCGAGCCGCGAGTATTTGCTGACGATTTTGGCCGAGCAGGGCGTTCCGATGTTTCCCGATGAACTCGCGCTGATGCTGTCGATCAAACGCGCCGAGCGTGAGTTTTTCGAGCGCCGGCTGTTTGCCATGGAACGCGCGGGCCAAGTGATTATCAATCGCAAGGGCGCGGTATGCGTTTCCAATAAGCTCGATCTGATCAAATGCAAGGTGGTTGGGCATCGTGATGGCTACGGTTTTGCCGTGCCGCTTGAAGGCGAGGGCGAGGATCTATTCTTGCCCGAGCGTGAAATGCATAAGGTATTGCATGGTGATCACGTCATGGTGCGTGCCGGTGGCACGGATAAGCGCGGACGTACCGAAGGCAATATTGTCGAAGTGCTGGAACGCGCGGTCAATCGCGTTGTTGGACGGATCTATCACGAACGCGGTGTCTGGTTTGTCGTGGCTGAAGATCGCCGGATCAACCAGGATATTCTGATCGAGGGCGGCGGCGAAGCCAACGCAAAGCACGGTCAAGTGGTGATGGTGGAAATTCTGCAACAGCCGGATAGCCATCGCCAGTCGATTGGTCGGGTGCTGGAAGTGCTGGGCGCCTATGCCGACCCAGGCATGGAAATCGAAATTGCCCTGCGCAAACATGACTTGCCGCATGTGTTTAATCCGGCAGCTGAGGCGCAAGCCAAATCCACGCCGAGCAAGGTGCGCAAGATGGATCACAAGGGTCGCGTGGATCTGCGTGATTTACCGCTAGTCACCATTGATGGTGAAACGGCGCGCGACTTTGACGATGCGGTGTATGCCGAACGCGACGGTAAGGGTTTCCGTCTGGTGGTGGCGATTGCTGACGTCAGTCACTACGTCGAGCCGGGGGACGCGCTTGACCTGGATGCCTACGAACGCGGTACCTCGGTCTACTTCCCGCGTCGGGTGATTCCGATGCTGCCCGAGGCACTGTCTAACGGCATTTGCTCGCTGAATCCCGATGTTGAGCGCTTGTGCATGGTTTGCGATATGCAAGTCACCGCCAAGGGTCAGGTCAAAAGTTCCCGCTTCTACCCGGCGGTAATGTGCTCTAAGGCCCGGCTGACCTATAACCAGGTCTGGGACTGGCTGTCCAATGGCTCGAATCATGAGCTGATGCCTCAGTTGCATACCTTGTATGATTTGTTCAAGACGTTGCTGGCTGCGCGCGCCAAGCGTGGCGCGATCGACTTTGATACCACTGAAACTCAGATGGTATTTAACGAAAGCGGCAAGATTGATCGAATCGTGCCGGTGGTGCGTAATGATGCCCATCGCTTGATCGAAGAATGCATGCTGGCCGCCAATGTCTGCGCCGCCGACTACATCCAAGAGAACAAACACAAATGTTTGTTCCGGGTACATGAGGGGCCGACCACGGATCGTCTGGAAAATCTGCATACCTATCTCAAACTGGCGGGGCTGACTCTGGGGGGCGGTGATAAGCCGACCACCAAGGACTATGCCACTCTGGCGGATCAGATTCGGGCGCGCCCGGATGCGCTGGTGGTGCAGACGATGCTGTTGCGTTCCATGCAGCAGGCGGTGTACACCCCGGACAACCTGGGTCACTTCGGCTTGGCCTATGAGGCCTATACCCACTTTACCTCGCCAATTAGACGCTATCCCGACCTGTTGGTGCATCGCACAATCAAGGCCATCCTGAAAGGGGAAGTGTATCAGGCCGGTAAATGGTCGCAGCTGGGCGAGCATTGCTCCATGGCCGAGCGTCGCGCCGACGATGCCAGTCGTGATGTCGAGTCCTGGCTCAAGACTTATTATATGCGTGACAAGATTGGCGAGATTTTCTGCGGCAAGATCAACGCGGTCACCAGCTTTGGCGTCTTCGTGCTGCTGGATAACGTCTATGTCGAAGGTTTGGTGCATATCTCCGAACTCGGCAAGGATTACTTCCATTTTCGTAAAGACATCCAGGCCATCGTCGGAGAGAAAAGTGGTCTGCGCTATCAATTGGGCGATACGCTGACTGTGAAGGTGGTGCGCGCGGATCTGGAAAGCTCCAAGATTGACTTCCAGTTGGTGACGGATAAGGCTGCGGCGCCGATTGGCGCCGCGCCGGGTAAACCGAAGGCCGCGCGCGGCGCTAAAAAAGGGTGATTACGGGTTTGTCATCTTAGTTTGGACGGCGGCCAAAGGCCGCCGTTTTTATTTTCTCTTTCTGATCAATAATTTGAGTAATTCCTACTGGTTTATTCAATAGAAAGGCTTGACGGAGTAAGCGTTGCCACGTATATTTCGTCTCCTCGCTGCAGCACAAACCGCTCAGCACCGATCTTTAACAAAACGAACAACCGATAAGTGTGAGTGCCAGGCACAAGCCGAGCACTTG